>Ga0209591_10000289_pt1 | contig 67154 bp, 57 predicted proteins | sample MAT01_FD_187207 | JGI IMG/M metagenome (GOLD analysis project Ga0209591, IMG submission 187207) | Freshwater microbial communities from Lake Fryxell liftoff mats and glacier meltwater in Antarctica - MAT-01 (SPAdes) (version 2) | ecosystem: Environmental > Aquatic > Freshwater > Ice > Liftoff...
TCAGCAACGTCGCTTTCACCACCATGATCACCGATTCGGCGGCCGCCACCGCGTCGGCCTGTCAGGCCCTGGCGGGATTCTTCAAGATCCCGCCGACGGCGGTGCCGCAGTCGCCGTTGGCGCTGGTCGGCACTGCCGACGCCATCGCCGCCGAGATCAATCGCCGGGCGCGCGAGTGGGACGTGTCGCAGCTGGTGTTCTCGATCCAGTCAACGGATCAGATGGAGCGCCTGGCGCGCGAGGTGATGCCGGCGGTGCGCTGACGGTGGGACTGGAAGGTGCGGCTAGCGCCGCGACTTCCAGTCCCGTGCTCAGCGGTCCAGCAACTCCAGTTTCTCACGCTCCGTGAACTCGGCCCGCAGCGCCGCGTAGTCCGCCTGCGTCAGCGGCTTGAACGTCGTGTCGCCGCGCTGCCGCCAGTACACCGGCTCGCTCGCCGGCAGGCGCTTCAGATCGAAGTGCACCTTCTTGTAGTTGCGCACCAACACCTTCTGCGTCTGCGTGAACTCGAAGTCGTCGACGATGCGGATGAAGTCGGGGAACCACTTGCGGTCCATGCTGGCGCCGTTGACCTGCGCATCGCACCACGTGAAGAACCCCTGCGGATCGAAGCGGGCGCCGTCGCGCATCTTGATCGCCGCCATCACCAACTCGTCCGACACCGAGCACGGCACGCCGTAGGATACCGCCAGTTGCACGTCGGCGTGCTCGGAGAGGATGCGCCCGACCTGACCGGCCGAGAAGTTCTCGCCGTCCTTGCGGATCCAGTCGTCGGTGCGGCCGTCGAAGAACAGGTAACGGCGCCCCTCGACGGTCAGCACGTGGCCGAGATCACCGGAGTGATAGACGCCGTTGCGGTACTTCTCGGTGTTCGCCTTGGGGTTGTCGAAATAGCCCTGGAAGAGTCCAGTATCGGCGGCGACGCGGCAAATCTCGCCGACGCACTGCTCGTAGTTGAGGAGCTTGCCGTCGCTGCCGAGCTGTGCCGACGGGCATTCGTTGCCGTTGCCGTCGAGGATCTTCACCGCCGCGTCGAGGATTTCGCCCACCGAACCGCGCGGATCGCCCTTGCGGCGGAAGGTGCTGATCGCCGCTTCGGTCGACCCGTACAGCTCGAACATCTCCTCGAGCCCCATCCAACGCATGAAGCGGTCGATGTCCGGCGGCGCGGCGCCGTTGCCGACCGCGTAGCGGAACTTGTTCTTCGGGTTGTCGGTGATCTCGCGCTTGATGCGCGCCTCGTCGCCGCCGTACTGGTTCTCGATGGCGCCGAGGACGTAGTGCACCGGCTCGCCGACGTAGTTCCAGAACGTGACGCCGTGGCGCAGCACGTCGGGGACGAATTGGCTGGCGCTGAAGCGTTCGCGGATGGCCATCGCGCCGCCGACCCAGAAGGCCGGCATGAAGCCGACGAACATCGCGTTGGAATGGAACAGCGGCATGCAGCCGTAGCCGACGTCGTCCTGGCCGAGGCCGAGGTTGGCGGCGACGCCGAAGCCGGTCGCGCAGAGCTTGGTGTGGTTGTTGTTGATGCCCTTCGGCAGCCCGGTGGTGCCGGAGGTGTAAATGACCATGAGATTGGTGTCCGGCGCGACCGGGCGCGAGGGCGCGTCGAGCGAGGTGCCGCTGGTGCCGATCTCACGCGTCATGCAGGCGACCAGATCGGCGGCCGCCTCGAAGTCGCCGGCGCCGGTCTTGAGCACCAGCACGTTCTCGGCGGCGACGTGCTGCAGCTCGCCGCGCACCCGTTCCAGCTCCGGCCACAGCTTCTCGTCGACCACCAGCACGCGGGCGCGCGATTGGTTGAGCACGCCGGCGAGCACCTCGCCGCGCAGACCGCTGTTGACGCCGAAGAGCGTCAGACCGGCGTAGGCGCAGCCGCCGTAGAGCGACAGCAGCTCGAGGTGATTCTCGAGGACCATGGCGACGTGACCGGGGCGCGCGTCGTCGATGGCGCCGAGGCGACGCAGCAGGAAGTGCGCGGTGCGCACGCTCTCATCGCGAAACTGGGCGTAGGTCCAGCTGCGGTCGCCATGCATGAGCACGATCTTCTTGCCGGCGATCGCGTGCGCCGCGCGCGCCTCGATCTGCTCGCCAACGGTAAAGCCGGCCTCGAAAGCCAGCGGCGGTGCTGCTGCCACGGGGATGCCTCCTTGCGACAATGTCGGGAATCAGGCGCGTGAACTAGCAGCGGCCTCACGGGTTGTCGACACGTAGCGGCGCCGACGACCGGGGCCGGTGCCTCGCGGCAGCGTGGGCGCCCCGCCGGCAGCGCAGATGACGGCGCGGCGGAGCCGCTCCCTCCGTTCGGAGTGGGCGAGCCGCCCGCCCTCCCAGACGGCTACCCCGGCGGCGATCACACTTACTCGGCTGCCGCGCAGGTTCCTTCGCTGCACGCGCCGCCGGGGCAGTCGAGGCCCTCGGCGCCGGGCTCGCTGACGCAGGTACCGGCGGCGTTCCGGTAGTCGTAGGTGCAGGGGTTGCCGTCGCTGCAGGTGTTGCTGACGCAGCCGGGTGTGCCGGCGACGCAGAAGGCGGAGAGCGGCGTGTCGCGGCGCGCCTCGCGCTCCGCGTCGGGGCCCTCGTTGAAGCCGCCGGTGCCGGCGCCGACGAAGAACTGGCTGCCGGCAATTGCCGACCCGCAGGCGACGCCGCCCGGCACCGGCGCCGGCGTCACCGAGCTGAGCAGCGTGCCGACGGCGCGGTCGAACAGGTTGACGCGCGGCTGCGGCGTGCTGCCGCACAGCGCCAAGCCCGGCGCGCCGGTGCACGGCGCGAAGGCCGTGCTGACGTCGCTGTCCTGCCACAGGATCGAGCCGTCGCGCGCGTCGAGGGCGTGTACCGCCGGCTTCTGCGGCCGCGAGATACTGGTGCCAAAGCCGCTGCTGAAGACGATGGCGCCCTCGCCCACCGAGGCGGCGCCGATGATGCCGCCGATCGGGCCGCCAGGGACGACGTTGGTCTGCCAGTATGGCTCGATCGTGCCGGTGAGCTCATTCACGCCGTCGCGATCGAGGACGTAGTAGGTGCCGTCCTTGCCGCCGATGCCGACCACCTCGCGCACGGCGCCGCCGATCTCGGCCTCGAACAGATTCGGCACGGCGCCGAAGGCGAGATCGTCGTTGTCCACCTCGCGCGGCCGCCACACCCAGGCCGGGTCGCCATCGAAACTCAGCGCGAAGATCGCCTCGTCGTAGGGCGGCATGATCGGGCCCGGGCGCGGCGTAGTGGGATCGTCGTCGGTATCGCAGTTGCTGGAGCCAACGTAGAAGAGGCGGCGGCGGGCGTCGACGGCCGGCGACGACCAGACGTTACCGCATTCGTTGCCGGTGCGGTCGTGGTCGCAGCCCGGGCGGGTGGCGAAGAAGTCCTCGGGCAGGCCGAGTTGCGCGGCGCTGTGGAAGCCGGTGTAACGGCGCACCGCGTCGCCGGGCAGCGGGTGACAGGTACTCGATGTGGCGAGGTCGAAGTACCACACCAGCGTGCCGGCACGGGCGTCGAGGGCGTACAGGCCGCCCTTGCCCGGCGAGCTGTCGTTGACGTCCATGCCGAAGATGACCTTGCCCTCGATCACCGCCGGCGTCGACTCGATCTGGGTCCGCTCCTCGCGCTCGCTGCAGGTGGTGCAGCCGGTGCCGGCGTCGAACTGCCACACCTCCGCGCCGCTGCGGGCGTCGAGGCTGTACAGCGTCTGCCCGGCGGGGACGAAGAGGCGCTGCACGCCGTCGACCCAGGCGACGGTCGGCGAGGCGGCGAAGGGATACGACGCGCCCGGGTGCGGCTTGTACTGGTAGCGCCAGACGCGGCTGCCGTTGCTGGTGCGCAGGGCGTAGAGCCAGCCGTCCCACGACGAGGCGATGACGATCTGCGTGCGTCCCTCGCCCGCCAGGTCGACCCAGGTGACGATCGGCTGCGCGGTGATCATGCCGCCGGTCGGGTACTTCCACTTGGCGATCACGTCGCCGGCGCTGGCGGCGGTGAGCTGGTGCTCGCGCGGATTGAAGTAGGTGCGGCGCAGGTTGCCGCCGAGCGTCAGCCACTCGTCGGCGCGCGAGGGCAGGACCGCGACGCCGTCGGGGTAGCTGAGACCGCGCCGCACCAGCTCCGGCTCCTGCGGGCGGTCCTGCGCATCGAAGGCGACGCGCCGCAATGTGCCGGCGCCGGGGACGTCCTCGTTCTGCGCGTTGAGGCCGAGGTCGGCGTAGTACAGGGAGCCGTCGGCGTCGAAAGCGACGCCGGCCGGATTGCCCCAGTCGCCGGGCGGCAACACCTCGCGCAGGAAGACGCCGTCGGCGTCGTGCTCGCGAATGCCGGCGGCGGCGCCGGCGAGACCGACGACCTGGGAGACGAAGAAGTGGCCGCCGCGGCCGCGCGCGACGGCGAGCGAGGCGACGGCGTCGCGGTAGGCGATAAAGGGACCCCTGCTCGGCGTGTAGGCGGCGCAGGCGGCGGCAGCGTCGGGAAACGGCGGCGCGAAGCGCTGCACGCGACCCGGCGGGCCGGCCTCCGGCACGTAGACGTTGCCGGCCTCGTCGAGCGTGAGAATGCCCGGTGTGCGCAGGCCCTGATCGAGGATGCAGCCGCTCTGGTAGTCGGGGGGGAAGAAGACGAACAACTGGCCGTCCGCGCCGCCCGGCGTGCCGATGGCGGTGCCGAAGAGGCGCCCCTCGGCATCGATGGCGCAGCCGATGGGGTCGCCGACGCGGGTCTCATTGGCGCGCAACGGCATGGTGATCTTGCTGAGGAACTGTCCATCGGAGGAGAAGATGCCCCAGCCCGGTCGCACGCTGGGCTGGCCGGTATCCTCGCCGACGATGTAGCGGCCCGAGCCGTCCGGCAGCAGGCACGCCTGGCCGTTCACGTGCGCGTGCGCCGACGGCACCATGGTGGTCAGCGTGCCGCTGGCGAGGTCGATCTCGTCGAGCTGGTTGTCATGCAGGCTGACCAGCACCTCGCCGGCGGGGCCGCCGCCACAGCTCGACAGGCCGCGCGTGACGGCGCGGATGAGTTCGTTGACCGCGACGGCGCCGTCGCGGTTGTTGTCGACGGCGTCGCACTGCGCCAGCGCTGCCGTACCCAGCGCCACGCTCACCGCCGTGACCAGCTCGTCGATGCTGACCCGCCGGTCGTCGTTGCAGTCACCGACGCACGCGGCAGCCGGTCGCGGCAACGCCAGTAGCGCCAGCATCGCGCCCACTCCGACCCACTCACACTGCCTCGCCCGCATACAGTCCTCCTGTTGAATCCAACCCGAGTCTGCATCGACTGATGCGCAGATGCCAGGATCGCCGCCTGGCCGGCCGGTCAGCGGTTCACACGGGAGAGGCGGATCGCCGGCGCTGCGCGCGGGGTGCGGCGCGTCTACACTTCGAAGCGTCGCCAGCGCAGTCCGCCGGCCGCGAAGGGTGCGAAGTCGCCGTCGCGCGAGACCCATTCGCAGCCGTGCTCGAGAGCGACGGCGGCGTGCTGCGCGTCTGCCACCAGCTTGCCCGCCGCCTGCGCCTGACGACAGAGTTCGCTCACCAGTTGCCAGTGACGTGCGCCGGGCAGACACAGCCGACAGTTGGGCCGCGCCAGCAGCGCATCGATCGCCGCCAGCGCCAACGGGCCGGGGGTTGGCTCCGCGTAGAGGCGCGGAGTGGTTGCCACCCGGACGAACCCAACCATGACCGGGGCCGACAGCGCGAACGGTTCGCTGCCGTTGACGTTCGCCTCCACCCACATCCGCGCCGCGTCGTGCGCCGCCTCATCCTCGCGGTGCGCGCAGAGCAGCAGGTTTACGTCGGGCATCAGCACGATCAGGTGCCCGGCGCGCCGGGCTCGTCGTCCTGTTCCGTGAATCGCGCGAGATCGCCAGGCGTATGGTCCACGCGCGGCTGCCCACGCCCAAACGTGGCCATGCGAAAAGGGGGCATCCCTGTGGCCGGCGCCCTGGCGGAGAGCGCCTCACGCCGGGCGCGATTGACGACCTCGCTGAGGCTGATTCCCGCCTCGGCGGCCCGCTTCTTGGCGGCGTGAAACAACTCATCCTCAATGACCATCGTCGTGCGCATACTTATGCGCAAACGATACGTATTACGCTGTATCAACAGCTTATAGAGAGCAACGGCGCTGGCACCGGGGCTTTCCGACAGCCGCCGCGGGCAGCGCCGTGACGCCAGGCGGCGGGGCGCCGGCGAGGCGCTGGGCGATCTGCCCGAGCACGTCGGTGGCAGCCAGGCCGACGGCGGTGCAGACGACTGTCTCGCGCAGCGTCTCCGCGTGTCCCTCGACCGAGAACGGGAAGACGAAGCGGTCCTGCGCGCGCGCCCGGCCGACGCCGCAGCCGAGCATAATGCCGGTGCGCACGTCGACGGCGCACAGTTCGGCGCCGGCGGCGACGCTCAGATCAGTGCCGGGAAACAGCGGCGCGGTGACCAGGCCGAGGTAGCCGACCGAGAATGCGTTCCAGGCCGTCGCGAGGTCGGTCCCGGTCTGCAGGATGAAGGCGACGTCGTACTGGAACTTCGCCGCCGCGCTGCGCAGCGCATCGAGCGACGGAGTGCCGCCGTCGCGGTCGGCGGCCGCGGTCGTCGGCAGAACCGCCACGCGCGTCAACGGCGGCTGCTGCAGCATCGCCACCGCGTGCTCGACGATGCCGGTGCGCGCGTAGTCCGACAGCGCCGGGCCGGGGCCTCGCTCGTCGAGCCACATCAGGCCGGCCGAGAGCGGCGGCGTCAGCGCGATCCGCTCGGCAAAGGCCGCCTCGATCCCCTTCGCATCGAGCCCGCCCATGCCCGGATAGAGCGAGCGCTGCAAGCTCATCTGTGGATACGAGGCGGAGGCGCCGCAGCCGGCGGCCAGGAAGGCCAGGAGCGAGATACTGAGCAGCTTCAGCATGGCTCGAACCGTGTCAGAGCGCGCCGCGCCATGCCAACCTGGCCGCCGCGTCCTCACGCCAGCGGCGACGGACGCGGCAGCGGCGGCTTGTCGGGCACCGCTTCCGCTTCCGCCAGCCACAGCGCCGGCGACGCGTCGGCCGGCATGCGCCAGTCGCCGCGCGGCGACAGCGCCCCGCCCGACCCGACCTTCGGTCCGTCCGGCAGCGCCTCGCGCTTGAACTGATTGGCGAAGAAGCGGCGCACGAAGACCAGCAACCAGCGGCGGATAGTGGCCAGATCGTAGCGGCCGTCGAAGGCGTGCACGGCGAGGCGCGCGACGCGGCGCGGCCCGCTGCCGAAGCGCAGGATGTGGTAGAGGAAGAAGTCGTGCAGCTCGTAGGGGCCGACGAGGTCCTCGGAGCGCTGCATGATCTCGCCATCGCGCCCCGGGCGCAGCAACTCGGGGCTGATCGGCGTCGCCAGGACGTCGGCCAGTACCGCCTGCAGGGCGGCGTCGGCGGTGAAGATGCGTTCCGCCGTCCAGGCGATGAGGTCGCTGATCAGCGTCTTCGGCACGCCGGCGTTGACGCCGTAGTGCGACAGATGGTCGCCGCCGTAGGTGCACCAGCCGAGGGCGATCTCGGTCAGATCGCCGGTGCCGAGGTCGATGCCGCGGCTCTGCGAGGCGGTGGCGAAGAGCAGCAGCTTGCGCAGCCAGGCCTGGACGTTCTCGAAGGTCACGTCCTCCTGCTCGCTCGGGTGGCCGATGGCCGCGTACACCGCCTCGCTGAGCTGGGTCAGCGGAATCTCGCGGAAGCGGGCGCCGAGGGCGGCGACCAGGCGCTCGGCGTTGCCGCGCGTGCGCGCCGTCGTGCCGAATCCGGGCATGGTCACGGCGACGATATCGGCCCGCGGCAGGCCGAGCAGGTCCATCGCGTGCGCCGCCACCAGCAGCGCGTGCGTCGAGTCCTGCCCGCCCGAGATGCCGATGACGAGGCGGCGCGCCTCCGTCGGCAACGCGTGCAGGCGGCGCGCCAGCGAGGTCGCCTGGATGAGAAACACCTCGCGGCAGCGCGCGTCGCGTCGCGCCGGGTCGGCCGGCACGAAGGGCCGCGCCTCGACGCTGCGTTCGAGCCGCTCCCACAGCGCGCGCGGTCGCGTCTCGCTGCCAGGTCCGCACTCGACCTGGCGGAACGGTGTCGCCAGGTCGCGCCCGTTGGCGCCAAACGAGGTCTGGCGCATGCGCTCCTGCAGGAGCGTCTGGAGGTCGACGTCGACCACGACCTGGCTCCCGGCGAGGGCGAAGCGCGGCGTTTCGGCGATCAGCTGGCCGCGCTCGGCGACCAGGCCGTGGCCGTCCCAGGCCAGATCGCTGGTGGACTCGCCAAAGCCGGCGGCGCCGTACATCTGCACCGCCAGGTTGCGCGCCGACGAGCCGCGCACCAGCTCCTGGCGATACTCCCACTTGCCGACCGTGACGTTGGACGCCGACAGGTTGGCGAGCACGGTCGCCCCGGCCAGCGCGGCGCGCGTCCCCGGCGGCACCGGCACCCAGAGGTCCTCGCAAATGTCGGTGTGCAGCACGAAACCCGGCAGGTGGGGAACGCGCACCAGCACGTCGGTGCCGAACGGCACGTCCTCGCCGAGCAGCGTCATCGTCCGCGCCCGCGCCTCGGCGGCGGGTCGGAACCAACGCAGCTCGTAGAACTCGCGGTAGTTGGGCGGATAGGCCTTCGGCGCCACCGCCAGCACGCGGCCGCGATAGAGGGTGACGGCGCAGTTGAACAGCAAGCCGTCGAGCGCCAGCGGCGCGCCGACACTGAACACCAGGTTCCAGTCGGCGGTGGCGCGCGCCACCTGCGCCAGGGCCTCGCGCACGCCGCGCAGCAGGGTGTCCTGGAAGAAGAGATCGCCGCAGGTGTAGGCGCTGAGGCCGAGTTCGGGACAGAGCGCGTAGTGCGCCCCGGCCCGCTGCGCCGCATCGAGCAGGGCCAGGTGCGCGCCGGCGTTGAACACCGGATCGGCCACACGCACCGGTGGCACGCACACCGCGACGCGCGCGAACCCGTGCGTGCGGACGTCGAGGAAATCGCGATCGGGCTCGCCGGCAGGGCGGGTCATCAAGGCTCCAGCATATACCCAAACGCGCCGCGAAGCGCCCCCGTTCGCGGCTGGTCGGTGGCGCTTCACAAACGGCGTGAAACCCGATAGGGCGCCCGTCTCGCTTCGACACCATGGGATCCGTCATTGATTTCGGCGCGCATCGGCGCCGGCGCGAACGCGGCCCGAGCCGCCCGAGCCGCCCGGCCGGCGGCGCCGGCGCGACGGTCGTCAGCTGCAACCACTGCGGCGAGCCGCACCCGATCGTGCGCCTGGTCGGCGGCGAGGAGCGCTGCGTCACGGCGTTCAACGATGGCACCCATTGGTTCTGCCGCAATCGCGGCTGCCGCCGCGCCTGGCTGGAGCAGAGTGAAGAGGGCTGAGACCACTGGCGGCGTTGCGGCCTCGGCGGTGCTTCCGTATCCTGCCGGCATGCGCACGCCTCTCGTCCTGCTGTCATTGCTCGCCGCCGCGGCCTTCTTGCCACGCGCGCTGCCGGCGCTGGCCGACGACCACCCGCCACCGCCGCCGCGCGCCATCTCGGTCACCGGCGAGGGCGAGGTGAAGGCGCGCCCCGATCTCGCCGTGCTCAGCTTCGCGGTCGAGACCGCGGCACCGACCGCCGGCGCGGCGGTGAGCGAGAATGCCAAGAAGAGCGCCGCCCTGGCCGAGGCGGTGAAGAAGAAACTCGGCCCCGACGACAAGGTCTTCACGACGCAGTACAGCCTCTCACCGGTGTACGAGCAGCGCGAGCACGCCATGGCCGCGCCGCCGCGCATCACCGGCTACGTCGCCAGCAACGCCGTGCAGGTCGAGCTGCGCGCCGTCGAGCAGGTCGGCGGCCTGATTGACGCCGCCACGGCCGCCGGCGCCAACCGCGCCGATGGCCTCGAGTTCACCTTGCAGGAGCGCGCCCAGGCGCAGAGCGACGCGCTGCAGCGCGCCGGGCAGGACGCGCGCCGCCAGGCCGAGGCGGCGACCGGCGCGCTCGGCGTCACACTCGGCCGGGTCTTGTCGGCCAGCACCGGCAGCCCGATCGTCATGCCGAAGGCTTACGCCCGCGGCATGGTGGCGATGGCCGAGTCGAGCGCGCCGACACCGGTCGAGGCCGGCGACGTCACCGTGCGCGCCACGTTGCAGGTCACCTACGAGATCGAGGATCCCGCCGCCCCGAGCCAGTAGCGCGCGCCAGCGGGGCCGCCGCGCTCCCGGACACGACCCCGGGCCGACACAGCGGCTAGGGATGCAGCCCGACGCCGGCGATGCCGCTGCTCTCGGGCAGGCCCAGCATGCAGTTCATGTTCTGGATCGCCGACGAGGCGGCACCCTTGCCGAGATTGTCGAGGGCGCCGAAGGCCACCACGCGGCGGCGGCGCTCATCGACATCGACGCCGATCTGCACGAAGTTCGACCCGGCCACCGAGGCGACGTTGGGATACGGCAGGTACTGCCAGCTCGCCTGTGGGTCCTTGGCGAAGGCCAGTACCTTCACGAATGGCTCGTCGCGGTAGAACTCCGCATACAGCTCAAGCAACTCGGCGCGCGTCACCGGCCGCGTCAGGAAGCCGTGGCAGCCGGCCAGGATGCCGCGCGTGAACGGACAGTAGTAGGGAGTGAAGTGGACCGTCACCGCTGCCCCCGCCACGCCGCTCAGCTCCTGTTCGATCTCGTAGGTATGGCGATGCTCGACGACGTTGTAGGCGAAGACACCGTTGCCGATCTCGCTGTGATGGGTCGGCGTCACCGGCTCGGCCCCGGCGCCGGAGCTGCCCGACAGACCATCGACCACGACGCGCTCGCGGTCGACGAGGCCGGCGCGCAGCAGGGGCGCCAGCGTCAGGATGGCGGTGTAGGCGAAGCAGCCGGGGTTGGCGACCAGCCGCGCCGCGGCGATGGCGGCGCGGTGCAACTCGGTGGCGCCGTAGGGGGCCGCGCCGACCAGCTCCCAACAGGTGTGCTCGGCCTTGTAGACGCGCTCGAACGTGGCGCGATCCTTGAGGCGAAAGTCGGAACCGATGTCGACGACGCGGGCGCCGCGCGCCAACCAGCCGGGCGCCTTGAGCATCGACTCGCGTGCCGGCGTGCACAGAAACACGACGTCGCAGTCGCCCGCGTCCTCCTCGCGCACGAAGCGCAGGCCGCTGCCGACGAGATTGCGGTGAACGCCCTCGAGCGACTTCTCGCCGCGCGAGGTGACCCAGGCGATGCGCGCCTGCGGGTGCTGAAGGAGCAGGCGCAGCAGCTCGCCACCGGAGTAGCCGGAGCCGCCGACGATGCCGACGGAGACGGGTGTGGTCATCGCTGTCCCCTAGCGCCTCGCAGCCGTGCAGGGAAAGAGGGCGCGCACGATCGTGCGGTGCGACCAGGGACCGGCCACGGCGTCACGCCTGCAACCGGCGCTGCGCCGCCAGCATCCAGACGCGCAGCCAGGTGCGCGCCAGCAGGAACGCCTGGCCGAGCAGCAGCGAGCCGGTGAGACCGAGCAATTCGCGCAGCGGCAACGCCAACGACAGCGACTGATAGAGCGCCCAGATGCCCAGCGCCGTCGCCTGCAGCAGCAACGCCAGCGGAAAGGCGCCACGGCCGCCGCGCAGGACGAAGTGCATCGCCCAGCCCCAGGCGGCCAGCGCGCCGGAGTCGGCGAGGCCGAGGCGCAGCCGGGCCTGGTCATGCACCGCGACCAGCCACAGGCCGCCGAGCAGCCACACGCCCGCCGCGGCGCCACCGCCGGCGTACCAGACCCAGGCCGACGGCGACTCGGCGGTGGCGCGCACGAACGCCCAGAGCGGGCCGGCGATGGCGGCGCCCCACAGTGCCTGCGCCAGCAGCGCCAGACACCACAGACGCGCCATGCCCGCCGCCAGGCCCGTGCCGGCCTGCCACGGGCTGCCCGAGCACGGCGCCAACGAGGCGACGATGACGCCGTCGAGCCACCACCACACCATCGTGTGCGCGACGCCGAGCAACGCCGCGGCGACGGCGAGCATGCGCAGACCGTCGCGGTGATGGAACCACAGGTCGACCAGCACGTCGGCGTCGAGGTCGTGCAGCAGCGTGCGGCTGGCCAGCGCGCCGTCGAGCGCCGCCGTCAGCCAGACGGCGCTGGCGAACGCGAAGGCGACGCCGAAGCCGACGCCGATGCCCCACAGCACCAGCACCAGCGGCCAGCGGCGTGCCGCCGCGCCGCCACCCGCGACACACGCCGACAGCAGCGCCCCCCTCACATGCCACTCAGTGCCAGCAGCGCCGTCTGCAGCCACAGCCCCCAGCGGGCCGCCAGGCGCCAGACGCCGCGCGTGCCGGGCTCGCGCAGGCGCGAGTTATTGAGGCGATCGACGTCGAGGGGCAGGAGGCCGTCGGGATCGACGACCGCGTAGGCGACCTGGCGGGTGCCGGTGGCATCGATGCGGTACCAACGCCCCTCCCCGTCCCAGGTCTCGCGCGTCTGCCCGCCGTCGTCGTAGGCGACCAGAATCTGCACCGGCACACGCACCTCGCCGCGCCGCTCGACCACCACCTCGCTGCGATAGCGGCGCGGCGGCGCCGCCGGCCGCGCCACCAGGCCGCCCGCCGGCGCCGGCGCCGCGATCGGACGCGAGGTCACCCGGGCGACGGCGTAGTCGAGCCGACCGGTCGTGTGCAGGAGCTGCGCGAGCAGCGGATCGACGCGCGGCCCGAGCGCCGCGCTCAGGCTGGCGCGCAGGTCGGCCTCGCGTGGGTGGCCGAACCGCCAGGCGCGGAAGTAGGCGCCGAGCGCCGCCAGCATCGCGTCCTGCCCGCCGCTCAAGGCGGCGGCGCTGCGCAGGGCGAGCGCGGTCTGCGCGTACGTGGTGCTGGCGTAGCTAGCCTCGTCGAGCATGCGGAAGGACGGCGTCGCGATCGCATCCCAGCCGCCGCCAGCGAGGTACTGGGCGCGCTGCAGAGCGACGGCGCCGACGCGCAGGCCGAACAGGTCGAGGTAGCTGCCCGGTCCGTAGGCCTCGTCCATGATGAGGCCCTCGACGTAGGTGTTGACGCCCTCGTCGAGCCACGCCTCGGTGACTTCGTCGTTGGCCACCAGGCCCTGCCAGTACTGGTGCCCGAACTCGTGCACGACGAGCATCTCCGGCAGCCGCACGCCGGACGGCATCCACCACGTCGTGCCGGCGGTGAAGAGCATCGGATACTCCATGCCGGCGGCGCCCCAGCCGCCGGGCCCGGGATCGACGACGGTGAGGACCGGATACGGATAGGGCCCGAACCAGGTGGCGTTGCGGGTCATCGCGGCGCGCAGCGCGGCGAGCAGGCGCGGCGCCTGGCTGTGGTGCGGCGGCTGCAGCAGCAGGCGCACCGCGACGCCGTCGCTGTCGGCCTCGAGGACACGGAAGCGCGGGTCGGCGGTCCAGGCGAAATCGTGCACGTCCGCGGCGCGCACGCGCACCGTCTTGGTGCCGTCGCCGTTGTCGAGCGCGGGCTCGGCGACGCCGGTGTGGCCGAGGACGTAGGTGGCCGGGACAGTGAGGCTGACGTCGTAGGTGGCGAAGTCGGCGTAGAACTCGCTCGTCGCGTGGTACTGGTGGCCGCGCCACCGGCCGTCCTCGAGCACCGCCAGCTTCGGATACCACTGGCCGACGAAGAAGAACGGCGCCGCGTGGCCGCTGCGCACGAACAGGCGCGGCAGCGTCGCGATGAAGTCGATCTCGAGGTCGACCGTGCCGCGCGGCGGCAGCGGCGCCGCCAGCCGCAGGTGGGCCAGGGTGTGGTCGTCGGGGTTGCCGTCGTCGGGCTGCACGAAGGCCAGATCCGCCAACGCGTCGCGGCCGCCGACGCGCAGCGCCGCCAGGTCGATGCGCCCCCAGCCGTCGGGATGGCGCGCCCACCAACGCTCGGCGCGCTCGCCGAGACCGGTCATCAGCGTCGTGCGGTTGTTGGCGAAGGCGTTGAGGTAGAGATGCAGCGTCAACGCGTCGACCGGCGTGCGGCCGCGATTCTGCCAGCGCGCGCGCAGCGCCCCGGTGACGGTGCGCGTCTGGGCATCGAGGCGTGCCTCGATGCGGTACTCGACCACCGCCGCCGCGCGCGGCGGCGTGGCGGGCGGCGGCGCCACCGCCGCGTCACCCGCGCCGGCGACGAGCAGCGACAGGACGGCGCCGACGCACGACCACGCCGCCGTCCTCGCTGGGACGGCGACGCGGTCGCGCCAGCGGCGGGCGCGCCGCCGACGCGCCGCGGCGCAGCGCGACGGCGGTGCGTTCAGGGCTTGTCCGGCTTGCGGAACTGGTCGTGGCAGCTCTTGCAGTTGGCGAACACCTTCTGCGACTTTTCTTTCAGGTTCTCGTCATCCTCGGACGCCGCCGCCATCGACAGCGACTGCGCCGAGGTCTCGAGATCCTTGGCGCCCTGCACGAACTTGTCCCAGTTCTCCCAGATCGCCGGCAGGGCGCGCGACTTCGGGTCGGTGCTGCCCTTCGGGAACAGGGCCGGCATGCGGTGCGCGTTCTGCGCGATGATGTCGGCCGAGCGCTGGATGACCGCGGTGTCGAAGCCCTCCTGGTCGAGGTTGAAGGCTTCCTTGATGTCCTCGGCCTCGTCTCCCATGCTCTCCATCAGCCAGTGGCGGTCCTTGATCGGGCCGGCCGGCAGGCTGTCATCGTCGTCATCGGCGATCAGTACGGCGGGCGCCGTCAGCAGCCCGAAGGCCAGGATCAACAGCCAGGTCGATTTGCTTCGCATCGCTCCCTCCATCACTCGCTCGCGTTCTCAGGTCCCCCGCAGCGCGACGCCGGTCGCCGCGCTACTTGCCCACGTCGTGACGCACCGGCGGCACGGTTTTCAGGTATTTTGCCAGCGAGCGCAACTCCGATTCAGGGGCATCTTTGTACCCTGGCCCGCCGCCGTGTCCGTCGATGACCTCGGCCATGAGGCCCTGGACGTTGTCCATGTCGGGCTCGAAGCCGGTTTGCAGCAGGTAGACGAGGTCGGATTGCTTCCACTTGCCGATGCCCGTTACGCGGTCGCTGGTGATGTTCGGCACCGGGTCGCCGTCCGGCCCGTGGCTGGCGCCGGCCAGGTACAGAGAGGTGTCGAGCGCCCCCAGGCGGGTGCGCGGCGTGTGGCAGTCCCCGCAGATCGAGACGTGGTCGGCCAGATAGCGGCCGCGCGCCACCGCCTCGACCGGTGCCTCGGCCGGCGCCAGTCTGCCCGGCCCGTAGAGCAGCCGCCAGGCGCGGAAGGCGAGGCGTGGCAGCGGCAGCGACACGGCGGCCGGCCGGTTCTCGCGCCGCACCGGCGGCAGGGTGCGCAGGTAGGCGACCAGGTCGCGCACGTCGGCATCGGCCATCCCGGCGTACTGGGCGTACGGCATCACCGGCGCCTCGATCGACCCGTCGGGCAGCACCCCGACGCGGATCGCGGCGATGATCTCGTCGTCGCTCCAGGCGCCGATGCCGGTCTCGGCGTCGGGCGTGATGTTGGTGCCGTAGAAGGTCCCGAACGGCGTCGGCAGCTCGCGCCCGCCGGCCCCCACCGGTCCATCCGTCATGCTGTGGCAGCCGCACCCACCGGCCAGCGCGAATACCTCGCGCCCGCGCAGTGGATCGCCGGCCGCAAGCGCGGGGGTGGCGAAGAGCAGAAACAAAAAGACTCTCCACACGGCGGCACGGAGAAACGGAGAGAACCGTCCTTCTCGGTGTCTCCGTTGCTGCGTGTGAACGTTTTCAGACATTGAAGCGGAAATGGATGATGTCGCCGTCCTGGACGACGTAGTCCTTTCCTTCCAGGCGCAGCTTGCCGGCCTCGCGGCACTTGGCGTCGGAGCCGAGGCGCACGAAGTCGTCGAAGGCGACCACTTCGGCGCGGATGAAACCACGCTCGATGTCGCTGTGGATCTTGCCGGCGGCGCGCACCGCCGGGGTGCCGCGGCGCAGCGGCCAGGCGCGCACCTCGTCCTCGCCGGTGGTGAGGAAGCTGATCAGCTCGAGCAAGCCGTAGGCGGCCTGGATGAAGCGGTCGCGGGCCGACTCGGCGACGCCCAGGTCGGCGAGAAAGGCGGTACGATCGGCGGCGTCGAGCGAGGCGATCTCCATCTCGATCTGCGCGCACAGCGCCAGGCCGGGGGCCGACTCGCCGCGCAGGCGCTCCGCCACCGCCGCGTCGAGCGGCGCCGCTGCCTGGTCCTCGGGCACGTTGACCACCACCATTACCGGCAGCCGACTCAGCAGGCCGAAGCCGGAGAGCGTGCGCTGCTCGGCGGCGGAGAGTTCGATGTTGCGCAGCGGCGTCTCCGCCTCGAGCGCCTTCAGGCAGCGCTCGACCAACTCGGTCTCCTGCTCCTTGCCCTTCTCCTTGCGCAGCCGCTCGGCACGCTTCTCGAGGACGGCGAGGTCGGCCAGCACCAGCTCGCTCTGGAAGCCGGCGACGTCGCGCGCCGGCTCGGCTGCGTCCTGCGAAACCGGATCGACGAAGCCGCGCACCACCTGCACCAAGGCGTCGGCGTCGCGCATCTGCACCAGCGTCGTCTGATCGAGCACGCCGCCACGCTCGCCGCCGGGAAGGTCGACGAAGACCACCTCCGCGTAGGTGGTCTTGCGCGGCGAGAAGATCTCGCTGAGCCTGTCGATGCGCGCGTCCGGCACTTTGATCGTGCCGAGGTTGGGTTTGCCCGGGTCGCCGTACCCACCGACCGCGGCCTGCAGGCCGGTGAGGGCGTTGAAGACGGTGGTCTTGCCAGCGCGCGGAAAGCCGACGATGCCGATCTTCATGCCGGCGGGCTCAGTAGACCCACTCGCCTTTGGTGTAGCGGAAGATTTCCGTCACCTCGGTGGCTTCGACGATGGTCGGCGGAGCGGCCAGCGCCTCGGCCTGCGACGGTCCGGCGGCGCTGTAGAGGTACTCGCGGTAGACGATGGTCGCCACCGGCGTGCCGTTCGACGAGCGCTCCTTCATGTTGCAGTCGTAGTCCTTGCTGTAGCCGACGAAGGTGCCCGACGCGCCGGCGGGGGTCGTCTGCCACTTGACGCCCGTGCGGTTGTCGACCTCGCGCTTGGCGATGAAGCCCATCCATTTCAGACAGAAGGCGCGCAGATCGGCGGTGACCTTGTCGTCCCCGGCCGCGGCCGCGGGTGCGTCCTTGGTCTGCGCCCGTAGCGGCGCCGCCGCGCCCATTCCCACCGCCGCCGCCAGCAGCAGCGCGGCCCCCGTCCTCAGCAACGCATGTCGCATCATTTCCTCCCGCCGGCCGGCGCTTCGGCGCCGCGGCATGACCCGGGGGGGTATACCGAAACACGCAGCCGGTAAAGCGTCACTGGTAGTGGCAGTAGACGCAGGCCTCTGGGCCGACGCCCGCCAGGCGTGGATCGTTGCTCGGATCGTCGTCCGCCAGGCGCGCCGCGCGATCGTCGAATGTCGCCAACCGCTCCTCGAGCAGGGCGCGGTGGCGCCAGTTCTCCAGGCCGGGGATCAGCAGGCCGAACTCGTACCACCGGCGCGCGTCCTCGCTGCGGCCGGCCTTCAGGTAGAGGTCGCCGAACAGCGTGAACGAGCCCTGGATGTTGTGCGGCGCGCGCCCGCCGTTGCCGCAGTTGCGCGGGTCGGTGGCCGGCGTGCAGCCGCTCTGGATGCCGGCGTCGAGGTAGGCGATGGCGCGCGCGAAGAGCGGATCGTCGCGGCCCACCGTCGGCGCCACCGCGCCGAGGTAGGAGAACGAGTTGAACAGGAAGTTGGTTGCCAGCGACGCCTCGAGCTGCGCCAGGCCGCGCTGTCGAACGACGGGGTCGTCGGTGAGGACGCCGAGGTTGAACGTCGCGGCGCCCTGGAAGCCGGGGATGCGGTTGTCGTAGGCGAGCAGCGGTGCCGCCCGGTCGAGGGCCGCGCTGGCCAGGCGCGCCTCGGCGACGACGAACGGGCTGGGATGCTCGTAGTCGTCCACCTCGCGGCCGAGGCGCTGCAGATGCAGCATGCCGAGCAGGAACCACGACCAGCCGTCCGCCTCGTCCGCCGCGACGGCGGCCTGCAACTGGTCGAGGGCGCGCGCCTCCTCGGCGGCGATGGCCGCCGGCGTGCCCGGCACGCCGTTCAGGGCGCGGTAGAAGGCCGCCTGGCCGACGGCGCCGGCCGAGCAGCCGCGCAGAGCGCTGACGACGCCGCGCGTCACCTCATGGGCGCGCAGGCGGCCGTCGCCGTCGGCGTCGCCGGCGCGGCAGTCAGCGATATCGCGCGTGCCGTTGATGACGTTGACCATCAGGAGCAGATCGCCGATCTGCACCGCGCCGTCGACCGCGCAGTCCCCCGGGCACAGCGTCTGCTGGGCGGAGGCGGTGGTCGCGGGGGCCAAAAGGCTCAGGGTCAGGAGCAGGAGTAGAGCGCGCATCATCCGTTCCTCAAACAATCTCCGCCGAGTTGCAACCGCCATCGCCCTACCCCTTCGCCCGCGGCGGGTCGGTCGGCATGACGAACGGCTTCCTGGCCCGCGACGCCATGATGCCGTAGCGCGCGCGCAATTCGACCATGCCGAGGTTGTGGCCGCTGAACGCGGAGGGCTGGCGCAGCATCCACAGGATTCCGGCCGCCGGCACCTCGGTCGGCTCCCAATCGTCCGTGTCGAGCTCCGGCAGGTTGGCGACGAACCCCTCCGAAGCCACCGGCACGTCGATGCGGAAGGTGTTGACGGCGATGCCGTGCGGTTGCAGCTGCTGGGCGCAGTCGATGGTGAGCCGTTCCAGCGCCGCCTTCGACATGCCGTAGGCCATCAACGACGGCACCGCGAACAGGGCCGCCGCCGACGAGACGTTGACGATCGCGCCCGCGCCGCGCGTCTGCATGTCGGCGGCGACGAGTTGCGTCGCCAGCAGCGGCGCGCGCAGGTTGACCGCCATGATCAGGTCGTAGCGCTGCATCGGCAGCGCCAGGTCGCCGGGGAAGGTGATGGCGGCGTTGTTGACGAGGATGTCGACGCGGCCGAAATGCGCCAGCGTCGCCTCGACCATGCGCGTCACCTGCAGCGCGTCGGCGAGGTTGGTGGGCACCGCCAGGGCGCGCCGGCCGGCGGCCTCGACGGCGCGCACGGTGTCGTCGATCGTCCCCGGCAGCGACAGCGGCGCGCGGTCGGTGGCGCGCGCCGCGCAGGCGACGTCGACACCGGCCTCCGCCAGCGCCACGGCGACGGCGCGGCCGACGCCGCGGCTGGCGCCGGTGACGAGGGCGATCTTTCCCGCGAGGTCCATGGGCGACTGTGTAGGGGGAGTGGCAGGAGCGGGGCAAGGCCGCGCCGGCCAGTTGCCACACCGCTGGCGCTGTTGCAGTGTCGATTCTCGTGAAGACCATCCTGCTCGCCACCCTCCTCCTCCTCGCCGCTCTACCCGCGCACGCCCGCCCCGGCGGCATCGTCGGCTATGCAGACATCGGCTGCGCCGAGTGTCATTCGGCCCTGGGCGCCGTGCCCCCTGCGGTCACCATCGAGGGTCCGACCACCGTCGAGCCCGACGCGGAGGCGACGTACCGCGTCGTCGTGCGTTCGAATGCCGTCGCGACGCAGATCGCCGCCGGGTTCAACGTCGCCGCCAGCGCCGGCGAGCTGCTCGTCGGCAGCGACAGCGGCGTGCGGAGCTCCGAGAACCGCGAGACGCGCCGCAACGAACTGGCCCACACCGGACCGCGCGAGAACGACGGCAGCGGCGAGGCCGCCTGGTCGTTCCGCTGGCGCGCCCCGACCGACGCCGGTCCGGCGCTGCTCTTCGCCGCAGGCAACAGCGTCAACCTCGACCTCGGCAGCGAGGGCGACGCCGACGCGCTGGCGATGCTCGCCGTGCAGGTCGGCGCCGACCCGACGCCGACGCCGACCGCCACGCCGGCGCCCGCCTGCGCTGGCGACTGCAACGGCGACGGCGTCGTCGCCATCAACGAGCTCATCCTCGGTGTCAACATCGCCCTCGGCGCGCCGGTCGCCGGCTGCCCGGCGATCGACGCCAACGGCGACGGCGCGGTGGCGATCAACGAACTGATCGCCGCCGTCGGGCGCGCCCTGTCGGGCTGCTGAGCCGGACGATGGCGGCGGCACGCGTGGCGCTGCTCGTCGGGTTCGCGACGAGCCTCCTGCACGGCTCGCCGGCCGCCGCCAACTCGGGCGGCATCACCGACCGCTCCGGTCAGGGACGCCTCACCTGCAACCAGTGCCACGACGGCGGCCAGCGGCCGCGCGTCGAGTTCATCGGTCCGGCGCAGGTGCAGGTCGGCGACACCGCCGCCTATCGCTTCATCGTCCAGGCCACCGCGCCGGGCGCGCGCGGCGCCGGATTCAACGTCGCCGCCGATGCCGGCGTGTTCACCGCCGTCCCCGGCCAGGTGACGCGGGTGCGCAACGGCGAGCTGACGCACAACGAACCGCAGGAGTATGACGCCCAGCGCACCGCCGGCTGGGATTTCCTCTGGACCGCCCCGGCGGCCCCCGGTGGCTACAAGCTCTTCGGCGCCGGCAATGCGGTGAATCTCAACCGCCAGACCAGCGGCGACCGCTCCGACACCGCCGTGTTCGAGGTGCAGGTCGTCATCGCCGCCGACACCGCCACGCCCACGGCGACCCCGACGGCGACGCCGACGGCCACCGTGGCGGCGCCGCGCCCGACCGCGACTACCAGCGCCAGCGCGACGGCGACGGCGACGGTCACCCCGACCGCGTCGCGGCGCGCCTGTCCCGGCGACTGCGGCGACGACGGCGCGGTGTCGATCAGCGACCTGGTCCGCGCCGTCGGCATCGCCCTGGGGACGCTGCCGCTCGGCGACTGCCCGCCGGTCGACGCCAACGGCGACGGTCTGGTCTCCATCGCCGAGCTGATCGGTGCGGTCAACAACGCCCTCAGCGCCTGCTGACCGCCTGCTGACCGGAGGTCGCGCGCCGGCACGGTGAAGGGCGGCGCCCTCCCGCGCGCGCCGGGAAGGCGGGAGCGGCGGTCGGTTGCAGCCTCGGATGCGTCGGCATAGGGAACTCGGACATACTTACGGTTGGAGGATCGCATGAAGGTTTCGGGAACAGTGGCGTTGGTGACCGGCGGCGCGTCCGGGCTCGGGCTGGCGACGGTCAAGGAACTCCTCGGCGCCGGCGGCAAGGTGATGATCGTCGATCGGCCGCAGTCCGATGGCGCGGCGGTGGCGACGGAACTGGGTGCCAATGCGGCGTTCGCCGGCGCCGACGTGACCAGCGAGGCGGAAGTGGCGGCCGCCGTCGAACAGACGATCGCGCACTTCGGCACCGTGCACATCAACGTCAACTGCGCCGGCACCGGTGCGGCGATGAAGACCACCGGCAGAGCCGGCCCGATGCCGCTGGAGATCTTCTCCAAGGTGATCGAGATCAACCTCATTGGCACCTTCAACGTCCTGCGCCTGTGCGCGACGCAGATGATGAAGAACACGCCGAACGAGGACGGCGAGCGCGGTGTCATCGTCAACACCGCCTCGGTCGCCGCCTACGACGGCCAGATCGGCCAGGCGGCCTACTCGGCCTCGAAGGCGGGCGTGGTCGGCATGACGCTGCCCATCGCCCGCGATCTGGCTTCGATCGGCGTGCGCATCTGCACCATCGCCCCCGGCACCTTCGACACGCCGATGCTGGCGATGCTGCCCGAGCCGGCGCGCAACGCCCTGGCGGCGCAGATTCCGTTCCCCTCGCGCCTCGGCCGGCCGCCCGAGTTCGCCGCCCTGGCGCGCCACATCGTCGAAAACGCCGTCCTCAACGGCGAGACGATCCGCCTCGACGGCGCCCTGCGCATGCCGCCGAAGTGAGGATCCGGGTGGGGCGCATCGGCGCCGCACCCCGCCGTGCATGACCAGCGCCGCTGTCCCCGCCCGCCGTCTGACGCCGCCGCAGCAGTTCGCGCTGCGCTTCTTCGTCTACCTGGTCGGCGCCAGCATCCTCGCCTGGGCGGTCGCCCTGCCCGATCGTCTCGGCGCCGTGCAGCGCGCCCTGGCCGCCGCCGCCACCTGGCTCGCCGACCTCAGCGGCGGTGCGGCACGCGTGCGCGGCGACGAGATCTCCGTCGGGGCGCTGGTGGTGCACATCAACTTCGAATGTACCGGCGTCTATGTGCTGCTCATCCTCGCCGTCTTCCTGCTCGCCTACCCGGCGACTTGGCGCGCCCGCGTGGGCGGCGTGGCGCTCGGCGTCGTCGCCCTGCAGGCGCTCAACATTTTTCGCATCGCCGTGCTGGTGCGCGTCGCCGAGCTGCAACCGGCCCTCTTCGACTACATGCACGAGTACGTCTGGCAGGGCCTGTTCCTGGTCCTCACCGTCGCCTACGCCATGGCCTGGGTCGAGCGCTCGCGCTGATGCGCCCGGCCGGCTTCGTCGCCCGCTTCCTCGCGCTGTTCGCGGTCCTCGTCCTCGCCGGCTGGCTCACCGCCGCGCCGCGCGGCTGGGCGACGGCGCTGTACGGCGCCGCCGCCGTCAGCAGCCCACTGCTCACCGGCTGGAACCTCGAGCGGCGCGACGCGTCCAGCGGCCGCCAGGAGATCTGGTTCCGGCGCGGCAACAGCGAACTCCGCCTGGCCCTGTCGCTACCGCAGCTGGCCCTCTCGGTCCTGCCGCTGTTGGCGCTGCTGGCCGCCACGCCGGGGCTCGGCGGGCGCGCGCTGGCCAGCCGCGCCGGGCTCGGCGTCGGCGTGCTCTTCGCCCTCGACCTCGCCGTCGTCTTGCTCTTCCCCTGGCTGGTCGGCAGCCCCGGCGCCCTGACCGACATCGTCGGCACCTTTCTCGGCCTGCTCACCTTCGTCGGCGCACCGGTGATCCTGTGGTTCGCCCTGACGTTCGAGCACCTGCGCGGCGTCTGGCGGTTGTGAGCCGCGCCGTCCCTGCATAGCGTGTCCGACGACGCATGGATCCCGCCGCCCACGAGCGTATGTTCGCCGCCATCGACCGCTTCAACCGCGGCGACTACTTCACCGCCCAGGCGGAGCTCGAGACGCTGTTCAACGAGTTGCCGGAGGACGGACGCGCGCTGGTGCGCGTGCTCATGACACTCGCCACGGCCATGCATCTCTTCTTCAAGCGCAGCGGCGGCCGCGGCGTGCACAACCTGATGCGCCAGGTGATGGTCGGCCTCGATCAGCTCGGACCCGAGGCCGACGGCGTCGCCACCGGCGAGCTGTTCGACGCCGTCGAGGCCTACCTGCAGGAGCTGGAGGGCCGCAAGAAGCCCGGCGCCGGTTTCTTCGACCGCTGGCTGGCGCCGAAGATCGGCAGCGTGTGATCCCGTCACCTTGATGGCTACAGCGGGCCACGCGGCTCGATCATGCGCGCCAGATGTTCGAGATCGAATGCGTCGCGCCGGCAGCGCAGATCGAAGTAGAACACGACGGTGACGGCGATCAGGTAGGCCATGCTCACCGTCGAGACGACCGTGCCGACGGCGACGCCGAGCAGCGGCAGGTCCTGCAGCGCAGAGGTCGTGGCACCGCTCACCACCGCCTGCAGCACGCCGACCGCCAGGGCCATAAGGAAGGCCCGCCCCTTGTTGCCGCGCATGAGTTCGCCGCTGCGCCGCAGGGCGGCCATGCCCGACAGCCCCTCCAGCAACACCACCTGCGAGGAGACGAAATAGGCGAGCATCAGCCACAGGCCGGGCACGATCAGCAACAACAGGCCGGCGGCGATGATCGCGTATGAGAGCAGCGTCGTCCACGCCAGGGGCATGAACAACGCCCACGCCCGGCGCAGCGCCGGAGCGACGCCGGTCGGTCGACCGAGGTAGATGTCGCCGACGGCCGCCGTCATCGCCGCGCTGGCGAGCGGCGCGCCGACGCCGACGACCACCAGTGTCACAAGGCTGAGCAGGACCAGCGCCAGCGGCGAAGCGGACAGGACCTCGCCACTCGCGGAGATGCCCGCCGCGATGGGAAACGCTTCCCCGACGAGGCCCAACGGCACGTAGATTGTTGCCGCCAGGCCGACCAGCAACCAGAAGTGGTTGCGCAGCAGCCTGAAGCCGATGTCGAGGATCTCGCCGAGCGACATCGGCCGGATTTCGTATGCCACCCGCGCCTCCCCTGCGGCCGCGCGCCGGGCCACGTCCACCGCAGGGGTAGAACCCGATCGCCCCGCGGCCGTCAACCGCGGCGTGAGGCGCGGCCTGAGGCTCGACTGGAGCGAGAGACCATTCGCCGGGAAGGGTACGCCTGCTGCGGCGTGTGCTCTCAGCCGTCAGCGGTCAGCCGGAGGCGGGTAGCACCGCGAACCCCTCGCGCCGGGCCGCGTGCGCGAGGCGCTCATCCAGGGTAACGACCGGCAAGAGTTCGGGATGCTCGTCACAGGCGATCAACGCCGCGGCGAGTTGCAGCGCATCCCCAGCGCGCAACGGATGCGTGGCGAGCAGCCGACGCGCGCGCCGGTCGACCGGGGCGAGATCCTCCACCGCGGTCCAATGCGCCTCGAACGCCGCGAGGCGCCGCAGCGCCGCCACGACGGCCGCTTCGTCGATCTCCTCGCCGCGACGGCGCCGGTACAGGGCGGAGACGATCTCCGCCCCGGTGAGTCTCCACACCACCATCGCCGCATCGTCGCGCAACAGCGCACGCGCCACCGCACTCGTCGGCTCGCTCAGCAGCAGCGGCACCACCGCCGAGCTGTCCCAGAACTTCACCGCCCCTCGCGCCGTTCGGCCAGCAGCGCCTCCAGCACGCTGGCGGTCGCCGTCGGCAGGTCGCCCTGGAGGAGTTCCGCCGGCAGCGCGCCACTGCCGCGGCGCACGACGCCCTTGCGCGCCAGGTCGTCGAGAATCCCCTCCAACTCGGCGCTGCCCGCCGCGGTGGCACGTCCGACCGGCACCAGCTCCGCCACCGCGCGGTCGCGGTCGAACACCCGCACCACCCCGCCACGCCGAACGTACGAAAGATACCGGCTCAGCCCGTTCTTCAACTGGGACACATTGGCCTGCTTCATGAGGCCATGATGGCCCTATGTGGTCAGACGGTCAAGGTTCTGATGCGCCTCCCGCATCGTCCGGGATCCGCTTCGGCAGCGCCGACGACCGCCAACGAGCGCGCGCCCACACCGCCGGCCTGGCCGTCGCCGACATCGAGAAGCGACCGCGGAACCGCTTCGTGCTCGATGCATCAACCGACGATCACCGGCCGCTGCGGCGTTCGGACTCGAGGCGGCCGGTCTCCGCCGCCGAATGGTCGACAAAGCGCATGGCGGCGGCGATGGCGGGATGGCGCGCGGCGATGGCGCGGTGCATCGCCTGGGCGACGGCGCGGTAGGCGGGGTGGCCCTGCGGCGTCGAGCGCAGCTCGATGAGGTGCATCGCCTCGCGGGCGTTGCACTCGAGGTAGAAGCGCAGGCGGTGCGCCATGGGCAGGACGTAGGCGGCGGCATCCGGGTGGCCGGCGGCGGCGATGGCGCGGTGCACGTCGGCGGCCTCGCCCATCACCGACTGCCAGTCGGCGCCGGCGCCGAGCGTCTCGACGATCTCCGGCACGACGTAGCCGAGCGTCGGCGTCAGGCGCTGCCACTCGAGCGTACACATCCGGTGGCGCTGCAGGTCGCGAAAGGCGCCGTAGTCGGTGACGATATCGAAGCGATAGACGGCACGCTCGAAGGCGCGGCCGGGCTTGTGGCGGCGGTTGTGACGCGCGCCGACGGCGGCGCGCAGCACGTCGGCGCGCTGGCTCGCGGACAACGAGCGCGCGACGGCGAGCAGCTGCGCGTCGGGCAGCGACGAGGACGCGTAGAGCGCCGCGGCGACGACCTTGATCTCGCCGTCCGGGTCGCAGTCGGTCAGCGTCACCGCCTCCGCCGCTGCCGGGTTCAGATCGGCGAGGAGCACGGACCCGATGCGTGCCGTGTCCTCGCGCAGAGCGCGCAGATAGTCGACCCAGACGCCGCCGCGCTCGGGGCGGTCGACGCGCGTGAGGAAGGCGGGAATGACGTCGTCGAGCTCGCCCTTCATTGCCTCGGCACAGGCGCGTGCCTCGGCAAGCGGGTGCGCGCGCAGGCGCAGCAGCAGCGCTTCGTAGGCCTGGCCGCTGCCGAACAGGCCGACGTTGGAACGCGTCGCCGCCGGCAGCAGGCCGCGCAGCGCGTCGAGCGCCATGGCCCGCACGGTGGCGGTGTGGGCGACGGCGGAGACGCCGTCGGGCCGCGGCAGGCGGCGCTCGCACAGCGCCAGCGCGTCGGGAAGCCACCGCACGTAGGTCGCGAAGCAGCGGTCGAGCACGGCGACGGCGGCGGCGCGCAGCGGCGTGCCGTCGAGCTCGGCTGGGACAGCGTAGCGCCACTGGCCGCGCTCGCGCTGGGTGTAGGGGATGTAGCGCGTCGACTGCTCGAGGTAGGCCATCAGGCGACCCCACTCGAGCGCCTTGGTGAGCAGGTTGGAGGCGCCCTCGACGGCGACGTGCGCGCCGCCGAGTTGCGCCACCGAATCGTCGCCGTAGTCGGCCAGGACGCGGGAGAAGAGCTGCTCGGACCGGCGCACGCCGACCGCCGACTCCCCCACCCCACCACCGGCGGCGTCGAGGAACTCGTCGAGGAACAGCCGGCGCAGGGACTTCGGCGAGCGCGAGTAGCGCGCGAACAGCGCCGCCTTGACCACCTCGGGCAGGTTGCGCAGGGCGAAGACGGGGCGGTCCTGGTTGGTGAAGTACGGCGCGAGCGCGCGGCGCTCGTCGGCGGAGAACCCGTCGGCGGCGGCCGGCGCGTCAGGCATCGGCGTCGAGCAGGTGGAACACCAGGCCGGTCTGCAGCTTGGGGAAGAAGTAGGTCGACTTCTGCGGCATCACCTCACCGGCCAGGCAGGCCTCGGCGACCTCGCCCATGCTCGGCCGGCGCAGCAGGAAGGCGGCGCCGACGCCGTCCTGCCCGGCGGCGCAGAGCGCCTGGCGGTCGTCGTGCGTATACAGCAGTCGCCCGTCCTGGCCGGCCTGCACGCAGTCGACGCCGAGCAGATGGCCGAGCAGGAAGCGGTCGAGCACGGTGACGTCCAGATGGCGGATGATCGGCGCGATCTCCGCCAGCGCGCCGTCGACGGCGGCGAGATCCTTCAGGTGCAGCACCGCGGTGCGCGTCGGCGTGCGCACGCCGATGCAGCCGGGCGCAGGCGCGGCGGCGAGGCGCGCGAGCACGGTGTCGGCGTCGACCTCCTCGACGCGGAAGTGCGGCGTCGCGCGCGCCCAGGCGGCGTCGTCGAAGGCGCCGCGCCACAGGCGGTGCGTCGGCAGCACGACCAGGCCGGGGTCGTCCATCGAGCACAGGTACATGAGCATGAAGTTGTGCGGCGCGTCGGTAGCGGTGTCGCCGGCGGCATGGCGCTCGTCGCGGTAGGCGAGCGCGGTCTCGTAGCGATGATGGCCGTCGGCGATGAACACCTTGGTGTCGCCCAGGCCGTCACGCAGCGCGGCGAGGGTGGCGGCGTCGGCGAGGCGCCAGACGCGGTGGCGCTCGCCGGCCTCTTGCACGTCGATCCACGGCGGCGCGGCGTCGGCCACGGCGCGCGCCGCCGCCATGGCGGCGGCGCGGTTGGGGTAGACGCCGAATATCGGACTCAGGTTGGCGCCGCAGGCGTGCATGAGCTTCAGCCGGTCGGCCTTGGGGCCGGCGAAGGTGCGCTCGTGCGGCAGGATGTTGCCGGCGCCGAACGGCTGCAGGCGCACGGCGGCGAGCAGGCCGCTGCGGCGATGACGGCTGCCGTCCGGCAGCGCGAAGTCCTGCACGTACCAGTAGAGCGCCGGCTGGCGCTCCTGGGCGACCACGCCGCGGGCGCGCCAGTCGCGCAACGCAGCGGCGGCGGCGGCGTAGCGGTCGGGCGCCTTGTTGAGAATCAGGCGCACGACGTTGTGCGGATTGCGCGCGTACAGACGGTCCAGGTGCGCGGCGTCGATGACGTCGTACGGCGGCGCGATGACGTCGGCGAGCGGCACGACCGCCTGGTCGTAGTGCAGAGCCTTGAACGGACGGAACTCGATCATGCGTCGTCACCCTACGTCAGCCGAAACCCTTTCACACGCAGGCATGGAGACACGCAGGGCGCCGACCCTCTCCGTGCCTCCGTGTGAATTCCTTCAGCGCTTTTCCCGCAGCTTGGCGTCCTTCTCGCGGACCGTCTTCGCCATGTCGGCCTTGAACGCATCCAGCTTCGCCGCCAGCGCGGCGTCGCCGACGGCGAGGATCTGCGCCGCCAGGATGCCGGCGTTCTCGGCGCCGCCGACGGCGACCGTCGCCACCGGCACGCCGCTCGGCATCTGCACCGTCGCCAGCAGGGCGTCGAGGCCGTTCAGGCTGGTGGCGTTGAGCGGCACGCCGATCACCGGTCGCGTCGTGTGCGCGGCGACGACGCCGGCGAGGTGCGCGGCGGCGCCGGCGCCGACGACGAACACGGCGATGCCGCGCGCCGGGGCACCGCTGACGTAGTCCGCGACGCGCGCCGGGGTGCGATGCGCCGACATGACATGCACCTCGCAGCCGACGCCGAATCCCTTCAGCCGTTCGACCGCGCCCTGCATCACCTCCCAGTCGCTGTCGCTGCCCATCAGGACCGCGACCCGTGCCTTGGGCTTCATCGCTCTCGCTCCAGCGCGCGTCGTCCGATGTCGCGTCGATACTGCATCGCGTCCCACGAAATCTCCTCCACCGCCCGATAGGCCTCGGCCACCGCCGCCGTCACGTCGGCGCCGAGCGCCGTGACGCCGAGCACCCGCCCACCGTTGGTCACCACCGCCCCATCGCGCCGTGTCGTGCCGCCGTGGAAGACCACCCCGTCGCGCCAATCGCGCAGCCGGTCCAGTCCGGCGATCGCCTTGCCGCGCTCGAAGGTGCCCGGATAGCCGCCGGCGGCGAGCACGACGCACACGGCAGGGCGCGGGTCCCAGGCCAGCGTCATGCCGGCCAGGCGTCCCGCGGTGGTCGCCTCCAGCAACTCCGCCAGGTCGCCCTGGAAGCGCAGCAGCAGCGCCTGGCACTCGGGGTCGCCGAAGCGGCAGTTGAACTCCAGCACCCTGGGGCCGTCGGCGGTGATCATCAATCCGGCGTAGAGGACGCCGGTGTACGTGATCTGGCGCTCGGCGAGGCCACGCACCACCGGCGTCATGATCTCGCGCATCACCTGCTCGTGCAGTGCCGCGGTCATCACCGGCGCCGGCGAGTAGGCACCCATGCCGCCGGTGTTCGGACCCGTATCGCCGTCGTAGGCGCGCTTGTGGTCCTGCGACGACGCCAGCGGCAGGACCGTCTCACCGTCGCTGATGGCCATGAACGAGACCTCCTCGCCGGCCAGGAACTCCTCGACGACGACGCGCGCGCCGGCGTCGCCGAAGCTCTTCCCGCGCATGATCTCGTCGATCGCCTGTTCCGCCTCGGCCACCGTCTGACAGACGACGACGCCCTTCCCCGCCGCCAGGCCGTCGGCCTTGACGACGATCGGCGCCCCCACCTCGTGCACATAGCGCACCGCCTCGTCGGCGTCGGTGAAGCTCGAGAAGAAGCCGGTCGGCACTTGGCAGCGCCGCATCAGCTCCTTCGAGAACGCCTTGCTGCCCTCGAGCTGCGCGGCCGCTTGCGTCGGCCCGAAAGCGCGGATGCCGACCGCCGCCAGCGCGTCGACGATGCCGAGCGTCAGCGGCAGCTCGGGACCCGGCACCACCAGGTCGACGCCGTTGGCCTGCGCGAACGCGACGATGCCGCCGACGTCCGCCACGTCCAACGCCACCGGCTCCGCCAACTCATCGATGCCGGCGTTACCCGGCGCGCACCACACCTGCGTCACCCGGGGTGACTGGCGCAGCTTCCACACCAGTGCGTGCTCGCGGCCACCGCCGCCGATAACGAGAATCTTCATGAGAAAAGACCGCACGCCTCACACGCAGGCACGCAGTAACGGAGCGCGCTCAGCCAACTCCGTTGCTGCGTGCCTGCGTGTGAAGTCCTCTACTGTCAATGTCGGAAGTGGCGCACGCCGGTGAGCACCATGGCCAGGTTCAGGGCGTCGGCGGCGGCGATGACCTCGGCGTCGCGGACGCTGCCGCCGGGTTGAATGATGGCGGTGGCGCCGGCGGCGGCGGCTTCCTGGACGCCGTCGGGAAACGGAAAGAAGGCGTCGCTGGCCAGCACCGAGCCCTGCAGGGAGATGCCGACGCGACCGGCCTTGGCGCGGGCGGCGAGCACCGGGTCGACGCGCGAGGTGGCGCCGCCACCGAGGGCCAGGGTGCGGTCGGCACGCACGAAGGCGATGGCGTTCGACTTGACGTGCTTAACCACCTTGAGACCGAAGCCCATGGCGGTGACCTCATCGTCGCTCGGCGGCCGGCGCGTCACCACCCGCGCGTGGGCGGGGTCCTCGATGGCGCGGTCGGTGTCCTGCACCAGCAGACCGCCGGCGACGCTGCGCACCTCGCGCGTCAGGCCGTCCATCGCCGCCGGCGTCCAGGTCATCAGGCGACGGTTCTTCTTCTGCTTGAGGAACGCCAGCGCGTCGGCCGCGAACGATGGCGCGATCAGCACCTCGGTGAAAATCTCGTCGACGATCGTCGCCAGCTCCAGCGTCCACTCCTGGTTGGCGATCAGGATGCCGCCGAACGGCGACTCGGGATCAGTGGCGTAGGCCGCCTGATAGGCGGCGGCGACACTGGCGCCGGTGGCGACGCCGCACGGCGTGTTGTGTTTGAGGATGGCCACCGCCGGCGGGCCGCCGACGAACTCGCGCATCAGCCACAGCGCCGCGTTGGCATCCATGATGTTGTTGTACGACAGCTCCTTGCCGTGCCGCTGCTCGACGACGCGGAAGAACTCGCCGTACAGCGCGGCTTTCTGGTGCGGATTCTCGCCGTAACGCAGGTCCTGCGCCTTACGCAGCGCCAGGTGCACGGTGTCGCCGAACGGCGCCTCGGGCGTCGCCGCGCGGGCGCCGAGCCAGTCGGCGATGGCGCCATCGTAGCGCGCCGTGGTCTCGAAGGCGCGCCGCGCCAGGCGAAACTTCGTCGCCGCGGACAGCGCGCCGCCGTTGGCGCGCAGCTCTTCGAGCACGACGGCGTAGTCGGCGGGGTCGGTGACGACGCCGACGTCGTGGTGGTTCTTGGCCGCCGACCGGATCATCGACGGCCCGCCGATGTCGATGTTCTCGATCGCGTCCTCGAGCGTGCAGCCGGGCTTCGCCACCGTCGCCTCGAACGGGTAGAGGTTCACCACCACCAGGTCGATCGGCTCGATGCCGTTGGCCGCCATCTGCGCCCGGTGCGCGGCGTCGTCGCGGCGGCCGAGCAGGCCGCCGTGGATCTTCGGGTGCAGCGTCTTGACGCGTCCGTCGAGGATCTCCGGCGAGCCGGTGAACTCGCTCACCTGCCGCGCCGGGATGCCGGCGTCGGTGAGCGCCTTGAGGGTGCCGCCCGTGGAGAGAATCTGCACGCCGAGCCCGTGCAGGCCGCGCGCGAAGTCGATCAGGCCGGTCTTGTCGCTGACACTGACCAGCGCACGTGCGATTGAAGCCATTCGGTCGGCTACCAAACACCCCCCAGGTTGTAAAGAAACTGTCCGACGACTAACCGTTTGCGCATGCGCGTCACGGTGAACGGCGACGTGCGCGAGCTGCGCGACGGCGTCTCGGTCGAGGAGTTCGTGCGCGAGCTGGGCTTCGCGGCGCGCCGCATCGCCGTCGCGCTGAACCTCGATGTCCTGCCGCGCGCCGAATACGGCACGCGCCGGCTGCGCGAGGGCGACGTCGTCGAGATCGTGCAGTTCATCGGAGGAGGTTGAGCGTCATGTCCGTCAGCGCCAGTTCCGACCGCCCCTTGCCCCAGACGGCCGACGAGACGCCGGTCGAGGACGGCTTCCGGCTCGGCGGCCGCATCTACCACTCGCGGCTCATCGTCGGCACCGGCAAGTACAAGGACTTCGCCGAGACGCGCGCCGCCATCGACGCCGCGGGGGCGGAGATGGTCACCGTCGCCGTACGGCGGGTGAACATCACCGACCCCGGTCAGCCGAACCTCCTCGACCACCTCGACCTGCAGCGCATCACCATCCTCCCCAACACCGCCGGCTGCTACACCGCCGCCGACGCGGTGCGCACCGCCCGCCTGGCGCGCGAGGCGGGCGTCGGCAACCTGGTCAAAGTCGAGGTGATCGGCGACGAGCGGACGCTGTTCCCCGACATGCCGGCGACGCTCGAGGCGTCGCGGGTGCTGGTCGAGGACGGCTTCACGGTGCTGCCCTACATCACCGACGACCCGGTGGCGGCGCTGCGCCTGCAGGACATCGGCTGCGCCGCGGTGATGCCGCTGGCGGCGCCGATCGGCTCCGGTCTGGGCATCCGCAACCCTTACAACCTGCGCATCATCCTCGAACAGGCGCGCGTGCCGGTGATCGTCGACGCCGGCGTCGGCACGGCCTCCGACGTCGCCCTGGCGATGGAACTGGGCTGCGACGCCGTGCTGCTGAACACCGCCATCGCCGGGGCGCGCGATCCGATCCTGATGGCGCACGCCATGCGCCTCGGCGTCGCGGCCGGGCGGGCGGCGTTCCGCGCCGGGCGCATCGGGCGCAAGCTCTACGCGACGGCGTCGAGTCCGCTCGAGGGGTTGCTGGATGCGGCGGCGCCGCCGCGCCGGGCATGAGGAATGACGCAGGGTGCGGTTGCGCCGCACCCTCTCTGATGCGGTGCGGCGCCGCCGCGTCCTCCCCCTGATGATCGCGCTGCGCGGGCTGTACCTCGTCACCGACCGCACCCAGACCGCCGGTCGGCCGCTGACCGAGGTGGTGGCGGCGGCGCTGCGCGGCGGCGCGCGGCTGGTGCAGCTGCGCGAACGCGACCTGCCGACGCGGGCGCTCCTGGCGCTGGCGACCGAGCTGCGGGTGCTGACCCGCGCCGCCGGCGCGGCACTGCTCATCAACGACCGCGTCGACATCGCCCTCGCCTGCGATGCCGACGGGGTGCACCTGCCCGGACACTCGTTCGCCGTCGCCGACGCGCGGGCCCTCCTCGGGCCGCACCGCCTCATCGGCGTCTCCACACATGCGCCCGAGGAGGTCGCCGCGGCGCAGGGCGCGGGGGCCGACTATGCCGTATTCGGGCCGCTCTTCGACACGCCGTCGAAACGTGCCTTCGGCGCGCCGCTCGGCCTCGACGGCCTGCGTCGCGCACGCGCCCTCGCGACGCTGCCACTCTTCGGCATCGGCGGCGTCGCGCCCGCCAACGCCGCCGCCGTACGCGCCGCCGGCGCCGACGGCGTCGCGGTCATCCGCGCCGTGCTGGCGGCCGCGGATCCGGCGGCGGCGGCCGCCGCCCTAGCCGACGGCGCCTAAGAAATACGATCCCCTCACCCTCCCGGCGGGAGAAGGGGCCTCATGAAGCACCGCGCTGCTCGCAGGATCCCCCGCAGGAGAGGGTCAGGGTGAGGGGGGCGCCACATCGAACACTCCCGAGGAGAGGATGGCGTCGGCCACCACCCGGTGGCCCGCCGGCGTCCAGTGCTCGTCGCCGGCAAACAGCACCGGCGCGCCGGCGGCGGCAGCGGCGGCGAGCGGCGCGGTGAGATCGATCCAGGCGGCGCCCGGCGCCGACCCGACCGCGTGCGCCAGCGCGTGCGCCGCCCGCACCACCGGCGGCGGCACGGCGCCCTCGATCTCCAGACGGTGCGGCGCATAGAGTACCGCGAAGTGCGCCCCGTGCGCCGTCGCGGCGGCCTGCATGGCGGCCAGCAGGCGCGCCGTCAGCTCGCCCCCCGGTACGTCGCGGACCTCCACCGGCGGCGCGTCGCGCGGCGGCGCCAGCCGCGCGCCGGCCGCGTTGCCGCCGCCCAGGGCACGGCCGGTGTAGTCGAGCAGCAGAAAGACGCGGCTGTGGTCCTTGAGCCAGGTGCGGACGGGATCCTGCAGCGGCCGCAACGGCTGCGACGGCGCAGCGAGGGCGTCGCCGTCGAGCTCGAACAACGGTCGCCGCCCGCCCTTGCCGTCGAGATTGTCGGCCAGGTCGTTGACGAACACCTGCACCAGTACGAGGTCGACGCGGCCGGCGGCCAGTTCCTGCCGCAACAGCAGGTACTCCTGCGCGGTGCCGAACCCGTTGACGCCGCGGTTGGCGATCGCCGCGTCGGGGCGGGCGCGCTGCAGGTGATCCGTGTACACCTCGCCCTGTGCGACGCCCCAGCCCCAGGTGAAGGAATCGCCAAGCACCAGCACGCGACGCGGCGCCGCTGGCGGCGCCAGCGGCAGGGGCGCGCGCCAGCCCGCCGCGTCGTGGACGATCCGCGCGTCGAACTGCGGCCGGCGGAAGCGGCGCGTGATGCCCGGCTTGCCGCGCCAGCCGAGCACCGCATCGCCGACGTGGAAGCTGTAGAGCGGGTTGGCGACCTCGGGCACGGCGTCGATGAGGCGCAGCAGCCCCTCGCCAAGCAGCAGCGCCGCGACGAGGCCGACGACGATCAGCGCGAGGCGGCGCGGCACGGCGGCGCTCAGCCGCCGCGCGTGTGCATCTCGAGATGCGGATCGCGGCGCAGTTCGTCGGCCGGTATGAGCGGCGCGCGGTGGCGTTCGGCGAGACGGCGCTCGGCGCCGCGGTCATCGCGCGCCCGCCAGCCGCCGGCGAGCAACGCCGTCAGCTCGTCGCGCGTCGCGCCGCCGCGCAGGGCGGCGCGCAGGTCGGTGCCGAGACGCGCATAGAGGCACAGGTACCACATGCCGTCCGCCGTCAGGCGGGCGCGATCGCAGGAGCGGCAGAACGGCGCCGTGGTCGACGCGATGATGCCGAACCGCGTGCCGTCCGGCAGGCAGTAGCGCTCGGCCGGCGCCGAGCTCTCCTCGCGCAGCGGCTCGATCGGCCCGTAGCGGCGCGCCAGATCGGCGAGGATGGCGTCGCGCGGGTACACTTTCTGCGCCGACCAATGGGTGGCGCCGCCGACGTCCATGTACTCGATGAAGCGCACCTCGGCGCCGAGCGGGCGGGCGAGTTCGATGAGGTCGGCGAGCTCGTCGTCGTTGACGCCGCGCATGGCGACGGTATCGAGCTTGAGGGGGCGGAAGCCGGCGGCATCGGCGGCGCGCAGGCCGGCGAGCACCTGCGCGAGGCCATCGCGACGGGTCAGCGCCCGGAAACGCTCGGGCCGCAGCGTGTCCAGGCTTACGGTCAGGCGGTGCAGGCCCGCCGCCTTCAGCGCCGCGGCGTGGTCGGCGAGCAGGATGCCGTTGGTGGTCAGCGCCAGGTCGCGCAGGGCCGGCTTGGCCGCCAGCAGACGCACCAGGGTCGGCAGGTCGTGCCGCAGCAGCGGCTCGCCGCCGGTGAGACGCACCTTGTCGACGCCGAGGTCGGTGAAGCAGTCGACCAGCGTCGCGATCTCCTCGAACGAGAGGATGTCGCCGCGCGGCAGCCAGACGTAGTGCTCCTCGGGCATGCAGTAGGCGCAACGCAGGTTGCAGCGGTCGGTGACCGAGATGCGCAGGTTGCGCATCGGGCGGCCGAAGCGGTCGGCGACGGGCGGCATGCGGGCGCGAGTATGCCGTGTCCGCCTGCCAGTCGAAAGAGCCCCCGTGCCGCCGCCCACGGCGGCCGCCGGGTACGCGGGGGGTTTGCCGCCGTGCATCGTGCTATCGCTCGCCGCATGCCGGTGCTGACGCTGACCATTGCGAGCGCTGTCCTGCGCGGCAACGCCATGGGCGACCCGTCCGAGCGGCAGGTGCCCGTCTACCTGCCGCCCGACTACGAGACCTGCACGACGCGCTATCCGGTGGTGTACTTCCTCGCCGGCTTCGCCGGCGGCGGCCGCCTGCTGCTGTCCGAGTCGCTGTGGGGCGAGACGCTGCCGCAGCGCCTCGAGCGCCTCGTCCGCGCCGGCGCGGTGCGGCCGCTGATTCTGGTGATGGCCGACTGCCTGACCCGCCTCGGCGGCAGTCAGTACATCAATTCCGCCGCCACCGGACGTTACGAGGACCACCTGGTCGGCGAGCTGGTCCCGCGCATCGACGCGGCGCTGCGCACCCTCCCCGTCCGCGAACAGCGCGTCGTCATGGGCAAGAGCTCGGGCGGCTACGCGGCGACGGTCCTGGCGATGCGCCACCCGGAGGTGTTCGGTCTCGCCGTCGACCACTCCGGCGACAAGTACTTCGAGCACTGCTACCGCGCCGATATTCCCGCTGCGGTGGCGGCCCTGGACCGCTACGAGCACGATCCGGGGCGTTTCCTCGCCACCTTTCCGCAGCCGCCGCACGCGCGCGGCCGGCAGTGGTTCGCGCTGGTCAACATGCTGGCGATGGCCGCGTGCTATTCGCCCAACCCGGACAGCGCGGTCGGCTTCGACCTGCCCTTCGACCCCAGCACCGGCGAGCTGCGCCCGGCCGTCTGGGCGCGCTGGCTGGCGCACGACCCGGTCGACCTGGCGACGGCGCACGCCGACGCGCTGCGCCGCCTGCACCTCTACTTCCTCGATTGCGGCCGCTTCGACGAGCACCACCTGCAGCTCGGCAACCGCATCTATACGCGCCGCCTGCAGGCCCTCGGCGTGCCGCACGTGTACGAGGAGTTCGACGGCGGCCACATGAACGTCGCGCACCGCTATGACGTGTCGCTACAGCGGGTGTCCGAGGCGCTCGGGTGATGGGGAGGGCGCGGCGCCCGCCGCGCCCTCCCCATCATTCCGCGACGCGGCTGCGCAGGCGCACCGGCGCCTCGGGGCTGCGACGCAGACGCAGATTGAGCATCTCGACCATGACCGAGAAGCCCATCGCGAAGTAGATGTAGCCGCGCGGAATGTGGAAGTGCAGGCCGTCGGCGATCAGCGCCACGCCGATCAGCAGCAGGAAGCTCAGCGCCAACATCTTCACCGTCGGGTGGCGTTCGACGAAGGCGCTGATCGGACCGGCGAACAGCATCATGGTCACCACCGAGATCATCACCGCCGCCACCATCACCGGCACATGCGGCGACATGCCGATGGCGGTGACGACGGAGTCGATCGAGAAGACGATGTCGAGCAGCACGATCTGCACGATCACCGCGCCAAACGTCGGCACGACGCGCGTCGACACCGCGCCCTCCTGCCCTTCGAGCTTGTCGTGGATCTCGTGCGTGCTCTTGGCCATCAGGAAAAGGCCGCCGAGCAGCAGGATGATGTCGCGGCCGGAGATCTCGTACTCCCACACCGTGACCAGCGGCGCCGTCAGGTGCGCCAGCCAGGCGAGCGAGAGCAGCAACAGGATGCGCGTGATCATGGCCAGCGCCAGGCCGATGGTGCGCGCGCGGGCCTGCTGGTTCGTCGGCAGCTTCGACGCCAGGATCGAGATGAAGATGACGTTGTCGACGCCGAGCACCAGCTCGAGGACGGTCAACGTGATGAGGGCGATCCAGATCTCGGGGTTGGTGAGCCAGTCCATGGACACAGGGTTCTAGAGGGCGACGGGTTGCCGACGCAACGGGTCCTCGCGCTGGCGGGCCGTGGCATCCCGTCGGCGCGAGATACCTGACGCCGCGCGCCATCGCGCCAACAGGCGCCGACGGGGCGGCCCCCTCCCGTTCTGGATGCTGCCCCCGCGCGGCGCGGCCGCAGGGGTCACGATCTACTGCCCGAAGCGGTGGCCGCCGTCGGCCAGGTAGGCCACCTCCTGCGGCGTCGACGGCCGGCCAAGGACGGCGTTGCGATGCGGAAAGCGGCCGAAGCGAGCGATGACGTCGCGGTGCTGGCGGGCGAAGTCGAGGAACTCCTGCGCCTGCCGGCGCAGCGCCGGCGGACTCTCGTCGAGGAGGCGAGCGAAGACCGCGACACCGCGCTCCTGCAGGGCGAGGTCCTCGGCGTGTTCCAAGGGCATGTACAGGAAGCTGCGCTCGAGGATGTCGAGGCCGGCGTCGAGGCCGGCATCGAGGGCCGTCAGCGCCAGCGGCAGCGCCTGGGCGTCGGAGGCGAAGGCCTCGGGCTGACCGCGGTAGACGTTGCGCGGCAGTTGATCGAGCAGCAGCACCAGTGCCAGACGGCCGCGCGGCGTCGCCGCCCAGCCGGCGAGCTGGCCGCGCGCCGCGGCACAGACGAGAGCGCCGAAGCGGCGACGCAGTTCCGCATCGACCTCGGGCGCGCTGCCGAACCAGCGCCCCTGCCGCGCCGCCAGGGCGGCGGCATCCTGATCGGGCGGCCCGAACCAGGCGTCGAGCACCGCGCCACTCGCCGCCGCGTCGACAGCCGTGCCGCGCGCCGCCGCCACCGCCGCCTCGAGGCGATCGTTGCCCCAGAAGATCTCGCCGCCGACGACGCCGGCCGGGGCGCCGAACAGGCCGCGCGCTGCCGCCGCCTCGGTCTGGGCGCGCAGGCGCTGCTTCGCGTCGTCGCCGCCGGCGCGCGCCAGCCACGCCGCCGCCGGCAGGCCGAGGCCGCTCAGCAGGTTGGCGACGACGGCGGCGTCGGCGATATCGCGGTCGGCGGCGAAGTTGGCGTGGTACACGGCGCGCACGAATGCCGGCAGCCACGGCTCGCCGTCGGCGCAGCAGGCCAGGCGCGCCGCCAGCAGACTGCCGCGCGGAAAGGCGCTCGGGCGACGCAACGGCAGGCCCTCGGCGGCGCAGACGCGGGCCAGGTCCCGCCACATGTACGCGCCCTTCGCCGGATAGAGGTTGAAGGGCGAGTCCCGCCACCCCTGCGCCGCAAACAGCGGACCGAGCAGGAACGGCCGCCAGCGCAGCGGCACGCCCGCCGTCGCGCACAGCGCCCCGACGCGCATCGCGGCCGGGTAGGAATAGGTACTGGCAAACTCGAACCAGAACTCGAGCGGCGCCGTCATGACGCCGCTGTACCCCTACTCGGCCGCCGTCGCCACCGCCGGCGGCGGCGCCGCGATGGGCAGGGTGACGCGAAAGGTGGCGCCGCCCTCGGGGTTGGCAGCGAACGCGATCCGCCCGCCGTGCGACTCGACGATGGTCCGGCTGATCGACAGGCCCATGCCGAGGCCGGCCGACTTGGTCGAATAGAATGGCTCGAAGATCTGCGCGGCGAGCTCGGCGGTCAGTCCAGGGCCGCTGTCGCGCACCTCGAGCTGCACCGTGGCGGCATCGCCGACGCGCGTGCGCAGCTGCAGCGCACGGCGGCCGCCGCACCCGTACATCGCCTCGATGGCGTTGCGCAGGAGATTGAGCACCACCTGTTCGATCTGGATGCCGTCGCCGCGCAGCGGCGGCAGCGCCGCAGACAGGTCCAGACGTACCGCGATGCCCTCCTGCCGCGCGTCGGGCTCGACGATGTGCAGCGCCTCGCGGACCAGGTCGTTGAGATCCAGCAACTCCTGCCGCGGCGCCTCGCGGCGGATCAGGTGCCGCATGCGGCGGATGATTTCGCCGGCGCGCAGGGCCTCGGCCGAGATCACATCGATCACCGGCAGCACGGTCTCGACGTCACCGGGGTTGGCGCGCAGGCGGCGGCCGCAGCCTTGGGCGTAGTTGACGATCGCCGCCAGCGGTTGGTTGATCTCGTGCGCGAGGCCGGCGGCCATCTCGCCCATCGTCGACAGCCGCAGCACGTGCGTCAGCTCCGCCTGGTGCTGGCGGGCCTCCGCTTCAGCGCGCCGCTGCTGCGTCACATCGGCGCTGAACACGGCGAGGCCGATGACGACCCCGTCGACGACGATCGGATTGAACGCGTTGACGTAGGAGCGCGGCCCCCCCGCGTGCGCAAGCGTCTGCTCGACGCTGAACCGCTCGCCGGCCAGGCCGCGCGTGTAGAGGGGCGTCCAGTAGGCGGCGAGATCGGCCAGGACATCGGCCGGATAGGCGCCGTCCGGCTGCAGTTCGAACCCGTAGATATCGACGACGCGCTGGCGCAGGGCCGCGTTGCTGAGCATCAGCTGGGCGTCGCGGTCCACGGCCCAGATGGCGTCCGTGGCGTTCTCGATCACGGCGCCGACCGCGGCCTGCGAGCGCCGCAACTCGGCGGTGCGCGCCGCGACGCGTTCCTCGAGGCCGTCGTTGAGGCGCCGCACCTCGGCCTCGGCGGCGCGTTGCTCGTGCAGGCGGCGCGCCAGGGCGTCGCGCCCGCGCTGGAACTCCGCCGCCACGTAGATCGACACGCCCAGCCCGACGACCATGCCCACCATCGGATACTGCAGCAGGGGATGCAGGTCGCCGTGTGCCCCGTAGAGGGTGATCACCGTCGAGACGGCGGCAATTGCGACCACCGCCACCTGCGGCCCGACGCCCCAGGGCAATAGCGTCGCCGTCGCCAACGCCACCGCCAAGTTCATGAGCATCGTTGTCTGCGCTTCGTGCGCCAGCACCGCCGAGGCGGTGCTGATCGCGTACATCGCGGCGACACAGGCGAGGCCGATACCGATGACGGCGCGGGGCGGGCGCGGCTGGCGGCCACCGTCTTCGCGCAGCAGGAGCGCGGCGACGACGATGACGAGGAGCGCGCCGAGCTTCAGGGCCCAGAAGAGCCGCAGTGCCGCAGGCGGCTGCAGCGCCAGATCGAAGAGCGCGAAGACGATGATCGGGGCGAGGCACAGCGTCACGGCGACGCGCAGGCGGCGCGCCAGCGCAGCGCCGCCCTCGGCGTCCGGGTCCAGCGGCGCTAGACGCTCCGCAACCGACATAATGGGAGCCTAACCTAACCGCAGGCGGCTTGACCAGCCAGCAGACAGACAACCGCGTCAGCGTCGGCGGGCTCCGTCGCGCCGCGAGGCGGCCGCCAGCAGCACTAGGCCCGGCCCAACGAAGGCGATGACGATCACCGGCGCCGTCAGCAGCCAGTACTGCGCCCGCCCCGCGAGTTGGCAGGCAGCCGCGGCGCCGGGACCGCAGGCAGCGCCGTCGAGCCAGCCGGCGCCAAGGCCGTTCCAGGCGGCGTGCTGTAGCACCGCTAGGACAAAGCCGAGCAGCGGCGCCAGCCAGCGTATCGCCCCGGCCGGTGCGGCACGCCCCCAGCCGATGCCGGCGCCGATCGTGGCGGTGAACGTCGGATGCAGGACGCCGCCGAGGGCGGCGCGCAGGTAGACGCTCTCCGCCAGGCCGGCCTCGCCGCCGGTCACCGCGGCGATGGCGAAGTAATAGAGGTTCTCCGCCAGGGTGAAGCCGATGCCGATGAGGGCGCCGTAAACGATGCCGTCGATCGCATCGCGTAGGTCGTCGCGCCAGGCGAGCACCAGCACCGCCAGCGCCACCGCCTTGGCGCCCTCCTCGACCAACGGTGCCCCGAACGTCGCCGCCAGGCTCGTCCCCTGCTCGGCGCCGGCGACGCTGGCGAACCACAGCCGCAGGGCGCCGTTGGCGGCCGCGGCCACCGCCGGGGCGACCACCGCCCCCCACAGGAAGGCGCCGAGCAGCAGGCGTCCGGGAGTGTGGGCGCGCCGGTCGAGGCGCAGGACGATGGCCACGCCGACCGCGGCCGGTAGGGCGGCGGCGGCCAGCAGGAGCGCCGGCGTCGCCAGGACCAGGCGCGCGAAGCCGACCAGCAGCGCGGCCCCGGCGACCAGGCTGAGGAACAGACGGATGCGGCGCGCCACGCCCGTCATGTGGCGCGCCACAGCGGCGGTCGCAAGCGATGGCCGATTCCGCCGGCGACAATTTGTCTGTACGGCCGCACCCGGCGGCCCTATAGTCCGGCCTCCCCTATGGACGCCGCCGCGCTGTCAACCCCTCGCCGACCGACGGCGCTGATCGTCAACGACGATCCGTCGCAGCAGCGCCTGATCGGCGCCGTGCTCGAGAAGGCGGGGGTGGCGACGCGCGCCTGTCGGGGCGCCGAGGACGCGCTTGTCAGCCTCGCCGCCGATGCCGACGTCGACCTGATCATCACCGACCTGCACATGCCCGGCATCGACGGCTGGCGCTTCTGCCAACTGCTGCGCTCGCCGGACTACGCGCCCTTCAACGCCGTGCCGATTCTCGTCGTCTCGGCGACCTTCTCCGGTCGCGACGCCGAGCAGGTCAGCCTCGACCTCGGCGCCAACGCCTTCCTCGCGGCGCCGTTCGCGCCGTCGTCGCTGCAGGATTACGCGCGCGCCCTGCTCAGCGGCCGCCGCCCCGAGGTCGCGCCGCACGCGCTGATCGTGCACGCCGACGCGAACGAGGCGCGGCGGCTGCGCACCGCCTTCGAGAGCGCCGGCTACTCCGTCGACTGCGCCGCCAGCGGCGGCGACGCGCTCGCCACCTGCCGGGTCCTGCTCCCCGACGTGGCGGTGATCGACGACCAGCTCCCCGACCGATCGGCCGCCCGGCTGCTGGCGGAGCTCAAGCCGCCCGGTTCGCGCACGGTGGCGCTGGCCATCACCAACGGTCCGCAGGCCTGCGAGGGCCTGTCGCTGGCGCGCCACGGCGCCGACGCCACGGTGCCCGGGCCCGCCGACGCCATGCGCCTGGTCGGGCTCGCCCAGACCGCGCGCCGGCAGCGCTCCCTGCTGCGCGTCGAAGAGCTGCTCAAGCAGCGCAGCGGCGCCCTGCGCGAATCGGAAGGGCGCTGGCGGTCGTTGTTCGAGGCCATTCCCGAGATCGTCGTCGTGCACGACGACGAGGGCGTCATCCGCCACGTCAACCAGACCGGCGCCGATCATCTCGGTTACCCGGCGCATGAGCTCATCGGCCGCAACCTGGGCGAGTTCGAGGCACAGACCGCCGCCACCTCGGACCCGGTCGGCGACGGCGGCCCGGGCGACGGCGTCGAGACCGTGTGGACGGCACGCGACGGCACCGCGATTCCGGTCGAGGTCATCCAGCGGCGCCTGCACTTCGACGGCGGCGCCGCCGTCCTCAGCGTCGCGCGCGACGTCACCGTCCGCCGCGACTTGGCGCGCCAGCGGCAGAACTTCCTCGCCATGTTGACGCACGACATCAAGAACCCGCTCGCCATTGTCCTCGGCTTCGCCGAGCTGCTCGGAGAAGTCGGCGACCTCAACGCCGACCAGCGCGACATGGTGGGGCGGATGCAGGCCAACGCCACCACCGTGCTCGGCCTGGTGGCGAACTACCTCAACCTGACCCAGATCGAGAGCGGTGGCCTGGCGTTGCAGCGGCGCCCGGTGGTGCTGCGCGAGCTGCTCGACGCGACGCTCGTTTCCTATGCCGGCCGGGCGGCACAGGACGGACTGCAGCTCGAGTCCGTGTTGGCGGCCGATCTCGATGTCATCGAGGCCGATCCGCTGGCACTCGAGCGCGTCTTCACCAACCTGGTTCACAATGCGATCAAGTTCACGCCCGCCGGCGGCCGCATCGCGGTCGAGGCCGAGCGCGACGGCGGTGGCGTCACGGTGCGCGTGCGCGACAGCGGCAGCGGCATCGCCGCGGCCGATCTGACGACGATCTTCCAGCCCTACCGCCGCGGCACGATGCGTCAACCGCGCGAGGGCGTCGGCCTCGGCTTGTACATCGCGCAATCCCTGGTGCAGGCGCACGGCGGCCGCCTCGCGGTCGAGAGCCAGCTCGGCGCCGGCACGATGTTCAGCGTCTGGCTGCCGACTGGCACCGACGCAACCGCCGCCCGATGACGAATCATGGCGGTTGAGTCCGACGCGCGCGAGGCGCAGCAGGCCTGCGTCGAGAAGCGCCCGCCGCGCTGGCGCGGACGCTGATCGCCTGGAGGGCGCCGCCCGGGCGGCGCCCTCCAGGCTCACGGCACCAGACTACACTTCAGGGCTTTGCCACTGCCGCTCGCCAGGCACTGCACGACGCCGGTCACGCAGACGTCGCCGATGCGCACCGTCTGCCGCGCCCCCGGCGGCACACCGGCCTCGGCAAGCGTGAACAGGGTCGTGTTGCGCCCGTCGAGGGTGAAGACGCCCTTGTTGTTCTTGATCGTCAGCTTGCCCTTGCGCCAGCTCGGCGCACCGGCGAGGTCCGCTTCCTTGTCCTTGAACTTCCACTTCGGCTTAGCCACCGAGCCGCCCTGCACGAAACACGGCGTCGGAATGCAGTCGCCGGGATCGAGCGTGCTCTGGAAGAGCAGCCCTGAGGTGTTGTTGTTGTAAATGATCTTCACCGGTTGCGTGTCGGGGTCGATGGTCAGCCCCTGGGTGAAGATGAACTCGCCCTTGGTCTTCCAGCGGTCGAAGTCGGCCGGCGTCGGCTTGTCGTTAAACTTGGTCACCTTGATCGACGCCGGGATGATGTTCGGCCCGGTCAGGTCCTCGCAGCCGAGGATCGGCGTGCCCAGCGCGTTGCCGTCGCAGGTGGCGAAGCAGGGGTCGTTCTCGATGTCGTTGCCGTCGTCGCAACCCTCGTTGGCCTCGACGATGTCGTTGCCGCAGCAGCCCTGCCCGCTCGGGCAGTCGGCGGTAACCGTACACGGCGTGCCGCTGCCCTTGCACGAGCCGGCGATGGTGCACGTCAACGAGCACGGGCTGGGCGGGCCGTTCGAACCGCCGAGGTCGCACTGCTCGGAGGGCAGGTCGAGGATGCCGTCGCCGCAGGCGCAGACGGCATCGTCGCGGCCGTTGCACTGATCGCAGGCGTCGCCGACGCCGTCGCCGTCGTCATCGGACTGCTCGCAGACCTCGCTCACCGGACACTCGCTGCTCAGGCCGCCCGGACAGGTCTCCGGGCCGGCGCCGCTGCAGACGCTCGGCGGGTTGGCCACCGTCGGGCAGTTGTCGACGCCGCTCGGGATCCCGTCGCCGTCGCCCTCCGGCAGGAGGGTGAAGCCCTCGATGTTCTGGCCGGAGCCGGTGAGTCCGACGGCGACGCCGTCAAAGAACTTGGTCACCGTGCCAGCCGGGGTGCGGGTGCGGGTGCAGGTGCCCGAGGCGCAATCGTCGTCCGAGGCACACGGAGCGCCGCCGATGACGCAACTGCCGGTGTTGCAGGAGGTATCGGTGTTGAGGCAGTCGTCGACGCTGGCGCAGAGATTGCCGCTCGGCACGCAGAGACCGTTGCCGAAGGTGCCGTCGTAGAGCAGCAGGTCCTTGCCCGGATTGTGCACCGGGAAGCCGGTCGGCGCGCCGGAGCCCTTCTTGAACACCATCTCGCCGCTCATCGTCGCGCCGTCGAAGGACAGGAAGTCGATCGCCTCGACATCGCTGGCGATGCCGGCCGCGCCGCCGCCATTCAGCTGGTCCGATTCGAGGAACATCGAGAAGCTGCACGATTCGACCGTACCGTTGAGCGCGAAGCCGTCGGGGATGCAGCGCAACAGGTCCTCGTTCTCGAAGTGCACCCCGTCCAGTCCGGGGCCGCCTGAGCCGCCGGTCAGCGAGCCGATGATCGGACACGCGTGCGGCGCCGTGCCGATCGCGGTGATGCTCGATTCGCACCCACCGGCGGGCAGCACCTTGAGCGCATCCCACGGTTTGGTCGAGACCTCTTCCTGCTGCGTCAGGTCGCCGTTCAGATAGAGCTTGAACGTCCCGGCGTCGTACGGACCGCCGCCGACGAACGGCTTCAGCACGTCGGAGGGGTTGAGGATGCCGATATCCTCCTTCGCCAGCGGCCCGACGCCGGGGATCGTGCTGTCATTCAGCGTCACGAACGCGATGTTGCCGTTCGGGGCGACGTCGGCGGCGCGAATCTGGAAGTCGAGGCTGAGCCCCGGCGACGACCCGTCGAGGAACAGGCTCCAGTCGCAGGCGGTGATCGGCAGGCCGGTCGAGGTCGGCCGGCACAGGACCAGGTCCTCTTCGCCGGCGAGGACGCACTCGCCCGAAACGACGGTACACGTCACGCAGCCGGTGTCGCAGATGGTCGTCGAGCCGCTGGTCTGCGGCGAGATCACCACCAGGGGTTCCTGGGCGGGCGCGACCGCAACCGTCGACATTCCGAACAGCGCCGCGCACAGCGCCACGCGACCCAGCCCACGGCCGGTCCGCACGACACCCTGCACGGCCCGACAAATCACTCGTCCGTTCATGGTCGCCCCCCTGAAAGTAGTTAGCAGATGACTGGTCGTCTTATAGACGCGCAGCTTCGCGGTTGACAATAAGGGAAAACCCGCTCTCGCTGCAGTAGGTGGCTGGGAAAGCCACCGCCGCTGCGCCAGTCTCGCAACTTGTCCGACTTCGTGCCGCCGTAGTAGCTTGCCGCAAACGATCGTTTCGGTGCAGGGGAGGACGCATGGAGTTCGGACTGTTTGTTCAGGCGCACGTGCCGCGGCACGAGATGGAGGCCGATCCGGTCAACGCCGAGCACGACCGCCTGATGCGGGAGCTCGAGTTGTCGGTCGCCTGCGACCGCGCCGGTTGGAAGTACGTCTGGTCGGTCGAGCACCACTTCCTCGAGGAGTACTCGCACATCTCCGCCTCCGAGATCTTCCTGCCCTACGTCGCGGCGCGCACCAGCCGGATCCACGTCGGCTCGGCGATCTACAACATCACGCCGCCGGTGAACCACCCGGCGCGCATGGCCGAGCGCGTCGCCATGCTCGACCATCTGAGCGAGGGCCGCTTCGAGTTCGGCACCGGGCGCGGCTCGTCGAGCACCGAGTTCAAGGGGTTCGGCATCCCCGACGGCGACACGACGCGGGCGATGTACGACGAGTCGCTGCGCGAGATCCTGCGCATGTGGCGCGAGACCCGCTATCGCTACGACGGCACGTACTTCTCGATGCCGGAGCGCAACGTGCTGCCGAAGCCGTACAGCCAGCCGCATCCGCCGTTGTGGGTCGCCTGCGGCAGCCCGTCGACGTTTGAGAAGGCCGCCCGGCTCGGCCTCGGCGCGCTGTGCTTCAGCATGGGGTCGCCGAAGGACTTCGAACCGCTGGTGAGGCTCTACAAGGACAACATCAAGTACGCCGAGCCGGTCGGCGCCTACGTCAACGACAACGTCGCCTGCGTCAGCCAGGTGGTCTGCCTCGAGGACCGCCAGCGCGCCCGCCAGATCGCCCTCGACATGGGCAGCGGCTACCACACCAGTCTCGTCTTCCGGTACCTCGACACCTTCCCGCGTCCCGCCGGCGTGCCGCACTGGCCCGCCCTGATCCCCGACCCGACGCCGGCACAGCTCGAGGAGCGCATCGCCAGCGGCCAGCGCATCGTCGGCGACCCGGACGATTGCGCGCGCGCCGTGCAGCAGTACGCCGATGTCGGCTGCGACCAGATCATCTTCGGCGTCCTCGCCTCGACCCAGCCACAGGCGGTGGCGCTCGAAACCGTCGCGCTGTTCGGCCGCGAGGTGCAGCCGCGCTTCGACAAGGACCCCGTGCACAGCACGACGCGCTACCGCGAAGCGGCCCTGACGAAGGCCACCCCCCGGGTGGCGGCGGTGTCCTGATTCTCTTCACCGCCGCGACGCGGCGGCGCGGAGAGCGCGCATCTCGAGCCGACGGCCGCTGCGCCTCGGCGTCTCAGCGGTCAGGGTCTTGATCTCCATGACTCCCAGTGACGCGGTCTCGATCGTCCCCGCCGGCACGTTGGTCTGCGGCATGCAGCTGCCGGTGGCGGCGCAGAGCGCGACGTTCGTGCAGCCGTGGGAAGGCGCCGCCGGAGCCGCCGAGATGCGGCGGGTCGCCGAGGTGGCGGAGGCGGCGGGGCTCTTCTACCTGGCGGTGTCGGATCATATCGCGGTGCCACGCGCGCACGCCGCGGCGATGTCGACGGTGTGGTACGACGCGATCGCGACCCTCGGCTTCCTCGCCGCGGCAACGCGGCGCATTCGGCTGATGTCGTATGTCTGGGTGGCGCCGTATCGGCACCCACTGGTCACCGCCAAGGCCTTCGCGTCGCTCGACGCGCTGTCCGGCGGCCGCGTCATTCTCGGCGTCGGCGCCGGGCACGTCGAGGCGGAGTTCGCCGCCCTCGGCATCGACTTTCGCCGCCGTGGCGCGCTGCTGAACGAGTCCATCGACCTCGTCGTCGCCGCCTGGCGCGACGAGTATCCGGTGCACGACGGCCCCGCCTTCCCGGTCCGCGATCTCGGCCAGCAGCCGCGCCCGCTGCAGCAGCCGCGGCCGCCGATCTGGATCGGCGGCTCGACCCCGGCGGCGCTGCGACGCGTCGCCGAGCGCGGCGACGGCTGGCTGCCGCAGGGCGTGCCGGAGATGGGCATGCCCGCGGCCATCGAACTGATCCGCGCCCAGCGGCGGAAAACGCGCGGCGATGCCCGCATCGATCTCGGCATGAACGCGCCCTGGCTCCATATCGGGCAAGCCGCCTGCGACGCGCCTAACACACGCACCGGCAGCAACGCCGAACTGGCGGAGATCTTCCGCGCCATCAAGCGCCTCGGCGTCCAGCACTGCGGCATCCGCTTCCGCAGCCGCTCCTGCGACGAACTGTGCGACCAGATCGCCGCGTTCGGTGCCGACATCCTGCCGCTGATCAATCAATGAATCGGGTTCACACGGAGCAACGGAGCAACGGAGCAACGGAGGGGCGTCGGGTCGACCCTGATCCCCTGCATTGCTCCGTTGCTCCGTGTGAATCTCCTTTGTCCTCAGGAGTCCCGCATGCTGCTCGCAGATCGCGTCGCCATCGTCTCCGGTATCGGCCCCGGCATGGGCCGCGACGTGTCGCTGGCACTGGCCCGCGAAGGCGCCCACCTGGTTCTCGCCGCGCGCGGCGCCGACAAGCTGGCGGCGGTGGCGGCGGAAGTGCGGGCGCGCGGGCGGCGGGCGTTGGCCGTCCCGACCGACATCGCCAGCGACGCCGACTGCCGGCGCCTGGTGGCGGCGGCGATCGCCGAGTTCGGGCGTGTCGACGTGCTGGTCAACAACGCGTTCAAGGGCAGCGTCGAAAAGCCGTTCGCCGAGGCCGACCTGGCCGAGTGGCGGGCCGTGTACGACGTCAACGTCTTCGGCTCGCTGCAACTCACCCAGGCGGTGGTGCCGCACATGCAACGCCAGGGCGGCGGCTCGATCGTCTTCGTCAACTCGATGTCGATGCGTGTCATCGAGCCGCGCTTCGGCGGCTACGCCTCCTCCAAGGGGGCGCTGATGATCGCCGCGCAGACCCTGGCGCGCGAGCTCGGCGTCGACAAGATCCGCGTCAATTCAGTCGTGCCGGGCTACATCTGGGGAGCCGCGCTGGAGGGCTACTTCAAGAGCCTGGCGCAGCAGCAGGGGGTGACGCCGGACGAGGTCTACAAGACCATCGCCGCGCGCACGGCGCTGCGCCACATCCCGACATCGGCGGAGATCGCCGATGCCGTGCTCTTCTTCGCCTCCGACCTGTCGCGCGTCGTCACCGGCCAGGCGCTCGACGTCAACGGCGGGCACCATATGCACTGACCGCCGCCCAGCGACGCGAATCCCGTGCCACGCCGTGCAGGGCGCTGCCCCGGCGGCGCCAGTTGGCTGACGCCGCCGCGCCCCGCGGCAACCGGCGCCCTCCACTTTCGCCGCCGTTCGTAGTAGACGCGCCGCGGTGATGATCGCGCGCCTGCTTGTTCTGCTCCTCCTCGCCCCTGTCGCCCAGGCGCAGGTCGACACGCTGCGCGACGAAGCGCTGCCGGCGGCGTCGACGCCGACCGACGCGCCGGCCGAAACGCCGACCGACGTCCCGGCCGCGCCAACGCGCCGCCCGACCCGGCCGCCGGCGCCAACCATGACGGAGAGCGCGACGGCGACGGCGACGGCGACGGCGACCGAGTCGGCGACCGTCGTGGCGGCGACGGCGACGGCGACCCGGCCGCTGGCGGCCACGGCCACCCGTCCGCCAGCGGCCACCGCCAGCCCGACGCCGAGTCCGACGGTGGCGCTGCTCGCCCGCCTGGCAGGCGGCGGTGGCCCCGGCGTCGTCCCGGTCGCGCTCGGCGGCCTGCTCGCCCTCCTCTCTGCCTGGCTCGGCGCCCGCATCGCCCGCGGCGGCGAGCGGCGTGCCCGCGCCCACGCCCGCACTACCCTGGCCACCGCCATGCTGCTCGAACTGCGCCGCCTCGACGCCGTCCTGCGCCGCGTCGTCGCCCTCGACAATCCCGCCTCGTTCCCGTCGCTCGACCATCCGATCATGGAAGCGGCGCTGCGCGATCTGCCGCTCTTCGAGACCGAGACCGCCGCCCGCATCGCCCAGTTCCACGGCGCGCTGCGCGGCATTCAGCACGAGATCGGCGACTACCGCGACAACCCGCTGCGCTGGGCCGGACGCCTCGGCGAACTGAACCAGATCATCAAGGTACGGGCCACGGCCGCCTGCCGCGCCGTCCCGGCCCTCGCCACGGGCCTCGAGAAGGCTGGCGGCGCGCCGCCGCCGCATCTGTCCGAGGCGGCGCCCGGCGCCGATCGCGCGCAGCTGCCGCCGCCGCCCTTCGGCGCCGGTGACGGCGACGACTGGACCCTGTAGCCCCATTCAGTGCTACAGACGCGGGCATGGCGACATTCGATTCCATCCCGCGACGCCTGCAGCGCCAGGCCGACCTCCGCCCCGACGCACCGGCGTACGCCGTGCGCAGCGCCAGCGGCTGGCAGCCAACGTCCTGGCGCGACTTCGCCGCGCAGGTGCGCCGCGCCGGGCGGGCGCTGATCGCGCTCGGCGTCGAGCCCGGTGCCACCGTCGGCATCGTCGGTTTCAACCGCCCGGAGTGGACCATCTTCCACGCCGCGGCGATGTCGATCGGCGCCGCCCCCGCCGGCGTGTACACCACCAACGCGGCGGGCGAGGTGCAGTACATTCTCGACCACGCCGAGGCGCCGGTGGTACTGCTCGAAGACGAGAGCCAATGGCGCAAGGTGGCGCAGGAGCGCGCCCGCCTGCCGCACCTGCGGCGCGCCGTGATGATGCGCGGCGCCACCCCCATCGACGACCCGCTGACGCTCGACTGGGAGGCCTTCCTCGCCCTCGGCGACGACGTCGACGACACGCACTTCACCCGCCGCCTCGAGGCCTTGACGGCCGACCAGCTCGCGACGCTGATCTACACCTCCGGCACCACCGGACCGCCGAAGGGCGTCATGCTGACGCACGGCAACCTCGCCTGGACGGCCGAAACGGCGCTGCGCATCACCGACGTGCGGCCGACCGACGTCACCCTCTCCTACCTGCCGCTGTCGCACATCGCCGAGCAGATGTTCACCATCCACGGCGCCGCCACCGTCGGTTACGCGGTGTACTTCGCCGAATCGATCGACAAGGTGCCGGAGAACCTCAAGGAGGTGCAGCCGCACCTGTTCTTCGGCGTGCCGCGCATCTGGGAGAAGTTCCACGCCGGCGTCTCGACCAAGCTGCGCGAGGCCACCGGCGCGAAGAAGGCGCTCGTCGATTGGGCCATGCGCGTCGGCCGCCAGGTCAGCGCCGCGCGCTGCCGCGGCGTCCACCCGTCGCCGCTGCTGGCCCTGCAGCACCGCCTCGCCGACCGCCTGATCTTCTCCAAACTCAAACCCGCGCTCGGCATGGGCCGCGCCCGCCTCTGCGTCTCCGGCGCCGCCCCCATCGCCCCCGAGGTGCTGGAGTTCTTCAGCGGCCTCGATCTGGTCGTGCACGAGGTCTACGGCCAGTCCGAGGACTGCGGACCCACCTCGTTCAACCTGCCCGGCCGCACCGACTTCAACACCGTCGGCCCGCCGCTGCCCGGCGTCGAGGTGCGCATCGCCGCCGATGGCGAGATCCTCGTGCGCGGCCCGAACGTGTTCCCGGGCTATTTCAAGGATCCCGACGCCACCGCCGAGACCCTCGTCGACGGTTGGCTGCACTCCGGCGACCTGGGCGAACTCGATGCCGCCGGCTTCCTGCGCGTCACCGGACGTAAGAAGGACATCATCATCACCGCCGGCGGCAAGAACATCGCTCCGAAGAACCTGGAGGCGGCGCTGAAGGAACTCCCGCTGATCAACGAAGCGACGGTGATCGGCGACCGGCGCAAGTTTCTCTCCGCCCTGCTCACCCTCGACCCCACCGCCGCCGCCGCCTTCGCCAGCGCGCGCGGCATCGACGGCGCCGCGCAATTGCACCGCCACCCGGCGCTGCTCGACGAGATCCGCCGCCACGTCGATGCCGTCAACGAACAGGTGGCGCGCGTCGAAGGCATCAAGAAGTTCACCGTCCTGGCGCGGGATTTCTCGATCGAATCGGGCGAGCTGACGCCGACCCTCAAGGTGAAGCGCAAGGTCGTCGCCCGCAACTTCGCCAGCGAGATCGAATCGATGTACGGCGACGAGTGACGCCGCCTGACATCCACTAAGGGAATACCCGCAATCACCCTGGGCGAAACCCTGACCAGCCACACTGGAGTTGGCCACAGACTTCTGTGGATAACCTGTTGATTAGCAACCGATAGGGCTTATCGGCGTAAGAACGGACTTGAAATGCTTACGTTTCATGCAGCTGGGAATCTGCAAAAGTGTTGTGCATCCAGTTGGTTGGAAGGTATTCCTCACGAGGGCAGTGCGTCGCAGTACGACAAGCCCTATTTCCTTCACAAAACTGCAACATAGTGGAGAACGTTGCCGGAGGGGTCCTTTCCGACCCCGCGACGGTGTCTGTCTGAGAGGCGGAGGATTGAATGATGATTCGGCTGATCATGGCGGTGGTGGTCGGGCTTTCGTTGAGCGGTTGCCGGTCAGGGGCGAGCGTCCCGACCGGCACGCCATTGCAGGTGAAGGGGTTGAACGTGGTGTTGCCGGTGGGTTGGAAAGTCGTGCCGCCGGCGTCGCAGATGCGGCTCGCGCAGGCGGCGATCGAGGGTCCGGGTGGGCCGGCGGAGTTGGCGGTGTTCCACTTCGGCACCGGTCAGGGCGGCGACATCGAAGCCAACGTGCAGCGCTGGTTGGCACAGATCGCGCCGCGGCCGGGCAGCGAACCGCAGCGCAAGGTGTTCGAGGCGAACAACCTGCGCATCACCTGGGTCGATGCCGAGGGAACGCTGCAAGCGGGGCAGATGGGCGTCGGCCCGGAGGTGGCGCAGGCCGACGCGCGCCTGCTCGGCGCGGTGGTCGAAGGACCGGGCGGGCCGTGGTTCTTCAAGGCCACCGGTCCCGATGCGACGCTCGGGCCGCAGCGCATCGCCTTTCTCGCCATGCTGCAGGGAGCGACAGTCGCGGCGCCGGCGCCGTGACCCTCGCGCCCTCCATTTCAGCAGTCGCGGCCGCGGAACAGGGCGAAGGCGCTGGTGTAGCCGTGCAGAAAGGTCGTGCCGTGCACGGGTCCGATCTCGCCGTTGCAGAAGAAACCGCCGAGCGGCACCGCGCCGAGTTCCGCACGAAAGGCGGCGCTGTCGTGGTCGGGGTGCCCGTAGAGGAACTGGCCGCGGCCGAGACACGAGAAGAGGAGCGCACCCTGGACGGGTGTCGTGGCGGCGCCGCGGTGGCGCCGCAGCAGGGCTGTCAGGTCCTCGGCTGACGTCGTGGCGTCGCGCAGGTGAAACTGCACGACGGCGCCGGACTCGACCAGCGCGCCGATCGCCAGGGCGCCGGAGGTCGGGTCGATGCCGACCAGGTTGCGGATGAGGAAATCGCCCTGATGGTACTCGACGCGATCCTCCTTCATGACGATGCCGAGAAAGAGCGAATGGCGCGCCAGCTGGCGATCGCGCGGGTCGAGGCGCTCGTGCAGCGCCTCGAGCACGGCGAGCGGCGGGCGCCCATCGAGGCCGCGGATGACGTTGCGATCGGCGGCGGTGACGAACATCGGCTCGCCGATCGGGCGGCAGCCCTGCGCGACGATGGTGTCGACGGCCAGGTTGCCGCTCAGGGCCACGCCCACCAGACCGGCGCGGTGCACGGCGTCGCCGAGATAGAGGGCGTGTGACCCGGGCTGACGGCCGCCGCTGGCGACGCCGCCGACCGTGGTGGCGCCCGGATAGGCGGCGTCGAGACCGAGCACTAGGCGCTCGGCTTCGAAACTGAAGGGGTCGGGCAGGAGAATGAAGTGCGGTCGCTCCTGCGGCGCGACGTCGATCAACCGATGCCACGCCGCGGCGTCGGCACCGAGCGCCGGCAGGGCTTCCGGGGCGATGCGCAGCGGTGTGATGTCCACCCCGGGGAGAAACGCGGCGGTCAGGGACACGCCAGGGCATTGTTCGAGCTCGCGCCCGCCGCCGATGACCCCGCCCGCCGAGCAGCCGAGGAGCAGGGCATCGCCGAGGGCGTCGCCGAGCAGCGCCGGCAGGCGGTCGAACTGCGCCGCATGGTGCGGCGAGACGAAGGCGATCGCCAGGTGGGCCGGACAGCCGTCGAGCTGCGCCCGCAGCGCGCTCGCGGCCCGCGCCACCGCGCTCTCGAGTTCCGCATCGTCGCTCGCACCGGACGCCCACCGCATGGGTGGAGTGTAGCCCTGTCGGGTGGGCTCGGCTACGGGCGCGGCGCCTCAGCCGCGGGTACGGGTCCGCGGCGGCACGCAGGTAGCCGCGCCCTCCGCTTTGCGCTAACGAAAGGGTTTGCCCCCCGGAGGAGTCCCCGTGCCCGAATTCGTTTACACCATGTACAAGCTGCGCAAGGCGGTCGCCGACCGGGTTCTCCTCGACGACGTGACCCTGGCATTCTTCCCCGGCGCCAAGATCGGCGTCCTCGGCCCCAACGGCGCTGGCAAGAGCACGCTGCTACGCATCATGGCTGGGCTCGACACGGAGTTCACCGGCGACGCGAAAGCGATGCCGGGCGTCCGCGTCGGCTTCCTGCCGCAAGAGCCGCAGCTCGACGCCGCCAAGACCGTGCTCGGCAACGTCGAGGAGGGCGTCGCCGAGACGCGTGCCCTGCTCACCGAGTTCGAGGAGCTGGCGGCGCGCTTCGCCGAGCCGATGGACGACGAGCAGATGCAGAAGCTGCTCGATCGCCAATCGGCGGTGCAGGACCGCATCGATCACGCCAACGCCTGGGAGCTCGACCGCCAGCTCGAGATCGCCATGGACGCGCTGCGCCTGCCGCCGCCCGAGGCCGACGTGGCGACGCTCTCCGGCGGCGAGCGCCGCCGCGTCGCCCTCTGTCGTCTGCTGCTGCAGAAGCCCGACCTGCTGTTGCTCGACGAGCCGACCAACCACCTCGACGCCGAGTCCGTCGCCTGGCTCGAGCGCCACCTCAAGGATTACCCGGGCACGGTGGTCGCCGTCACCCACGATCGCTATTTCCTCGACAACATCGCCGGCTGGATCCTCGAGCTCGACCGCGGCCGCGGCATCCCGTTCGAAGGCAACTACACCGGCTGGCTGGAGCAGAAGCAGGCGCGCATGGCGACCGAGGAGAAGCAGGCCTCGGCGCGCCAGCGCACGCTCGACCGCGAGCTCGACTGGATCCGCATGTCGCCGCGCGCCCGTCAGGCGAAGAGCAAGGCGCGCATCAGCGCCTACGAACAGCTGCGCGGCGAGGAGGCGGACCGCGCACCCGAATCCGTTGAGATCGCCATCCCGCCGGGGCCGCGCCTCGGCGACCTGGTGGTCGAGGCCATCGACCTGAGCAAGGCCTATGGCGAACGCCTGTTGATCGACGATCTCGACTTCACGCTGCCGGCGGGCGGCATCGTCGGCGTCATCGGCGCCAACGGCGCCGGCAAGACGACCCTGTTCCGCATGATCGTCGGCCAGGAACACCCCGATGCCGGGACGCTGCGCATCGGTGAGACCGTCCAGCTCGCCTACGTCGACCAGTCGCACGACGCCCTCGATGCGGCGAAGAATGTCTTCGAGGAGATCAGCCAGGGCGACGACCGCATCAAGGTCGGCAAGCGCGAGATCGCCGCCCGCGCCTACGTCGCCTCGTTCGGCTTCAAGGGCTCCGATCAGCAGAAGAAGGTCGGCGTTCTGTCCGGCGGCGAGCGCAACCGCCTGCACCTGGCGAAGATGATCCGGCGCGGCGGCAACGTGCTGTTGCTCGACGAGCCGACCAACGACCTCGACGTCGACACGCTGCGCGCCCTGGAAGACGCGCTGATCGGCTTCGCCGGCTGCGTCGTCGTCATCACCCACGACCGCTGGTTCCTCAATCGCATCGCCACCCACATCCTCGCCTTCGAGGGCGACAGCCACGTCGAGTGGTTCGAAGGCAACTACCAGGACTACGACGCCGACCTGCACCGCCGCCGCGGCACGGATGCGGACCAGCCGCACCGGCTCAAGTTCAAGCCGCTGGCACGATAGCAGCCGCAGACGCGAAGCGGCGGGCGGGCGGAGACCAGGCGAGCCCGCAGCCCGGCTCGCGGCAGACCTTCCCCTGCGAACTTTCCCCGTAGACCCGGCGCGGCTCTGCTGCTACCGCGCGAATGAGGAGGTCGCATCATGAAGACGCTCCACTCCCTCGGCGCGGCGGTGGCGGTGGCGGCGTGCCGGATCGCACCGGCATCCGCCGCGTGTCGAGGCGACTTCGACGGTGACGGTCAGGTGACCGTCGCCGAGGTCGTGTCGGTGATCGGCAGCGCGCTGACCGGCTGCGACCCGATCCAGGGGCCGCGGTTCGTCGACAACGGCGACGGCACCGTCACCGACAGCGCCACCGGACTCGAATGGGAACAGAAGGTCGCCGGGACGGACTGCCTGCACTGCGCGGAGCGCCTGATGGACTGGCGCACCGCGATGGGCGACTGGCTCACCGAGGTGAATGGCTTCATCCCAGAATCGCAACGCCCCGAATCCCAAGCCGGGCTGGGGGGACACACGGACTGGCGGATCCCGACGCTCGCCGAACTACGCGGCATTCTCGACCCGTTTCCGTGCGAGGCGAGCTGCTTCAGTCCGACGCTCGGGCCGAACATCGTCAACTGCGAGTACTGGACTTCGACCACACCGGCGGCGAATCCGAACGGTGCAAGCACGGTCGAGGCGACCTACGGCACGACCGTAAGTTCCGGTAAGGACTTCCCAGGGGGAGGCTGCGTTCGGGCAGTTCGGGGTGCCAAACGCTAGAGATTCTGCAAGGACGCGATAGTCGGCGCATTCAGAGCTGGGAGGCGGTCATGTCCTCAAAGGCTACACGGCGTCACTTTACGATCCCCCTGGCATTGGCTCTGGCGACGTCCTTCGTCGCCGGGCCCGTGTTGGCAGTCCAGTTCCAGACCGCAACGACCATCGGGCCATTGATTGAACGCGTTACGGTGGTTGCGGTCGGTCCGGAGGATCCCGATCCGACGAGCAATGCCGATGGCGCGGTGTACGGGGTCAATGGCCAAACCGGCGCCGTTTGGCGTGTTCGGTTCAACAGTTCGAAAACCGTCCTCGACCAACTGAAGGTCATTGATTTGAACGGAAGCGGGTCAACGGGCTCGGTCAATGCAGTCCTTGGAATCGCATTCGACCCGTCCTCGCATGCCGGCGGGCCCATCCGCCTGTACCTCGCCTACGCAGACGACAACACCGCACCCTTCAACGGAAAGATCGCACGCGCCGTCAGCACGAACGGCGGCGTCAGTTACACCGTGGCCGAGGACTTCATCACGGGACTTCCGCGTTCCGACTTCAACCATCAAACCAATGGCGTGGCCTTCGGCCCGGATGGATGCCTCTACATTGCACAGGGCGGCAATTCGAATGTGGGGTATCACCCCAATCTCGCGGAGTCGCGCATGTCGGGCACCATCCTGCGGGCCTGCTTCAACCTCTCGAACGGAGGGCTCGATCCCGCGTTCGACGGCAATTGCGGTTCCGGCAACACGCAGGAGGCCTGCAGCGTCAAGGTGTACGCGTCCGGCCTGCGCAATCCCTACGACCTGGTGTGGCATTCGAACGGCTTCCTCTACTCCACCGACAATGATGCAAGCGGTCCGGGCGCGGACGGAGGCTGCGCGGCCCCGGGCAATGCGTTCGGCTGTCCCTGCCAGGTGGGGCCTGCAACGCAGACCGGCGACGAGATCAATCTCATCGAGCAGGGCAAGTACTACGGCTCCCCCAACCCCTATCTGGCCAATCCCTGGGTGAGTCAGTGCCAGGGCGGCACGGAAGGCGGCGATTCGTGCGGCGTCGGCGATCCATGTCCCGGCGGCATGTGCAGCAACCTCGCCAGTCTGTGCACGACGGCGGACAGCGGCCTTTGCGATCAGGATGTGCAGTGTCTCTTCTTACATTCGGGCGCCACGCCGACATCATCGCAAGACCCGACCAATCTCTACCGCGGCCCAATCAACACCCCGAGTCCCCCGAATCCGAACCTGTGGTTGGACGGCATAGCGGAGTACCGGTCGCCGTTCGGCAAGCTGATACAGGGGGGCTTTTGCTCCGATTGGAACGGGCACCTCCTGGTGGCGCCGATCGGCCCCGAAGTGAGGCGTTTCACCCTGTCCGCCAACGGACAGACCGCGACCGACCAGGGAGAGATCGGCTTCGGCGCCAAGGGCCTCGATGTCGCTGTTGGTGCGGATGGCACGGCATACTTCGCCACGGTGGACGACGGCGTGATCCAGTATATTCGCCCGATCGCACAGCCGACGCCCCAGGCGGCACACTACTACAAGAGCTGCGCGCCGCGGCAGACCTGCCGCGACAACACGTGTCAACCGGTCTGCGTCAGCGACTGCAACGTGAACAACGTCGTCGCCATCAACGAACTCGTGACCGCCGTCGCCATCTCGTTGGGCAACACACCGCTGGTTCCAGGTTGCCCCGCCAGTGACGCGAACAACAACGGCTCCGTGATGATCAGCGAACTGATTCAGGGGGTCAACAACTCCCTCAACGGCTGCGGCGGCGGCGGGATCAGCGGCTTCAGCGCCCTCTCGACGGTCACCATCGATGTCGGCAGCGGTACAGGGCTGCGTGGCGGGTCGGTGACGATTCCGATCACCGTGGCGGGCGGCGGCGGCGCAGTGGCCGGCGCGCAGGTCGATATCCTGTACTCGCAGGCGGCCTTCAGTATCTCGAATCCCTCGACGAGTTGCTTCATTGCCAGCCGCCTGCAGGCTACGCATCAGGAGACGGCGTCGTTGCCGACCACCCCCGCGGCACCGAGCGGCAAGAAACGCCTGCGGGTCATTGTCATGCCGAGCTTCAGTTCCGTCGGCGGGTTCACCGACGGGTTGATCGCTTCGTGCACGTTCCAGATCAGTCCCTCCGCGACCATCGGTACCCACACGCTCAACGCCGAACGGCAGGAGGCAGGCGGCAGCGCAGGCAGCACGATCGGGTCCGTCGCCGACAACGGATCGATTTCGGTGCAGTAGTGGTGGGCACCCGTGATGCGACGCCCCGCTTGAAATGAGCATCCTCCTCTTCACCGACGGCGCAGCGAAGGGCAATCCCGGGCCGGGCGGCTGGGGCGTGGTCATGGCGCGCGGTGATCGGGTGCGGGAGCTGGGCGGGCGGAGCGCGCACACGACGAACAATCAGATGGAGCTGACGGCGCCGCTCGAAGCGCTGCGGGCGCTGCGCGGAGTCGACGGCGTCGTCGCGCTGCACGCCGACTCGACCTACGTCATCCAGGGCATCACGCAGTGGATTCACGGCTGGCGGCGGCGCGGCTGGCACACCGCCGAGGGCAAGCCGGTGCTGAACCGGGAGCTGTGGGAGGCGCTGGCGGTGGAGGTGACGGCGCGCGGGCGCGGCGGCGTGCAGTGGCATTGGGTGCGCGGACACGCGGCGGTGCCGGGCAACGAGCGGGCGGACGAGATCGCCTCCGGCTGCGCGGCCGGAAAACCGGTTGATCTCTACGACGGGTCGCTGCTCGACTATCCGATCGCGCTGCACGATCTGCCCGACGACACCTCGGTGCCGAAGCGGCCGGCCGGCGGCGCGCGCGGCAAGCCGGCGCCGGCCTACTCGTACCTGAGCGTCGTCGACGGCGTCGCCGTGCGCCATGCGACCTGGGCGGAGTGCGAGCGGCGCGTCAAGGGCGTCTCGGGGGCGAAGTTCAAGAAGGCGATGAGCGCCGCCGACGAGCAGGCGATCCTGCAGGGCTGGGGCGCGCGGCTCTGAATGCGGCAGGCGCTTTGCGTAGGCAGCCAGCCGGGACCGCGGGTGTCTCGCCCGGACGCCCGAATGCCGCATTTCGACGCCTCGTTGCGTCCTCTCCGCCATGCCACCGTCGCTGCCGCGCGCAGTCGCAACCCCGTTCCCCGCCGCTGTCGCTGGCACCGGCGTTGCTCCAGCCCTCGGCGTGCCTGCCACTCCCCAACGCGGTGACATGTGCTCTGCCGTGGCGACGGCCCTGCTGATCGCCGCCTTGGCCGCCCCGGTCGCCGCGCAGCCGGTTCCCTACGACATCGTCTACGTGCGCCAGCCGCGCTTTGGCGCCAACACCAACACCACCTGGCCGGAAGTAGCGCACCCGGCGAGCATCGATCCCGGCGCCGACCTCATGCTGCTGCACCCCGACGGCAGCGAGGAACTCCTCGTCGCCGGCGGCGTCGGCGCGGTCACCGATCCGTTCGTCTCCTTCGACGCCCAGTGGGTCTACTACAGCCTCTTCTACGACGCGCGCCCGCAAGCGGTGAACTACCAGCGCGGTCTGCCCTACCTCGGCGCCGACATCTTCCGCATCCACCTGCGGAGCCGCCAGATCGAGCAACTCACCTTCCAGGAGTTCACCCCCAACACCGGCGCCGGGCACTTCGACGAGTCGAATCCGGTCGATCCACCCGGCCAGTACGATCGCCTCGGCTACGGCATCCTCAACCTGGGCCCCGCCCCGCTCGCCGGCGGCAAGATCGCCTTCACCTCCAATCGCAACGGCTTCGTGCCGCCGCGCGGCCTGACCAACCCGACGCTGCAGCTCTTTGTCATGGACGCCGACGGCGCCAACGTGACGCAGATCGCGCCGATGAACATCGGCAGCGCCCTGCACCCGACGCCGCTGCGCGACGGCCGCCTGATGTTCAGCACCCTCGAGTCGCAGGGCCTGCGCGACGGCCGCATGTGGGGTATCTGGTCGATCTGGCCGGACGGCCGCCACTGGGCGCCGGTGGTCAGCGCCTTCCGCGGCGGCCAGGCGTTCCATTTCATGACCCAACTCGGCAACGACGATCTGGTCGTCACCGACTACTACAACCTGAACAACAACGGCTTCGGCGCCTTCTACCGTCTGCCGCTGGCGCCGCCGGCCGGCACGCCCGCCTTCCACTCGGCGTTCCCGCAGGACAATCCACCCATCGCGCAGACCGTCGGCGGCGGCTTCTCCTACCCGTTCACCATGCCGTTCACGCCCTACGGCATGTACTCGATCACGCCGTTCACGCACGGCAACGACGAGGCCGCGCCGCTCGGCCCCGGCGGCACGCGCGTCGGCAAGGTCACCCACCCCAGTGCGGCGCCGGGTGACGATCTGCTCGCCGTCTGGTCGCCGGGCCCGTGCAACGACCTCAACCGGCCGACGACGCTGCCGTATTACGACAGCGGGTTGTACCTGATCCGCGGCGGCAATCCGGTCAACGCGCCGGGCGAGTTGGTGCTGCTCAGGAACAACCCCAACTACAATGAAGCGTGGCCACGCGCCGTCGTCACCTACGCCGCCGTGCACGGCATCGCCGAACCCGCCCTGCTGCCGTGGCTGCCGAACGACGGCGGACAGCATGCCCTGCTCCCCGCCGGCACGCCCTATGGGCTGGTCGGCTCGAGCAGCCTGTACAAGCGCGAGAGTTTTCCCGGTCTGGTCACCTCGTGGTCGGACAGCTTCGACGGCCTCGACGCCTTCAACACGCTCGAGAACGACCAGAGCAGCAACTGGTTCACCCAGGGCGCGGACGCCGGCCTTTACGCCAACAGCGACATCTGGGCGCTGCGCATCCTCGGCATGGAGCCCAACACGCACCGCAGCTACGGCCCCAACGGCGGCCCGAGCGGCGGCCAGCGCTTCTTCAGCCACGCCATGGAGAAGCTGCGCATCCTCGGCGAGATCCCGCTGCGCAAGAGCGACGCCATGGGCCGCCCGCTACTCGACCCCGAGGGCAACCCCGACACCAGTTTTCTGGTCAAACTGCCGGCCGACTCGCCCTTCACCTTCCAGACCCTCGACCGCAACGGCATGGTGCTCAACGCGGCGCAGACCTGGCATCAGGTGCGTCCCGGCGAGGTGCGCACCGACTGCGGCGGCTGCCACGCCCACAGTCAGCAGCCGCTCGACTTCGCCGCCACCGCCGCGGCGCGACCGGGCTACGTCGTGCGCGACCTCGACGCGTCGACGCCGCTCTTGACGCGCGATGCGCAGGGCCAACCGGCGCTGCGCGAGGTGGCGGCGCCGCTGGTGACGGTCGAGTTCCTGCGCGACATCCGTCCGCTGCTGCAGCGCAGTTGCGTTCCCTGCCACGCCGGCGCCAATCCGCCTGGCAACCTGCGACTCGACGACACCGCGATCCTCAACGACGGCCTGCCGGCCGACTACGCGCGCCTGGCCGACGACCAGGGCTTCCGCTGGGGTCACCCGCCGGTGATCAACTATGCGTGGCGGCAGACCAACGCCAGCCGCTATGTGCGCATGTTCCAGAGCCGCCGCAGCCTGCTGATGTGGAAGCTCTACGGCCAGCGCCTGGACGGCTGGAGCAACGCCGACCATCCGACCGAGACGACGCCGGGCAACGCCGCGACGCTGCCGCCCGGCGCCAACGCCAGCGCCGCCGATCTCGACTTCAGCGGCCTGATGATGCCGCCGCCGGGCAGCGGCGTGCCGCCGCTGAGCGAGGACGAGAAGATGACCGTCGCGCGCTGGATCGACCTCGGTGCGCCGATCGACTGGGACGAGAGCGCCTACGGCTGGTTCCTCGACGACCTGCGCCCGGCTCTCGACGTCAGCCTGCCGCGGCCCGGCGTCAACATCGGCCCGCTCGCCATGCTGCGTCTCGGCGCCGCCGACGCGCACAGCGGCGTCGACTGGACGACGCTGTCGATCAGCGCCGACTTCGCCGTCAACGGCCGCGCCGCCGGCGTCGAACTCGCCGATCTGGCGCAGGACGCCGGCGACGGGATCCGCACACTGACGCTCAGCCCGCCGATCGCCAGCCGCGCCAGCAGCACGCTGCGCGTCGCCGTCGCGGACGTGCAGGGCAACGTGACGCGCGTCGCGCGCCGCTTCGCGGTGCAGGACGCCGGCGGCGCGAGCCCGACGCCGAGCGCCACGCCACCGCCGACAACCACCGCGACGGCGACGCGCCCGCCGCCCGCGTCGACGGTGACGGCGACGCCAACGCGCACCGGCACGCCGACCATCGGCGCCAGCCTCGCCGGCCGCATCCGCTACTACCGCGGCGATCTCGGCGTGGGCGGCGTCACGCTCGCCGGCACCACCAGCAGCGGCACCGGGTCGTTCAGCGTCGCCACCGGCATCGGCGCCGCGGCGACGCTGCAGCCGCAGCGCCTCGGCGCCTTCAACGGCGGCGCCAGCGCGCTCGATGCCGCCTACATCCTGCAGGCGGTCGCCGGCCTACGCAGTTTCGACGCCGCGCAGACCCGCGCCTGCGACGCGACCGGCAACGGCACCCTCAGCGCGCTCGACGCGACGCGCGTCCTCGAGCTCACCGTCGGTATGCGCAACCGCCTGCCGGTCGCCCAGGCGTGCGGCTCCGACTGGCTGTTCATGCCCGACGCCGCGCCCGCCGCCGGCCAGACGGTCACCCAGCCGTCACTCGCCGGCACCTGCACCCCGGGCGCGATCACCTTCGCCGCTCTGCCCGCCTCGGCCACCGGCCAGGATTTCCGCGCCGCGCTGTTCGGCGACTGCACCGGTAACTGGCAGGCGGGGGCGGCGCTGCGGCAGGTGGCGCACACGGCCCCGCGCGTCGCCGTCGGGCCGGAACGTGTCGTGCGGCGGCAGTTGCGCCTGCCCGTACGCGTGCGCGGCGGCGACGCCCTGTCCCTCGAGCTGGCGCTACGTGTCGAGTCGAGGCACGCGGCGCTGCGCGGCGCGCGCCTCGGCGGCCTGCGGTCGGACATCGTGCTGCTGACGGCGCACGCCGACGGCGTGGCGCGGGTCGCCGTCGCCAGCCCGACGGGCCTCGGCGCCCTGCGCCTGACGCTGGTGTTCGACCTGGGCGGCGCACAGGGGGATGGAGCGCTCGTCTCGTCGGTCGCCGCAACACTCGACGACGGCGCCGTCGCGGTGCACATGCGGCCGTAGACACCGAGGCGCTGCGCCTCACGAGAGATCGACGCCGCGCAGCAGTCCGCAGCTCGCCAGCCGCGCGATCGCCGCCGCGCCGACGGCGAGATCCGCATCGCCGCACGCGTCCGCCACCGTCGCGCCCGCGAGCAGGCGCACCATCACCGACGCCTCCTGCGCCGGCAGCCGCAGCCGCAGCAGCGCCGTGCGCGGTCGCGCGATGAGATAGTCGACCAGCCCCGCCGCCGGCCGCGGCGGCGCCGCGCCCGCCGCCACCGCTTCCACCACCGCCAACACATCGTGGGTGCAGCGCAGCAGCCGCAGCGCCGCCACGCAGCGCACGCGTGCCCCCGGCCAGGCGGCATCGGGGATCTCGGCCAGCGCGGCGGCGGGCAGCGCAACGCCGTCGTCCGGCGCGTCGTGCACCTCGAGCTCGGCCTGCTCCAACGCCGCCAGTTCGGCCAGCACGGCGGGCGCGACGCCGAAGTCGGCGCCGAATGGGTGCGTCGGAACGAACCCCGCCAGCTGCACGCCGACGCCATTGAACGCATAGCCGCGCGGCGGATGGCGGGCGACGTACGCGGTCACCAACTGCGCGAACTCGGTGTCGCCGACGACGTGCGCGAGGGCGGGAAAGTTGGCGCGCAGGCCGTCGAGGAGGCGAGCCGCGTAGGCGTCGCGGTAGACGCGTAGGCCACGCGCGGGGGGAACGGGCGCGGTGGGCGCCAGGGGGAGAGCCGGAGCATCGGCGGTGAGCGCGGCGAAGAACTTCTTCTGGTGGCTATCCCACTCGGCGGGCGAGATACCCGCGGTCCCGGCCGGGGGACACCATGTGGCAGAGGCGTCGTGTCCCCGCTCCGGGACCGCCGGCGGCTCCCCCGCCCTCCCCGCCGCCGCCTCTGCCCGCGCGCGCTCCAACTCCCCCAGCAGTTCCGCAAACTCCGGAAAGCGCCCGTCGCGCTCGAGCACCGTCCCTGCCCCGGGAAAGCGCGCCGCGGCGGCGCGATACACCGCCCACACCGCGTCGGACACCGCCGCATCGTGTGTATCGACGCGCACGTCGGGCAGCACCGCGTGGCCGGCGACGTGGAGATACGCCACCGATTCAGGCTCCAGACGCGCGAGGTAGCGCCGCGGATCGACGCCGAGGTTGAGCGCGTTGACCACCAGGTTGTTGACGTCGAGCAGCACGCCGCAGCCGCTGCGTGCGCAGAGGGCCGCCAGGAACTCGGCTTCGTCCATCGCCGCGTCGGCGAAGGCGACATAGACGGTCGGATTCTCCAGGTACAGGCGTCGGCCGAGGCGCTCCTGCACCTGCGCGACGCGCCCGGCGACGTGCGCCAGGACCGCCTCGGTGTAGGCGATCGGCAGGAGGTCGTGCGACTCGCGCCCGCGCCAGGACGTCCAACAGAGATGGTCGCTGACAAAGCGCGGCTCGATCTCGTCGACGAGCTCGCGCAGGCGCGTCAGGTGGTCCGCGTCGAGTCGGTCGGCGCCGGCGATCGACAGACTGACGCCGTGCAGGGCGAGCGGATAGTCGGCGCGCAGGCGCAGCAGCATCTGCCGCGTGCGCCCACCGACGCCCATGAAGTTCTCCGAGACCAGCTCCAGCCAGTCGACGGCCGGCCGCGCGTCGACCAGGTCGCTGAAGTAGCGTGGTCGGAAGCCGAGGCCGAACATGCAGGCGCGGAGGCGACCGGGTTGCCGGGGGGCGGAGTGCCGCGACGGCGCTCCGCCCCCGGCGGTTCACATCTTGAGCTTTGCGGCGTCGGCCACGGTCACCCAGGCACCGCCGGCGTCGCTGCAGGTCTTCTCATCCTTCACCGCGTCGACCTTGGTGCCGGCGCAACTGCCGGCGTGGCCCTTGACGCTCGACCCGCAGGTCTTGCGGTAGCAGCCCTTGGCGTCGCCCTCGTGGTTGTCTGCCAGCGCGGGGCCGCCGAGTGCCAGCAGCGCGCCGGCGAGCAGCGCTCCAAACGTCGTGCTTTTCATGCTCGTCCTCCTTTGCATCTCCAGCTCCGCGGCGACGGCCGCAGATCGCCGAATTATGCGCTGCATTGGCGGGCGCGACAAGTCTCGCCGGAGGGGGTCGACGTCACCTGCGCCGCCACGGGCGTCGCGGCATTCTCCTGCACCGCGCCGGGCTCGCCGATGCGCTCGCGGCCATCGGCGACGCTCCGTTCACTGCCACCGGCATCCTCGTGCAAGACGACGGCGACGCCAGCGACGGGCTGCTCGACGACTTCCAACTCTGGCCGCGGAGTGCGGCCGATCTCGCGGCGGTAGACTGAGCGGCGACGCCGGCGCGGCGCCGCGGCCTGGTCAATGCGGCGCGACGGAGCCGCGGCCGCCGCCCTCCAACGTGTCCTCGAACAACCGCCGCACCGCCTCGACGTGTCGGTCGAGGTCCTTGCGCCTCCACGTCGTCGTCGCGATCGGCTTGTGCACCACCACCTCGACCGTCGCCGGCCGCAGGATGATGCCGTGCTTCGGCAGGACGTCGAGGGTGTTGCGGAAGACGATCGGCACGATCGGGCGCCGCGCCGCCATGGCGAGGTGGAAGGCGCCCTTCTTGAAGGGCCGCAGGCGCGGCGTCGAGCTGCGCGTGCCCTCTGGGGCGATGACGATCGAGGTGCCGGCACGCAGCGCCGCGAGTGCCGGCGCGAGGGCATGCACCGCCTGCTGGCGATTGAAGCGGTCGACGAAGATGGTGCCGCTGGCGGCGAAGAGCGGTCCGAAGAAGGGATTGCGCTGCAGCTCCTTCTTGGCGATGCCGACGAAATCGCGCCGCAACAGCTTGCAGAGCAGCAGCATCTCGACCGCGCTCTGGTGGTTGAACACGAACACCGCCGGCCGGTGCGACCACAGGTACTGCTCGCCCTGCACCTGCATATCGACCCCGGCCAGCGCCGTGCCGAGCTCGCCCCAGGTGCTCAGCGCCAGGTTCAACCCCGCCTGCCAGCCGCCGGCCAGCAGCCCCGCCGGCACGCCGAGCAGCCACGACGGCACGGCGCTGCCGACGGCCAGCGCCGTGCGGCCGATCTCGGCGGCGGTCGGCGTGCCGCGGCTGGTGAAGCGCCGCGCCGGCCAACCGCGCCTGGCGGCAAGCGCGGCGAGGCCGCGGTTGGGGTTGATCGGGCGCGGCCGGCCGACCAGGTCGAGCAGCGGCAGGTCCTCGTCGCTGTCGGTGTAAAAGAAGCTGCGCGCCAGGTCGATGCCGCGCGGCGTCGAGAAGGCGCGTGCCGCGCTGGCCTTGCCGACGCCGTAGCAGGTCGGGTGCACGACCTCGCCGGTGATGCGCCCGTCGACGACGGTCAGGCGCGTGCACATCACGTGCGCGATGCCGAGTTCCCGCGCCACCGGCAGCACCTGGTACGGCAGCGCCGACGACACCACCGCCACCGTGTGCCCCTTGCGCTGGTGCGCCTGCACCAGCGCCCGCGACTCGGGATAGATGGCGGTGGCGATATGCTCGGCGAACAGCCGCTCGCCCATCTCCAC
>Ga0209591_10000291_pt1 | contig 66682 bp, 64 predicted proteins | sample MAT01_FD_187207 | JGI IMG/M metagenome (GOLD analysis project Ga0209591, IMG submission 187207) | Freshwater microbial communities from Lake Fryxell liftoff mats and glacier meltwater in Antarctica - MAT-01 (SPAdes) (version 2) | ecosystem: Environmental > Aquatic > Freshwater > Ice > Liftoff...
GCCGGCATCATCGAGCGTCTCGATGGAGATACCAGCAGTGGCGAACCACGGCATGAGCTCGCGCAACTTGGCCGAATTGCGCGTGGCCACCAGCACGGGACGCGTCATCGGCCGTCGCTCAGCGCACGTCGCGCTCGAGGGCGCGACGCTGCGCGCCGTCGAGCTCGGTGATGCCAGCGACCGCAAGATCAAGCAAGACGCCAAGTTCCTCGCGTCCGAACGTCCCGTTCTCGCCAGTGCCCTGCACTTCCACAAAGCGTCCTTCGCTGCTCATCACCACGTTCATGTCGACGTCGGCGCGCACATCTTCCTCGTAGTCAAGATCAAGGCGCGGCTCTCCGTCGATGACCCCCACGCTCACGGCCGCGACGCGGCGACGCACCGGCGTGCTCGCAATGCGCCCTGTCTGCACCATCCAGTCGAAGGCGTCAATAACCGCCACGCACGCGCCGGTAATCGCCGCCGTGCGCGTCCCGCCGTCTGCTTCGAGTACATCGCAATCCAACTTGATGGTGAACTCACCGAAGGCGAAATCATCAAGCATGGCTCGCACACTGCGGCCGATCAGGCGCTGAATTTCTTGCGTGCGACCGCCAACCTGTTGGCGTTCCCGCGACGTGCGCGTGCGGGTGGCTCGTGGAAGCATCGCATACTCGGCCGTGAGCCATCCCTCCCCCTTTCCGCGTCGCCACCCTGGAACCCCATCTTCTACCGACGCCGCGCACAACACGCGCGTGTCTCCAAAACTGATCAGGCATGACCCTTCCGCGTTACGCACCGCCTGACGCGCGATGCTCAACGGACGCATGGTCGCCGTCGACCGTCCAACGCGCGGCGTGACAAGACGCGCGACACCTGCCGTAAACGCTTCAGACACGGAGTTTCTCGATGATGGAGGTGGTAGATTGACCAACGGTCAGCGGAATGACAACAACCCGACCTCCGCGAGCCAAGACGAGCTCGGCGCCAACGATCGTTGAGGGCTCGTAATCGCCGCCCTTGACGATGACATCGGGAAGGAGCGCGGCAACGAGATCACGAGGGGTGTCTTCATTAAACACCACGACCGCGTCGACCGCCTCCAGCCCGGCGATGACGTACGCCCGTTCGGCGGTACTGCGAATGGGTCGCGTCGGGCCCTTGAGTCGCCGCACGGACGCGTCGCTGTTGATCCCCACGATCAGCGTCGTGCCTTCGCGGCGGGCACCCAACAGCACGTCAATGTGCCCTGGGTGGAGCAGATCGAAGACGCCATTGGTAAACACCACGGGCCCACTACAGCCGGCTCGCCAGCGAATGGCCGTCTGCCAGTCCATGACCTTCGCGATCGGATCGCGCACTCCGGCCACGGTGGTGTCGCTGCCGTTCACCACTGGGACTGCATCTTTTCAACCACCTGCGTGACAAGGGTCTCGATGGCCACCCGACGGCCTGTAGCCTCGCCTCCCTCTGGATATTGCCCCTCCGCCGAGAGCCCCTTTTGAGTGAAAAGAGAACGCCCGGTGCTCTGATCAAGAATCTCGATGTCCACCACCAGCTGGAGTCTTCGACGCGTTGAGGTGGTTTGTCTCGGATCTGCACTCACACCGGCCGCAAGGTCAACTTCGTAGGTCGCAATGGATCCTCGCACCAACACATCCGCTTTCGCTTCAGTCGCTTCGCGCAAATTGAGCCGATCACGCATCCCCTTGCGCATCTCCTCGAGAATCTCTCGCTGCAGATCAGACGATGCCGTCAAATTATCGAAAGGCTGCACCGCCACCGAGCGCAAATTGCGCGGCAGACCGCCCCCGCCAGAGAAGCCGTACAGGCAGCCCGACAAGAGCAGCAGCGGGAGCAGCAGCGACAGCCGAGCGGAACGGTGCACGCTACGGCTTGCGCCAAATGGCATCATCAAATCCCTCGACAGAAAGTGTGTCGGTTACCAAAATCCGCAACCGACGCCTGGCACGCTCATGAACATACCGCAACTCCCACTGACCGGTCGTCCCGCGTTGACGAGTGATCCATTCCACGACTTTGCGGTTTTCGATGCGTTCGACGCGCACAAGGGTCGTGCCGGCAAACGCGACGCGCCACGCGCGCCCATCGGTTTGGCTTGCATCACCGCGCCCGAGGACGCCCAGGTCTGCGCGCAGCGTATCCCCTTGGATGCGCGCAACGGTGTCTCGCGTCGCGGGCACGGCCACGCGCCCCAGGGTCGCCCAAAGAAGCGGTACGGGCGGGAGAAAGCGGCGGACCAGATCAATCCCCGGCACGGTGAGCGAGTCGCCCACGAGGATGGCGTAGCCGCCCGCCATGCCGTTCTTCAAAAAGAAATCGAGTCTGGCACGATCGGGCGCCACGGCGCGTACCACGCCGTCGCCATTGGCCTCAAACGTTTCGTCTTGATAGCTCCACGTGAAGCGCAGCTGTTGCGGACGCGGCGACAATGTGGTCGGCGGGAGCGTCGACGCCGCTGGCATCCCCCCCAACCCGCGCGCTGACTGAGTACACCCCGTGGCCAACGCGCCGACGAGGACGAAGGACACAACGTGAACGAGCCGCATCCAGCACGACCATGCCTCGCGTTGTGGGTGCGAATACGACGGACCGCGCATCACTTGATATCAATCCGCAGCATGCGGTCTCCTTGCACGATCTTGTCCATGACCGCGATGCCGTCGATCACGCGGCCGAATACGGTATAGCCACCGTCCAAGTGCGGCTGACTTGCGTGACACAGGTAGTATTGGCTTCCGCCCGTGTCTGGTCCTGAGGTCGCGAGTCCGAGCGACCCACGATCGTGGCGCCGCCGCGAATGACTGTCGCGCAACGCGAAGCCCGGTCCGCCGCTCCCATCGCCGCGCGGATCACCATCCTGTACCACAAAGTTCGGTACCACCCGATGAAAGGTGGTATTCCGATAGAATCCTGCGGCGGCAAGTTTCACGAATGCGTCAACGACCAGCGGTGCATCGGCGGCAAACAGTTCGAGGGTGATGTCCCCATGATCGGTCCGAATGACCGCGCGCGGCAGTCGCGCCCCTGGCACCAGCCACGCGCTCGCGATGCGTTCGTAGTCCGCCAACGGCCGCAGGATCGCATCCACGGCGGTGCGCGACCACGCAGCCATCGGCGTCACCGTACTGACCAGCCGTCGCTCGTCCGTGGTGCCCGCGGATGCAAAGGTGCTGAGTCGTTGCCGCATGGCACTGTCAACCTTCGCACTATCGCGCCGCCACACGGCCGCGACCAACCGCAGAGACGCCGTTCGCGCATCATCCTGCACATCACGGGTCGCTCGCGCATGTGCCGCGAGCGCTCGCGGCAGATCGTCCGCACGTGCGCGCGACACGAGCAGGGTCAGCCCTGCTGCACGAACACTCATGTCGCCGTCGGCCGCGGCCAGGGCCGCGAGATCGCGTACGGCACTGTCGTTGCCTGAAACCGGCAGGACCGCGAGCGCGCCTGCGCGCACGCGAGAATCGGGGTCGCGCGAGAACTCCCGCCCGATGGCCAAGCGGTCGGCCTTGGCTTCGGCCGCGCGGGCCTCCACAGCGGCGAGGCGCTTCCGCCAGTCAGGCTGCCGCGACCACTCAGTTTCATCGCCCGCCAGCGTCGCAACGCCAGCGGCGCGCGCCGCCAGCAAGAGTTGTTGACGGACGCGAAAGGTGCTGTCGCGATCCCATGCCCGCTTCCACGCACTCGTGTCACGCAGAAACACCGCTTGGGCCATCTCGGCACCCGCAACGCGCACATTCGCATCGGGATCGGCGAGCGCCGTTTCGACATCTCGAAGCACGGACGGTCCGAAGGAACCCAGCGAACGGACCGCGTTCATGCGCACGCCCGCGCTCTCATCGTGCAGCAACACCAGGAGCGCCTCGCGAGCCATCGACGCCAAGGAATCACCGGCGGCCTGACGCGCCAAACCACGCGCGACGTGCTGGCGTGTTTCGTCATCACGATGCGCTCGCACGCGAAGGAGGGCGCGAACCCCTCCGGGCACGCGTGACCGCCCAATGGCGTACGCCGCCGCGCGAACAGTCTCGCTGCTACTATCCGCCAACCACGGCGTGGTCACGGCGACGGGCACTGGACGCAGTTTCGCGATCGATTGCAGCAGCGCGGCGCGCACCGACGACGAACGTTGCGCGGCCGTGCTTGTCTCTCGCGGCTGCGCAGCGCCCGCTCCAAGTGCCACGGTCAGTACCTCTCGTGCGAGTTCGCCCAACTCGCCCAACGACCACGCCGCTTCACGCGCCACCACGTCCGGCGCGTCGGCAACGGCGCGCGCAAGCGCCGTCACCGCTCCTGAGTCCTTGGCGACGCCCAACGCATACGCCGCGCTCGCGGCGACAGCGGTGTCCACATCGGTCAGGAGTCGACGAAGTGCGACATAGCGTGCACGGAACTTGACGTTCCCAATAGCCAGCGCGGCGCGTGCCCGTCTGGCACCAGAGGAGTCTGCAAGCATCGCATCGATGACCACGGTATCCTGCTTTCGCAGATCCACCATTTGCAGAAGGCGCGCGTCGCGGGCGATACCGCCGTCGGTTGTCGGAACGGTCGCTACCCCGGTTGGAGCGCACGCCAGGAAGGCGATCGGCGAACTCGCCATCACCAACGCCGCGCACGCGAATCGACGCACTAACGCGACCGACTCACGTCGATCCGACCCCAGCGCGCGGTGCCTCATCGCTTCACTCCCTCCGATAAATGATCGATCGCGCGTTCAAGCACCGCGCGTACCGCCGACGGCAACGAGACCACGCGTCCATCAACCGACAACGACACCAGGTCGGTCGTAGCCGACACCAGCATCGCACCACTCTCGGCGTTCACAATGCGATAGGCAAAGGTGAGTACCCGCGACCGCACGCTGCGCAGCTGCGTGTAGACGTGAACCGCGTCATCGTAGCGAGCCGAGGCGTGATACCGGAGCGCGGCCTCCGAGACCGCCAACAGGACGCCGTCGCGCTCAAGCTGCGCGTAGGGCGTCCCCAACCCCCTCATAAAGTCGGTTCTTCCGATCTCGCACCAGACGAGGTAATTCGCATGGTACACCACACCCATCTGATCGGTCTCGGCGTAGCGCACGCGGAGTTCGGATACGGTTTCGAGAGGCATAGTGGAAGATGACGGGCGCGTGCCCTCCGACTCAAGCGGTCAGCCCAAGTTTGTCGTCTGTTGGCACAGACGTTAAACTGCCCTCGTGCTACCGACCCCGTGCCTTGTTATCGGTGATGCCCATCTCGGCGTTGCCTCTCCTGACGCCGAGCAGGCGTTGCTCGCGTTCTTACGCACGGTGCCCACTCGGGCGCGGTCGCTGGTGATTATGGGGGATTTATTTGACTTTTGGTTTGCCTGGGATCGCGCCATGCCACGGTGTGGGTTTCGCGTGCTCGCAGCGCTCGCGGACATTCGTGAAGCCGGGGTCGAGGTCGTCTGGATTGGCGGCAACCATGATTGCTGGGGCGGCGGCGCGCTCATGGAGGAAACGGGAGTCACCTACACGCTGCGGCCGTGGCGCGACCATATCGGTCGTTGGTTTACGCTGCTGCAACATGGTGACGGTCTTCGAGCACGCGAGGATGCTCCGTACCGGCGTCTCCGAACCGTGCTGCGTCACCCGCTGGCAATCCGTGCGTTCGGCATGCTCCACCCGAATCTGTCCTCCCGCATCGCGCTGGCGTCGTCGGATACCAGCCGACATCGACGCGACGGCGATGAAGGCCGCGGTCTCCTTGCCGTTGCGAGTGTCGAACTGCACGCCGCGGACGGTCCACAGCTCGTGATACATGGTCATTCTCATGTGCCCGCGCTGCAGGCCGTTGGTCACGGGTGGTATGCCAATGCCGGTGCCTGGTACCTTGACCGGCAATTCCTTCGTATCGACGACGAGCACGTCACGCGCTCCGTGTGGACCGGATCAGGTGAAGGTGAGCTGCTCGACGTGGGACATCTCGTCGCCAAAAAAGCGTCGCCCTAGGGCGAGAAAGCGCGCCGGATCGTCGGACGCGACAAATCGGACCGTGAAAGGGCCGCGCGTTTGTGCGCCCATGCCGCGCACCAGCTGCGCCCGGACGAGCAGAGATTGCGCCTCTCGAGCCGTTTCGTCGGCACTATCGATCAGGCGGACGGTTGGGCCGAGCTCGTTGGCAATGAGGTTCGAGAGCAACGGGTAGTGGGTGCACCCCAACACCAACGTCTCGATCCCGTCGGCTCGCAGTGGGGCCAGGTAGTCACGGAGTATCAATCGCGTCGCTTCGCGATCAGTCCATCCTTCCTCGACCAAGGGCACGAGCAGTGAACATGCGGCGACGCGGACGACTGCAGTCGCGTCCAACGCGTGAATCGCACGCTCGTATGCCCCCGACGAAATGGTCCCGGCCGTTCCGATCACACCGATGGGACCACCGCGACCGGCGGCGACAGCGGCTCGCGCGCCGGGCTCGATGACACCGATCAGCGGGATGTCGAGGCGTTGCCGGAGATGGTCCAGCGCATGCGCCGTGGCGGTGTTACATGCGACCACGATCGCCTTGACGCCTTCGGCGACCAGCCAATCGGAAATTTGTCGTGCGTAGCGACGCACCGTGTCGGGACTCTTCGGACCATAGGGTACGCGCGCGGTGTCGCCGAAATAGATCAGCGACTCGTTGGGCAATCGCGCGCGCAGCGCACGCAGCACTGTCAGTCCACCAAGACCGGAATCGAAAACACCGATCGGCGATTCTGTCGTCACCACCGGAGCGACGCAACAAACAGTGCTCCGTCACGCGTCGGCGCTGCAGCGAGCGTCACCGGGACGTCCCATAGTTGCGCAGCGACGAACGCGTCGGCACCGGCAAAGAGGTGGTTGAACGCGATGGTCGCGAGCCAATCCTCAAGGTGAAGACGGCGCGTGTTCACCAGCTCGCGTGAATAGAGACCCGCGACAGTGCCGGTCTTTCTCAAGGTGGAGCCGTTGACATCGAAATCCGATGGCAGTGAATCGGCGCGATAGCGTCGCGCTTCACGAAGATCGGCCGCGCTGCGCATGGACATCGCAATAGCCGCCATCTCCACGCTGGCGAAGAGCGCGCCGGACGTGCCTCGGTCCAGCCTCGACTGACCATATCCTGGGAGCAGCGCGGAGAAGATAAAGGCCCGGCGCGGTGACAGGGGCGGCGACAACCGCGATGGTTGGGACGTGGGCCCTCTGGGTTTCGCGGCAACGGCGCGAGGTGGGGGCGCGACCGTTGTATCGCCCACCACTTGCGCCCAGGTCGGCGACGCCGCGAGAAGACTGAGAACCACACTGGCCCACGCGAAACATCTCATGCGAAACGGATACCCCATGTTCGGCGAATGGATCGCGATGCGCCGAGACGGATCACGGGACGAGGGCGACCGCTTCAATCTCCACCCGGACGTCCCGCGGCAGACCGGCCACCGCAACGGTTGACCGCGCAGGCCGCGCTTCGCCGAGGATCCGCGCATACACCGCGTTCACCGCCGCAAAGTCTGCCATGTCGCGAAGGAACACAGTGGTTTTCACCACATGCGCCCAGTCAGTGCCCGATGCAGTGAGGACCGCCGTCAGGTTGGTGAGTACTTGCTCCGCTTGCGCCGCCACATCGCCGGAGACAACCTCCATCGTTTCTGGATGGAGCGGGATCTGGCCAGCCGTGAAGACGAAACCATTTGCGCGCACTGCTTGCGCATACGGGCCAATCGCTTTGGGGGCTTCGTCAGTGTGGATCGTGTGCACGGACATGTGTCGGGGGATGAGAGAAGATGGTGATCATACGGATTGCAGTGCAGCATCAGCTGCGAATTCAAGCGAGGTCAAGGCAAAGAGCCGCAGGGTGTTCTCCAAGGTCGTGCGACCCAATGCGGAGGCACTGACCCGTCGTGCGATGGCAACGCGTGCCAACGTGAGGTCCACAAACGCCGGCTCATTCCGCTTCCCACGGTGAGGCACGGGCGCCAGAAACGGCGCATCGGATTCGATGAGCAGTCGATCGTCCGGCACCATGCGCAACAGATCATCGTCTGCCCACTTCTTGAACGTCACGACTCCACTGAACGAAATGTGCCAACCGGCCTCGAGGCCAACGTCCGCGAGGGTGTGCGATCCGGTGAAACAGTGCAATACGCCCTTCACGCCAGCGCTGTGCGCGTCTCGCAGCATGTCGATGGTATCCGCCTCGGCCTCGCGTGTGTGGAGCACGATGGGGCGTGACAGCTCTGCCGCAAGCGCCATCTGCTGCCCCAAGACTCGTCGCTGCACCTCCCGCGGGCTGTGGTCATAGTGATAGTCCAACCCGCATTCACCGACCGCCACGGCGCCTTCGGCGACCGCCTCGCGAATGGCCGTGGCGTCGCGTTCGGTGTCCCACGTCGCCGCGTCGTGGGGATGGACGCCGCAGGTGAAGCTCACGAGTCCCGGAAACCGGTCACGAAGCGCGCGAGCACGACGTGCCGCAGCGGGGCTCTCGCCGATGCACACGAGGGCCCGCGCACCAGCGGCGCGGGCCCTCGTGATCACTCCGTCGACATCATCCACGAAGGCCGGGTCCGCGAGATGCACATGGCTGTCAGCAAAGGAAATCGCTTCGCTGTCCACGACGTCCTCTGGCATCCGGCGACGGTGCGTGACTAGCGAGCCGCCACGCGATCAGTGTCGCGAGCGCGCGGTGATGCCGGCGGGGTTGGCGGGGTGTCCGCGCCCGCGCGCATCGCGCGACTTTGTGCTTCTGAAGCGGCCCGCGGATAGCGCGACTCAATCCACATCAGGATGGGGCCTGCGACGTAGATCGATGAGAACGTTGCCACGAAGACGCCGAACGTCATCACGAGTGCGAAGGGCCGAATCACCTCGCCGGCAACGAACAGCAACGCGAGCGTCGCGGCCAGCGTCGTGGCATGCGTCATGATCGAACGCGGCAGCGTTTCGTTGATGGCGCGATCCAGTACGTGCGACAGCGACTCACCCTTGCGCATCTTGCGCAGGTTTTCTCGCACGCGATCGAAAATGATGATGGTATCGTTTGCCGAGTAGCCAAGCAGGGTCAGGATCGCGGCAACGACCGTCAGCGATACTTCGATATCGAAGAGCTTGATAAACGCAAACGTGACCAGGATGTCGTGCGATGTCGAGAGCACCGCGGCCAACCCGAAACGCCAGTCGAACCGGATCGCCAGATAGATCAGGGTGAACAGCGAGGCCAAGAGCATCGCTTTGATGGCGCCGCTGCGCAGTTCACTACCGACCTTCGGCCCAACCGCTTCGGTGCGTCCGATGGTGACCGCGCCCTGTCCATACTTCTTGACGAGGGCCGCATCGATCTGCTTTGAAATGCCTTCGGCCCCTGCCGCCTGCGCCTCGACCTGCTTCGCATCGCGAGCGCGGATGGTATAATCGAGATTGGTACCAAATTGCTGAATCTCGGCACCGGTGATCCCCGCGTCGTCGAGCGTGCGCCGCAACTCAGAGACGTCTGGCGGGGTCTTGAATTGCAGCTGCATCAAGGTGCCGCCGGTGAACTCGATGCTGTACTTCGGCGCACCGGTAACCGCGAGCGTCGCCACGCCAATCCCGATGAACACGGCCGTCACGATCGCGGCAATACGCCAGTGCTTGAGAAACTCGAACTGCGAGTTGTGGAAGATGCGAATCATGCGGGCCTCAGATGCTCAGGGTCTGGTTGCCGCGCGAGCGGTCGAGCCAGAGGAGGAAGAAGGTCTTGCTGACGAAGAGCGCGCTGAACAGCGATGCGATGAGCCCCGCAACGAGTGTCACGGCAAACCCACGCACGGGGCCTGTCCCGTATTGGTAGAGCACCATTCCGGACAGGATGGTCGTTGCCGAGGTATCGACGATGGCGCTGAGTGCATGGCGAAACCCTTCGTCGATGGCCAACCGGACAGACTTCCCATGGTCCAACTCTTCGCGAATGCGCTCAAAAATGAGCACGTTTGCATCGACCGCGATACCGATCGACAACACGAACCCGGCCAATCCAGGCAGCGTCAGCACGGCGTTGAATCCGGCGAGCATGGCCAGCGTGTAGACGAGATAGATGACGAGCGCTGCAACGGCCAGCATGCCGGAGAAGCGATAGTATCCGATCAGTATGGCAACGATCAGCGCCATCGCCAGGCCGAGGGCCACGATGCCCTTGTTGATGGAGTCGACGCCGAGGCTGGCTCCGATCGTTCCATACTGCGCCACTTTGAGCGGCACCGGGAGCGCGCCAGCACGCAGAACGAGCGCGAGATCTTGCGCCGCCTGCAGCGAACCTCCTCCCAGGGTGATTTGCCCATTCCGACCAATCGCACTGTTGAGCACGGGCGCAGTGACCACGCGCTGGTCGAGCACAATCGCCATGTTGTCCTTCACGTGCTTGCCTGTCTCTGCCTTGAATCGACGCGCGCCTTCGTTGTCCAATGTAAATTGCACGACGTTGCCTTCGATCGGGTCTGACGACGGACGGGCGTCAATGAGCGCGTCACCTTGAATGATCGGTCGTGAATCGAGGACATACAGCGCATAGAATCGCTGCGTCGCGGTGCCCAGCGAGTCGACGCCCCAGCGCATGATCTTCCCGGGTGGCATGGCGGCTTGAATCGCCGGCAAGTTGAGCGCACGATCAATCGCGGAGAACGCCGCCTCAGCGACGATGTACTGTCCCGGCATTTGCCCGGGTTGCACGTTGCTGGCAAAAAGACCACCCGCCGCGGGCTTGGCCGTAGTCGAATCGGTCGTAGTGGTTGCGCCCGCCCTGGCGCTATCGGTCTTCGTGCCATCCGTCGTGGCCGTGTCCGTCTTCTGGGTCAGCAGCGACGTCACGCCAACCGTCTTTGCGCTATCCCCGCCGAGCTTGGCACCGGCCACCACTACGCCCGCCGCCTTGGCGATGTCGTCGAACCGAGGAATGATACGTTCCAACGCCTGCGACTTGTCAACGATCTGAAACTCGAGGAACGCGGACTTCTGGACCAATTCCAATGCGCGTTCCGGGTCGTCGATACCAGGCAACTCGACAATGATGCGATTGTCACCCGCCTTCTGCACCAGTGGCTCAGAGACGCCGAACTCGTCGATCCGCTGCCGCACGACCTTGAGCGCGCGCTCGATCGCTTCAGGCTTGTCGGCAACGACCTGTTTGGACTCGTCGATCTCGAGCTCAAGGTGCATGCCGCCTTGAAGATCAAGGCCGCGCTTGAGTGGTACGCGATTGACCGTGTCATAGACAAAGACGCCGTTGCGCTTGACGCGCTCGACGACGGTCCGAGGAAAGAGAGACCACGCGGAAACCGCGAGCAGTCCCACGATGAGCAGGAGGCGGTACTTCAAGTTCGCCATCGATGCCGGTGGCCAAAGGTGGACAAGAGACTCGCCTCAGACGATGCGCCAGACTGCGCCAGGGCTGAGCGAGGAGAACACAGGCGTCGCCGGACGGCGCGCCACGTATGCCTAGCCTTTTAACATAGGCTGCACTCGTCGTCTTGGGTAGCTCAGACCGCCAGCGGATACGACTTCAGTCGGCGGCGGCCTGCAGACGACGTCGTGCTGCCCCTTCATCCGACCGAAGCTGTTCCATCAGCGCCGTCGCGTCGGCGAAGGTCTGCGTGCCTCGCAGCCAGCCCACAAAATCGATGCGCACCATCGTGCCGTACCAATCGCGGTTGGCATCGAACACGTGGGCCTCGACCTGGAGGACATCGTCACCGAACGTCGGTCGCGGCCCCAGATTCATCATGCCGCCGTAGCTCCCCTCGCGGGTGTGTATCCGCACGGCGTACACCCCTGAGGGCGGGAGCAGTTTGTCCGGCGGCGGCGCCTGCACATTCAGCGTCCGATATCCCAGAACGCGACCGCGCCCGTCCCCCGCCATGACGCGCCCGCTGATATGGTACGGTCGCCCAAGTCCGGCAGCGGCCGAGCCCAGGGCGCCGTCGGCGATGGCGCGCCGAATGGCGCTCGACGACACCGCACTCCCATCACTCTCCGTCACCGGCGCAAGCTCCGTGACGGTGAATCCTCGCTCGTCGCCCAGAAGACGCAACGCATTGATATCGCCAAGGCGCCCGCGGCCAAACCCATGGTCATGCCCCACCATCAGCTCGGCGAGCCCAAAGCGAGCGCGCAATACGTCGTCGACGAACGTTGCGGCATCGAGGGCCGCGAGCGCCGGAGTGAACGGCATCACGGCGACGTACGACACCCCGGTGCATGCCATCACCTCAAGCTTCTCATGGAAGGTGGTAAGCAGTGGGGGCGCGTGCTCCGGACGCAGGATTTGCAGCGGGTGCGGATCGAACGTGACGACCACGCTGGCTCGGCCAGTGTCCTCCGCGCGCGACGCCACTCGCTGCAAGACGTCCAGATGGCCGCGATGCACACCGTCGAATGTGCCTACCGTGATCACAGATCCGGAGGGGCCAATCGGCAATCCACGGACTTCCGTCATCCGCCCGCTCTACGCGTCGCCATTGAGCAGCACGACGCGCGGCTGCCACCGTGCGCCCGACTGATCACGCACGCGATCGGCGATGCCCACCACGTCGCCGTCGCGCAGCAGCGCCGCGCGCGCGCCCTCGTGGGTCGCTGCGAGGGAGCGTCCGTGAGCGAGTGCTTCGAGCGCCGGAGCATCGAGTGGGACGTGTGCCATGGGCGCAAGGAACGCAAGCGGCGCGTGCAGCGCAACACGACCGTCAGCGATACTCCCCGGCTCGAGCGCGGCCATCGAGACCGACGCGTCGACCGAGGCGGCTCCGCTGGATACACGACGTAACGCCTCACAGTGTGCGGCACTCCGGAGGGCGCGCCCCAAGTCACGCGCCAGGGCACGGACATACGTGCCACCGCGACACGTAATGCGCACGCGCACGGCGTTGTCATCGCGGTCGAGCACGTCCCACCTATGAACGGCGACGGGCACCGGTTCCAGGACCACTTCGACGCCCCGACGAGCGAGCGCATAGGCGCGATGTCCGTCAACATGTTTCGCGGAAAACGCCGGTGGCACCTGCAGCACGTCACCGGTCAGCGACGCGATCGCCTCCGGCAGTGGAACGGGCCACCCGAGTGCGGCAGGGGTGGCCGCGTGGCGCACCACCGTACCCGTCCGATCGTCCGTATCGGTTTCCTGGCCGAAACGAATCAGCGCCTCGTACACCTTCGGTTCACCTTGGACGTAGGGGAGCAATCGCGTGCATGCACCAACGGCGATCACCAACAACCCCGTGGCAAACGGGTCCAGGGTACCGGCGTGCCCCACTCGCTTGGTGCGCGCCGCGCGGCGCACGTTGGCGACCACATCGTGCGACGTGATGCCGACCGGCTTGTCCACGCAAAGCAATCCTCTCACCGGTCGATCACTCGGTACTGCCCGACTCCCGTTCATTTCGAACCTGCGCCAACAGCACTTCGATTCGCGACGCGCGAGCAATGCTTTCGTCGGCCTTAAAGTGAATTTCCGGCGCGTTGCGCAAGCGCAGCGTTTTTCCCAACATCGAGCGCAGATGCGACGCCACGCTCCCGAGACCCTCGAAGGTGGCCTTCACCGCCTCGTCGTCTCCCATCACGCTCACGAATACGTTGGCGTGCCGAAGGTCCCGAGTCATTTCGACCGCCGTGACGGTAACGAACCCCCGTATCCGTGGATCCTTCGCGCCTTCGGCCAGGAAGGTCGCGACTTGCTCGCGAATTGCCTCGGCCACGCGATCAGGACGTCTCGCGTCAGCCATACCGTCTCCTCAGGATTTTGCCGCCTGATCGAGGGTTCTGGCCACCTCTTCCGTGCGATAGCATTCAAAGACATCGCCAACCTTGACGTCGTTGAAGTTCTCGATGCCGATACCGCACTCGTAGCCCTCTTTGACTTCGTTCACGTCGTCCTTGAAGCGGCGCAGCGACGCAATCGTGCCGTCGTAGATCTCGATGCCATCGCGAATCACGCGCATACGGCCCTTTCGCGTGATGTTGCCGTTGCGAACAATACAGCCGGCAATGACGCCGACGCGCGCCACCTTGAAGGTTTCGCGTACCGCGGCCTCACCGAACACGACCTCGCGCTCCTCCGGTCGCAACATGCCTTCGAGCGCCGCCTTCACATCGGCAACGGCCTCGTAGATGATGCGATACAGCTTGATGTCGACACCCTCGCGCTCTGCTGCCGCACGCGCGTTGTTGTCCGGACGTACATGGAAGCCGATGATGATGGCCCCCGATGCCTTGGCCAACAGAATGTCGCTCTCTGCAATCGCTCCAACGCCACGATGGATGATTTCGACCTGGACTTCCGGATTCGACAACTGTCCAAGTGCGTCGGCCAACGCTTCAGCCGGTCCACCTTGATCCGCCTTGATCACCAACCGCAACTGCCGTTTCTGTCCGGCCGCCGCGTGCGACATGAAGTCTTCAAGCGAGACGATACCACGCGTGGTGCGTCGGCTCTTCGCTTCACGATCCAATCGTTCGCGACGTTGCGCAATTTCTCGCGCTGCCGACGCATCTTCCACCACCAACAGCTGATCCCCAGCCATCGGCACGCCGGTCAACCCCAGGATCTGCACCGGGATTGCCGGACCGGCTTCTTTCACCTGCTTGCCACGTTCGTCGAGCATGGCGCGAACGCGCCCAGAGTAGATACCGCAGATGTAATCGTCGCCAACTTTCAGCGTTCCGTTGGATACGAGCACGGTCGCAACGGGACCCTTTCCCTGGTCCAGCTGCGCTTCGACCACCGAGCCCACTGCGCGGCGCGAGGGATTGGCTTTTAACTCAAGAATGTCCGCCTGCAGGATGATCTGCTCCAGCAGTTCCGCCACCCCCGTGCCCTTCTTCGCCGAGATCTCGGAGTGCAGCACCGTTCCCCCGAACTCCTCGAGCACCACTTCGTGCTGCAGGAGATCCTGTTTCACCTTGGCGATATTCGCGGTCGCCAAATCGACCTTGTTGATCGCGATGATGATCGGCACGCCGGCGCTCTTCGCGTGCGAGATCGCTTCAACCGTCTGCGGCATGACTTGATCGTCGGCGGCGATGACGATCACGACGATGTCCGTCACTTGCGCGCCGCGCGCACGCATGGCCGTGAAGGCCTCGTGGCCGGGCGTGTCGAGGAAGGTGATCTGTCGACCGTTCGCCACCTGTACATGATAGGCGCCGATGTGCTGCGTGATCCCGCCGGCCTCGCCGGCGACCACATTGGCTTTGCGCACGTAGTCGAGCAAGGACGTCTTTCCATGGTCGACGTGACCCATGATCGTGACAACGGGCGGACGCGACCGCAGATCGTCGGGATCATCGGCCTCCACCTCATCCAGCAGATCGGCGGCGTAGTCGCTTTCCTTCACCGCCTGAAAACCAAACTCACTGGCGATCAACTCGATCTGGTCGAAGTCGAGGCGCAAGTTGATCGTCACCATCAGGCCGAGCGTCTTGAAGGCGAAGCCGACAATTTGCGTTGCCGAAATACCGAGCGTCTGGGCGAGTTCGGATACCGTGATGAACTCGTTGACGCGAACCGTTTTGCGTTCTTTCTCGACGGCGGCGACACGCTGCGCTTCTGCTTCCTCGCGCATGTCCGACCCGAATCGACGCCCGCCCCCGCGACGCGACGGCGCGCCACGCATGGCGGTCATGGTCTTGGAGATGTTCGCCGTCACGGCTTCCTGGTCCACCGCGCCGCGCTTGCCTTTTTTGCCACGACGTGGGCTTTGGCCACTCGCCGCGATGTTCGCCGCTGGTCCGGTACCCCCGCCCTGCCCACCCTGTCCACCTTGCGGTGTCCCGGGCGATCCTTGCGGCATGGGTCGACGATCATCGCGACGCTGCCCCTGTCCCAGGCCGCCACCCGGCGCCGCAGACGCAATCGGTCTCGCGGAGCCGAAGTTTGGTGCACTGCCCGCCGCACGCGGACGCGGGGCGCCAGGGACGACGGGACGCGGGCGTGGGCGATCAGGCGGCAGCGCGAACGCTGGCGCCGTTGGCGCGACGGGTGAAACAGGTGCAGATGCCGACGGCGCAGTTCCCGACGGCGCTGGCACCGGCGAGGGCCTCGGCGAGGGCACCGGCGAGGGCACCGGCGCTGGCGGAGGCTCTGGCGCCTTCGGCGTGGGAACCGACACCGGCGCGTCAGAAGCGCGCTCTCCTATAGGAGGCGCCGGCGGACGAACCGGTTCAGCGACGGTGTCTTCGACGACGGCGACAGGGGCCGCGGCAATTTCTCGCACCACTGTCGGCTCGATGACCGTGGGAGCAAGCGTCTCGACCGGCGTTGGCATCGCCGCGCCAGCGCGAGACGTAGCAGTCTCGGCGACGTCGCGACTCGCGCTGGCCTGCTCGGTCTCGTGTGTGTCGAGACTCGGCACCGTGACGTCATCGCTCCCATCCCCCACGTCCGCTTCGGAGCGGCGGCGACGACGAACACTGGGAGACGCTGCCTCCGGGGCCGGAACTTCAGCGACCGGTGCCTCGGGGCCTGCACCTGTGCGACGGCGGCGAGGGCTCGCCGCCGGTGCCGGCTGCGACTTTTCTGCGCGCACGCGTTTTTCACGCTCCCACCGAGCGCGAATTCGGGAAATCTGGTCGTCTGTGAGCAACGATAAATGACTGCGCACCGGAACGTCCATCTGCCGTAGTAGCCCGATGACCTCGTCTGCTGAGATCCCGAACTCACCCGCCATATCATGCACACGAAGCTTGCTCAACCGTCCTCCTACCGCGAAACGCGCGTCGCGTCGCCCGCCGGGATTGCCCCGGCTACGGCGCCACGGATACCGCGCGCCAGCGCCTGATCTACGATACCCACAGCAGCAGTCGTGTCCCGCCCTACTGCACTCCCCAACTCTTCCGCACTCGGCCAATCGATGACCTCAATGCGTCGCGCTCGCAACACCGGCAACACCTTATCAAGACTGTGACGCGAGACGTCCGACGCGACCACAGCCAGATGCACCGCACCCTTCAGCGACTCGATGCGCACACGTTCGGCGCCAACCACGACGAGCCGTCCACGCACTCCGAGTCCCAACAACCCCAACACTTTCCGGCGCGCCGCGTCATCAAGGGCCTCGCCGTTGGGGGGTGTCACCCTTGTCCACCGACAACACCATCACTCTCCGCATCGTCTTCCATCGTCAGCTCGTCGATGATCGACATAATGCGATCGGCTTCGACGGGCGCGATGCCCGGAAGCCGCAACAGATCGTCGCGATCCAAGTCGAGGATGTCGTTGAGCGTGTGATAGCCGGCCTCTGCAAGCACCGCCACAGTCGATGTTTCCAACCCCTCGATCTCATTGAGTGGCACATCGGCCTCTGCATCCTCCTCTTCCGGCAGCGGCGCGAACAACGGTGCCTCCCCGCCCTTCTCCAACCACTCACGGCTTGAATACAGGTCGATCTTCCAACCGGTGAGCTCTGACGCGAGCCGCACATTTTGTCCGTTGCGTCCGATGGCGAGTGACAACTGGTCTTCGTCGACCACCGCCTGAATCGTGCGCGTCAGCGCATCGCTGAACACCCGGGCAACGCGTGCCGGTGCCAACGCCAACTTTGCAAACCGCTCCGGGTCCGGCGACCACGGCACTATGTCGATGCGCTCGCCGCCGAGTTCGTTGACCACCGCCTGCACGCGCGCGCCCTTGAGGCCCACGCAGGCGCCGACGGGATCGACCGCTTCATCACGCGAAGTTACCGCGATCTTGGTGCGGCTCCCCACTTCGCGAGCGGCAGCCTTGATCTCCACGATCCCCTGCTGGATTTCCGGGACTTCAAGCTTGAACAGCGCTTGGACAAACAGCGCGTCCGAACGACTGAGAATCAACCGTGGGCCCTTTGGGGTGTCTTCGACGCGCTTGAGCACCGCCCGCACGGGTTCACCTTGATGGTAGTGCTCCCGATGATTCTGTTCGCGATACGGAATGATGGCCTCCGCCTCGCGGAACTTGTTCAGCATGACCACGAGCTTTCCGCGTTCGATCTGCTGCACCTCGCCCGAGAGCAGGTCGCCGACGCGGCCCGAGAACTCGTCACGAATGCGCGACCGTTCGCCTTCACGAACACGCTGAATGATCCGTTGCTTGGCGGCCTGTACCGCCGTTCGCCCGAACTCGGCGAAATCGACGGGGATCTCCATGACGTCGCCGACCTGAAACTCGGGATCTTCAAAGCGCGCCTCTTCCAACAGCATTTCACGCGACGCGTCGATCACCTCTTCCACCACCGTCTTGAGGAGGACGATGCGGATGGTGCCCTTATCTTCGTTGATCTCGACCTCAGCCTGCACGTTGGCGCCGTGTTTCTTGGCCAGGGCGGCATGAATGCCGTCCTGCAAAAGCCCGTGCAATTCCGAGCGATCGAGTTGCTTCGAATTGGACAACTCACGGAACGCCGCAAGTATCTCCGCCGATCCGACCATCCGCTCTCCCTTATTTATTCCAGTGGAACGCCAGCCGCGCTTGCGTGATGTCCGCGAGCGGTGCGTGCGTCTCCCGCCCCTTCGGATCTCGTACGTGTGCAACGGCAGTGATGCCGTCGCCATCCAGGCCAAGGATCTCTACCTCCTGCTTCCCGCCAGCAAGCAGTCCGCTCGTTACCGTTGCCCGGCGGCCAATGAATCGGCGCCAATCAGCGGCTGTCCGCAGGGGCCGGTCGGCCCCTGGTGAAGACACTTCGAGAACGTATTGCTCACTCACCAACGCGCCCGCCTCCAATCGCGCCTCTATAGCGCGAGAAGCACGGGCACAATCTTCGATCGTGACCTTCGTACCATCCCGCCGATCCACGCGGATTTCCAACACCGGCCGCGACTTCGACCCTCCGCGGCGGAGCTCTACCAAATCGAAACCCAGCGTGTCAAGCTCTTGAACGACAACGGGTTCGAACGGCTCGCCCATGGATCAACCTCAACCGCTGAAAAACCACCTAGAACAAAAAAGTGTGGGGACCATCCCCACACTTCGTTCGCCCCGATCTCTCGGGCGAGAGCACGCAACCAGCACGTGGATGTTCCGTCGTAGAAAGGGGAAGCTACGGCAGTGGCGGCATAAGGTCAAGATGACTGGTGGTCATTCATCGCCGATCGGCTGATTTGACAAGCGCCTAGGGCGAGTTACCCCACAGTGCGATGAGCCCAAGCTGACGCCCCTGATCGCCTCCGCGATGGCTGAAAAACCGGCCCCCATTGCAGCGCGTACACAGATCGCTCACGGACAGGTTGCGTACGCCGCCGCGTTCGGCTTGGTCGGCGAGCACAGCGCGCACGTCGAGACACCCCTTGGCTTGCGTCGGCTTCCCCAAGACCCGCTCCAGCACTTCGGGGCCCACCTCGTAACACCGCCCGCAGATCGACGGGCCGAGATGCACTCGACATTCGTCCGGCGGACACCCCAGCGCGGCAAACGCCTCGAGCCCCGCGGTCAAGATGCCTAAGGCGGTCCCCTTCCACCCGGCGTGCAACACGGCAATGACTCCGCGGGGATGCGCCACGAATACGGGCGTGCAATCGGCCACCGTGACGGCCAGAGCGGTCCCCGCGACGGTGGTGATATGACCGTCGACGCCACGCAGCCGGAGCCAGCCACGCCAGCCACCGCTGTGCGACACGATGTCGGCGCCATGGACTTGGCTCGCGCTGACCAATCGCGACACGCCACGATCCAGGAATGCCTGCTGCAGCGCGTCCCAGCGGGCCATGACGGCGCCTACCGGCTCGTCGGAGACCAACCCGAACGAGCCCTGTGCGCGTGACGTCGTCCACGCCGAAACGCCGGTCGGCATGCCTGGTACGCCGATCGCTCCGCCCAGCACGTCGGCAGCACTCTCGTGGGACGCGCGTTCCCTGTGCTCGGTGTGCTCAGTGCCGTGCATCAGCGCGCGTTGAACTCCACGCGCGTGATCCGCGCGCCAAGTGCGCCGAGACGCTCCTCGACACGCTCATAGCCGCGCTCGATTTGTTGTGCGTTATTGATGCGACTCGTGCCCTCCGCACACAGGGCCGCCAGCAGCATCGCCATGCCGGCGCGGATATCGGGCGACTCCACCGTGCTCCCGCGCAGTTTCGTGGGCCCCGACACAATCGCGCGATGCGGATCGCACAGGACAATGCGAGCGCCCATCGCGACGAGCTTGTCGACAAAAAACATGCGCGACTCGAACATCTTCTCGTGCATGAGGATCATGCCCTCGCACTGCGTTGCCGTCACAATCGCGATCGACATGACATCCGCAGGAAACGCCGGCCAGGGCTGGTCGTCAAGTTTCGGGACGTGCCCCCCGAGATCACTTTGAATCACGCGTGATTGCTCTGCACCGACGACAAGGTCATCGCCATCAATCGTGCACACGATACCGAGTCTCTCGAAGCCCATCAGCGTACTGCGCAGGTGCTCCACGCCGGCGCCCTCAATGCGAAGTGCGGATCGCGTGACCGCCGCCAATCCGATGAACGAACCCACTTCGATGTGATCCGGACCAATGGCGTACGTTGCGCCGCCGAGTGGCAGGCCTCCGTCAATGGTGTACACGTTCGAGCCGATGCCCTCAATGCGCGCACCGAGTGCAATCAGGAAGCGAGCAAGATCTTGCACGTGCGGTTCGCTCGCGGCATTCCGAAGGATGGTCCGGCCGCTCGCGACGACGGCGGCGACCAGCGCATTTTCCGTGGCCGTGACACTCGGCTCATCCAGAAATACATCGGCGCCGCGTAACGTGCGCGCACGAAAGCGAAACCGCTCGCCGAGTTCGTACTCGGCTCCGAGGGCCTGCAGCACGTGAAAATGCGTATCCAAACGGCGTCGCCCGATCACGTCACCGCCTGGCGGCGAGAGCGTGACGTCACCGCAACGGGCGAGCAACGGCGCGGCAAGCAGAATCGATGCGCGAATGCGTGCGCACATCACGGGATCGAGGTCGCCGGAGTGTACTTCGCGCGCGTGAATGCGTAACGCGTTCGGGCCGGTCCACTCGCACTGCGCACCGGTGGTCCGAATCAACTCCACCAGCGTCTCAATGTCGCGAATCCGCGGCACATTGTGCAGTTGCACAGGCTGGTCGGTGATAAGCGCCGCCGCCACGATGGGCAGCGCCGCATTCTTGTTGCCGGCGGGGCGGATCGAACCGGAGAGCCGATGCCCTCCCTCAACAACATACTGAATAGCGGACATACGGGCGGGCTGCGAGCGAAGGGCGCCGATGCGGCAGAGCGCGGCATCGAATACGAAAGAATCTCGCCACCCGGGCGCTAGCGTCAAGCGGTGGACCAAGAGTCTCATTCGCCTGTACTCCTTTTGGGGGGGGGCATGGTCGGTTCGACGACGGCAATCGTCCATTTGCTTGCCCCGCGTCGTTGGCACGCTTAGATCCCAAGGTATGCCTTTCGTCTCGACCGCCTCTCGACTGTTCTTTCCATCCGCCACACTCCCGGACACGATTGTCGCCCGGATGATCGCTGATCGTGGTGTTCTTGACTGGACCAGTGGTATTCTGCAGCTCGTGGTGCTGCTCCTCGGCGTTGCGACGCTGGCGACAATGGTCGCCCTGTTGATCACGGTGCGTAGGGGGGTCCTTGAGGCCAGCACGGTGTTCAAACAGTTCACTGCGGACACGCGCCCACTGGTCCAATCGGCCACGGCAGTCGTGACCGACGCGCGAGAAGTGGTGGCGATGTTACGCGCCGATGCCGAGCGACTTACGCGCGCTGCGGGTGCGGTCAGCTCGCAACTCCTTGCCGCGGCGGAGACGACGGCGACGCGAGTCGACGACGTCAATGCCGTGCTCGACGTCCTCCAAGAGGAACTCGAGGACACCGCGCTCGATGCCGCCGCGATGGTCCGCGGCGTTCGCGTCAGCGCCCACGCGCTCTCACGTCGCAAAGGGCCACGGCGACGCGACCGACCGGATACGCCGTAGCTTGCGCATCGGTGTATGGTTGGTCGTCGCCGTCCTCGTGATATGCTTTCCTGCACCGCTCTATGCATGGACGCCGGGGACCCACGTTTTTCTTGGCGACGTGTTGCTCAGACATCTGACACTGGTTCCGCCAAACATCGCCGAACTGCTGACCGCTTTCCCGTCGCAGTTCTTATACGGCTCGATTGCCGCTGACACCAGCATTGCCAAGAAGTACGCCCAAGTGGGTCGCCACTGCCATTCGTGGCACATTGGTATGGAAATCCACGATGACGCGAACGAACCCGCCCTGAGGGCCTTCGCGCTCGGATATCTTGCGCATCTTGCGGCCGATGTCGTGGCACACAACTTCTTTGTGCCGAGGCAACTGGCCGTCACCTCCAGCACGGCAGGAATCGGTCACAGCTACTGGGAGTCGCGCATCGACACGCATCTCGGCGATCCATGGCCGCGCCGAGCGCGTGAGCTCCTCCTGCTGGATCACGGAGGTGCCGATCTACACCTCGATCGCATCCTCAGTCCAACATTATTTGGTACGGCGACCAACCGGCGGATCTTTCGCGGTATGGTCTACGTCACCGACACCGAGTCCTGGCAGCGGATCTTCCAGCTGGTGTCAGAAAACAGCCGGTGGGATCTCTCCGATGGCGACGTGACGCGCTACCTGCTGCGCGCGTTCGACTATATCGTCGATCTCTTCAATCGATGGGATCTGAGCGAACCATTCGCGTACGATCCCTCGGGCGATGAGCCGCTTCGTGAAGCCAAGAAGGTGCGCCGAGTGGCCCGGCGACAGGGAGGCGATATTCGCGCAGCGTTCGAGGCCGATCGAATGTTCGGGCTACCGCTGACGTCGCTGCGGTTCGCCACGACGCTCCCTGAACCACTCTTTCAACCGATGCGCGATCCGAGTATTTGATTGACACGTCGCGGGTCTGCGGAGCCTCTGGACTTCCGCATGACGTGGCCGACCAGCACGCCTTGCAACTTCACCTCGCCAGCAAGAAAGCGCGCCGCTTCCGCGGGCTGCTCGGCGAGCACCTCATCGATCCACTGCACCAGCGCGGTGTCGTCTGTGACCTTGATCAGCCCCTCGCGCTCGGCGAGTGCCAGTGGCTCGTCGTCACGCTCGCACAGCAAGACAAACAGCTGGCGCGCCGCGGTATTGGACACCACGCCGTCGGCTTCCAGGCGAATCAGGGCGGCGACGCGCGCGCTCGAGACCGGCGCCTCGGCAATGGCTCGCCCCGTCGTGTTAAGCGCGGCAAGCACCACGCCAAGCACCCAGTTCGCCGCGCGCTTTGCCTGGCTCGACTCAGCGACGACCGCCTCGAAATAGTCGGCTAACTCGAAAGACGCGGTGAGCTGTTCCGCCTCTGACCACGTGATGCTGTATGCCCCCACAAGTCGCGATCGACGCGCTCTCGGCAATTCCGGGAGCGCATCCCGCTGCGTTTTGACGAACGTTGGAGAGAGGACCAAGGGTGGAAGATCGGGATCGGGAAAGTACCGATAGTCATGACTCCCTTCCTTACTCCGTGCCGGTCTGATCTGCTCGCGCGCGCCGTCCCAGAGCATGGTTTGTTGGACAACCGCGCCACCAGCATCGAGGAGGGCGCACTGTCGAGCGAACTCAAGGTCAATGGCCCGTTCGACGCCAGAGAACGTGTTGAGGTTCTTGATTTCGGTCTTCGTTCCGAGCTCGACGCGGCCATAGGGACGCACCGAGATATTCACATCCACGCGCAACGATCCCTCTTCCATATTCGCATCAGAGACCGCCGCATACTCAAGGATCTGTTTCAGCTGACGCAAGTACGCCCCCGCGTCGCGCGCCGAACGCATGTCTGGCTCGGAAACGATCTCGACAAGCGGCGTACCCGCGCGGTTGAGGTCGACGGCCGTCCATTCGGCGAATCGATCGTGGATCGACTTGCCAGCGTCTTCCTCCATATGGACCCGCGTGATGCCAATCAGTCGTGGCGCGTCGCCGGATTCGGCGCCCACGTCAATTTCTCCACGTGTTGCCAGCGGCTGATCGAATTGCGAGATCTGGTAGCCCTTGGGAAGATCTGGATAGAAGTAGTTTTTGCGCGCAAAGACGGAGGTCTCGTGCACGGTGCATCCCAGGGCGAGTGCGGCGCGCGTAGCCAACTGCACCGCCTTCGCATTGAGCACAGGAAGTGCGCCGGGGAGCCCCAAGCACACCGGGCACGTGTTGACGTTGGGGGGGGCACCGAACGACGTTCGACAGCGACAGAAAATCTTGGTGTTCGTCGCCAGCTGGCAATGCACCTCGAGTCCGATCACGAGCTCATATCGTGTGGAAGCGCCGCTGTGTGTGGCGGAATCGTTTGGAGCGCTCATCGATGTGCCTCTGCGCCGAGGGAGGATTCAAGCGCGCGAGCGATGCGCAGCATCGTGGTTTCGTCGCCGTGCGTGGCAATCAACTGCCCGCCGACCGGCAGCCCCTCACTGCGACCGATCGGCTGAGACATCGCCGGCACGCCTGCAAGATTCGCCGTCACCGTGAAGATGTCGCTCAAGTACATCTCATACGGATCCGATACGGCCCCGAGCTGGAAGGCGGTCGTTGGTGTCGTCGGCGTGAAGAGGGCGTGAACGCCGGAGGCAAAGACGTTGGCGAAGTCTTTCGCAATCAACCGTCGAACGGCCTGCGCGCGCAGATAGTATGCGTCGTAGTAACCGGCGCTGAGGAGATACGTGCCAAGCAGGATGCGACGCGTCACTTCGGGACCAAACCCTGCGGCCCGCGTGGACGCGTACATGCCTTGAATGTCATCGCCGGGGCGGCGATGACCAAACCGCACGCCATCGTATCGCGCGAGGTTACTTGACGCTTCGGCGGGCGCGATGATGTAGTACACGGGAATAGCCGATTCCGTGTTGGGCATACGCACCGTCCGAATCTCCGCCCCTTGCTCCCGCAGGCGTTCGAGCGACGCATCGCAGAGTGCGCGAATGCGCGGATCCAGTGACTCGGGGTAGTACTCCGCGGGGCGGCCGATCACCACGCCCTTCAACGACTGTTCGAAGTGTCGTTGAGGGCGTGCGCTCGGCACTGGCATCTCTTGGATACGCGCGAAATCGCGACTGGTCGCATCGAGCGCGTCATGGCGTGCGATCACGCGCAGGACGCGTGCCGCATCGTCAACCGTCACGCCGAACACGCCGATGTGATCCAACGATGACGCATACGCCACCAAGCCGAACCGACTGACGCGTCCATAGGTGGGTTTGATGCCTACCACACCGCAGAAGGCGGCCGGTTGTCGTACAGAGCCCCCCGTTTCTGATCCGAGCGCGACCGGCGTGACTCCCGCGGCAACCGCCGCGGCAGATCCGCCGGACGACCCGCCGGGCACGCGCGTGAGATCGAGCGGGTGCCTGGTTGGTCCGTAGGCACTGTTCTCAGTGGACGATCCCATCGCGAACTCGTCCATATTCGTCTTCCCGATGACGATGGCTCCCGCGGCCCGCAAGAGCCCGACAGCAGTGGCCTCATACGGACTCACGTACCCTTCGAGCATGCGGGAGCCGCACGACGTCGCCAGTCGATGCGTGGCGATGTTGTCCTTCACCAGAATCGGCACACCGGCGAGCGGCAGGGCCTGACGCGCAGCGTGTCGGGCATCGCACGCCGCGGCCTCTGCTCGAGCCCCGTCAGGATCGACGTACAGCACGGCGTTCAGTCCGTCGCGTCCTGCATCGCGCGAGGTTACGCGGTTCAAGGCGCAGTCGACCATCGCGACCGACGAACACGCTCCGCCAACGACGGCCTCGACAATCGCCGCCACGCCGCGCTCCAGCAGCCGATCGGAAGCACCGAGTTCTGGCGCGCTGCTCATGGTGCCTCGGACGCTGCACCGCGTATGACTGGATCACCGTCAGTCGCGACGTGCGTCGCGAGCCGGGGTACGAGGAAGAAACCGTCACGCGTGGTCGGCGCCATGTCTTCTCGCGATCGTTCCAGGGCAACTCCTCCCACAACGTCGTCCGCAAGCGTCATTGCCGGGGCGACGTCGTGCTGACTGTCCGCAGGCAACGCGATCCGTTGGAGCGCGTCCATATGCCGAAGGATGCCATTGAGTTCGACCACCAACAACGGAATGCGTTCTGCATCGAGCCTAACACGCGCGAGTGATGCGACATGACGCACATCCGATTCGGTGATACTCATCTAGTCCCACCCCCGTTCGAGTTTTGCCTGCGCGATGACGAGCGTCTTGCGTCCAACCTCCTCATCGTCGAAGTCGATGCGCACCTTGGCATCGCGACCACCTCCAGTCAGCTCGGCGATGGTCCCACTTCCAAACTTGCCGTGCCGAACGCGCTCGCCAACGGCGAACGCGGGTGCGTCCTGTGATTCGTCCTCGGGTTCGGGAACGCGGGCGCGTGCTGGCCGGTCACTCCATTTCACCGGCGCCTTGCCGAACGGCACGTCGTCGTCGGCAGCACCGCCGCCGCGATAGGTCGCGCTCCCGTAGGGTCCTGCGGGTCGCGGCGCTGCCCCAGAGCGCGCCGCACCGCCGCGATCATCGCTGCTGCGCCCCCACCCCTCGCCCTTTGCCGACGATGGGCGACTCCTCATCGCACCACGTCCTTCGGCTTTGACGCGCAACGACTTCTGCCGGTCCGCCAGCGCGGGCGTGATGACTTTCAGAAACCGTGAGGGGATCGAGAACATCAACTCACCATTGCGCCGACGTTGCTCCGCGCAGGTGAGATACAGTTTCTGCTCTGCCCGGGTGATGCCCACGTAGAACAAACGACGCTCTTCCTCAAGTTGCTTGGGATCCTCAGCGGCACGGGCCAAAGGAAACAGACCGTCTTCAAGCCCTGACACGAAGACCAACGGGAATTCGAGACCCTTCGCGTTGTGCATGGTCATCATGGTCACCGCATCCGCGTCCGGATCCAACCGGTCAACGCCGGTGACCAACGTGGCCTTCTGGAGGAAATGATCGAGCGGCGTCAAGCCGACTTCCCCGCCGTCGTCGGCCACCACTTCGGCGGCGCCGGCGATCATTTCCCGCACATTCTCGATGCGTTCGACGCCCTCCGGTCCCTCGGCGCGCAGATGATCCATGTAGCGAATCTGTTCGGCCAGCGTTCGCAGCAACTCGTCGACCGCTGCGTCGACCGCCTGTTCGCGCAGGCGTCGAACGAGGGCGACAAACGCTTCGAGCGCCGTGCGTGCGCCCGGTCGAAGTCCGGAGAGGACATCGGTGCGTGCGGCGACGGCGAGCAGCGGCATACCGTCGATGGTACCACGTTCAGTCAGCAGGGCAATGGTCGCATCGCCGAGTCCACGACGCGGTACGTTGATCGCTCGGCGAAATGCTTCATCGTCCGACGGATTCGCGACGAGCTTCAGGTAGGCCATCAAGTCACGAATCTCGCGACGATCGTAGAACCGTACCGCGCCGACCAGCCGATACGCGAGCCCGCGACGCCGGAACGAGTCTTCCAACGCACGACTCTGCGCGTTGGTCCGATAGAGCACCGCACAGTCACGACGCGCCCACGTCCCACGACTCGTCCGATCGGTGACGATTTCAGCGATAACTTCGGCCTCGTCGCGTTCATCGAGCGTCTCGATCAACGTGACGGGCTCACCCGCCGGCCGCGTGGCACGCAACGTTTTTCCACGGCGCTCGGTATTCTCGGCAATCACGGCATTGGCGAGTGCCAATACGTTCGGTGTGGATCGGTAGTTCTCCTCGAGGCGAACGATCTTGGCGCCGGGGAAATCACGCTCGAAGTCGAGAATGTTCCGGATATCGGCACCGCGCCATCCGTAGATCGACTGATCGTCGTCGCCCACCACCATGACGTTGCGATACCCGCCACCCATGAGTGAGACAAACTTGTACTGCGCGGCGTTGGTGTCCTGATACTCGTCAACAAGGACGTACCGGAACCGGCGCTGATAGTGCTCGCGCAGTCGTGTATCGGTCTCCATGGCCCGGACCGGCAGCACCAACAGATCGTCGAAGGTGACCGCGTTTGCGCGCTCCAACGCCGTCTCCAGGTCGGCATAGACACCGGCGACGGCCTGCGCAAAGGGGTCGCGCGCCGTCGTCGCAAACTCGCTCGCCGAGATCAATCCGTTCTTGGCGTCGGAGATCGCCGCGAGCACCGCGTTGGGGTTGAGCTGCTTGGGATTGAGGTGCCGGCGCTCCATCACGCGTTTACACGCCATGATCGCGTCGTCCTGATCGTAAATCGTGAAGTTCGGTTCGCGACCAACGAGCGGGGCCACACCGCGCAGCAGTCGCGCACCGAGCGCATGAAACGTCCCGCACCACATGCCTTTGGGATCGGCCCCAAGTTGTGCGCCGATGCGAGCGCGCATCTCACCGGCGGCCTTGTTGGTAAACGTCACCGCAAGGATTTCGTGCGCCGCCACACCGCGTGCGGCAATGAGCCGAACGATGCGCGACGTTAACACACGCGTCTTGCCGGAGCCTGCGCCCGCGAGCACGAGCATGGGCCCATCGTCATGCGCGACCGCTTCGCGTTGCGCGGGGTTGAGCCCGCGAATCAGCGCGTCATGATTGACCGTCGCCGGCACTGCGCTAAACAGTGAGCCGGTCCATCCCGTCGTTGTCATCCGGGCAAGATAACGTCGAACGCGGCCCCACTATCAGTGTCGGCGAGGAGCAATTTTCCGCCATGATTCTCTTCGACAATGCGCCGCGCAAGCGAAAGACCGATGCCCCAGCCGCGCTCCTTGGTGGTAAAGCCCGCGTCAAAGATCCGCTTGCGAAGCGCCTTGGGGATGCCGGGTCCGTTGTCCTGCACTCGAATGCGGACCCCGCCTTCGGGTTGCGGCTGCGCCGAGACCACCACCTCACCGTCACGCCCGCCAAGTGCGTCGATGGCGTTTTTGATCAACACCTCAAGGACCCACTCCAACAGGACGCCGTCACCGCGGCGCATGAGTGGACCTCCCGGGTGCTCGCTTCGGATGGTCACCTTTCGAGCCAGCGTCGGCGCGCGTGCCGCGAAGTAACTGGCCAGTCGATCCACCAGCGCTGCACAATCGACAGCCTCATCGCGAGGGGGGCGCCCGATGCGTTCGAAGCGGTGCGACACGCGCTCCAGTCGCGTGAGATCTTGCGTCATCGCTTCGACCGCCCGCGCCGATGTCGGACTGGCCGCGTGCTCGCCAAGGAGTTCGAGCCAGCCGGCCATCGCGGACAGTGGCGTCCCAAGCTGATGCGCCGCTTCACGCGCCATACCCGCCCAGACCTTTTCGCGTTCGGCACGCCCGCGCTCCACCAAGGCATACACGCCGAACAGCAGCAGCAGTCCGATGGCCGCCGCCTGGAGCACCGGAATGATACGAAGCCCACGGACGATATCGCTATCGCCGTAGTGCACGCCACCTATCGCCGGTTCGAGGATCGGAGGATTTCGTCGATCCAAGTCGCGCACATACTGTGCCGTGTCCAATCGCGCGTCGCTCGGTAGGTTCGCCGCGGCATACGCCTTGCCTGCCGCGTCGGTAATCACGAGTGGAACGCCGGAGGCTTTGACTTGATCCAGCAGTTCAACCAATACGGCGGTGTTGTCCTCGGCTGAGGCGCTGGTATCCAGGAATGCGCGATACGCGCGCGAATACATGCGCCCTTGCAAGGCCGCTGCGGCCCGCAATTGCGTCACGACATGCTGCGTGTAGCCAACATACCACGCGAGCATCGTGAGCACCCCCAGCACCACGAGCACGACCGGCCAACGGCGACGACGCATCGGGGCGTTCGGGTTAGGACATCAGCGACAGCCGCGATGACACGAGCATAGTGTTATGCCGTCACCGCAGTGTGTCACGTCCGAAGTACGGTTGCAGTGCCTCAGGAATGCGCACTGACCCGTCCGATTGCTGCCCATGTTCGAGCAGGCTGGCGATGATGCGCGAGAACGCCAGCGCCGACCCGTTCAGCGTGTGCACGAAGCGCGGTTTTTCGCCGGGCGCGGGCCGATAGCGGATGTTGGCGCGGCGCGCCTGAAAATCCGTAAAGACGCTGCAGCTCGAGACTTCCAACCACTTCCCGACGCCCGGTGCGAAGACCTCAAGATCGTACGTTTTCGCACTCGCAAATCCTGTATCGCCGGCGGCCAGCAAGACCACACGATACGGCAAGCCGAGGCGCTGCAAGATGGACTCCGCATGTCCCGTCAGCGTCTCGAGCTCTTGCAGGGAGCTCTCCGGCGTCACGTAGCGTACCAGTTCGACCTTGTCAAATTCATGCACGCGGAGAAGCCCGCGGGTGTCTTTGCCCGCCGCGCCGGCCTCGCGTCGAAAGCAGGCGCTGAAGGCGCAAAATCCCTTGGGCAAGTCAGCGGCCTCGAGGATTTCATCGCGGTACAGGTTCGTGACTGGTACCTCGGCCGTCGGAATGAGGAACAGGTCCTCATCTCGCAGCGCGTACATGTCTTCTTCGAACTTGGGTAACTGGGCGGTTCCCGTCATGCTGGCACGATTCACGACCAGCGGTACCCAGCACTCTTCGTAGCCATGCTGGTCGGTGTGCACATCGAGCATCATGTTCATCAGCGCGCGCACGAGTCGCGCCCCGAGACCGCGATACACGATGAAGCCCGATCCACTGATCTTCGCCCCGCGCGGCAAATCGAGCACGCCGAGGGTCTCGCCGATTTCCCAATGCGGCTTGATCGTCGCGCCGTCAACGCGTGGTGTGCCCCAACTCCGCACTACCGTATTCGCCTCTTCCCCGCCTTCAGGCACTTCGGGCAACGTGAGGTTCGGCAGTTCGGAGAGGATGCGTTGGACCGCCGCCTCCGCCTCTGCGCGGCGCACGTCCAGCGACGCGATCACGTCGCCGAGCTCGCGGCCTTCCTGAATCAGCGCGGTTGCGTCCTCGCCCGCCTTACGTTTCTGCGCGACGACTTGGGTGATCGCGTTGCGTCGGGCTTGCTGTGACTCGAGTTCCGTGATCGCCGCGCGCCGCTCGCGTTCGATGGCCTCGGCACGCTCCAACAGCGGATCGAGTTCGGTCAACTTGCCGCGACGGCGCATTCCGTCGCGAAGCACATCTAGCTGCTCACGCAGCAGTCGAATGTCGTGCATGAAGAAGGCAAAAGGGCGAGTGAATTGCGAGCGAGCACGGACCTCAGTCCTTCGGAACTCCGGCGGTGAGCGACCGATACCCACAGTTTCGGTTCACGAGCAATCGCACCAACATGCGCCGCGTGGGCACGCTGATCTCGTCAACGGTCAGCTTGGCGTAGAACGGTTCGCCGAAATTGCAGCCCGAGTTCGTGAGTTGCACAGAAATCGTCTCTCCAACGCCCAGTACGACCGACGAATCGGCAACGTAGCCACGATCGGGCGCACGCTCGAGCTGCTCATAGGCCGCCGACCAGCGCAAGAAGCCCACCGAAGGGGAACGCCCCGGCGGGAGAGGCGCCACGAGCCGCACCGGAAGCACAACAACCTTGCCCGCCGCATCGATATCGAAGGCGACGTCGAAGTTGATCGTCCCGTTGCCCAGCACTTGCGGCCGAACCAGTGACTCCGTGGTAAACTGGTATCCGGCAGGCAAAGCCGCGGACGTACCTGAGATCGCCCAGAATGCGAACTGTCGATCAACGTTCTCGAAGAACGCCGGCGACAACACGTTGTTGTCCGCACCACACGCCGACAATACGGCGGTGGTTGAAACCGTCACAGAGAGCACGAGGGCGCGCGAAAGCGATCGCACGGCGCACGAAAGTCGGAAGAACAGGGTTTTCCCCATGGCAGAAGCGAAGGTGGAGGTTACCGCTCAACTCAAGTCGGGGCAAGCGGTTCGGCTGCTTGACTTCACCCCGATGGTGGCCCACCGTTCCATGCATGGCGACCATTCGAGATCTTGTGAGCGCGCTTCGGCGACGCGAAGGTGTGGATGCGGCTATCGTGCTTGGGCGCGATGGGCTGCTGATCGACGGAGCAACCGAAGGGGCGCTCGATCCGGACGGGCTCGCGGCGCACGTGCCGCCCATGGTATCGGCGGCTATCGACATGGGGGACGCGTCCGGCTGGGGGCGTTTCGGTTTGATGGTGCTTGAATACAGCGGTGGCACTGCGGTCGTCACGGCCGTCACCGCAGACGCCCTCTTGCTTGTGCTCCTCAGCCCAACGGCCAACCTGTCGGCGATGCTCTTCGACCTGCGCCGCCACCGCGCGCAAATCGCGGCGCTCATCTGACCTCGCCAACGTCGGGCGCGGACCGCATCCGCGTGTTGGTTGTGGACGACGAGCCGCACATTGGCCTCATTCTTCGCACCCGACTCGAGCAGGGACCGTTTGATGTGCTTCTTGCTGAAGACGGCACTGAGGCTCTGGCGCTGCTCGCCCGCACCCCTTCGGTCGGACTGGTCATTTTGGATCTGATGCTTCCAGGCATGAGCGGCACCGAGGTGCTCTCCGCCATTCGCGCGAACGCGGCGTGGGGCGGAATCCCCTGCCTGATCCTCACGGCCGCCGGGCACGACGCGCAACTGCAGGATGCGGAATCACTCGGCATTGCGGGAATCATGACTAAACCGTTCAGTCCGCGGCGGCTCTTCGACCGCGTCGTGACACTGACCGCGCGCGCGCCGTCTGTAGTGGCGCTCCCGGCACCAGATCCGACGATGGTGCGCGTGGGGGATGACGCAGCATCCCTCGCTCTTTCTCCTTCGACGTTGCAGACATGATTCGCTGGAATGTGGTGTTGGCCGGTGGCGTGGGGTCGCGTTTCTGGCCTCTCTCAACCCCGGAGCGTCCGAAGCAGCTCCTGCCGTTGATTTCGTCATCGCCAATGTTGCGCGATACGCTGGATCGACTGGAACCTCTGGCACCGCTCTCGCGCACATTGGTTTTGACGAATGCGTCGTTGCGCGATGCGATCCTGGCGATGGAACCGGCCCTTCCCGCGGAAAACGTCATCGCTGAGCCTCGTCCAGCCGGAACGTGCGCCGCGCTGGCCTGGGCTGCTCGCGTCATCGCGGCTCGCACCGGACCTGAGTCCGTCATGCTGTGTGTCCACGCCGATTGGGCGATTGGCGATGTCACCGCCTTTCAAACCACGCTCGCCGAAGCCTGCGACGTCGCCTCGCGCGAACAGGCGTTGGTCACGGTCGGGATCGTCCCTTCCCGCCCCGACACAGGCTTCGGATACATACAACCTGGTAGCGTGGTGAGCGACGGCGTTCGTCGGGTGGCGCGTTTTGTCGAGAAGCCTTCTCGCGAACGTGCCGGCGAAATGTTGACGGCCGGCTACTTCTGGAATTCTGGAATTTTTGCCTGGCGCGTGGGCGATCTGTTGGACGAAGTCCGCGCACACACGCCCGAAGTACAGCCGGCGCTCGACGCAGCCGGTGAGGATCTCGATCGGTTCTTTGCCGAGGTACGCTCTATCCCGATCGACGTCGGTGTCCTGGAGCGAAGCGATCGCGTGCTGGTCATTCCGGGAGATTTCGGGTGGGATGATGTCGGCACGTGGGCCGCGCTGCATCGGGTTCGCGCGCATGACGCCGATGGCAACGCGATCTACGGACCGACGTTTGCCCTGCAGTCCACGGGCAACGTCGTGCATGCAGAGGGGGCTTCGGTGGTGCTGTATGGCGTAAACGATCTCGTGGTCGTGTCGCGAGAGGGCGTAGTCATGGTGACGACGCGAGAACGTGCTGCCGACTTGAAGACGTTGCTCGATGCGCTTCCCTCTGCACTGCGCGGGCCATGATTGTCCTCTACGACGACGCACGAGCACGCGCCTTCGAGCCATTTGCCACGTCGCGCCCACTCGGCGAAGTGCGCGCCGGAGCACTTCTTGGTCGTGAACGGTGGGAGATGGCCATCGGCGCATCAACGTCTGCGTTTATCGGGGCCGCGCACCTGCACCGATTTGTTGAGTTCAATGCACCGCCGGCGGCAGGCGCCGGAATTGACGCGGGGTCATGGCTGGTGAACACCCGCGCGTTGCCTGAACCGGCGCTCATCGAGCGCACCACGATGGACGTCATTCGTATTGCAGACCGCATCGCCGCCGTACGCCTGCGCGCACCCCTCTCGGTGTCGCTGCTTCACGATGGCGATCTGGAGCTCGAATCGCTGGTGCCCGGTGACGCGACGGTCGCGGACGTGGCGGGTGTGTGGTTGATCGACCTCTGGGATATCATTCGGCATCTCACGGCACAGCTGGCGGTTGACGTGCCACTGGTTGCCGGAGCCCTGGGGGCGACTCGCTTGGCGAATGCATCGGGCACACATGCTCCCGTGGTTCTTGGGGGCGGCGATGTGTGGGTCGAGGAGGGCGCGGTGATCGAGCCACTAAGTGTGCTCGACACCACGAGTGGGCCGATTCTCGTACGGCGTGGTGCGACCGTGCATGCGTTTACCCGGCTGACCGGCCCCGCCTACATTGGCACAAATTCGACGGTGACTGCTGACCGCATCGCCGCCTGCTCGATCGGCGATGATTGCCGTATACACGGCGAGCTGTCGATGTCCGTGTTCATCGGGCATTCGAACAAAGGTCATGTCGGCTTTGTGGGTCACTCACTGGTGGGGCGATGGGTCAATCTCGGCGCCGGAACGACGACCAGTAACCTGAAGAACAGCTACGGTCCGGTTGCCATGTGGAGCACGGCGGGCGTGCGCGGCACTGGCCTGCAGTTCGCGGGCACGTTCTTCGGGGACCACGTGAAGACGGGGATCGGACTCCAACTGACGACCGGATGCGTCCTCGGAACGGGTGCCAACCTGATGGAAACCATGCCACCGAAATGCGTCGCGCCATTCGCCTGGGGCACCGGTGCACCATACGCGTCGTTCGACCCCGACAAGTTCCTGGAGATTGCAACCCGTATGATGGGACGCCGCAACGTGTTCGCAGATGCACGCTCAACTGCGTACTTATCGGATGTCATGGCCCGCGCGGCGGCAGCCCCGTACTGGCCCGATAGGTAGCGTATGCGCATCACGGTCCTTGGCAGCGGAAGCCGAGGCAACGCCATTCTCGTTGATGGCACAGAAGGGTCTGTGCTGGTGGATGCGGGATTCGGCAAACGGGAGCTTCAACGCCGCTTCCTGCTGGCCAACCGTGAGCCCGGGGAGGTCGGAGCCGTCCTGCTCACCCACGAGCATACGGACCATGCATGCGGGGCACGCGCAGCCAGCGCACTGTGGGGATGGCCGGTCGTCGCGGTGGAGCAGACGCACGCCGCACTCGCCGCGCTACCCGGTGGCGCTCCGGCGCATACGGCCCTCTTGTCATTCAAGGGCGCGACGACCGTCTGCGGCTTTGATGTTGAGTGCGTGCTCGTCCCGCACGACGCTCGGGCATGCGCGGCCCTGCGACTGACCGATCGGGCGAGTGGGGCTCGTGTCGGAATTGCGATGGACCTCGGTCACGTCCCCGAACGCCTTCCCGCATTCTTTGAGCTGTGCGACATGTTGGTGGTCGAGTCGAACCACGACTCCGAGATGTTGGCGAACGGCCCGTATCCGCAGTCGCTCAAGCGACGCGTCGCCGGCCGCCTGGGTCATCTTTCGAACATGACAGCCGCGTCGCTGATCGCCCGCGTTGCCCACAAAGGGCTTCGCGCCGTGGTCTTGGCACATTTGAGCGAGACCAATAACACGCCGGTCACGGCCCTCGCCTGCGCGCGCGCCGCACTTCGGAAAGCCGGGCGCACTTTTGACGCAGTGCACGCGTCTTCGCAAGGGAGCGCTTGTGGACCGTTGCACATCGCGGGCGGTCCAGCGCATCACCCGCGAGTCGCCCAGCTTTGCCTTGTGTTGTAAGGCTTCGTGTTCGGTCGATCGCTTCGGTCGAATGATTCGGTCGAACGATCGGCTGTGAGGAGAACAGCACATCAAAGAGAAACGGGGGCGCCTGGTGGCGCCCCCGTTTTGCACATCCCGACGTAATCTCTCGCGTCGGGTGGTCCCTAGTACATGCCGCCCATACCGCCGCCGCCGCCACCACCACCGTGGCCGCCACCGCCGCCAGCAGGCGCTTCCTTCTTCTCGACGACCACCGCTTCGGTCGTGAGAAGCAGACCAGCGATCGAGGCCGCATTCTGCAGCGCCGTGCGGGTCACCTTCGTCGGATCGATGACACCAGCCTGCACGAGGTCTTCGTACACGTCGGTGAGTGCGTTGTAGCCGAAGTTCTTCTCCTTCGCCGTCCGAATCTTCTCGACCACGATGGAGCCTTCACCGCCGGCATTCTGTACGATCATGCGCAACGGCTCTTCGATCGCGCGACGCACGATGTCCACGCCGATCTGCTCATCCCGCTCAGCAACCTTGACGTCCTTGAGGGCGATCTGCGCACGAATGAGCGCCACACCACCACCGGGGACGATGCCTTCTTCGACGGCCGCACGGGTCGCGTGCAACGCGTCCTCGACGCGGGCCTTCTTCTCCTTCATCTCGGCTTCCGTTGCGGCGCCGACGTTAATGACGGCCACGCCGCCCGCCAGCTTCGCGAGACGCTCCTGGAGCTTCTCTTTGTCGTAGTCCGAGGTGCTCTTGTCGATGGCCGAGCGGATTTCCTTCACGCGGCCTTCGATGTCCTTGCTGTCGCCGGCGCCGTCAATGATCGTCGTGTTGTCCTTGTCGATCACGAGACGCTTGGCCGAGCCGAGATCTGTGAGGACCGCGTTCTCCAGCTTGAAGCCGACTTCATCGGAAATCACCTGTCCCTTCGTGAGGACCGCGATATCCTGCAGCATCGCCTTGCGACGATCGCCGAAGCCAGGGGCCTTGACGGCGCAGATGCGCAGCGTGCCGCGCAGCTTGTTCACGACCAAGGTCGCGAGCGCCTCTCCTTCGATATCTTCCGCAATGATGAGCAACGGCTTGCCCAACTGCGCCACCTTCTCAAGGATCGGGAGCAAGTCCTTCATCGCCGAGATCTTCTTGTCGTGGATCAGGATGAGGGCGCCTTCGAGCACGGCCTCCATCTTCTCCGGATCGGTCACGAAGTACGGCGAGAGGTAGCCGCGGTCAAACTGCATACCGTCGACTGTTTCCAGCGTCGTCTCGAGGCCCTTGGCCTCTTCCACGGTGATGACGCCGTCCTTGCCAACTTTCTCCATCGCTTCGGCGATGAGATTGCCGATCTCTGGATCGTTGTTCGCCGAGATCGTGCCGACCTGCGCGATTTCTTTGCGGCCCGTCGTCGGCACGGAAATCTTCTTGAGCTCTTCAACGATTCCGGCAACCGCCTTCTCGATGCCGCGCTTGAGCGCCATCGGGTTGGAGCCAGCCGTCACGTTCTTGAGGCCTTCACGGAAGATCGCCTGCGCCAGCACCGTCGCCGTCGTCGTGCCGTCGCCGGCCAGATCGGACGTCTTGGTCGCGACTTCCTTCACCATCTGCGCGCCCATGTTCTCGATCGGATCAGACAGTTCGATTTCCTTCGCGACCGTCACGCCGTCCTTTGTGATCGTCGGCGCACCGAACTTCTTGTCGATGACGACATTGCGACCCTTGGGGCCTAACGTCACTTTCACCGCTTCGGCGAGCTGATCGACGCCGCGCTTGAGAGCCGCGCGCGCTTCTACGTTAAAATGCAGTTCTTTAGCAGCCATGGTTGTGTTCCGTTTTCAGGTGGTTCGACTTAGTTGATGATCGCGAGCACATCGGACTCGCGGAGGATGAGCAGCTGCTCACCTTCGATCGTCACCTCGGTACCACTGTACTTTCCGTACAGCACCTTGTCGCCGACCTTCACTTCCATCGGGACACGTGTTTCCTTCTCGAAACGTCCCGGGCCCACGGCGACGACGGAGCCTTGCTGCGGCTTCTCCTTCGCTGTGTCGGGGATGTAAAGCCCACCACGCATCTGCTCGGTTTCTTCGAGCGGCTTAACTACGACGCGATCGGCGAGCGGCGCTACTTTCGCGGCACTCTGAGTGGCCATAAGTCCTGGTCTCCTGCGTGTGTGATCAGGGGTTGAGTCGAGTTACTAGCTCGATGTTAGCACTCACACGAGTCGAGTGCTAACGTGGGTGAACACTAAGCCGGCTCGCAGCTCTCGTCAAGCCGCAGCGCATCTCGTGTGTGTGTTAAGTCATTGCAGTTTATATATTTACAATCACAATTGCTTGCCGAATCGGCACCAAAATCACACGTTGCCCAGTCATTCTGACATCGCACATGCCTGAATGGCAGTATGCCTGGCGCCTCGACGTCCAGTGCTACTGGTCTTCGAACGAGACGGATCCCGACCGAATTGTCGTCTCGCCGTCGTCAGTTCCGCGAGACACGCGCAAGGCGCCATCCGCGGCGATCCCCAGAACGCGACCAGTCACGGGACCGCGAAGCAGGCGGTCGCGCGCAAAGTCCCGCGCGTGCCACGCCACGATCTCGGCCTCAGTCAGCAGGCCCGTTCGTGCGGCGGCGTGGCGCAGGCGTGGCACGAGGGCCGCTATCAAATCGGCCCGTGTGGCACTCGCGCGGACGACCGACGCCGACGTGACCCCCGCTGGCGCGCGCATGTTGATGCCCACACCAATCGCCACCCAGTCTACGGCCGCCCCGCGCCACCGCGCCTCGATGAGAATACCCGCGAGTTTCCCCATCCCCACGAACACGTCATTCGGCCACTTCAGTTGTATCTCACCATCAACGAGCGGCGCCAACCCATCGGCCAGTGCGAGGCCCACGCGAAGCGAGAGCACGGCAATCCCCGGAGCATCGGTGGCGCGCTCGACGAGCGTCATCCAGAGCCCTGCGCCGTTCGCCGAGGCCCAATGATTCCCGCTGCGACCGCGACCACGCGCTTGGCTATCAGCAACGACGAGCAATCCACCTGGCGCTCCGCTCGCGGCCAGTTCATGCGCGAGGTCCATTGTGGACGTCAGCGACGCCCGATGCTCCACGCGCGTTAATCCCAACGCGCTCGCCGAGGGGAGTTCGTCGCCCTTGGCATGGTCCATGTCAGCTCCGAAGCGCCATCGTTGCAAAGACTGCCGCGGCCAAGACGAGTCGGTAGGCGGCGAAGACCCCGAAGCTGTGCTTACTCACGTATCGCAAAAGCACCGTGATGGAGAACCAGCTGCTGACAGCGGCGGCGGCGACGCCGGCAACCAAAGGCAGGGAGAAGCCCTCGAGGCGAATGGCTTCGGGCATCTTCACCGCGACAGCGGCCATCGTGATGGGCATGCTCATCAGGAAACTGAAGCGTGCCGCACTTGGACGATCCAGATGCAGTGCGCGGCCGGCCGTGATGGTCGAACCCGAACGCGAGACGCCAGGGACGAGCGCCAAGACCTGCGCGAGGCCAACGAGCACCGCATCGCGGAGCGTGATGTCTTCGATCGTGCGTGCCCGCACGCTCCACTTGTCCACCGCCCACAGGACAACCCCCATGATCGCCAGCGTCGAAGCAATCAACGCGGGAGAACGGAAGGTCGACTCCGCGTAGTCGTTCAGCAGCAGGCCACCGATTCCAGCCGGAATCGTGGCCATCACCAGATACAGGACGCGGCGCTCGTGTATCGTCTGTATCTGCCGCGTACGCGCGATGCGCCACGCGCTGGCAATCATGTCGATCCAATCGGCGCGAAAGTACCACATCAGGGCAAGCAGCGTCCCGAAGTGCAATGCAACATCGAACGCGAGACCCGGATCCCGAAAATTGAAAAAGTACGGCGCGAGGGTGAGATGCGCGGAGCTCGAGATGGGGAGCATCTCCGCGAATCCTTGTACGAGTCCGAGAAGAATCGCTTGCGACAGAGTCACGGTGACGTGGATCGAGAGAGAGAAGGCTTCTGAGCGAGCGTGCGTTCATACAGGGCTTCGTATTGCGCGACCACCGCATCAAGGGAAAAACGATCCCGGGCGTCGGCAGCCGCAGCGGTGCTCATCGCGCTCCACCGCTGCGGGTCGGCGAGGATCGCGATGCCCTCGCGGGCCATTGCGTCCACATCGCCGACCTCAAACAACGCACCCGTGATGCCATCCGTCACAACTTCCGGTAGCCCGCCTGCGGCGGCGCCGATCACCGGCACTCCACTTGCCAGCGCCTCGAGCGCACTCAGCCCGAACGACTCGTTGTCACTAGGGAGCAAGAACAGCTGTGCACCGGCCAACAACGGCGCAATCGCGTCGATTTTGCCCAGGAAGAGGACCGCGTCGGACACGCCACACAGCCGCGCCTCATCTTCGGCCTCCACCCGCTCGGGCCCATCCCCAATCATGACCAACACCGACGGCACGGATTCATTGATCTTCGCGAACACGCGAACCACATCCCGCACACGCTTGACGGCGCGAAAATTCGAAATGTGCATGACGACCTTTCGCCCGCGCACGACATCAGCAGGGATTGGAAAGGTATGACTGGCACGATCAAACAGCACCGGGTCGATGAAGTTATGCAACACCTGGACATCGCAGCCCACACACCCGAACGCACGGTAGGTCTCATCGCGCAAGTAGGTCGACACAGCTGTCACGGCATCGGATTTCTCGATTGAGAATCGCGTGATCGTGTAAAACGATCGCTCTTGCCCGACGATGGTGATATCCGTTCCATGCAGGGTGGTGACCACGCGCACATCAGACCCGCCTTCTCGCAGCATTTCCCGCGCGATCCACGCGCTGGTGGCGTGCGGGATCGCATAGTGACAGTGCAGAATGTCCAGTTCGTGATCTCGCACCACTTCGTGCATACGAACGGCGAGTGCGAGATCATACGGAGGGTACTCGAACAACGGGTACCGCCCGACGTCCACTTCGTGAAACCAGACGCGTGGCAGGAAATTGGGGAGTCTGAATGGCTGTTGATACGTGATAAAGTGCACTTCGTGACCGCGCGCAGCCAACGCGATCCCAAGTTCTGTCGCCACAGCGCCCGACCCGCCGTACGTCGGGTAGCAGGTGATGCCGATTTTCATGAACGCCTCTCGTCGTTGGACTCCCACCACGCACTGGCACGCGCCAGCGCGTCGAGCGAACGGCTATCGATCTGTGTCACCTGTGCGGCGGGCAGTTGATGTCGGCACCACGTGCGCTGTCGTTTCGCGTACTGCCGAGTCTCGATCACCACACGCTCGATCGCGGCGTCAAGCGACCGGCCACTGGCGATGGCGTCCCGCATGACCCGGTAGCCACTCGCACCCCATGCGGGCGCGTCCTCAGGCACGTTTCGGATGAGCGCCTGAATCTCCGCAACCCATCCAGACGCCAGCATCAGACGCGTTCGCTCGGCGAGGCGCGTCGCCAGCGACGCCCCAGGATCCACGACAAGATAGCGTGCGGCCGACGCGCGCGGGGTTGGTTCACCGCCAGATGCACCAGGGCGACTCGCGCCGAGCGTGTCACTGAGTCGCGTGCCCAGCAGCAGGGCCGTTTCCACGGCGCGCAGTTGCTGCGTGCGGCCCAGCACGGCGCGAGCGGGATCGAGCCGCCCGCACCAGCGTTTCAGGTCATCGCTCGTCATCTGCGACAGCCAGCGGTTGAGTGCTTCCCGGGCCGGCACGTTCGGCGGCGACGCCGCATCGAAGGGACTGATCAGGGCGCGCACATAGAAGCCCGAACCGCCCACGATCACCGGACGCCGTCCCACATCGTGGGCCGCCCGTACCCAGTGTTCGGCATCGGACGCCCACTGGAATGCGGAGTAGCGCTGCGACGGGTCGCTGATGTCAACGCCATAGTGCGGCACGCGCGCGCGGTCGTGCGGCGTCGGCTTGGCCGTCCCAATGTCAAAGCCTTGGTAGATCTGACGGGAATCCGCACTGACGATGGACAGATCGTAGCGTTCGGCCAAGGCCATCGCGAGCGCAGATTTTCCCCCGCCGGTGGGGCCAATGATGACTCGCCAGGCGAGGGGCGAAGACTCGGGATGCGTCACGTGCGCCCGAATCGACGATCAAGTTCATCCCACGACAAACGCACGATGGTTGCGCGTCCGTGCACGTCGTGCGCCGGCAATCGCGTCTCCGCAAGCGCCACATACAGCGCACGCATTTCGCCAGGCGAGAGTGCATCACCGGCCTTGATCGCCGCCTTGCAGGCGAATGTGGCAGCCAATCGTTCGTGCTTCTTCGCGTCGCTCGGCGACCGATCGCCGGTGAGCGCAGCAAGCGTTTCCCGCAGACAACGCTCCGCGTCAAAGCGCGGATGCGGCATCGGGACGGATTGAACCAGCAGCGAATGCCCACCGAAGCGCTCGATCTCGAAGCCGAGCGCATCAAAGGCTGCCTTCTGTTGATCAAACGCGTCGGCCTCGTCGGCACTCAAGTGCAAGGTCATCGGGAACAGCAGCCGTTGCGACGGTGCCTCTCCTCGCTCAATGACGCCCATGAACTGCTCGTACAACACGCGCTCGTGCGCTGAATGTTGGTCAATGAGCACCACTCCTTCCTCGTGTTCGAACAACAGATACATGCGCCGTAACTGCAGGAGCGGCGGCACCTGGAGCGTCGGTGTCGCAGTCTCCGTCGCATCCCCTTCCCGCATCTCCGCACGACCGGCCGTGTCGCGGTCAGCGGAATCGCCGGTGAGGCGCGAGTCGGGCGCCGGGGCGAAAAGTCCCTGTGGGGTGGGAAGGGCGCGGAGATCGGCCGGCTCAAACGTTGCGCCGACCCGTGCGCGATCACCCGTCGCGGCAGGCGTCCAGGTGCGCCATCCGATGCCTGCGCTGGCATCCCAGAGACCGAGCGCGCGACGCACCGCCTGCTCGACGGCGCGTTCCACCGGCCATCGTTCTCGTAGCCGAATCTCCGCCTTCGCCGGGTGGACGTTCACGTCGACGTCGTTTCCGGGGACGTGCAATTGCAGTACGAGCGACGGCCGCAAGCCCGCTGGCAGCGTCGAGCGGTACGCCGTTTCGGCCGCACGCACAATACCATGATCGCGCACAACGCGTCCGTTGATCATCAGCAGCATGCGTCGAGTACCGGTCCCCACGTCGGCGGGGCGCTCGACCAGCCCGGTCACATGCACGGGTCCCTGGACGTCGTCAACCGACACGAACCGTTCGAGCTCTCGATGCCCCCACAGCGCGCCGAGTCGTGTTCGTAAATCGGCGGCGGCCGGCAGCTCAAGCGACAGCTTCCCGTCGTGGCGCACGGTGAAGTGCACATCCCGTCGCAGCGCCGCGATGGCATGCATCGTATCAAGAATGCCGCGCCACTCGGAGCGTGCCGAGCGCAGAAACTTCTGGCGCGCTGGCGTATTGAAGAACAGTCGCGAGACACTCACGGTGGTCCCGCGACGTCGCGCGACATCGCGCGTCTCCAGGATCGCGCCGGCGGATGTACGTACCACCGTGCCGGCGCCGTCTTCGGTGGCGGTTTCCAGCTCCAGCTCCGACACAGATGCGATCGCCGGCAGCGCTTCCCCGCGAAAGCCGTGGCTGCGCACACCAACCAGCCCTTCCGCCGAGCGAATCTTTGAAGTCGCGTGCCGCGCCAGCGACAGCACGGCGTCGGCGCGATCCATACCGGACCCATCGTCTGCGATGCGGATCATTGCCCGTCCGCCGTCCTCAATCGTAACCGTGATCATCGTGGCGCCGGCGTCGAGTGCGTTCTCGACCAACTCCTTCACCACTGACGCAGGACGCTCGACCACTTCGCCGGCGGCGATTTGGTCCGCGACGGCGCTTGGCAAGATGGCGATGCGTGCGGGAGCGTTCACTCGCGTGACGGCGGGTTGCCATTCGGCGAGATGGCGACCAAGCGCGCACCTGGCAGCCATCCACGCCGTCCGTCGGCATGCTGTATGCGCCGCCACAATGGTCGCGATTCCACAACTTCCACTACGTCACCGGTCGACACGCCGCCCATGGCGTCGGCATCACTTCCGGGCGCGATGCGCAGTGTTTCCGGCCGCGAGACGACGTAGAGCCTCTCCGCATCGAGCATGCGAATACCCCACCACGCGCTCGCGCCCGTGATCGCACCGCCCACCACCAAGGCAAGTGACGCACGGCGCAGCCAGGGGATGGGGCGCACATCGGGTGGCGAATCGGACGAGGTGGCCATGCGCGCGCGGCTTCGCGAGATGACCCAGCTCAACATCAGCCACCCGCCGACCCAGCACACCAAGGCGCTCCGCAGAAGCCACTGGACAGGAACCATCGGGACATCGGCAATACCCCCTCGCGCGCCAGAGGGCAGGACGTCGAGGCGGCGTGTCACGTCGTGCGCCATGGGCTCAAGTCGTGCTGCACGTTGCCACGCGATGACCGCTGTGACGGTATCATTTGCCGCCCACGCTGCCGTCCCCCAGTTGGTCAATACATCGGCGTCCGACGGGAACTGCCGGGCGGCAATCCCGAAGCGCTCAGTCGCTTCAAGATAGGCGCGCTGCGAGTACGCGCGACGCGCTTCGGTCAGCACCTTCAGCACATCGTCGTCAGACGTCTTCGCGAGAGACTCCGTTGCTGCTGACCGCGCGCGAGATGCCGGGCGGGAGCCGGACTGCGCATGCACCGCCTGCGGCGTCGCCGCGCTCGAGATCGTTGCCATGATGAGCACCGCGAGGAGCACCGTATCGCGCAGTTCACGGCCCCTCGGCAGCGCCTGCGTCTCAATGTCGCGCAGCAGCCCATCGGCCTCGCGTTGCGCGGCGCCTGCCGTGGGGAGCACACTCAGCCCGCTCAGGTCGGCAAACCCCACCGCATCGAGCCGGTCCAGCAACGCGACCGTCTCGCGGGTGGTTGCCTGCGTGACGCCTGCTCGGCGCAGCACACGCGAGAGTTGCGAGCGGGAGAGGATCGACTGCGGTGATTGCGAGAACCGCTCGGCGATGGCGACCAGCAAGTTCCGACGCACCAGGCGCAGGGCATCGCGCGGTGTCTCGGATGCAACCTGCGCAGCGGCGACGCCGATCAGGGAGCCCTCGATCCCTGCGCCGTGATGCGCTCGCCGCGCCCGGAGCACTGCCCACGCGGCAGGAAATGGAGCAAGGAGGGCCACGACAAGCCACAGGAACCATGACGTGGGCGGTACGCCGCGACCATTCCAGACAGACGGCTGGCGAAGCGTGTTCGAGACGCGCAGCGGCATCACTTCCAATCCTTCCCCGTCTTCCACGACCGCCAGCGTGCCGCTCTTTACCGTAAGCTCGAGCGGTGCGGATTCTGCGACCGCGTAGCGCGCGGCGTACGGATCGAAGTAGCTGTACCGCAATGCCGGAACTTCGACGCGGCCGTCGCGCGCGGGCGTCAAGATCCAGTCGAATTCCTTTGTCCCACGAACCAATGCGCCGGAGCTGTCCACCTGGATGCGCTCCGATCCTGCGACAACCGTGGCCCAGTTCAACTCGAGCACGGGTCGCGGCAACAATTTGACGTTCCCCGTGCCCTGCACTCTCAGCGACAAAATCAGCGGATCGCCAACGCGTGCGACTGCAGAATCGAGACGAACACTCGACGTGAACTGCCCCACCGCACCGTTGAAATCGTCTGGTCGACCGGACACCGGCAACGGCTTTACGACAAACGACGCGCTCTCGGCGCGCACCACGAAGCGCTCCTCGCGACTGAAATAGCTGGATGACTGCGGCAACGAATAGGTGAGCTGCGGTGCCGGTACCACTTGTCTTCCGGGTGCGACAGGAAACAGCGCGCGCTGAAACACGTGCGCCTCGAAGACCGCGCCCGCGTAGCTTTGCGGCGCAACGCGCGTTGGCGTGCCCAGCTCGTAGGCAAGTAGTCCTCGCAACTCCGGCGGCAGGAACTCCGGATTGCGACGCAGTCGCGATCGCGCCTCGGGGCTGAGCAACACGGCGACTTGATATGTTGCCTGCTGCCCGACGTACACGGAATCGGACATCACGGCCGCATGGAAATCGATTTGTCGTCGCGGATTCACCTGCACACGATCAAGAATGGCCGTCGGCCCTCGCTGGGCGGAGGCGGCCATGGCGCCGATGACCGTGCCCAACCACACGAGCACGCCACGCGCCATGATCGCATGGCATTGCTCGCGCGTCGGAGACCACCACACGTTCCTCACCAGTCTTTCCCGACCGGTGGGACCTTGCCTTGCTTCTGCTTCCGCCCCTGCACGTCACGTTCCTCGCGCGCTGCACTGTTCAGCAATGCTTCTGCCTGGCGCTGGTCCAACGCGCCCTGCTGCGATTCCGGTGACTGCGGTTCTTCCGGCGTCGGATCGTTGCCGCCCCCACCTCCACCGCCGCCGCTGTTCGGCGGCGGATCACGCAGCGCGAGTTCGTAGTTCCACTTGGCATCGACATCGGTGTCGCGATCCTGTAACAGCGCGCGATATGCGCTGCGCGCCGCGGCAAACGCACGCTCGGCGTCCGGGTTCCCCTCCGTGCGGCCCAGCAGCAACTGCGCGAGTCCAGCGTTATATCGGGCGCGCATTCGCAATTCGCCGTCGGTGCCACGTCGAACGGCCTCCAGCAATTCAATTGCCTCGGTCAACGAGTCGGCGGCCAACAGGACCGTGCCGAGGTTATAGCGAATCACGGGCGACGTATCGCCCGCGGCGAGCATTCCGCGATACGCGGCAATGGCACCGCTCACATCGCCGTCTTGAAAGAGCCGAGCCGGGTCTGGCGGACGCGTACAGCCCATCATGCTGGCAACCGCCGTACTGCAGAGCACGAGGACGGCCATCGGCGCCACACCGGCGAGGCGCTCGCCGGTCCTGGAGGCCGACGGCGCTCGCCGCTGCGTTCCGCGGGCCATCGCCCACGTATCGAGCACGAGCAACAACAGCGCCGGCACCAACGCCCAGAGGAAACGCGGGACATGATCTTCTCGCGCGTCAACCGTCCGACGTGCGGTTCGCAAGCTCCGCAATGCCACACGCACCCGTGACGCTTTGTCCGAGGCACCGGCGGGGATAAACGTGCCGCCCGCCGCTGACGCGGCGCGCTGCAGCAACTCCGGATCGTACCGCGTAATCACGACCTTTCCATCCTCGTCGCGCTTCTCGCGCACCACACTGCCATCGCGCACACGAATCGTACTGCCCTTGGTCGTGCCGAAGCCGACCGCGACCAGGCTCACGCCCTTTGCTCCGGATTCACGCGCCGCGGCTTCGACGTCTTCGGAGGGCTCAAAGACCTCACCATCCGTCATGATCACCAGAGCACGGTCTGCACTGCCATCACTGGCCATCAGCAGTTCGGTTCCCTGGCGTATCGCTTTCGCAATTGAGCTTCCGGCCTGACCCACGACGCTTGGATCGAGGTTGTCCAGGAAGAGCTCGATCGCCCCGTCGTCGGTGGTGAGCGGCGTGAGTATGTAGCTGCGACCGGCGAAGGCGACGAGCGCCACGCGATCGGCCCGCGACATGGCGCGCAGACGCCGCACCTCTTGCTTCATGCGCTCGAGCCGCGACGGGCGCTCATCGGTCGCCGTCATCGAGAGCGAGGCGTCCAGCGCGATGACCATGTCGATGCCACGCGTCGTCGTCGGCCCGCGCGCGGTACCAAAGCGCGGTCCGGCGAGCGCGATACCGGCCAAGAGGGCCACGCCAACCAACCGCACCGTGCGCGCCGCTGGGCTGGTACTTGCGGCCGACAACAATCGTCGCAGTGCCACGACATCCGCAAAGCGCGCGAGCCGCTCGGTGCGTTGACGTTCGCGCATACGACGCAGCAGAAACACGGCGAACGGCAGCAGGAGTGCTACCAGCAGCAACCACGGAAAATCGAAGAACAAGCGCGGAGATTCGCTCACGGAAGCACCCCGCGTCGCGCAAGAATCAGCAACTCGGTGAGGAGCGCGATGAGCGCCACGGCCAGTGGCCAGCGATACCGCTCTGTGTACCGGACGAAGGCGCGTTGCTCCACAATCGAGCGTTCGAGCGTATCGATCTGTTCGTAGATACGCTGCAACGCCTCGGCATCCTTGGCGCGGAAATACCGACCACCCGTGCTGGTCGCGATCTCCGTCAGCAAGGCCTCGTCAATCTCCACCGGACGATTCTCGTACCGCAGTCCAAACAGACTGCGACCGACGGGAACGGCGGCGAGTCCCTCGCTGCCCACACCGATGGTGTAGATCCGAATGCCGAACGATGCGGCAGCCTGGGCGGCCGTGCGCGGATCGATGGCGCCGCGATTATTCACGCCGTCGGTCAGGACCACCATCACGCGAGAACGCCCGGGCGCCGTGCGCAAGCGATTGGCGGCCGTCGCGATCGCGGTGCCGATGGCCGTGCCGTCTTCCAGCTGTCCCACCTGCAGATTGTCGATCGCGGCGAGAATGACCGGATAGTCCGTCGTGAGCGGCACCTGCGTCAATGCTTCTCCGGAGAACGCCACCAGGCCCACGCGATCGGCGGTGCGCCCAAGCACAAACCGTTTGACCTTCTCTTTGGCGACTTCGATGCGATTCTGAGGTTGAAAATCTTCCGCGAGCATCGAACTTGAGATATCGACGACCAAGGCAATATCGATGCCCTCGCTCGATACGCGCGTGACGCGTGCACCGGAGCGCGGTTGTGCGACGGCAACTACCAAGCCGACGAGCGCGAGCGCCCGCAGCCAAGGCGGCCACTGCGTCCAGCGCGTGCGTGGACGCGGGCCGCGGGCCAGCAGGTAGGTCATCGAGAACGGCACCGTCGCCGGTCGCGGTGCGTGTCGCTTGCGCCACCACGAGAAGGTCGGCAGCACCAACAGCAAGAGCAGCACGAACGGATGCGCGAAGTTCACGCCAAACAACGTCGCATCGTCGAGCGACAGCTTATCCCATGGCAATGCTCGGGACCACTCCATCGCGCCCTTCATGACACGCCCGCTGGGGGGCCCTTCGTGGGGCGACGTGCCGCCCGACGCGAGCGATCCTCGTTCGCGGCCCGCTGGCCGCGGTCGACCTGCTCGGCGTCTCGCTCTGCGTCTTGCTGCGCCTGCTGTTTCGCACGCTCTGCAGACTCCACCAGCTCAACCACCACGCGCGCCTCACGCTGGAGCGCATCCGCACGGAGCCCACTCACGCCGGCGTGCGCAAACTTGATCCGATCGACGTCGTGGAGCAGCGAGGCCAGTCGATCGTGCGGCATGCGCGAATCGTTCGCGATCGCCGCGAGCAGCCCATCGCTCGTGTGCGCCAGTGTCGCCTGCGGATTGCGTGCGGCCAGGTAGGTACGCGTGACTTCAACAGCGAGCGCTGCCGCACGTCCTCGTTCACCGGCGTCAGCGAGTGCCAATTTCTCCAATCGTTCGAAATCGTGCATCGCGCGGGCAAACACGTCCAGCCGTTTCGGCGTGACCAACGGCGAACGACGCCTCCGCCGCCGGCGCCACATCCACCACAGGGCAGCAAGCGCGCCTGCAACGGCGAAGACGGGCCACCACTGCTCCCACCACGGCACTACGAGCGGAAACGGCGCGCGCGCAGGCTTCGGGACGTGCAGCGACGTGTCGCCCGGAAGGACGGTGCGAACAACAATGCGGGCGGCGCGCAGCGGCACGGAGACGCTGCCGCTGGACAGTCGAACGTTGGCGTCGGCGAGTCCAATGGGGATAATGCCGACGTTCCATGCAGCCAGGGCGTACACCGCCGTCTCCCGTCGAACGTCGCCACGGATTTCGCTCGTCACGCGTGTCGGGGCGCGCATCGCCACCATCGCCGTACTGTCGTTGATCGACGGCCACTGGACGGAGGCGCTGTTTGGCACCTCGATCGACACGGTGAGGACGAACGGGTCGCCAACGGTGACGGTATCCGGGCGAACGACGAAGCCGGCGCGTAGCGTCGACGGTAAGCCCTGAGCGCTGTCGGCTGACACCGTCGGTGCTTGCGTGGTCGTGGCGCGGCGTGACGGCGGCTGCGCGGCAACCGCATGGCCCCCGCACGTCAGCGCGTAGCTCAGCGCGAACGCACCTCGCCGCGCGTGGAACGCGACAACCAACCGCCGGCTGCCCCGAGCACCTCGGTGCTGCGTCAACGCGTTCCCGTGCCGTCGCGGTGGTGGCGCACGGAGATCGTGTCACTCGCGGCATCGCCGCGAGAACCACGAGGTCCTGTGCGCACGGCGCCGTGCGGACGGCGTGCGCGCGCGCGAAAGAATGCCAAGAGCGCGTCGACGTAGCCGTGCTCGGTATGGACCACGATCTCGTCGAGCCCCAACCGGCCAAACAATCTGCGGCGCGCCGTGTCGGCCTCAACCACCCGCTGTGCGAACGCCGCACGCACCGCGGGATGCGAGGTGTCGATCTCCAATCGCTGGCCGCTTTCCGGGTCCTCCAATCGCGCAAGGCCGATGTCCGGCAATACCCGTTCGGACGGATCCTCCAGCGTGACGGCCACGACATCATGCCGCTGGGCCAGCCGCGCGAGCGGACGTTCCATCTCCTCGGTCAGGAAGTCAGAACACAAGAAGACCACGGATCGGTGCGGCAGCAGTCGCATCATGCGATCGACCGCAACCGACACCGACGTGCCACGCGATTTTGTGGTCACGCTGAGCAGATCCCGGATGAGTCGCAGCGCATGCTTCCGGCCTTTTCTCGCCGGCAGGGCGTGTTCGATCTGATCCGTGAACAAGAGGAGGCCGACACGATCATTGTTCCGCACCGCCGTCAGCGCGAGGACACCCGCCATCTCGATGGCTAAGTCGTGCTTGAACCGAGCACGCGTCCCGAACTGCGAGGAGCCCGACAAGTCGACGGCCAGCATAATGGTGAGTTCTCTCTCTTCGACGTATCGCTTGACAAACGGGCGCCCCATGCGTGCCGAGACATTCCAGTCGATGGAGCGCACTTCGTCACCATCCTGATACTCCCGGACTTCGGCAAACTCCATGCCCTGCCCCTTGAACAAGGAGCGGTACTCGCCGGCAAAGCGTGAGTCGAGCAGACGGCGCGTACGGACTTCGATACGCCGCACTTGCCGTAAGACATCGGCCGGCACCGCCGAGGCGAGCGACGTACTGCGCGGAGACGCCATAGCGCGTCAGGGCGTGTCGACGGTCGCCAGGATGCGCGCAACAATGGTATCGCTCGTCACCCCTTCCGCATCCGCTTCGAAGGATGTCAACACGCGATGCCGAAGCACATCCGGTGCAATGCTCTTCACGTCATCGGGGGTGACGAACGCACGACCACGGAGAAACGCATGGGCGCGCGCCGCCTGACCAAGGGCAATCGTGGCCCGGGGGCTGGCACCGAACTCGATGAGCGGCACCAGATCCGGCGCCCCGACGTCCTTGGGGAATCGGGTCGCATGGACCAATTCGACGATGTAGTCGACGATGCGTTCGTCCATGTAGAGTTCGCTGATACGGCGGCGGGCGTCGAGCAGCTCTTCGGGTGACGCCACGGGCACAATCACGGTGTGATCACCGCCTGCCATGCGCCGAAGGATCTCTTTCTCTTCGGCGCGCGTCGGATACCCGACACGCAACTTCATCATGAAGCGATCGATTTGGGCTTCCGGCAGCGGGTACGTGCCCTCCTGCTCGATGGGATTCTGCGTGGCAAGCACGAGAAACGGCTCCGGCAGCTTATACGTGGTGCCGCCAATCGTGACCTGCTTCTCCTGCATCGCTTCCAGAAGCGCCGCCTGCACCTTGGCCGGCGCTCGATTGATTTCGTCGGCTAAAATGATGTTGGCAAAGATCGGCCCGTGCTTGACGCGGAATTCACCGGTCCGCTGATCATAGATCTGTGTGCCCACCACGTCGGCCGGAAGCAGGTCCGGCGTAAACTGAATACGCTGAAATGAGGTGCGCACCGTTTCGGCCAGCGTTCGCACGGTGAGCGTCTTTGCCAGCCCCGGCACGCCCTCGAGCAGCACATGTCCGCCGGTCAGCAAGCTGATAAGCAGCCGCTCGACCATGTATTCCTGGCCGACAATACGTCGTGCGACTTCGCGAGCAACGCCTTGCACGAGTGCGGTGTCCGTCAAGGCGGAAGCGCTGGTGGTCACCTATTCCTGCTCCTCAGTGAGTGCGAAAAAAACTGGTTGTCGGCGATGCGGAAATGGTGTGTGAGAGCATACCCGACGTCGACGGCGATGCTCCCTACCGGGGAGATATCAGTGCATCAAGCACCGATTGCTCAGTCGCCGAGAGCGACCGCGTCTCGCCCGCGGCGAGGGTGCCCAGGCGCACCGGACCAAACTGCGTGCGCACGAGGCGTTCGACCTCGAGGCCGAGCGCCTCGCACAAGCGGCGAATTTCGTGGGTACGCCCTTCCGCGATGGTGATCTCGAAGCCCCACCGACGTTGTCCCATCGGATGTACGGCCACTTCGCGTGCCGTGACCATCCCATCCTCCAACATGACGCCCTTGCGGGCTTCGCGAGCCGCACTGACGGCGTTCCCTTGCACGGTCGCGATATAGGTGCGTTCGACCTCGGAACTGGGGTGCGTCAGGGCGTGTGCGGCGCGACCATCGGTGGTCAGGAGCAGCACCCCCTCCGTCATGAAATCGAGCCGCCCAACGTACACGAGACCGGGGACGCGTTCGACGAGATCGAACACCGTGCGGCGCCCCTGTGGATCGCTCGACGTCGTGACCACACCGGTGGGCTTATGCAGCACGATCCACCGATGCTTGGTGATCTGCACTGAGACCGCCTCCCCATCAAGGGTCACGCGATCCCGCGATGGATCGACCAGTTGCCCAACGACGGCCGTCTGTCCGTTAACCTGCACCCGCCCGTCCGCGACGGCACGATCGGCCCCGCGACGAGAGGTCAGGCCAGCTCGCGCCAGCGCGCGTTGGACCCGCACCGGGCCCTCATCGGCCGCTGAGACGGTGCCACCTTTTCCTCCGCTCCCCGGAGGGCCACTCTCCCGAACAACACGCGAGCGCGTCTTCTTCGCTGCCGGACGAGAAGCGGAGTCGTCTCTCGGCGGCGTGCGTTTGCCTGGGCGCTTCACTCCGCAAGCACGGCACTGCCGGCGCCGCGCAGCGCGATCGCCAACTCGTCAGCCCGCGGCAGTTCTTCGAGATGTCGAAGGGCGAACTGCTCCAAGAACTGGCCCGTGGTTCCGTAGAGCAAGGGCCGTCCGATCCCTTCACTCCGTCCGACGATATCGATCAGACCGCGCTCGTGCAGCGACTTGAGCACGCTGCCCACCGCCACGCCGCGAATCTCTTCGATTTCCGCGCGGCCGATCGGCTGTCGATACGCAATGATGGCCAGCGTCTCCAACGCCGCGGCGGACAACCGCTGTGGGCGCACCGCAACCTGTGCTCGCTCGATCACCTCGGCATATTCCGCCCGCGTGAGGATTTGCCATCCGCCACCCTGCTCGACGAGTTCGACGCCGTGCCCATCCACGTCGTAGTGCTCGCGCAGTTCGTCCACCGCCGCCGAAACCGCGGCCGGACTTGCGTCGGGATCAAGGGTCGCCAGCGCGTCAAGCGCCAACGGGCGCGGCGCGGCAAACAACGCGGCTTCAAGCAGCTTCGCTAACGACGTCACGACAAATCTCCACGGAACCGAAGGGGCGTGACTGCGCAATTCGCAGCTCGCCGAGCTTCGCCATTTCGAGCAACGCCAGCAACACCGACAACACTTGCCATGGTTCGGCGTCCTGGCCGATCAGGTCGGACCATCGCGCATTCCGCCGCCTCGTGAGCAGTACACGGATGGTCGTCATCGCGCCGGCGACATCGAGTGCGCGCGGCAAGACGTCGTGCGTCATTGGTTCTTTCGTCGTCCGCAAGACGCGGTCGACGGCGGCCAGCAAATCGGTCAACGTCAGTGCGAGTGGAGCACTGATCGGTACGATGTCAGCGGCCTGTGGAACCCACCGACGGTTGAACTGATGTCGGCGCTCCTCGCCGAGGTGTTCCAGCAGGTCAACGACCTCGCGCATCTGCTGGTATTCAAGCAGTCGACGCACCAACTCCGCGCGCGGATCTTCCCATGACTCCTCGCCGTCGGCGCGCGGCAGCAGCATCTGGGCCTTGATGCGCAGGAGACGCGCGGCCATTTCCAGATAGTCGGCCGCCTCGTCCAGCGCCAACGATCCGATTCGCGCAAGAAACTGCTCAGCAATCCGGGCGATCGGAATGTCGTAGATGTCGACCTGTTCATCTCGAATCAGCGACAGCAACAGATCGAGCGGACCGGTAAACTGGCTGAGCTCCACGACGAACGTGGCGCCGTCCGCGTCGGCCGTGCGAAACGGGGAGGCGATCACGTACTGAAGGGGTTGGGGAGCATGAAGGAGAAATAGAGTCGCTCCGCGATCGAGCGCAACGTGTACGCGGGCGAAAGCCACGCCGTCACCAACGGCCGACCGAAGGTGAGCAGTGCGAAGAGCAGAAGTAAGCCGACCCCAGCGAGGCGCTGGTAGGCGAGCGACCATCGCGGTGGCAGCAGATACTTGAACACGTGCGACCCATCAAGCGGCGGAATCGGCATCAGATTGAACGCCGCCAGGATGAGATTGATAAAGATGCCCTGCACCAACATGAGTTGCAGAATTCCCAGGGGCTTCAGCAAGGCCGGTACCTGCGCACCAATGACGCCAACCAGGATGACCAGCGGCACACTGGCGATCGCAATCAGGACATTGGTGACCACGCCAGCGAGGGACACAATGATGTCACCGCGACGGTAGTTGCGATAATTCCGTGGATTGACGGGCACCGGCTTGGCTCCGCCAAAGATCGGTCCGCCAAGGAACGCCAACATGAGCGGCAAGAGTACCGTCATGAACGGATCGATGTGCTTCAGTGGGTTCCAGGTGAGCCGTCCCAGCTGATAGGCGGTGGCATCGCCCTGTTTATACGCCGCGTACCCGTGGGCGTACTCGTGTGCAACCATCGAGAACAGCAGAACGGGCGCGACGAGGACGAGCTGCTGAATGGGATCCAAAAGACGCGAGGGCGGTTGGAAACGAGCTGGTGATTGCAAGCAAGCGACAGCGCAAAGCTATTCGAGCGCACAGGTCGTGTCAAAAGCCCACCCTTGCGCCTTGACCCGACTTTAGATGCCCGATATGTTTATCATTCTGTTGTCGCGTTGTGTGGGTTGAATTCCCGAACGTGGCGTCGGCGCCTCGGCCTGTCCGAGCGTCGCTCATCTGATCCAGACTTGTACCAGAGGTTTTTTCGTGCCGAATATTAAGTCCGCTAAGAAAGATCTGCGGAAGTCGCGGGCGGCTGCGGTGCGCAATCGGGCGCAGCGTTCGGCACTCCGTACCGCCGTGAAGAAGGCCAAAGCGGGAGCGTCTTCCCCCGTTGAGCGTCTGTCAGCGGTTTCACTGCTGGATCGTGCGGCGCGCAAGGGATTGATTCATCGCAACACGGCGGCCCGCCAGAAGAGCAAGCTGGCGAAGCAAGCGGCGAGCGCCTAAGCGACGCGTCGCACCTGTCACGAAAGAGGGGCCGGAATCGCGCGCGATTCCGGCCCCTCTTCGCTGCGCCAATGGCCTGGCCTCAAGGAGGTCTAGAAGGCCGCCAATTCTCCACCGCAACGCTCACAGTACCACTCTGTCGGCAAGTTCATCGTGCTGCACTCCGTGCAACGCAACGTCTTGAGTTGGTCGCCGGACGACAACGTACGGTTCGACCCCACCGAATCGGAGGGATCCACCACGGAGCGCAGAAAGGCCAGATCATCAAAGCCGCCATCGCGTGCGGCCGAAGCACCGTTCGCTCCGTCAAACTGCTTGGCCGACGCAGCACGATGCCGCTCGACCGCTGGCGCCGAGAGCGGCGTGGCGACCGCAGCCGCCTTCACGGGTGGGTCCATGCGCAGGTCGCCGAGGTCGGCATCGTCGAACACATCGACGCCGTTCAGGGAACGCGGCGTTGGCATCGACGGCACGTAGCTGGTCGTCGGTGCATCGTTCGAGAACATCGCCAACGCGTTGTCCAAGTCAGCCAGCTCGTCCACCGTCGGCTGCGCGGCGTCCAACGTGCGCTCGGCGGGAACATCGTGCGGCGCTTCGACCAGCGCATGATTGACAAGCAGCTCAGCGCTCACAGAATGCCCCACGAGGCTGTCCCCAGTCATCACGTCGCGGACGGGCGCGTCATCGGTCACGGTCTCGTGTGCGGCGATCGCCTCGACCGCCTCGGCGTCGGGCGCGGCCTCCGGAATGGCAGCGGTCTCGTGATTCGCCGCCCGCGCGCTGTCCAAGAGCGTTTTGACCTCGCTCGACTCGGTCACCAGTGCTGCACGCTGCTCGCCGAGTTGAGCGATCTGCGCTTCAACGTGTTGCCGTACCTGTTCCCAGCGATCACCATCGAACTCGCCAACGGCAGTCCGCAACATCGCTTCGGCGCGCTCGTCTTCGAGGGTGCCGAGCGTTCCTTCAAGGGATATCAGGCGCGTGTCCAAAGCATCGGCCATCGTCGACAGCTCACCGATGTGTGAGCACAGACGCAAACCCACGTCCTTGCGCCGTCCGGAGTAGTCAGCGTGGACGCGTTCGAACACGCGTTCTGGCGTCTCTGCCCGACGGGCGTCCAGCGCGGAGAGCCAATCATCGTACCGCTGGCGCTCGGCGACGAGTACGCGCACTTCTTCGATCGAGAGTTTCTGCGTCTCGGTCATGACAAGACACCTGTAGGTTGCGGTTCAATGTGTTGGGTGGCCCCACGCGGTGCCTGCGTCGCGTCGGTCACGATACCAGCCTCGCGACTGGCGCGCGGACCCGCTGGGCGCCAGAGCGCGGAGAGCGCGTCTGACTCCTCATTGGGCAATGGCTTGGCACCGCCAAGCAGCTCGGCGCTGAGAAGAATGCGCGCTGCCTGTTCGACGCTTTCCATGCGCATGGTGGCGTCGGCGAGTGAACGACCAACGGTCGTAACTCCGTGGTTGGCGAGCAAGAACACCTCGTGGTCAGCAACGAATGCTCGGATCGCGTCCGGCAGCGCCGAGGTACCGGGGCGGCCGTACGGAACGAGTGCAACAGGGCCGACCACGACGGGAAGTTCAGGGAGCACATTCGCAGGGATAGTGCGATGGGCCGCCGCGAAACCCGTGGCAACCGGGGGATGAGCGTGCACGACCGCCTTCACATCCGGCCTGGCGGCGTAGATACCAATATGCATCTGCACCTCAGACGATGGACGTGACGGACCGTCACGCAGCGGGACGCCTGACGCACAGGCTAACGATGCGTCATTGTCACACAGGGTGCCATCCTCGTAACACCGAAGCACCTGACCAGATTCAATCGTGGCCTTATCAGCCCCGGTGGCCGTGATCAGGATCGACCCATCGAGCAAACGGACCGATACGTTTCCCTCAGCCCCCGCAACCAACCCACGCGCATGCAGGCGCCGACAGCATGCCACCACTGCTTCAACCTGCGCGGCGAGACCGGCACTCTCTCGCGTCGACCTGTCCCGGTCCGGGACCGTCAACGGGTCAGTCAATCAGTCCACCGCTCGGTACACAACACGGCCGCCAACGATCGTGATGCGCGCCTGCCCTGTGAGTTCGTGCCCACCATACGGCGTGTTCCGACCCTTCGATTTAAAGCGCGCGGCGTCGACGACCCAGCGGCGCGCCGGGTCGAACACGGTGACATCGCCAACACTCCCGCGCCGCAACGATCCGCCGGGAAGATGGAACGTGCGCGCGGGTTTGCAGCTCATGGCATCGATCATGTGCGACAACGACAAGACGCCACGATGCAGCAGGTACGTGCAATTGACGCCAAGGGCCGTCTCGACGCCGACAATGCCGTTCGGCGCGTCTGCGAACTCGCGTTCCTTTTCGTCGTAATGGTGCGGCGCGTGATCGGTGACCAAGAGGTCGATGGTTCCGTCGGCCAGCCCCTGCTGTAGCGCCTCAACGTCCGCCGCCGTCCGCAGTGGCGGATTCATTTTCGCGTTGGTGTTGTACCCCTCGACGGCATCTTCCGTCAGGGAGACATGGTGCGAGCACACCTCGGCCGTCACGTTCACGCCGCGCTCCTTGCCCCAGCGCACAAGCTCGACGGATCCCTTCGTGCTCAAGTGACACAGGTGGATATGCCCCCCGGTCCGCCGCGCGAGGAGGATGTCACGAATGACGTAGATTTCCTCTGCTTCGGCCGGAATACCCTTGAGGCCAAGGCGCGCGGAGACGATGCCCTCATTCATCGCGCCACCGCGAGCGAGCGACATGTCTTCGCAGTGTTCGGCAACCGGGACATTGAACGCACGCGCATACTCCAGCGCCGTGCGCATCAAGTGCGCGCTCTCCACGGGCCGACCATCGTCGCTGAAGGCCACGGCCCCCGCGCCCACCATCTCTCCCATTTCGGCAAGCGTTTCGCCCTTCTGCCCCACGCTGATCGCGCCGTAGGGATAGACGCGCGCGAATCCAGCGGCCTCGCCCTGCCGTTTGACGAATCCGACGGTCGCTTGGTTATCGGTGACGGGCTTGGTGTTTGGCATGGCACAGACACCCGTAAAGCCGCCGGCCACGGCGGCGTGGGCGCCGGAGGCAACGGTCTCAACGTCTTCGCGCCCAGGTTCGCGCAGATGCACATGCACGTCGATGAATCCCGGCGCGACCACCAGTCCGCGACACTCCACCACCTCGGCGCCATCGGGCACGGTGATGGTGGCGCCGCAATGCTCAACGACACCGTCGCGCATCAAGAGATCTCCAACCAGATCGAAGCCCTGCGACGGATCCACGATACGACCGCCTTGCAACAGCACATCACGCGACATCAGGAGACTCCCTTCTTGGCGGCTTCAGCGAGTTCCGGCTTACCGCCGGCGAGGAGATAGAGCACGGCCATACGGACAGCAACGCCGTTCGTCACTTGTTCCAAAATTACGGAGTGGGGTCCATCAGCCACATCACTGTCGATCTCCACGCCGCGATTCATCGGTCCCGGATGCAGGATGCAGAGTTCGCGTGGCGCTTTGTCCAGTCGTGCACTGGTAATGCCAAAGACACGATTGTACTCGCGCAGCGAAGGGATGTATCCGCCTTGCATCCGTTCCAGCTGCAGGCGCAATACGTTGAGCGCATCCGCCCACTCGATCGCGGCTTCCACCCGATCGAAGACGGTGACCCCCATCTCGCCAATCGCGTTCGGCAGCAATGACCGGGGACCGCAAACGGCGACGTCGGCGCCAAGTTTCTTGAGGCCCCAGATGTTCGAACGCGCCACGCGGGAGTGCAGCACGTCGCCGACGATGCAGATGCGTCGGCCCGTTAAGTCCCCGAATCGCGTGCGCAGCGTCAAGAGGTCCAGGAGGCCTTGCGTGGGGTGCTCGTTGGTCCCGTCACCAGCATTGATCACGTTGGACTCGATCCGCTCGGACAAGAATTGCGCAGCGCCCGACGACGGGTGTCGGATCACGACCATGTCGATCTTCATCGCTTCGAGATTCCGCGCTGTGTCGACCAGCGTTTCACCTTTCGTCACACTCGAGCCCGCACTCGCCACGTTGACGGTATCGGCGCTCAGTCGTTTCTCCGCAAACTCGAACGAGATGCGCGTGCGTGTCGACGCCTCAAAAAACAGATTGACAATGGTCATGCCGCGCAGCGTCGGGACTTTCTTGATCTGTCGCTCCGAAATCTCCCGGAAGGGCACGGCGGTATCCAGAATGAGCCGGATCTGATCGGCCGAGAGCGGCGAAAGCCCCAACAAGTCCTTGCCCAACGCACCGCTCATCGTTCACTCCTCATCGTGGCGATTGGCAATCACCACATCATCCCGTCCGTCCAGCTCGTCGACAAACACATCGACGCGCTGTGCGCTGGTCACCGTGACGGCACGCCCAACAATATCGGCGTGGATCGGCAACTCCCTGCCGCCACGATCGATCAGGACCGCTAACGAGATACGCGCCGGACGGCCGAAGTCCGCGAGTTCGTCGAGCGCCGCGCGCACCGTGCGCCCGGTGTAGAGCACGTCGTCGACGATCACCACATTCTGGGCATCAAGGGTGAGCGGCAGGTGCGTGGCACCGACGACGGGACGCGGCCCGACTGTCTGCAAGTCGTCGCGATACAATGTGATGTCGAGCGCACCGCGGGCAACGCTCACGCCCTCCTGCGCCTCGATGATGCGCCCGAGGCGCTCGGCAAGCTGCACACCGCGGCGTTGGATGCCGACGAGGATGAGGCCGTCGGTTCCGGCATTGCGTTCAACGATCTGGTCGGCCATGCGACGCAGGGTGCGATCCATCGCCCGCGCGTCGAGCACCGTAGTTGGCTTCTTGGACATGACCGGAGAATATACCGGTCACACACCGCGCCGCGTACTGCCGCATGCAGAGAAATGCCGCGTGCTACGCGCGGCGGGTGGTTACCACTCGTGATGGCTGCGTGGCGGCTCGAGCGCCGCCGGACGAACCGGCCACGTACCGGAGAGTGGTGACAAGTGCCGGGCGGCCGTCCGCGCGGCCCGCAGTCGCCGCTTGTCGATTGCTGGGATCGATGCGGTCGCCGCGTACATCGCGATGTCGCCGGCCGCGTCGAGCGTAGCCTGTGCAAAACCGTGGCACCAATCGGGGCCATACGGGTGGGCTTCCGCACGCTCGTCAACGCCGCGACCGAAGGCGAGGCATTTCTCTGCCGCTTCACGCAGCGAGCGGCTCGCGGCGAGGTGCGCGACCACCACATGATAGCCGTCGCGCTTGCCCATCTGATAGGCGGCGGTCCGTGTGGCATCACCAAGCAGGGGCTCGACAATTCCCGACGCAATGCCCGTCATCAACACGCACTGCGCGGAGAAGTAACTGCGGACCGGATCGACCGGCGGCTCGCTGAGAACTTTGGACATGAAGTGCACCGGCTACATTCGTGGTTGTGGGCCGCCTGATGCGACACCAGCTCACCTGCGTACATAGCAAGCGCTGTGCCGCGGCCCCCCGCCCCGGATTGCCTCATCGCCTCGCAAGACGACGCCGGAAAACGTCGCATCCCGACCACGCCCGTTGCGGCGAGGCCGCCACACGGCGGCCGCGCCGCAACCGAGAACGCGTAGATCAGAGCGCGCCGACCCTACCCTGCGTAGAGGTTGAGGTCGGTCGCAACGGCATCGGCGATATCCATCGTGGTCTGCCAGTCCGGGTGCCGAATGGTGAGATACCCGTCGGACAGCAACGTGCTCTTCCAGTCGCGGCGTGGGGTACCAACCGGCAGCAGGTCCTCGACGCAGATGGCGTCTCCGAACCGCTGACGTAGTTGCTCCAGCCCTTCAATCCGCTGAATCCGCCCTTGCCCATGCGCACGCTTCGTGATGCAGGCGCAGTTGTATTGGCGATCAATTTCCAGCGAGAAGGTGCCGTGTAACTCAGCCTCGGCCCAGCCGGAAAACATATCGACGTCAGCGGCATAGTTCATCAGGTCTACCGTGCGTGCACCGGGCGGACGAGCAGCGATCTCTCCGAAGACGACTTCGCCGTCGGACTTGAGGTACCACTCCATGTGCGTGAAGCCCGTGTCGTAGTCCAGCACCTCGAGCACGCGCTCCCCCATAGCTCGTCCTCCAGCAACCCAGGGATCGTCGACGTGACGATAGCTCAGCGTCTGCGGGCTGATCCACTCGTTCGTACGCGCAATCAAGGGTCGCGGGCGGTAGTAGCCCACATGGAAGTACTTCATGTCACCACGCGCACAGATTGTGTCGAAAGTGAACTCCTCGGCGTCGATAAACTCTTCGACGCTCACTTCCGCAATGTGGCCCAACTGCGCAATCGCGCTCTCGACCGCCGCGCGGTCGTCGCAACGAAACGTATCCATTGAGCCCGCGCCGGCGATGGGCTTGAGGATGAGCGGGTAACCGATCTGCTCGGCGGCTGCCCAGACATCCTTGGCACTGGTCGCGACTTCGTGCCGTGGAACGCGCACACCGCCCTCAATGAGGGCCCGCTTCATCAGGTCTTTGTTGCGAAAGCGGAGTGCTTGCTCGTACGACTGTCCCGGGACTTCCAGCGCTTCACGGATCTGTGCGGCCAGTTCGATGCCTGGCTCCCACAAACAGCAGACGCGATCAATCGTGCGGCCGCCAAGCCAGTGACGAATCTGCTTGATCGCCGATGCGCTGTTGGTAAACAGATCGGGCACCTGGAGGTATCCCGACAGATGCCGTCGGGCCATCTCTGGCAAGTCATTCGCCGGCCCGTTCGCCACACCGAACACGGTCGCGCTTTGCAACGACAGACCACGCGTAAAGAGTGGCATTTCCCCGGGGAACCCTGGGGTCAGCATGAGGACGGTCTTTGGCATCGAACGATGAGTTAAGCGAGAAGCACGCGAACGGTGGACACAATATGCTGCACCGCACGCTCGACCACATGCGTTTCCGGATGACGAACCATGATATAGCCCTCGCCTTCGTAGCTGCCTGTGGGTAGCTGCCCGCGCGTCGGCATCTGCACGTCGCAGATGAGCGCACCGCACTCGGATTGCACCGCCTCCAGCCCCTGAACGGCGCTCACGCGCCCACGGCCTTGTCCACGCAAGAACGCGGTCCCGACGGCGTATCGGCGCTGCGGGATGTCGAACGTGCCATGCACCATCAGCGTCACCCACGCGGTGACAAACGCGATGTCGTTCGCCCGGGACATCATCGTCGTAATCTGCGCACCCGGCGGGCGCGCCGCGATCTCGCTGATGGCCACGCGTCCATCGGGGCGACGGAACCACTCACAGTGCGACATGCCGGTATCCATGCCCAGCGCGTTCAGCGCGCGAGCGCCAATCTCCCGGATGTCATCATACATTGGCGCGTCGATTTCGCGAGGGAGCACGATGCCCCATTGGATCCAGGGGTTTTCCACCACCGTGAGCGGCGTGGGCGAATAATGTGTGAGGGAATGCCAGACGGCGGTGCCATTGACGCTGATCGTTTCCAGCGAGTGCTCCGTGCCATGCAGGAACTCTTCGAACAACATGGGATCGAAGGTCGCCGGCGGATGTTGTGCCAAAAAGGCAGCGAGCTCGCCTGCCGAGCTGATACGATGAGTGGCTCGCGCGCCAGCACCGGCCGGCGGCTTCACGACAACGGGGTACCCCACGTCCGCGATAAACGCGTCCGCGTCCGCTCGACTGCCCACCAACCGGTGTCGCGCCACGGGCACTCCAGCCGCCCGCAGCACGTCCTTCATGCGCGACTTGTCGCGGAAGTTGTTGGCGGCACCGCTGGACATCCCTGGCACACCGAGGCGTTCGCGAACGAGCGCGAGTGGCACCTGGAGCTGCTCATAGGACCCGAAGCATCGCGCGAGCGGTCCGAGGCGGCCAGCGAGCGAGCGCATTGCCCACTCCAATTGGTCGGCGTCGGTGACGTCGTCAACTTTCCAGTGGCCGACAAGCTTGTCGCGAAGATCAACGCGCAGCTGCTCATGCGCTTCCTGCGCAACGACGGCTACGCGGACCCCGGGCAACGACACGGCCGCCTCGATCATCTGCGAGGCGGCCGGTGAAAACATCGGTGCTACGAAAACTACGAGCGTCATACGATCTCGATTACAAGCAAACCCACGCGTCACCTGGCACACGCACGGTAATCTTTGTAGCGGGTGTCGCCAGGTCAACCGCGGTCACAGTGACGGTCTCGTTCTGGCCGTCCTCCATGTTCGGGGTCGTGCACTGCATCACCTTGCGTGCGGTCAGCATTCCCGCCGTATCAGCATCAAACGTACCGAAAACTTGTGCGCCGCTGGAGCCAGGCGCACGCGTTCCGGTGATCTTGACCTTCGCGCCCGGTGCCCAGCCTTTGCCTTTGAAGAGCAGTTTGGCACCTTGCGGGCTGCGCTCTGCTTCGACCTTGAGCTCAGGCTTGCCGTCCGACCACGCGAAGGCAGCTTGTGCGGTGATGGCGAGGGCGGCAACAGCGAACACGGGTGCCGCAACACGACGCAACAGCGTGCGTGGGATGGGACGCTGGAAATTCTGCATCGAACTCCTCCATATCTGGTGACGTGCCGAGTCTGGGCCGAAAGGAGGCACCACGTGCACGTAACGGAAAGATGGGGACAAGCGCTTCGTCCCGCAACGAGAGAGGAGAAACGCACTACGCCCCGTTGGCGGCGAGGCCAACGGGGCGTTCAGCGGATGGGGCGAGATTCGAACTCGCGGACACTTTCATGCCCACACGCTTTCCAGGCGTGCGCCTTCAACCACTCGGCCACCCATCCGGGAAGCGCTCATGTCGTACCTACCTGCGTCCTGCGCCTGAAGCGGACAGGGTGAGATTCGAACTCACGATACCGTTGCCGGTACGCCGGTTTTCGAGACCGGTGCCTTCAACCACTCAGCCACCTATCCAACGACCGCCCGCCGCCATTTTTGGCGCCCGGTCCTACTGCAGCCCCATAACGTAGCAGGCAAGTACAACGGGGTCAACCGACGACGAGGCCGACTGTTCACCGTATCTCTCGAAAGAACTCTTTCAGCAAACGCGACGAGTCGTCGGCCATGAGCCCTCCAAGGACTTCCGGTTGATGGTTCAGTCGCGAATGTCTGACCAGGTCGCCGAGCGATCCACACATTCCCGCTTTGTCATCGAACGCACCGAACACCAACCGGTCGACGCGACTCAGGACGATCGCGCCAGCGCACATGGCACACGGTTCCAGTGTGACCACCAGTGTGCATCCCACCAATCGCGCGTCACCACGCTTCCGCATGGCGTCTTGGAGCGCCAGCAGCTCAGCGTGTGCGGTCGCGTCAGAATCGCGGCGCATGCGATTCTGTGCGACGGTCACAACGGATCCGTCGTACACCACGGCCGCACCCACGGGGACCTCTCCCGCAACGCCTGCGAGGTGTGCCTCCGCCAACGCTGCACGCATCGCCGCCTCCTCACCGGGCCTCGGCGGCGGCGCGAACATGGCTACGCGTCCCCGCCGCCGCTCTGCGCGGACGGGTTGACCGCATCGACATCGGTCCCGTCACCACGGCGAAAAGACAGCGCGTCAGAGTCGTCGGTGACATCGGCGACGATGATATCCCCCTCGGTAAACCCACCCTCGAGGACCGCCAATGCCAGCGGATTTTGCAGCATGCGCTGCACGGCGCGTTTGAGCGGTCGCGCACCAAAGACGGGATCGTAGCCCGCTTCGGCGAGGGCTTTGCGCGCGGCGACCGTGAGCACAATCGTGAGCTTCCGGTCGGCCAGCAACTTGCGGAGGTGGCCGAGTTGGAGATCCACGATGTGGTCGATCTCCCCACGCCCGAGTGGATGGAAGACCACGATGTCGTCCACGCGATTGAGGAACTCAGGACGGAACACGCCGCGAAGCGCCGCAAGCACGTCCTGTTCCATCTTCGCCCAGTTCGATGGATCGTCGCTCTGTCCGCGCTCAAGAATGAGCTGACTGCCAACGTTTGACGTCAGGATGATGACCGCATTTCGGAAATCGACCGTGCGGCCTTGCGAGTCGGTGAGGCGACCGTCATCGAGAAGCTGCAAGAGGATGTTGAACACATCGGGATGCGCTTTCTCGATCTCGTCGAACAGAATCACCGAGTAGGGTCGACGACGAACGGCTTCCGTAAGTTGGCCGCCTTCTTCGTACCCAACGTACCCCGGCGGCGCACCGATCAGGCGCGCGACCGCATGCTTCTCCATGTACTCCGACATGTCGATCCGCACCATCGCATGTTCATCATCAAAGAGAAATTCGGCCAGCGCACGCGCCGTTTCGGTCTTGCCGACGCCGGTTGGGCCAAGAAAGATGAAGGAGCCAATCGGTCGGTTCGGGTCCTGGAGTCCGGCGCGCGAACGACGCACGGCGTTTGCCACGGCGCGAACGGCTTCGCGCTGACCGACGACGCGCGTGGCGAGAACGTCCTCGAGCTTTGTGAGGCGTTCACGTTCCGATTCCAGCATGCGCGAGACAGGAATACCGGTCCACGCGGCAACGACATCGGCGATGTCGTCGGCTGCGACTTCTTCTTTGAGAAACTGAGGTCGACCGCCATGGCTGGCGAGCTTTGCCTCAGCGTCCTTCATGTCCTGCTCGAGCTTTGGAATCCGTCCGTACGTCAGCTCAGCAGCCTTGTTCAGGTCGCCCGCACGCGTGACCTGATCCGCCTCGGAGCGGGCCTGCTCGATCTCCTGCTTGATGCGCCCTACCGCACCGAGCGTGTCCTTCTCCTGCTGCCACTGGGCGCGCATGCCCGAGGCCTTTTCCTTGGCGTCGGCAAGCTCGCGCTCCAGTGCGACGCGGCGGTCCAGCGACGCGGGATCGGTTTCTTTGCGCAGCGCCTGACGTTCAATCTCCAGCTGCACGATCCGGCGTTCGACCTCGTCGATTTCCTGGGGAACCGAGTCGATCTCGATGCGCAGCCGCGATGCGGCTTCGTCCATCAGGTCGATGGCTTTATCGGGCAAGAATCGGTCGCCGATATAGCGATTGGACAAGGTCGCGGCAGCCACAACGGCGCCGTCGGTGATGCGAACCCCGTGGTGCGACTCGTACCGCTCTTTCAGGCCGCGTAGAATGGCAATCGTGCTTTCCACGCTCGGCTCTCCCACGTACACGGGCTGGAAACGACGTTCGAGCGCGGCGTCCTTTTCTACATGCTTACGATACTCGTCCAGCGTGGTGGCACCAACGACACGCAACTCGCCGCGCGCGAGCATCGGTTTGAGCATGTTGCCTGCATCCATGCTGCCTTCCGCCTTCCCCGCACCGACGAGGGTGTGCAATTCGTCGATGAACATGATGTACAAGCCATCGGAGGCGGTGACTTCTTTGAGCACAGATTTCAACCGCTCTTCGAACTCTCCACGGAATTTCGCGCCGGCGATCAACGCGCCGAGATCGAGGGCAACGAGACGCTTATTCCGCAATCCTTCGGGCACATCGCCGCTCACGATGCGCTGGGCGAGTCCCTCGGCAATGGCGGTTTTTCCCACGCCAGGCTCGCCGATCACGACC
>Ga0209591_10000292_pt1 | contig 66515 bp, 59 predicted proteins | sample MAT01_FD_187207 | JGI IMG/M metagenome (GOLD analysis project Ga0209591, IMG submission 187207) | Freshwater microbial communities from Lake Fryxell liftoff mats and glacier meltwater in Antarctica - MAT-01 (SPAdes) (version 2) | ecosystem: Environmental > Aquatic > Freshwater > Ice > Liftoff...
CATCCGGACTTTTTTCATCAACGTTCATAAACAAAAAACTACCACCTCCTGTTTCCCCCAGTTGGAAGTGGGACAGGGATCTGGCCAACTCGCGACTCCGCTCTTCCGATTCCGTTTTTGCGGCACACCACTCCGGCTCGGCCCGGTTGTCGCGGTTTTTCTGATAATAATCCACCCATTGTTGTGCTTTCATTTTATTTTGCTCCTGTTTAATTGTTAAAAACTTTTTTTGCCTTTTACTTTTTTATACCCGCGCAGCCTTGCTAACCCTTTTTCAACAGGCTTCGGCCAATGCATGGGGAAACCAGGCGGTGATTTGGCTTTCCACGGCGTCAACGGTTTCATCCAGCGTGGAGGTTCCGGCTGTCAGACCAACCCGGCTGATTCCCTTGAACCATTCAGCTTGAAGATCTTCTTCCGATTCCACTTGAACCGCCTGACAGCCGAGGCCGCGTGAGGTTTGCACCAATTGACGGGTGTTGTTGCTGTGGCGGCCCCCCACCACGATCACAAGTTGCACTTCCGCGCAGAGTTCGTGCAGGGCTGATTGCCGGTCCTTGGTCGGTTGACAGACAGTATCGACAAAACACAATTCTTGTCCGGGCCGGGCTTTGCGGATTTCTTCCACCAGGCTCCTAACAAACTGAATGGGTTGGGTGGTTTGAGCCACCACTCCCAGGGGAACCCCAATCGGAAGAGCTTTTACTTCCTCCAGCGTCAGGATGACCGAAGCCGCAACGTAATCCCCAATCAAGCCCAGGACTTCGACATGCGTGGCCTGCCCAATCACCACGGGATAATAACCCCGCTTCACCAGTTCCCTGAGCCGCGCATGGGCGCGATGCACCAGCGGACAACTGTGGTCGTGTAAACGCAGCCCCTGACGCTTCCATTCTTCTCGTTGCCGGTCTGAAACGCCATGCGCGGTGATGACATAGTCCCGGTGTTTTTCCAGAGCCTCCTCTGTTTCCGGTCGCAGTTGTTCGACTCCCAGATTCCTTAGTCTTTCTTCCACCTTGGGGTTGTGGACCAGTGAACCCAGGACTGACACAGGGACCTTCCTGACAAGTTCTTCGGTCTGGGCCAGGGCATCCCGCACCCCGAAACACATACCCAACGCTTTGGCTCGCTTGATAATCATTTTTTTCCTTTAGCTTTGCGCCACAAAGTTAGAATCCAAAAAAATCAGCTTCTTCCTTGTTTGACGATTTGTTCCAGTAGATCGAGGTATTGCCGGTAGGCGTTGCGGCCTTTTTTGGTCAGGGCATAGCGGGTCTGGGGACGATCCAGCATTTCCTTGGTCAGGGAGACATAACCCGCCTGATGGAGGGTCCGGAGATGGGTGATCAAATTACCATCACTCATATTAAGCTGTCCCTTCAATTCCTGGAACGGCCACTCGGCACGCGACGCCAGCAGCGTCATGATTGCCAGCCGACCCTTTTCGTGGATCAGTTTGTCCAGTTTGTCGAAATCGAACATGATCAGGTTTCGGGTTCATTTGTTTGGCGGGGCCAGGTGGCTGCGGCATAGATCAGATGGAGAAGTCCGAAAGTGCTTCCCATGAGCAGCGATGCCGATTTTACCGGATTCTCCAAGAAGGGATACACGGTCAAGGCAACCAGGCCGCAGAAAAGAAAGCTGTAACCCAGCCGTATCATGGAAAGGGGAGCAAATTCGCGTGTGCTGAGCAAAGCCAGACCATAAAGGATCACCCAGAACATCACAAGAAAGGGCGGATAATCGTCCCGGTAAATAACCACTCCTGAAAGCACCACGGCAACACTTAATGGACCAACAGCACCCCGTGCCGCCAACTTCATGCCGGGGGAAAAAACCGGATCTCCTCTCCGCAGGGCGGCCTTTTTCAGCAGGAAAAAGTTGAACCCGAGTATCAGAACAAGGACGACGACCCAGGAACAAACATAAAGCCCGCTCCCTACGATCAGTTCGGGCCGATAATAAAAGAGTCCCGCATGAGCCAGCGAGAGCGCCCCGGCCAGCAATGCCACCGGCGCAGAGATCGCCCGGTAGATCGTGGCCCGCTCCATCAAACCGCGGATTGTTTTCAGTGTCTGTTCGGCTTCGCTGCTGGTAACCATGAATAGCTTTGTATCACAAAGCTTGTGTGAATCAAGATTTATTTTTTAGGGTGCAGGCCGTTTCGGTGAAACGGCTAGTGAAGGACGGCGTCTCACAAGACCGTCTTGTAGTTTCCAAAAGAGCGGAAGTGATAAGCCCGGTAAAGTTCCGCCTGCGCGCTCCCCCCCCCTTTCCGCTTGCCTCGGGAAAGGGGCAATTCATGATGCTGACCTCATGAGCACGACCTCCCTCCCCGCTTGGAAAGCCCTCGAAACCCACTACCACGAAAGCAAAAACACCCAGATGCGCGATGTTTTCGACGCCGACTGCGACCGCTTTACCTCCTTCTCCCTGAAATTTGAAGACATCCTTCTGGATTATTCCAAGAACCGGATCAACGGCAAAACCATGCCGCTGCTGCGCCAGTTGGCCACGGAAGCCAACGTCCCGGCCTGGACAAAAAAAATGTTTTCTGGTGATAAAATCAACATCACGGAAGATCGCGCCGTCCTCCACATCGCTCTGCGCAATCGTTCCAACAGGGCCATCGTTGTCGACGGCCAGGACGTAATGCCCGGGGTCAACGCCGTGCTCGACCACATGAAGGAATTTTCCGAAGCCGTCCGCTCTGGAGCCTGGAAAGGTTATACCGGCAAGAAGATCACCGACATCGTTAACATTGGCATCGGAGGTTCCGACCTCGGCCCCGTCATGGTGACCGAAGCACTCAAGCCCTATGGCCATCCCGACCTGAAGATGCATTTTGTTTCCAATGTCGACGGAACCCACATCGCCGAGACCATCAAAAAACTCAACCCCGAAACCTCGCTGTTCATCATCGCTTCGAAAACCTTCACCACCCAGGAAACCATCACCAACGCGCGATCGGCCAGGGACTGGTTCCTCAAGACCGCCAAGGATCCCGCCGCCGTGGCCAAACATTTCGTCGCGCTTTCCACAAATAGCAAGGAAGTGGAGAAGTTCGGCATCGACACGAAAAACATGTTCGGGTTCTGGGACTGGGTCGGGGGACGTTACTCGCTTTGGTCTGCCATCGGACTGCCCATCGCGCTTTATATTGGCTTTGATAACTTCGTGGCCCTGCTCGAAGGCGCGCATGCCATGGACGAACATTTCCTCAACACACCCCTGGAGAAAAACATTCCCGCCACTTTGGCCCTGATCGGCATCTGGTATAACAATTTTTACGGGGCACAAAGCCAGGCCATCCTGCCCTATGACCAATATATGCACCGCTTCGCTGCCTACTTCCAGCAGGGTGATATGGAAAGCAATGGCAAGTTTGTTGGTCGCGACGGCAAAAAAGTGGAGACCTCCACCGGACCAGTCATCTGGGGCGAACCCGGCACCAACGGCCAGCATGCCTTCTACCAGCTCATCCACCAGGGCACCAAACTCATCCCCTGCGATTTTCTGGCCCCGGCGCAAAGCCACAATCCTCTCGGCGACCACCACCCCATCCTTCTTTCCAACTTCTTCGCGCAGACCGAGGCCCTCATGAAAGGAAAGACCGAAGAGGAAGTCCGGACGGAACTGCAGAAGGAAGGCTTGAGCGGCGAAAAACTGGAGGCCCTCGTTCCCCACAAAGTATTCGAAGGTAACCGCCCGACCAATTCCATCCTCTTCAAGAAACTGACACCGCGCACCCTCGGATCGCTCATTGCTATGTATGAGCACAAGATCTTCGTTCAGGGCATCATCTGGAACATCAACTCCTTCGACCAATGGGGCGTGGAACTGGGCAAACAGTTGGCCAAGAAGATCCTGCCCGAGCTCACGGGAAACGAACTCATTTCCTCGCACGATGCCTCCACAAACGGATTGATCAACGCCTACAAGGCCCTAAACATAAAACCATGAACAATTCACCCTCTGCCCCGACTCCTCCTCCCCTCCAGCCGCTCCTGCCATCGCAGCGTAATCTAATTATTGCGGCTTATGTCTTCAGCGGTCTGACGATCATCCCTCTACTAGGACTGGTCACGGGGATTGTCGGCATCATTCTGGGCATCCGTCTTTGTATGAAAGGTCAGAACGGTCATGGAGCCGCAGCCATTTCCATCAGTGGGGTATTGCTTTTGATCGCCCTCCCGGTGACCATCATTGCCATCCTGGCCATCCTGGGAGATCTATTGAAGGAAATCTTCAGCCAGGTCACGGCGAATTTGGAAGCAACTCCACCACAGTAGGATCGGAATCTACTAGTGTCCTGGGGATCAACTATTGGCTTTGCAAGCTGGTTCTGTCCGCCTAAGATGTTTCAATGATTCTTTGGCTCGCTCTCATTCTGATCGCCGTGGCTTTTCGTGTCTCGACCCCTGATCTGGGAGGCCTATCCAACATCGCCCCCCTGATGGCCATCAGCTTCTGCGCCGCCATTTACCTTCCCCGCAAATGGGCCTTCATCATTCCTTTCGCCGCTTTGCTGGTTTCCGACCTCATTCTGAACAGCTATTATAACACGCCCCTCTTCCAGTCCTTCATGCTGGCCACCTACACCTGCTATTTTCTAGCCGCTCTGCTTGGTCTCTGGATAGCGCGTCATAAAAACATCAAGACACTTTTGGGCGGCTGCGTTGCCTCCACCCTCCTCTTTTTTGTTGTGACCAACACGCTGGCCTGGATGACCGATCCCGTTTACGCCAAGTCCCTCGGAGGCTGGTTCCAGGCGCTGACCGTAGGCGATCTGATCCACCAGCCAGCCACCTGGGTTTTCCTTCGCAACTCGCTGACCAGTGATATCGTCTTCACCGCCCTCTTCGCCGGATGTATGGAATGGAGCGCCGCCAAACACGGCCTGCCTTCCCTGCTTCCTGCCTTTGAACCCTCCAAAGCCAACAGCGGAGCCTGATCATGCCCCTTGTGCCGCCGGAACTGCGGATCGGCGTTCTGGCCGATACCCACGACCGGCTTCCCTCATCGGTTGTAGACCGCCTTTCCCAATGCGACCAGATCTGGCATCTGGGCGATGTCTGCGAGCCTTCCACCCTGATTGAACTGGAGGGCCTGGGAAAACCACTCAGCATCGTGCGGGGCAATTGCGATGCCAACATCGACTGGCCTCTCATGATTGAAACCAAACTGGCCGGTAAAAATTTTGTCCTGACCCATATCCCTCCCGAACATGCCCCCATGGGCACGGATTTCCTTCTGCACGGACACACCCATGTCCCGCGCGACCAGATGGTTTACGGGACCCGTTTCCTGAATCCGGGTTGTGTCACCCGTCCCAACAGGGGGGCCCAGCCGTCCTTTGCCTATCTGACCATTACCGCTAAAAAAGCAATACAATGGGAACTGGTCAGGATCTGAAAACTTTTCCCCGCGTAAGACGCGAATGAGCGTGACACCCAAATAAACAGGCAGGGTCTCCGCAGGCGACTTTGCAAGATGTCCGTTCTCCAACGGGAGTTTCGCGCCTTTTTGCGGATTCCGCGCGTAGATCAGACTTTCGGCAGGGTGATGCGATGGGTCTGCTTATGGTATTTGCCAGCACGGGTCTTGTAACTCGTTTCACAGGGCTCGCCGTGGAAGAAAATCATCTGCACCACTCCCTCATCGGCATAGACCCGGCAGTCGGCAGCCGAGCTGTTGGAAAACTCCAGGGTCAGATGTCCCTGCCAACCCGCTTCAGCCGGTGTCACATTGGCGATGATCCCGCAGCGGGCGTAGGTGCTCTTGCCGACACAAATGGCGGAAACGTCCACAGGCAGATGAAGTTGCTCAATGGCGACACCAAGACCATAACTGCGTCCTGGCAGAATGAAATAACGTCCGCTTTTGTCTTCGTGCAGTTCGGCATTCTCAAGATTTTTCTGGGAGAAAGCCTTGGGATCGACCACGGTTCCGGGAATGTGGCGGAAGATTTTGAATTCGCGCGAGGAAAGCCTCAGGTCATACCCATAACTACAGAGCCCGAAGGAAAGCACCGCACGTCCTTCCGAGTGGCGCAATAACTTGGCAACGAAAGGTTTGATCATTCCCGCCTTGGCCCGGGCGGTGATTTGTTTGTCGTTTAGAATCATGGAAGAGTGATTGAGTTGGAAGACGAAGTTAGTAAGCAGCGGGCCGGAGGTCAACCCCATGAAACGAGGGAATAACCCGTGGCAGGCAGTTTGACTCATTCCTGCCCTTGCTTCAGCCTACGAAATGGCTTTTCTTCCCAAGCGGAATACCTGGTGGCAACGGCATCCCCTGACCACCTGCGCCCTCATGCCCGTCCTTCCCCAGCTTCTGGGCAGTGCTTTTAATATCTGGTACAACGGAAAAGTCATCGAACCACTCCTGCATACCCCCGTTCTGCGGGATAGATTTATTGACACTGTCATCGTCTTCAATGTCTTGATCTACCCCCTTGCGGTCGGGGCATGGATTGCCCTTGTTCTGTCCCTGCTGCCGGCAGTCCGGGCCGCTCAGGAAAACAAACTATTGAATAAGGAGGCTTTAGCGGACGCAAGGCGGCGGGCCATCAATCTTCCCTGGTTCGGTTCTCTTTTGGCCGGCCTGGCCTGGCTCTTCTGCATTCCCGTTTTTCTAGGGGCTTTTGCCTGGGTGCAATGGCCGCTTCCCCCGGGGCTTCTTATCCACCTTCCCATTTCTTTCGCCGTATCAGCCTTTATTTCCATCACCCACAGTTTTTTTCTGGTCGAGTTGGCCAGTCACAGGCTGATTTTTCCCCTGGTTTTTGCCGGTGCCAGACCCGAACAGACCCCAGGGGCCTTTTCTCTGTCCCTGCGCGGACGTGGGCTGCTCTGGGCAATTTCCGCCGGCATCTGCCCCATTGGTTCCCTGCTTCTCCTTAGCTTCGCCCCTTCAACCCCCGGAACCGATTCCTTCTGGTTCGCCCTTTTTGTCGGCAGTGTCGGTATTGCCTTCGGTCTCTGCACAGCCCTGATGATCAACCGCTTGGTGGCCGAGCCCATCGACGAACTCAGCCGTGCTGCCCGGGCCATTGCCTCAGGAAATCTGGACATCCAGGTATCCTCCCATCGGCCCGACGAATTCGGGCTCCTGATTAATGAGTTCAATGGTATGATTCAAGGCCTTCGTGACAAAGAAAAACTCCGGCACACCTTCGGTCTTCATGTTGGTAGACAGACCGCCGAGCAAATCCTGCGTCGTGATCCAGGCCTCAGCGGCGTAGAAGAAACCGTGACCGTCATGTTTGTTGATATCCGTAATTTTACCGCCCGATGCCGCCACTCTGACCCCTCCCGCATCGTTTCCGTTCTGAATCTTTTTCTCACCCACATGGTTGCTGTCGTGGAAAAAAAACACGGTGGCATGATCAATAAATTTCTGGGCGACGGCTTCATGGCCCTTTTCGGTGCAGGAGGTTCACTGGCAAATCACGCCGATGCCGCGCTGGCAGCGGCGATAGACCTTACGCTTGAGATTGACCTGGTAAACAATGAGCTTGTTAAAAGGGGAGAGGAACCCATCCAAATTGGCATCGGGCTGCATACCGGTCCGGCGATTGTTGGCAGCATCGGGTCGCCCGAGCGGTTGGAATTCACCGCCATAGGCGACACCGTAAACATGGCCTCGCGGGTGGAGGGACTGACCAAGGTGGCCGGGGCCACCATCCTGCTGACTTCCGAAGTCAGGGCCATGCTCCATCCAGATACAAGGCTGGAGCCCCTTCCAGCACAATCTGTCAAAGGGGTAGAACAGCCTGTAGCACTTTACACCGTGGAGAGACCCATTTCGGCTTGACGGTTATTCTCTTTGTTCCATGGCAGCTCCGGCGACAGCGCCGACAGCGGCACCGGCCAGACAACCGATCGCAGCTCCGACAGGTCCGGCAAAGGCACCGGCAGCAGCACCGATAGCGGCACCTGAGGTCATACCAACCACGTCATCGCGGACATTGCGGTCTCCATTGGGGTTATAATGGGCACCGTTATGGTCCAGGATGGAAACGATTTTTCCCGTTTCCTTGGGATCGACATTGGTGACGGATACCAGGGTTTTTCCTTCCTCAATGGATTTATCGAAATAAATCCGGTCGGGATCTTCATAGCCCACCGCCTTGAGAGCTTCCTTGCGGGCTTTCCTGTCCTGTTTCTCATCGACCTGCACCAGCACGGCAATATCCGCACGGGAATAGCCGCCTTCGAGGAGATCTTCCACCGCCTGTTGGGCTTTGTGATGCTCATCAAACAAAGCACCTACGATTTTTCGTCCTGAGAATGAATTAGTTGTTGTTGCCATAAGTGTTCTTTCTTTTGTTGTTTCGTTGACTTTCCTATATGACTTGACGCAAATGACATGCCAGTTGCTGGAAAAGGGTATTCCACAGTGGAAACGGGCATTCTGCGCTGCGGCCTTACGCGACTGAGCCTGCAAGTTGCAAGTGCGGACTGACTGTTTTTCAGTATTCTGCACGATACTTGGCAGCAGAGAATTCCAGCAACAGAGCGGCTTCACAAAAGCCTGATCAACGAAACCGTTCCTTGAAGCAGAGGAAAATGCGAGTCAAAGACGTCCAACAGGAATTTGCGGTCAGCCAAGCCCCCCAACCCCGGCTTGTGCTGAAACCAAACTGGAGCCAGGCATGGCAACCAAGGGTTTTATCAGGAACGCGACCTAGGGCCGCGTGATCCGTGTTATTCCAACTACCGGATTCAGTGTCAGAACGGCGTAATTGGGTGGCAACGACGTAACGGCGGCGTCTTTCTTCGAGACAATAGTCAGGGTCCAGGCTGTTCCGGAAGCTGGATTGCCTCCGAGATCCGCGCCTCCGGAAGGTCGGAAGAGGAAGGCTGAATAGTTCACATTGTTCTGGCCAGGAATGTTATCCACACCTTGGTCCGGCACATCGGAAATAAGTGTGGAAAGGCTTCCAACAGAAAAAACAACCCCCTGGGGAAGATACTGGATTTTGCTCTGGAGAGTGTACGTCCGATTGCCGGTCTCATCCTCGCCGATGGCGTACGTAGCCAAGGCATTGTAGAACAGGACACCGCTGCTGTCCTTCGTCTCATAAATTCGGAGTTCCACGGCCTGATTCATGGTTGAGGCCGTCTGCCGTGCCTGATCGAACTGCCCGACTGCCTGAGCTGCCGCAATACCCAGGTTGGCCCCCTTGTTAATGTTGTTGAAGACAGGAATCGATATCGAGGCCAACAAAATAATGATTACAAGAACCACCAACAATTCAATCAGACTGAAGCCCTTGCGATTCATCCTCTTCATGATTGTGTCATCCTACTCCCATTGGTGTCATTTGCACCAAAATGATTCAGGAACTCGTTACACTCATCCGTTCTGTGCTTTGTTCCGGAGGTAGTGATCGACCAGAACGAGATAGGCCATGGACTCAACCATGGGAACGGCGCGCGGGAGAACACAGGGATCATGACGGCCACGGGCTTTGAGTTCGGACTTTTTTCCGCTGACCGAAACCGTCTGTTGAGCCTGTGAGATGGTAGCTACTGGTTTGAAAGCCACACGGAAGACAAGATCCTCCCCGTTGGAAATACCGCCCTGCACGCCGCCGCTGCGGTTGGTCTGGGTGCGGACTTTGCCGCCCTTCATGATGAAGGCATCATTGTGTTGGGAACCCAGCATCTGGGCACCGGCAAAACCGGAACCGATTTCAAAACCTTTGGAGGCGGGCAGACTCAACATGGCCTTCCCAAGATCGGCTTCCAAGCGGTCGAAAACCGGTTCCCCCAGTCCGGCAGGGACGCCACGGATGACACACTCAATGATACCGCCCACGGAATCACCCTGGCTTCGCACGCGCTGGATCAGACGAATGGCCCGTTCAGCATCCCTGGCATCCGGCCAGCGGACGATGTTGCTTTCCACTTCCTTGAAGGAAACCTTCGAGGGATCAACCTTGGCCACGAGCTTGTGGATCTGTTTGACATAAGCCACCACTTCCAGTTTGGGCAAAGCCTTTTTGAAAACCTGCTTGGCCACGGCAGCGGCGGCCACTCGTCCGATCGTTTCACGGGCAGAGGAACGTCCTCCACCTTCCCAGTTCCTGATTCCGAATTTTGCCTGGTAGGTGTAGTCTGCATGGGACGGACGATACATTGTCTGCATTTCAGTATAAGCCTCAGGACGCTGATCCTGATTCCTGACCCAGATGGACAGGGGCGTCCCCAGAGTCTTGCCCTGAAAAACCCCTGAAAGGATCTGGCATTGATCCGTCTCTTTGCGCGGGGTGACGATTTTGCTTTGTCCGGGACGGCGCCGATCCAGATCGATCTGGATCACTTTTTCCGAAAGCGGCAGGCGCGGAGGGCAACCGTCGATGATCACACCGACACCGCCACCGTGGGACTCCCCCCAGGTTGAAATACAAAACAATTTTCCAAAAATGTTACCCATCGCCACAACATGCCAAAGAAAGCTTCACCTTGCAACGTTGTCATCAAGACGGCAAAATTTCATCCCATGCAGTCCCTCCAGCACCAACACCAGCACCTGATCCTTATCGGCATGATGGGTTCGGGAAAAACCAGCGTGGGACGCTTGTTGGCAGTCAGTCATCGCCTCCCCTTTATCGACACGGATCACGAGATAGAGCAACGCGCCGGGAGCAGCATCCCCGACCTTTTTGCCGCCCAAGGAGAAGCGGCCTTCCGGGAAATCGAACACAAGATTCTGACCACAATCCTGCAGGGAGAGGAGCGCGCGGTCATCTCCACCGGCGGCGGGGTTGTCGTTAACGGGGCCAACCGTGACCTGCTTTGGAAAAGCGGTTTTGTTGTTTATCTCAAAGCCGATCCGGAAACTCTGTTGGGCCGGGTCAGCCATGATACCAACCGTCCCCTGCTCAAACAGGGGGATCCTCTTCAAACTCTTACCAAGCTGCTGGAGCAACGAGCGCCGTTTTATGAACATGCCCATCTGACCCTTCAGGTGAACCGCCTGAATTGCCGCCAGATTGCAGGACGCATCTGGGCCCATTATTCCAAAAGACATTGAGGGAACATGAGCGCACCCACGGCCCATGACGTCAAAACTGAAGCCCTTCGCCTGGGTTTCAGTTCCTGCCATATCACCCCAGCAGGGGACTCGCCCCGCTATGATTCATTTCTGCAATGGATCCGGGACGGCAAACACGGCCAGATGGAATGGCTGGAGCGCGATCCCGGACAGCGGAAATCGACAGCCCGTCTGCTCCCGGAAGGTCGCAGTGTCATTCTGACCGGAACCAATTATTTCCAACCGCCCCCGCCACTCCGCGGCAAGATTGCGACCTATGCCCTGGGTAAAGATTACCACGACCTGATTACCGCCCGTCTGAGACAACTCTGCTCCTGGCTGGAGTCCCGGGCCGGCGGTCTTCATCGCCCCTTCGTCGATACCTCGGCAGTTTTGGAAAAACCACTTGCCATGCAGTCAGGGCTGGGTTGGCAGGGTAAAAACACCATGCTGATCCACCGCCGGATGGGAAACTGGCTCAGCCTCGGAGGTATTATCAGTTCATTGGAACTTACCCCCGACAACCCGGAAAAGGATCATTGCGGCAGCTGTCACCGCTGCATGGACGCCTGCCCCACGGGGGCCATCACCGCCCCCTACCAGCTGGATGCGCGGCGGTGCATCGCGTATCTGACCATCGAACACAAGGGCTCCATACCTCTCGAATTCCGCAAGGCTATTGGCGACCGCCTTTTCGGATGTGACGACTGTCTGAGCATCTGTCCCTGGAACCGCTGGGCCCAACGCAGCCATGAGGCGCATTTTCAGGCGGTTCCGCGGCCGGATCTTCGCGAAATGCTGGGGTGGGATGATGCCACTTTCCGACGCCATTACCGGGGAAGTCCTGTTTTCCGGCTTAAACATTCCCGCTGGCTGCGAAATATCTGCGTGGTGCTTGGAAATATTGGGACTGCGGAGGATCTGAATGCCTTGGAGACGGCATCAACGGTTGGCGATGCCCTGATCCGGGAACATGCGTTATGGGCAGTTAAGGAAATCAAAGCCCGCCACAATTCCTGATGCGGACTATTTTTTGTCTTTGTCTTTGTCGCTTTTCCCGTCCAGACCGGGAAGCATGGATTCCAGAGTGTTGCCAAACGACTGGCCTTCCTGTCCTGCCTGCTGGGACGGATCCTGGGACAAACTCTTGAGCTGGGCGGCGTCAACGGCCCCGATCTGTCCGACTTCTTCCTGGGTCACCCAACCCAGTTCAATGAACGAGTCCGCAAAGGCCGCATTCAACCCGCCCGCGTAGATACCGAAGGCCGATTTCACAAAGCCGCGACCTTCCTCCGTGTTCCCTTTTTTGAAAGCAACAGCAGCGTTGGCAAAATAATAGAAAGGATTGGAAACGGTTGGCCGCAGCGAATCGATCGACTTGCCGACTTCCGTGCCGTTGCCCAACATCACATCGCAGAGAAAAACCTTGTACAGGCCAAGGGCGTTCTGCGAATTGTCCGGCATGGCCAGGAATTTCTGGAACATTTTTTTTCCTTCCGCATAATTTTTTTGCAGGAAATAAACCTCGCCCAGGTTAAAAAGAGGGATGGAATCCTTGGCATCAGTTTCCGTCATTTTTTTGAAAACCGCTTCCGCTTCCGGAAGCTTTTTCATGCGCACAAACAACGCCCCACGGAGATTTAATGTCTGGCTGACTCCCGGCTGGGCTTTTTCCGCCTCATCCAGCCTGGCCAGGGAAGCTTCAAAATCATTCCGGTTGAACGCTTCCACTGCGGCGGCGTAAGCCTTGCTGAAGGCCTCACTGTATTGTGGAGCCGCTGCCATTGTTTCCTGGGACAGTGCAGACAAAAGACTCATCCCAAATAAAACGATCCCCAAACGGATGACACGTATCATTTTCTGAAAATAACACAGAATCGGATTTGGACAATGTCGAATGTCCTGCTTGAATAAGAGCTGGTCTATGCGTTACTACCGGTCTTTTTTCATTCTGGTCGGCCTGGCTTTGGCCACACTGCATAACACAGCGTACGCTACGGAAGTGGCTGATGATTACCAGGAGGCCCTGGTCGCCCTGAAATCCGGCAAACCCGATCAGGCTCTCCAATTGGTCGACGCCCTGCTGGTCAGAAATCCCCTTCCCCGCGCCATTGAACTCAAGGGGCGTATCCTCCACGCCCAGGGCAAGTATGTGGAAGCTGAAAATTTCTATTTTTCCGCCCTGGAAAAAGACCCGGCCATGGTCTCGCCCCACTTTTACCTCGGGGAAGCCTCTTTCCGGAGGAAGGCCTGGTCGGAATCGATCCAGTATTTCCGCAACCATCTGAGCAAAGCCAAGGACTCCAAAGACAGCATCCTGAAAATGATCTACGCCTATATTGCCACGGGAAATTTTGCCGAGGCCGCACGCTGGACGACCGCTTTGGATCCGGTGGATGAATTTTATCCCTGCTATTATTTTGGCCGCGCCGCCATGGCTTTCTCCGAAGGCAAGCTAAAGGAATACAGCGAAATCCTTCAACAGGCCCGGACCATTTACGGCAACGATGTCTATAATGCCTACGAGCCGGATCTTCTCTTCCTGCTCAAAGCACTGCCCAAACGCGAAACCACAGCTCCAGCCCTGAAGACCCAATAAAGACAGTTGCCATTTACGTCAAGTTCAGAGATTATTTTCCCCTGAGCCATTCATAAAATGGCGGAGTAGCCAAGTGGTAAGGCAGGGCTCTGCAAAAGCCCCATTCACCGGTTCGATTCCGGTCTCCGCCTCATTCCTGACGATTCCTGACGCCATATCTCCCGACCCGGGCCAGACCCCAGGTGCATCTCAATACGACCGGGCTCTTCGTCCATCCACTCCAAAAAAACCGCCCCAGGCACCAGTTGTAAACCGGCACGATCTTCTTTCTTAAAAATTCCGACAATGGCGGCAGGTTTGGGCTCCCGGGCAACAATCCCTCCGGGAACCGCCGCCGAATACCCGTTCCAGACGGATACGCCATACATGGCAGGAAAGTTCCCTGCCCCTGTCATAATCAGTGGCACCTCGAAAAAACGGGGCAAATCCTCAATCAACTTCTGATCCATCAACGGAATCACCCTACCGCCAGGGGGTAATTCCCTGCGGATTTTTTCCCAGTAAACATCGGCTGCCCCATCCAGAAAATACCGACGGCTGGCCGCTTGCTCATTCATGCTCGGAGAACCTGCCAGGGTCAGCGAAGCCATAAAAATCAGCCCCCCAGTGAATGCGCTTAGATTCCTTGCCTTGACCGGGAGGGAAGTTCCCCGGGCCGCCCACAAATGGAGAAGAAAAACGACGAGAAAAACTTCCTTAAAGGGCCATCTCATTCCATTTAGAACCGGCACATGATAGAGGATGTGACCCAGCCAGTCCGGACGGCTGACCAGCAAGATGAAAGCAGCCAACAGCCCTAGCAACAGGTAATCCCATGAAACCCACATTCTCCGGCCCCGGAAAAACGCCGTCAGCGCCAGTCCTCCGGCCACAAAGGAGGCCAGGGCATAGGCATGAAGCACTTTGCCGAACATTTCAAATTTCCCCAGCAAGATGCTGCCACTGCCCAAAAAGGCCGAGCCCAGAACAACCTGAAACGGCATCCGGTATTTGGAGGCCTCTTCCAAGGGAAGGGCAGAACCACGCACGGATTCGGAAAGAGCCATAAGGGAAGGCAGAATCGATGGGCTGGCCGCCGCTCCCGCCACTAACAGAGCCGCCCCGTAACGCAAAATCTGCGTGAATTCTCTTTCCTCATGGGCCTTCCAGAGGCCCACCGCGACGGCCAGCAGCATGGAATAAACAAAACAACTGGGGTGCCCTCCCACCGCCGAGTGATAAGCGGAAAGCACCGTAATGACCCAAAACAATTGCGTCCGTTTTTCCCACCAGACCCCCACCAGCCAGGGAAGGGCGGCGACATTGGCCAAATACCAGAACCACGAGCCACCCACCAGCAGGCTATACATGCTGAAGCCGTAACTCAGGCTTAAAAAAACCGCAAAGCCCGGTGTCACAGAGGTCAGACGGGCCTCCCCGAGTTTGCGCAGCAACCAACGGAAACCCGCCACCGCCAACAGAAGATTGCCCATGGCGTAAAGATCCACCAGGGCATTCCGGAGAAAAGTGGGCGAAAACAGGGATAACAACAGAACAACCGGATGCCATAACACATTGAATGCCGCATCACGATAAAGCGGATAATTCCCCCCGAAAAGTTCCTGGCTGATGAAAGGATTGGCTCCTGCCCAGATCTTCTGTCCAACGGAAACCCAGACCGGAAAAGCCAAAGTAAAACTGTCATCCGTCAAAAAAAAATAGGGCCTCCAGAATTGCAGTAACAATAACAAAGGGCAGGCCAACAACAGTGTCGTCCCCACTCCTTTTTGCCCCCAGATATCGAAGAGTTTCTTTTTCATTTTTTATTCTTTAGATACAGGCTGTTCAGACTGTCCTGGTGCATTAAAAGCCAACCCTGCTTCTCCAGTGCGGGTCCCAGTGGGTTCCCATACGGCAACACGGCCGAGGTCACTCCGCGTTCCTCCAGTTTTCCATACCAGCCCTTCTCCATCCGCAACACCGGAAGATAGGTTCCCAGAATGAACTTGTCCCGGTAGAGATCCGTGCGGTCGTCCATGAACACTTTCAACTCCGGACCAAAACGGTAAATCAGTGCACCGCCCAGATCGTCCGTATTGAACAGTCGATGGAAATCCTCAGGCCTGCTTTCAATGAATACGGCCGAAGCCGAACTCAAACGCAGATCATCCAGATTCTTCCGGAACAATCCGGGCAGCAGCCAGACCAGGGAGATAAACAGAATCGAAAAAGAACCTGCATAAACCCATCCTGACTTCAACTTTCTTTGGCTTTCCGTAATATCCGCCAAACGCCGGCTTAGAACCGGTAAGGCATCGTCGAACCATTGTCCAGCCAGGCGGGCCAGCACAGGGGCCGCGACCAACATAAAAAGAATAGCATGACGGACTGAGCTAATAGCGAAGTAAAGAAAAAAGACCAGACAGGCGGCTTCCGGCCAGCTTAATTGTTTCCAGCGGAAGACCAACAGAACCATGAGCACAAGAATGGTTCCGAAAAACAAGCGGACATTCAGACTGTCGTGGACAAAGGGCGTGGTGTATTCATGCCAATACCGCAGGCTCTCCAAGTCGAGATAACTAAAGATCGCCTGGTGAAGGCCGTAGCCGTAGGGATTGATCAGACTGGCCAGTCCACAGGCAAGAGCGCATGCAGCAAAAATAAAGACACGCTTCCACATCAGCGAATTGCGCCTGCAACAGGCCTCCAGGGCTGCGCCCAAAGTGAAAAGTGCGGTCAGGATCAGACCTGCCACAAAACCACCATGCATGTTGGACCACAAAATCATCAGACAGGGCAGAGGCAACAAAACGCGGATCAACTCCATTGGCTTCTGCGGGCTGCGGAATGCTCTCTCCAGAAAAAGAAGAAAGGCCGTGAAAAAAAGATAGGTCACCACGTGGGGCCGGGCCTGCAAATGCATCGTCATCACCAGCCAGGTAACAAAGACCATGGACAGCGCACACAAAACCTGGGTGCCCTGTTCCAGCATCCGCTGCATCAGCACAAGAAGCGTCCAGCCCAAAACCAGAGCACAGATTGCGGTGACCAAAGGCAGCCCCCCCACGGCCTGTAGAAAACCTGTCAGAAACTGGAACAACCATTGGTAAAGCGTCCAGCTCAGGTCCGGAACCGTGTACGAATAGGGATCATGAACAGGCAGTTTCCACGTTTCCCACAACATCTGGCCGGTTTTTAACTGCCAGCCCGTTCCCGGATCCATCAGCATCCGGCCCGGCTGCAACAGCACAAATATCAGATGAACCAGAAACAAAAAAAAGACGAAAGGGGGCAGATAGGACGGGAGTTGTGCCTTTACTGACGTCATTAAACCGACTTTGAAGCAATGTGGTTGGCTGTCTAAACAAAATTTAGGATCGCCAGAATCCTTTCCTTGGGAAAATCTAACCGCTGATGAACCTGCGAACTCTCCTGGTCATACCCGCCTATCGTGAAAACCATCGGCTGCCTTTCTACCTTGCGAGCTTGTTGCCAGTGCTGAAAGAATCAGGGCTCAGCGTCTCTGTCCTTGTGGTTGATGATGGTTCAGGCCCTGCGGAAGCCGATGCCTTGGTTCAAATCCTGAAGCCACTAAGCACTTCCTTTGCCCAACTGCTCCCACCCCTGCTTCTCAACGTCAACCGGGGCAAGGGAGCCGCTGTGCGCGCAGGGTGGAACCAGCTTCACGATGAGCAGCTCCTGGCTTTTGTGGACGCCGATGGAAGCATTCCGGCCCGTGAGGTTCTGCGTCTTTTGTCGCTGGCGGAAAGTTCCACTCTGACCAACGAAGCCCTGTTTGCCAGCCGTGTCAAAATGCTGGGCCACACCATTGAACGCCATTTCCACCGTCATGTTCTGGGGCGCATCTACGCCAGCATCATCGGCAGTCTCCTGAAAGTTCCTGTCTACGATTCGCAATGCGGCTTCAAAATCATCAGGGCAGAAATCTGGCGGGAGATCAAAACCGAGCTCTCAGAAAACGGTTTCGCCTTTGATGTGGATCTGCTTCTCGCCCTCCGTAAACAGGGGGTCTCAGTGAAGGAAATTCCCATCGACTGGGCGGATGTTCCCGGAAGCAAGGTGAGCTTAATCTGCGACAGTTTTCGCATGTTTCTGGCTGTCATCAGACTCCGTGGTCGTTATCAGCAGCTGCCCGGCCGTTGATTCCACTCCACTCAATAAAAACTTAGTGGTTTGGCAGGCATACCTTCAAGAGGACGACGGATTTCGTATAGACCTGGAACGATCTCTTCTTTTTCAGCATACGCACAACGGAGCATCTCAATTTTGGCGTCGATATTGTCGATATGGTGCAGAAGCATGCCTTCCGGAGTCCGTGGCGTCACCGGGGATCCGAACTCCATCTGCCCGTGATGGGACGCAATCAGATGCAACAGATGATCCCGCACCAGTTCCGGCGACGGCTTGACTTCCGCCGCAAACAGAGCGGGGTGTAATTCCGCCGCCTGATGCCATAATTTGTTGACCACTTCAATCCCGACCGAGATATGGCCGATGAGTTCCCCCCTCCGGTTCGGTTGGCTGATAAAGCCCTGGTCAGGGTAATCATTTTCCCAAAGTTTCCCGACATCATGAAAAAGCACCCCGCAATAAAGCAGGGCGGGGGTCACTTCCTCATAAAGCGGGGCCAAGGCTGCCGCACAGCGCAGCATCTGGCTGGTGTGCTCCAGCAGGCCACCGCGGCGTGCATGATGATAGGTCCGTGCGGCCGCAGCCCGCTTCCATTTCTTTTCATGCTGCTCCAAAGAAAGTAGTGCCACCGCACGCAAGGCTGACTCCGGCAAGGCCGTAAACGTTTGCTGAAGAAAATCCCAATCCTCCACCTGTTTACGTTTTGAATCTTCCGATCCCGCAAGAAACGTTTCCGTTTCGGAAACGGTCAGAAACCGCAGCTGCGGCTTCTCCACGTTCAGTCCGAACTGGTTGGTAAAAAAACGTCCGCCCAGTTCACAAAGATCCCCGCTTTTCAGGTCGGAACAAAAATCAAACGCGTCGGTTTCGGCCCAGATTTTAAAGCGGGCCTTCTGCCGGGCATCAACCACTTCCAGGTCATAGAAAGGTTTGCCGTTCTGGGTTTTTCCGAGTCGAAGCTGATCAACCTGAACCGAAACCTCTTCCTCCCGCGGCTCTTCGGCCGCCTGCTTCACCAATTCGGAAAGTGTAATCATGGCTGTAGCTTAATCAAATGCCCCGAAGTCTGGCAAGCATTGCGCTTGCTAGGCATACGTGGAGGAATCCCCGTCACGATAGGCCATCCACTTCCGATAAGGCTGGTATTGATTGGACTCCGTGGCGGGAAGGCAGCGTTTTTCCAATGCCAGCATTTCTTCCGGAGGCATCGGGACAAAAGACCGGGCAATGGCCACATTCTGCCGCAGATGCTCAAGGGAATTGATCCCGCTGACAAGACTGCTGACCGGAAGGGAAAAAGCATAACGCAAAGCCTCCCCGGGCTTCAATACACCGTCCTGAACCACCTTGGCATTTCCTCCCAAGGACTTCATGCCAAGGGGCGCGATCTGTTGCTTGACCAGTTCGGGCAGCACACGGCGCAAAAAAGCATTGGAGTTGGCTTCGATCGGGGACAGGGGGATCTGGCAGGCATCGAAAGGATACTGGCGCTTCAGAACTTCCAGATGCACGTCAGGTTCTGTGTGGCCCGTGAAGCCGATAAAGCGCACCTTGCCCTGTTTCTTGGCTTCTTCCAGGGCGGCGACAACACTGTTATCGCGAAAGCCATGCTCGACCTGCTCCATCGTGGCCACGGCATGCCATTGCCAGAGATCCAGATGGTCGGTCTGTAGGCGCTTGAGGGATTCATCCAACATCTGCAGGGCTTCTTTTTTCCCGCCTTTGCCGTGGTTGCAAACTTTGGTCATCAGAAAGACTTTGTCCCGTCGTCCCAGTAGAGCTTTGCCCATCAATTCTTCGGAACGTCCGTTATGATAATCCCAGGCGTTGTCCATGAAGGTGACACCAGAATCAACAGCTTCATGCGCAATCCGGAAGGACTCTTTTTCGTCGGAGGCCGTGGCGAAGTGGTAGCCACCCAAAGCCAGGGATGAAACATGGAAATCGTGACGTCCGAACTTGCGTTGTGGAACCCCCGCCTCCAAAGCCGGTTTCTCTTGGGCGTGGAGCCGTGCCGAATTTCCTCCCAAAATCATGCCAGCAGCGGCGATTCCCAGGCTTTTTAAAAACTCCCTGCGCTCCTGAGTTGAAGTGCCTTTGTCCATGGGGGTAGGGTAACGGAAGTTTCTTTTTGCTCAAACTCAAACTCAAACACCCAGGCCCTGATACAACATCAGGTAGACGATCACTCCGGTAACAGAGACATACATCCAGATCGGAAAGGTCCAACGGGCAATTTTTTTATGTTCTTCCAGGCGGTTTTTCAGACTTAGGTAAAACGTCCTGAAGATCAGAGGCAGATTCACCACCGCCAGAATCGTGTGGGTGATGAGAATCGTAAAATAAACAACCCTGACCGGACCCTGTCCCTGAAAGGATGTCGGACCATGAAAAATTTTATGTGCCAGGTACCCGATCAGAAAAAGTGCCGACGTGACAAAGGCCGCCTTCATCAATTTTTCGTGCAACTCTTTTTTCCCCTTGAGAATGGCCGTGAGTCCCGTAACGAGCAGGATGGTGGTAATGGAGTTTAAAACGGCATTCACCGCCGGCAGGTCTTGGACTTGAATCATGATGGCTCTTTCAGTGTTTTTGCCAGCAGCCTTTGCATCTTTTTCAAAAAATCAGGGGAAGAACCTTCCAGATAACCGCGTGTTTTTCCGTCTTTCCCCACCACCACAAAAAGAGTGCTGTGGGTGTAGGGCCCCGTAATCGGCAAATCCTCTTCCGACGCTTCAGCCACGCTCAACTTGAAGCCGTTCAGGATAAGTGGATGCATGGCCGATCGTTCTCCAGTCAAAAAAGTCCAACGCTTCCAATCTGCTCCATGATTTTCTCCGTAAGTCTTCAACACCTCCGGAATGTCGTAGTCCGGATCAACTGTAAAGGTGACGAATTGTATGCCACTGTCCGCCTCAATCTGCTGCTGTAGCGCCGCCATATTCCTCGTCATGAGCGGACACGGGCCGGGACAGCGTGTAAAAATAAAATTGGCCACCCAGACTTTACCCCTGAGTTCTTCCGTTCCAAACGGAACCCCTTCCTGATTGTTGAAACGAAATTCAGGAATGGCAAAAGCCGGGAACCCCTGCTCTTTTGCCTTATTTTTATCGAAAACCTGGAACGTGTACAACAGGTTCACGCCGACCAAAAAAAGGGTCAGCAGGAAAAAGAATCCGATCAGGAAAATGTGTTTGCGACTCATAATATTCAGTTAACCGTTGGCCAAACTGTCACATCATGGGCCTTTTGCAAGTATGGAAGGCTTTCCCTCTGTTTATTGATGGTTAATATCCAAAGATGTCCGTTTCCACCCAACTCCAAGCCACGACTTATCGGCTGGAGCGCTGGAGAGCCCTCGCCTCCGGCATTATTGACACCGGCCCCCAAACTTTCCTCCTCCTGATTGCCGTAGCCTATTTTCAGGCCGGCAACACCGCACAAAGTTTGGTCGCCACAGGCGGTGCCATCGGCATGGTGCTCAGCCCCCTGACCATTTTTTATGCACGTCGCCTGGGGCTTCCCGTGGCACGTGCCGCCTCGTTCCTCCTGGCCCTCGGAGCCTTCTTCGTTTTCATCCCGGTGTTCTGGTTTCAACTCTGGATTTATGTCGCCGGAACCATGCTGGCCATGATTTCTATCAGTGCCGCCATTCCCCTCTTTACGCAACTCTACCAGGACAACTACAAAAAATCCTCCCGTGGCCGCCTTTTCAGCCGCAGCACGATGATCAAAGTCGCCGCCGGAGGCATCTTCAGTTACATCGCCGGAGATATCCTCAACCGAGACATCGGTTTTGCCCGCCTGGTTCTGGTGGCATTGGCTTTTTGCTTCCTGATCGGTTCATGGCTTCTCTACATCTGTCCCTCCGCCAAACTGCAACCCGAACAAGGCTCCTTTCCCTTCCGCTCCCTGCGTTCGGTCCTTGAAGACAACGCCTTCGCCTGGGTTCTGCTCAGTTGGATGTTCATGGGTTTTGGTAATCTCATGATGTTTCCCATCCGGGTCAAATTTCTGCTCGAACCCCGCTTCGGCATCGAATATCCCGTGGCCTGGGTCGCGATCATCACCGGAGTGATCCCGGCCGTGGTGCACTTTGCCACCAGCCCTGTCTGGGGCATCCTTTTTGATCGCATCAACTTTTTCGTCATGCGGGTGATTCTGAACCTCATCTTTGTCGCTGCCGTCAGTTCTTTTTTCCTCGGACGGAGTCTGCCCATGTTTGTCTTGGGCTCGGTCTTTTTCGGACTGGCCTTCGGTGGGGGCAATGTGGCCTGGGGCCTTTGGGTCACCAAAATGACCACGGGCGACAAAGTGGCCGACTACATGTCCTGCCACACGTTTTTTACCGGAGTCCGCAGCTTCCTCGCCCCCGTGCTTTCCATCTGGCTCGTCTCCTTTATCCCGATGCCCTCTGTTGTCGGCATCAGCGTATTGCTGATCCTGATCGCCTCCCTCATGCTCCTACCCGAGCTGCAATCCGTCCGCCGCCGCAGGGCCGGGACACCCCTTATTGAGGATGTCAGCGAGTAATCCGTTGTTTTTCCTTATCCCACGGTCTCCGGCTTGCTGTTGCCAGCTTCTCGATATAACCTGAATTGCTCTTATGCCTTCCAACCGCCTGATCCACGAAAAATCGCCCTACCTGCTCCAGCATGCCCACAATCCCGTGGACTGGTTTCCCTGGGGGGAGGAAGCCTTCGCCAAAGCCCGTTCCGAAAACAAACCCATCTTCCTTTCCATCGGCTACTCCACCTGTCATTGGTGCCATGTCATGGAGCACGAATCCTTCGAGGTGGAAAAAGTCGCCGGGGTGATGAATCGCCTTTTTGTGAACATCAAGGTGGATCGCGAGGAACGCCCTGATGTGGACCAACTTTATATGACCTTTGTCCAGGCCACGACCGGACACGGCGGCTGGCCCATGAGCGTCTGGCTCACCCCGGAATTGAAACCCTTCGTCGGCGGAACCTACTTCCCTCCCGATGACCGTTATGGACGCCCTGGCTTTGTCCACATGCTGGAAAAGATCGCCGAAGCCTGGAACTCGGAGCCGGACAAAATCCGGGCTCATGGCGACGGCGTTTTACAGGGACTTCGGCAGGCTTCCTTCTCATCGCTTTCTCCCGACAGTGCCCTGAAGGAAGAATGGGCCAAACTGACAGCCGCCCGCTTCATCGGCAGCTTTGATGAAACCAATGGCGGATTCGGCTCCGCCCCCAAATTCCCCAGACCCAGCGTCCTGAACTTTCTTTTCCGGCAAGCCCATCACTCAAACAACAAGGATGGTGTCGAAAAAGCCTGTTTCACCCTGCGCCAGATGGCCCGGGGAGGGATGCATGATCATGCCGGTGGCGGTTTTCACCGCTATTCCGTCGATGCCCGCTGGCATGTCCCCCATTTTGAGAAAATGCTCTACGACCAGGCCCAGTTGCTGGTTTCCTACCTCGAAGCCTATCAACTGACTAAAGATCCTTTCTTTTCCGCCGTTGCGGAAAAAACACTGGCCTATTGTTTCCGCGATCTTCTCAGCCCCGAGGGTGGATTCTATTCCGCCGAAGACGCCGACAGCCTTCCGAACGCAGCCTCCACCAAAAAACTGGAAGGTGCCTTCTATGCCTGGACCTATGGCGGGCTCGAAGAAAGCCTCGGCGAGGAACTCCTCCCTGTGTTTGAAAAAACCTTCGAGATCGAAAAAAGCGGAAACGTCCCCGCCGCCATCGACCCGCACGGTGAGTTGACCGGAGTCAACGTGCTCATCTTCCGACGGGACGCCGACACCAGCCCCAGGGTTGAACAAGCCTTGCAAAAACTTTTCCTGAAGCGGGCAGAACGCCCGCGTCCCCATCTCGATGACAAAATCATCACCGCCTGGAACGGGCTGCTTCTCTCCGCCCTGGCCAAAGCCTGGTCGGTTCTTCGTCATGAAGAGGCCCTTGTCCGGGCCGAAGGACTAGTGGTCTTCATCCAAAAAAATCTCTACCAACCCGGAGCCGGGACGCTCCTGCGGAGTTATCGCCAGGGACCTTCCACCATTCCGGGTTTTGCCGAAGATTATGCCTTCCTCATCCAAGGACTGCTCGATCTGTATGAAGCCACCGGTAAAGAATCCCATCTTTCCTGGGCCTGGGATTTGCAACAGAAGCAAAACGAACTCTTCCTCGATCCGCAGGAAGGCGGTTATTTCCGAAGCACTGCGGCAGACACTTCCATTCTGCTTCGCATGAAGGAGGACTATGATGGGGCCGAACCTTCCTCAAACTCCATCTCGTCCCTGAATCTGATTCGGCTCTCCGACATGCTGGAGGACGGGAAACTGAGGGAAGAAGCGTCCAAAATCCTGCGCCAGTTTTCCGGCCACATGGAACAGTCCGGAACCTCCGTGCCCCAGCTCCAGGTCGCACTTCTCGCTTACCTGCACCAGCCTTCACAGATCGTGCTGAGCGGTGCCTTGAAGGATCCTCTCCTCCGCCAACTGCAGGCCACTCTGGGTGAAACCTATCTGCCGGATAAACTAATGCTTTACGTCAACACCGGGGAAGCAGACTCTTTCCTGAAAGAAAAACTCCCCGCCTTGGAAAAGTTCGAGACCATCAACCAGGTTCCCACAGCCCATGTCTGCCGCGATTTCAGCTGCCAACTCCCGGTAAGCACTCCGGAAGATTTACGGAAACAACTCTTCACGCAAACGTAACATCCCTAACCGCTTTTCAAGTGTACACAGTGCCCCCCTTAACTAACTTGAAGCGGCGGCCCTGAAACTCAAAAAAACCTCTCTCCCATGCCCCTAAAAAAAGACCAACGCGTCCTGATCCTGTCCGCCAGTGCCGGCAACGGGCATGTGAAGGCGGCCGAAGCTTTGGAGAACGCCTGCCGCCAACATCCCCGCGTGGCCGGGGTCACCCACGTCGACGCCCTCGATTTCACCAACAAACTTTTTCGCGATTTCTACTCGAAGCTTTACACCAGGCTGGTGCAGGACGCCCCCACCTTTCTTGGCTGGTGGTATGAGAGCAGTGATGAGCCCTGGAAAACCGACCGCATGCGTTTCATGCTCGACCGCATGAACACAGGACCTCTGATCCGCATGATCAAAGACCTGCAGCCGGATGTGACCATCTGCACTCATTTTCTTCCGGCCGAAATCATTTCCCACCTGATCGCCAAGGGTCAGATTGAAGCCAAGCTCTCCATTGTCGTCACCGATTTCGATTTTCACGCCATGTGGCTTTCCAAAACCTTCCACCAGTATTTTGTCGCCCTGGACGAAACCAAAGTGCATCTGAACCGGCTGGGGCTACCCGAGGAAAGGATCTCAGTCTCCGGCATCCCCGTGCATGAGGTTTTTTCCCAACACAAAGACAAGGCCGTGCTTTGCCGCAAACACAGACTGCGCGAAGATCTCCCCATTCTCCTGCTCAGTGCCGGAGCCCTCGGCGTCGGCCCGGCCCGGGCAGCCGTGGAATACCTGCGGTATCTGGAAACGCCCTGTCAGATCGTTGTTATCTGCGGAAAAAACGGGGAGCTTCAAGAACAGGTGCGCGACCTGTCTGCCAAGAACTATCCTCCCCATCTGTCCGTCCATGTCCTGGGCTACACGACGGAGATGGACGAATTCATGACCATGGCGGATCTTTACATCGGCAAGCCCGGAGGCCTCACCACAGCTGAACTCCTGACCAAAGGCGTTCCTATGGCAATCCTCTCACCCATCCCCGGACAGGAGGAGCGCAATAGCGACCATCTGCTGGAAAAAGGCGTGGCCATCAAGTGCAACGAATTTACCACCATGGCCTACAAGATCGATCTTCTGTTCCGCGAGCCGGAACGGCTCTCCGGCATGAGGAAGGCAGCCCTCGGCCTGGGACGGCCTGACGCGGCTTCTTTCATTGTCCATACTCTTTTGAACAGACTGGATCCTGGACCCCACACCATGGACGCAGAGGAACAATCCATGGCCAAGAATATTCCCAAAGTCTGACCCCTTCCTATGGACACACCCAAACCATTTCTCTGGGGCACTGCCTGCTCCGCCTATCAACACGAAGGCGGCTTCAACCAGCCCGGCCTACCGCTCAACAACTGGTATGAATGGGAACAAACCGGCAAGGTGGACAAAACCGGCCGCTCCGTGGATTTCTGGAATCGCTACGAAGAAGATTTCCGGAATGCCCGTTCCATCGGCCTGACTGCTTTCCGGCTCGGGCTTTCCTGGAGCCGGGTGCAGCCTTCTCTCGATCCCGAGTCGGAAGCCGAACCACCATTTGATCAGGCCGCCATCGCCCACTACGCCCGCATCCTGATCAGCGCACGCCAGCACGGCTTGGAGCCCCTGCTCACCCTCCATCACTTTGAGCATCCGCACTGGCTGGGAACGGATGCCTGGCTGGAAACGGGAACCATTTCACGCTTCCTGCGCTTCATCGAAAACGTGGTGCCCGAACTCAACCGCCAACTGCTGGAAGCGGGGCAGCAACCACTACGATGGTTCATCACGCTCAACGAGCCGAACATGCTGGCCATGGTCACCTATGGATTGGGAGCCTTCCCCAGCAAATACCACTTTCATTTATCCAAAGGTGAAACGGCCCTGCAAAACATGCTCATGGCCCACATCCGTGCCTACCGCCTCCTCCACTCCCTCTACGAACAAAATCCCAGTTGGGGAAAGCCCTTGGTCACCTTCAACAATTACACCAGCGATCTTTACTGGATGGATCAGGCCCTAATGGATGTCATGATGGCCCCGAGCTCCGGCATTCCCAAACAAGACCTGCCCGATTGGCTCCATGACCGCTTCCAAAACTACCGCGAACGTTTCCGTCAGGCCGACCTTCCCTTCAGCCGTGGAATCGCCTACTGGCTGAGCATTGGATTCAAGGGACTCAATAATCTTGTCGGCCCCCATGTCATCCGCAGGAAAAGTTTCCGTCCGCTTTTCGATCTTCTCTATGAACGTCCTGAAGAAAGACCCATGGATTATATCGCTTTCGATTACTATGATCCTTTTGCCGGCCATGCCCTGCGCCTTCCGCGTTGGGAAGAATGGCTCACCCCCCAGCACAGCCTGCACAGCTGGCTGGTGAATCATCTCGCATCAAAAACCTGGGATTGGAGGATTCTTCCCCAAGGTCTTGAGTTCTTTATCACCCATTACACCACCGTCTATCCAGGGATGCCTTTGGTGATCGCCGAAAATGGCATGTCCTACATGCGCTCGGATTTCAAAGCGATTCCCTGGCGCCATGATGGCCTGACCCGAAGCGGCTTTCTCCGCCAGCACATTCCGGTTGTGCAGGAGTTAAAAAAACTGGGTTATCCCCTGGAAGGGTATTTCCACTGGTCTCTAACCGATAATTATGAGTGGGGATCCTTCGCCGCGCGGTTCGGATTATTTGAGGTGGATCTGGAACACGATTCTCTGGAGCGCCATTCCATCAATACCGCAGGAGACAATCCTTCGGAAACCCTGGCTGAACTGATCAACCCCAAAACCTGAAGTGGGGAACTGTCCTCTGCTTTTCCTCCAGGAACCCGGCAGGAAACGCTTAAAATTTCCAGTTCAAACCAAGCACCGGTCCAAGGGCATCCAAGCCGTTGTTCTGACGTGCAGGTTCGGACAGACCCGCATTTGAATAGTGCTGATACAGGGCTCCGAGAGAAACTTCAAGGCGGTCATTGATCAGATAACGGACTCCCAGTCCGACCGCGAAGGTGAACATGAAATCCTGGCCTTGTGCGCCAACCACCGTTCCGCTGTTGGTGAAACCCACCCCCACACGGCTTTCCACATAAGGAACAAAATCCCATCCATCCTGAACAAAGTTATAACGCGGGCCGAAGATGGCTCCCGAAAAATAGTCTTCGGGCCCTTCAAACACCGGCGAATAATAACCGCTGAACACCCATTCCGTGTTGCCCCGCCGCCAGCCTTCGTTCCCCACATCATCCAACTGCCAGCGCAGGGAAAGAATCTGGGGCGAATAAACATTGCTGTTAGCGTTGCCTGCGATATCGAACATGACGGCACTTTCGTAAGCCACGTCCATGCGGTTTTCATAAAAGCGTTCATCCACACGTGTGGTTACAGCACTGGATTTCAAAAGAGGTGCTGCAATCTTGGCTTCGTTCGCCAGCAGACAAAGAGGGGCAAAAAGCAGGGCACAGAAAGTAGTCGACTTCATACTGGGTGAGGAACGTAGCAAGTTCCATGCACAAAGCAAGTGGGTGGTTTGTTGCCTATTCTAGGATTGAAAACCAACTCGCAAATTTCCATCTGGTCAGAAACAACAAATGTAATACAGTGCCCGAGTGGCAAACAACTTTAGCCGTGTCAGATCGCGACACTCAATAGGAGAGTGGTATGGTCAGGGACTGGAGACTTTGGATCCCGAAGAACGTAGGTTGCTTGCTCAACGTGAAATCAAAGTTGACGATTTAGTAGGTGTAGATTGCCCTTTTCAAGTCAAATCCAAATGCAACAAAAAGGGTGGTGTATGCAGCCTCAGACTGTACAAACAAGAAGGTGAAACCCCAACCTATGGAACAGGCTCTCCAATTACGACATGTCCCAATCGGTTCCTAGAAGACAACATGATCTATACTTGGGTTGGAGAAGTTCTACTGGGCACAAAAAATCCGGAAATTCTCTCCGAAATCGGATTTCTTGACAGACTTCGTTTGGACGAAAAAGAAATCAGCGAGGAGGAAAGTAAGGATTTTATAGGGCGAATTGACAGTGTTCTTCTGCACCCGGAAAAGCCCTTGAATTGGTGCGCGCTCGAAATCCAAGCTGTGTATTTTTCTGGTAAAGCCATGAAGGGAGAATTCGCCCTACTTAGCAAATGGAACAAGCAGGAATTGCCCTTCCCCGCTCTTCATCGTCGCCCTGACTGGCGCAGCTCTGGCCCCAAGCGGCTTCTACCCCAACTGCAAACCAAAACCCCTACCATTAGCCGGTGGGGTAAAAAAATTGCTGTTGTAGTTGATGAACCCTTTTTTTCCTCTCTGGTGGGTTTAAAGGAAGAGAACGATTTATCCAATGCAGAAATAGTCTGGTTTGTCGTTGGCTATGACCCGTCCAAAAATGGCTGGAAAATGGCCAAGCGAAAAGTTGCACTTACAACTTTGGACTCATCCGTTAAAGCACTCACAGGTGGCACACCTCTTCCAAAAGATACTTTTGAAAAACAATTACTTTCAAAGCTCAGACTGCAAAAGCCTCAGCACCCTCTTTTAAAATAATCTAGACCGTTTTAAGCCAACTCAAATCCCGCCCAATCAAGAGCTCTGTCATTTTGGCGTGGTGAGTACTTTTCATTGCAATGGCTTTACTTTCGAATCCGAATTTTTTAACCAAAGCTGCTATTTCAACTGTATTATCATAACTCATAATAAAATCTCCCTTACATTTGCTTAGGATAGTGAAAAGATTGGAGTGATTCACTTCCCAAGTAGTGTAAAGTCGCCTGGCCGCAATGGTGTAGGGGGGATCTACGTAAAATACCGCTTCTTTGTCCGATTGATGTTCTCGTATCAATTCAAATGCGTCGCCGTGAACAAATGTCAGTTTTTCTTTTGTGGCATTAATTTCACCAATTCGACGTGCCAAAGTTTCAGGATACCATCTCGAATTAAGCCCCCTGCCGTTTTCCCCGGTTTTTATAAATCCTGCACCAGGGGCCAGAATCCCTCCGCGCTGAACCCGGTTACGCAGAATGGTCTGGAATGCCTGATCACGGAGTTCAGAAGGTGCCTCCTTCAATACCTTGCGCACATTAGCTTCGGTAAGATCAAATTCTTGAATACGTTTTGCCAGCCAGTTAGCCTGACCATTCAGCACTACACGCCAGACCGATGAAACTGCCGGATCCAATTCGCTAAAGATCACATGTTTGGCAAGACCCTCAAAAGCTGCGGTCAAACTGACGATAGCACCTCCTGCAAATGGTTCTATCAATCGTGCAGGTTGGGATGACCTGGAACTCAACCAATCCCGAATATATGGAATCAACCATGTCTTCCCGCCCGGATATCGGAAAGGACTTCGTTGTGGAACTGATGAGACATTAATCGGTTTTCCAACTGAATAGGAAACTCTTTTCAAAGGCACCATTTCCAAAACAATTGAGTTTGGCCCCTCCTTTATTTTAAAACTCTGCGACTTATCCAGCTTGCGGGCAATTTTTGTAACTTGATCGACAAGGCTTTTAGGCACCCTCATAACGGTAGTTTTACCCGAGTGCCATTTCTTGGGATAGGAAGTGCTGGATGTTGCCATATAACCCTGTTACAGGGTTGTATTATTTCGTCAAGTTGTTACAGGGATTAAACTGAAATAGTCTCAAACCAGGATTATTTACGCTTCTTTAATAAGTGGCAGAATGAATCTACGGAATTTTTACAGAACGTTGACACATGTTCGCAAAATTCCAATCCAAACAAGGGGAAAACAACTACTATTAAACTTGGGTTAATCCTTCCAAGCCAAAGAATTGGCCCGGATGTTTGCCGGATTGATGGATCCGACGACGGCACTGGTGACGGCGGAGTGTTTTAAACAGAACTGAAGGCATTCCTCCGGACTGTGCTTCAGGCCTTGCCCTCCCAGCCAGCCGCTGCCCAGAGCTTTTTTGATCAACACGCCCTTACCCAGCTTCTCTGCCCGTTCCAGATTGGGCTCTTCTTCCCGTGTCCAAGGATTGTAGGTCAACATGACCACATCAGTCCGCTCCAGACCCAACGCGCTGCCATCAACCGTTTTGGTGGAAATTCCATAGGCCCGGATCAGCCCCTGTTTCTTGGCCTGCTGCAAGGTCTGCCACAATACTTCATCCGCCAGGATTTCCTTGTCCCGCCCATCCGAATGAATGAGGAGAATATCCAGATACTCCGTCCGAAGCCTCTGCAGGCTGCGCTCCAGACTGCGGCGGACATGGGCGGCGCTGAAATCAAAGCGGGATTGCCCGTTTTCGAACTCTTCTCCCGCCTTCCCGCAGAGAACCCATGAGTCCCGCACACCGGGGAGACACTTCCCGATCCTTTCCTCGCTCAATCCATAGGCGGGGGCCGTATCCAAAAGATTGATGCCCAGTTCGCGGCACAGCTCCAGAATGGCCGTGATCTCCGCATCCGAAGGAAGCTCAAAGCCTGACGGGTATTTAACGCCTTGATTGCGCCCGAACTTGACCGTGCCCAGGCCCAGGGGAGAAACCTCGATGCCGGTGCCGCCTAAAAGACGTTTCTTCATAAGTTTATTGAAACAGCCTGTCCCAGAGGGCTTCGGCCACAGGAGGAACCGGAAGTCCATCCAAAGCATCCGGATTCGTTTCCAGAGGGAGAGGTGCTTTATCCAGAACCTTGAACACATCATCCGACAAGGCCGGAGCCAGAGCCAGTTTGCTCGGCCAACAGATCACAGCGTTCCCTCTCTTGGAACAGTAAGAGCCAGGGGGGCGATGCCCACCGGGATAGATCGCCTCCGCACGATTGACCCGATGCGACCTCCACTGGGCTCCCGCCAAGTCCACCCAGGGCATCAACTGACCCAAGAGTTTGCGGGCACGCCCGATCTGTTCTTCTTCGGAAAAGTCCACTCCGGTCTCGGCCAGATCCCCTCCCAGATACCAGACGGGCACCCCTGCCTTGTCATAATGGGTCGTGATGACCACCGGCGGCTTGGTCGAAGCCGCCAAAGCCACGGCATAAAACGGGGTCAGTCCTCGACTCTTGACACACACCTGGTGAAGCGGGCGCCGTTGCATGGTGGGTAATTCCATCCCCTTCAATTGACCAAGAAGCTCTTCATTCCCTTGGCCTGCGGCAAAGACATAATTCCCCGCCTCAAAACGATAACTCACCGATCCTTGGCTGAGTTCAAAAGCTCCGACCCGCCCTTCTTTCATCAGGAGACGACTGGTAACGCCGGACCCTGATGAAAAAATCCGTCCTTTTCCCAGCTCTGCCATCACTTGAACCAGGGAGGAAGGTTCCACCACGCGCTCGTTCAGTTGAAAGACCGAACCCTTGTAACGGGGATTCTGCAAAACGGGCGGATACTGTTCACGGTCAAGATGACGGGCCCGGCTCGAGAGGGTTTTACTGGCGAAAAACGACGTAACCTGGGAGGCAATGCCACCGCTTGACCATAACACCTGATGATCCGATAGCATCCGCACAGAACGAAGATCCAAGTCCCCCTTCCCGCCAAAGCTTTCATTCCAACGACCAGGCATATCGGCAATCGCCTCGGAGGCATCATTGAGAACACCATTCAGGGCATACTTCAACCCACCATGGATCACCCCTTGGGAGGCAATGGTTTGTTCTCCGCCCAGGGTCTTGTTTTCAAAGAGATAGGCCGAACGGCCTTCGGCCAGCAAACGGTTGAGGAGCCAGAGCCCGGCAATGCCTCCCCCGAAGATGACCACTTCTGTCTGAATCGTTCGCGTCTCCACAGATTAGAAAATAAGTGCCGGAATGGTAAAGTCGAGGAATTGTGGGTTTAACCATGGAACCACAAATAATCTTGCTTAAAAATCATACCTTCTTGAGCCGATACCCGGCCCGGTTCTCCGCCTCGATCAGTCCCGGGCGGTCATTCCTGGTGATGCCGCTGAAAGCCTAAAGATCTGGCCTGTATCCAGACCCAAGCAATGACTACTGACCCGCCACGCCACCGCTGTCCTCGAGTTGTTTCAGCTCCTCTTTGGACATTTTTTCCAGAAGCAGCGTCGTGGAAATACCCGGCACGTGGCCGAGGAAGAAAACCGGGATTTTTTCGCGGAAGAGGGATTCACGCAGGACAGGGTCAATGCTCTCGATGGTGTAATCGCCCCCTTTGACATAGACATCAGGCTTCAATTTCAACAACAAATCGGTCACATGAGCTTCTGGGAATACCAAGACAGCATCCACACAGTCGAGACGACCCAGCATTTCCAGGCGCCTGGCCTCGTTCCGGTGGGGACGACCGGGGCCTTTCAACTGGCGGACGGAGGCATCCGAATTGATGCCGACGAGAAGGAAGTCCCCCTGCTTACGGGCTTCTTTCAAATAATGGACATGGCCGGCATGGAGCAGATCAAAACAGCCATTGGTAAATACCATTTTTTTTTCCGAGGCAAGCAACCTCTCCCGCAGCTCCAGGGCCTGGCCGAGGTTGAGGGTCTTCTCTGCCGGGTTCATGAACGCCCGGCTTTTTTCTTTCCGGGTTGTGTTTGAAAACAACGCTCGATCTCGGCCATGACAGGTGAAGCAAAGTGATAGTCCTTCTCCCACTGGTTGACAATACTGTCCAGACCGCAACTCATCAGATTGAATTGGCGCCTGATGGATTCAACCAGGAAAGGATTAAAGCTGTAGAACCCGGCGAAGATTTTCTTATCGAACTGATCAGTGCGGTTCACCTGATGACAAACCAGCACGGCATGGGCTTTGCGGCCGGCAAAAAGAACCAGCCAGTATTTTTCCAGTTCCGGGCGAAAAATGGGAATGAAGTCGATACGATTGCAACCTTTGGGAGGCTGTCCTTCCCCCCAGACCCGGACGGCATCCAAATCCTTGGAGAGACCGATATAGCGTTTTTTCTGTGGTAAAAAATTCTGCAGTTTCTGGAAGGTCGAAATCAATTCGCCTTCCCGATGCTCCGAGGCCAGATCCTCAATAGCGTGGCTGACCGCCAACATGGCCTCGTTGTTGAAAAGATGGGTGATGTCACTTTCCGGAATCTGAACCAGTTCGCCCAGAGTGGTTACTTTCACTCCGTCTGGTTTTTTTTTGCCAGCTCGGGCTTTCTTGCCTCTGGACTTGGGTGACAGGGTCTTCAGCTTGATGCACTGAAGATCCGCGTCCTCCGCATACTTTTTTAGTATGGAACGGAACTGCTTGGCTGTGCTGTCTTCGTCTCTGGTCACCGCAATCATTTCCTTAATTACTAAACCCTTTTTCAACACAAGCAAGCGCGGCGAGGCTTATCGCCTGTCTTCGGTCAAATCTTTCCATACCTTCCACGACCTGAAGCCTTTTGCCCGCCTCCCCCTCATAAGCACAGGAACCTAGTTTATTCACAAATTTAATTCCTCTAAAGCTTCCTGGCATTGCTTATGCTTTACAGAATGTAGGCTATTAAGTAGCCTGAAAGAACCAGAGCGGGACGGAAAAGTCTGTCCGGCTCACAACCAAGGAGTTGAGCCATGAGCAAAAACAAGTTCGGGACCAATGTACTCACGTCACCCCACAAATACGTGTTGCAATCCACTGAAGGTAAAGCCAAAAAATCCCACGCCCACCGCTACGAGCGCAGGCGTATACGGGAATACCTCAAACACTCTGACGAAATGATAGAAGATTTCGCCTTCTGAGATTCTTTCCGGAGCGGCACCAGCTGCTCCGGAAAAATCTTGCAGAGTGTCTTCAGGCTTCCGCAGAAACTGCGGGGGGCCCTATCAATTTTTCCAAAGCCTTGGCCGAGGAAAGAACACCCGGCACACCGGCCCCGGGATGAGTTCCGGCACCGACGAGATAAAGCCCGTTGATGTCCTCCGCCAGATTATGCGGACGGAACCAGGCACTCTGGGTCAGGATGGGCTCGAACTGGAAAGCTGATCCCAGGTAGGCATCCAGATCCGTCTCGAAATCCAGAGGGGTCTTGATGATTTTACTGACAATATGCTCACGTAGGTTGGGGCACACAGACTCCAGAGACTCCAGAATCGCTTCCGCGTAACGCTCCTTTTCCATTTCCCAATTAACCTTCCCGCCGAGATGCGGAACCGGTGACAAGACGTAGAAACACTCGTGCCCGGGAGGCGCCATGCCAGGATCTGTCCGGGTCGGGGCATGCAGGTAGAGGGAAAAATCCTTGGCCAGGAATTTATGGTCGAAAATGTCGTCCAGCAGTTCCTTGTAGCGGTGCGATAAAATGATCGAGTGGTGGGCCAGATCCGGATAGGTTCGGTTGGTTCCAAAATAAATCAGAAACAAGCCCATGCTGTATTTCATCTTCTCAATGCGTTTATCCGTCCATTTGCGGCGATGCTCCGGTTTGACGCATTTCCGGTAGATGTTGGCGACATCCCCATTCGAGACGATCAATTTCGTGGAAAAGGTTTCCCCGCCCGCCAGACGCAATCCCGTCACAGCTTCTTCCTCAATCAGAATCTCCTCCACTTTGGCGTTAAGTCGGAGCGTTCCACCCATTTCCTGGAACAATTTGATCAACCCGTTGACGAGGGCTCCGGTTCCTCCCATAGCGAAATGAACACCCCACTTTCTCTCGAGGAAATATATCATCGAATAAATGGACGAGCTATGAAAGGGATGTCCGCCCACCAGCAGGGGGTGGAAGCTGAAGACCATGCGGAGCTTGGGGTCTTTAAAATAAGAGGCGGCCATGGTGTGGACGGATTGATCCGCGCGGAGCAGGGCCAGATCGGGGGCTGTTTTGGCCATGTCCCAGACACTGCTGAAAGGATGGTCGGCCAGCTCGACGAAACCCTTCTCAAAAATTTTCCGCGTCTTCTCAATGAATTCGGGATAACGCACTGCGTCCGCGGGGCTGATTTTGCGGATCTGCTCCAGCATGTTTTCTTCCGAGCCGTTGTATTCAAAGCTGCTGCCGTCGTGGAAAATGATGCGGTAAAACGGCTCGCAAGGGACCATTTTAACGTAATCCTCGGTTTTCTTTCCCGAGAGCTCAAACAGCTCGTCGATAAGAAAAGGCGCGGTGATGATGGTCGGGCCGGCGTCGTAGGTGAACCCTTTGTCCTTGTAAACGTAACCTCGTCCGCCCGGCATGTCCCGCATTTCAAAGATGGTGGTCTGATAGCCTTTTGCCTGCAAACGGATGGCCGCTCCCAAGCCACCAAATCCGCTTCCGATTACTGCCGCCTTCACTTTATTTGCCTGTGCCATAATTGCAGGGACAGTAACACAGTTTGCCGCTTTGCCAAATGATTGATAAAGCAAGGGGGAAATCTGCCTTAGCTAATAGGGTCATCAGCCATAGGCATACCCCGCAACAAGCCCTGCTCCCCGCGCTTCACTACCCAATCATAGCGATCCCGTTGTAGACACCAAAGTATGTCCTCCTCCAGGCCCAATCCAACCAGTCGCCGTCCGTTCCGGCTGCTGCGGAAAGCTTCCTCCAGATTTCCCTTGTAAGCGCGATAGAGGGACGCCAGGGGATGATCCGGTTGCCAATCTGCGAGAATCGCCGAAGCCAGCAGGGCATCTTCCAGGGCAAAATCCTCGCCGGTTCCGCTGCAAACCAGCACGACGGGGGCTTTCTGACGCTGAAGAACGTTGACGGTCGCACGGAGATTCAGAAATGATGCCACCAGCAACAGCTCCGCTCCACGCGCCGCCTCCATGGCCCGTGTTCCATTAGTCGTGGTCAGAACCATTCCACCTCTCCGGGTTCCAGTTCCGAGAAATTCCCTGGGCGAATTCCCTTTACTGAAACCTGCCGGAGGAAGCCCTCCCCGCTCTCCAGCCAGAGTGGAACCGGCAAACTCCTCCGCTTTCCGCCGCGCTGTCTCAACATCCCCACAGGGGTAAATCCAGTCATACCCTTCCGCCAAAGCCGTCACCATGGTGGACGTGGCTCTTAACACATCAATCACGACTACAGTTTTACCGGCCCAATACTCCTGCCCTGGCCGCTCATAGGCAGCAGGCGCAGTCAACACTTCCACCGATGGCATCTCTCCGGACATAACTTCTTTTTCGTTTATTAATCCTGTTAAATAATTGACCTTACCCAACCGAAACACTTGAGGAAACATCTTGTCACAATCCCGACGAAGTTTAGACTGCCCCGAGAGCCTCCAACAATCACCATCATGCCCAAGGGATATCTCAGCCTCGTTCTTCACGCACATCTCCCCTTCGTCCGCCATCCCGAATACGAAGAGTTCCTCGAAGAAGACTGGTTCTATGAGGCCATCACGGAAACCTACATCCCGTTGATCAACATGATGGACGGACTGATCAATGACGGTGTCGATTTCCGCCTGACCATGTCGATGACGCCTCCTCTCTGCTCCATGCTTCTCGACCCCCTCCTCCAGCAGCGCTACATCCGCAATCTGGACAAGCTCATCGAACTGAGCACCAAAGAAATTGACCGCACCAAACACGACCACGTTTTTCACGAACTGGCCTGGTTCTATCACAACCGCCTTCAGGATTGCCGTCATGTTTTCTGCGATAAATACGGACGTAACCTCGTCGGTGCTTTCCGCAAGTTTCAGGATGCAGGCAAACTCGAAATCATCACCTGCGGTGCCACCCACGGCTTCCTGCCCCTGATGTCCGAATATCCCGAAGCCGTCCGCGCCCAGATCCTGATCGCCCGCGACCACTACCGCGAATGTTTCGGACGCGATCCCCGCGGCATGTGGCTGCCGGAATGTGCCTATGTTCCCGGTATTGAAAAATTTCTGCAGGAAGCGGAAATCCGCTGGTTCATCGTGGATACCCACGGCATCATGTTCGCCGAGCCCCGCCCCCAGTTCGGCGTCTACGCCCCCATCTTCACCAAGTCCGGGCCGGCTGCTTTCGGTCGTGACATGGAGTCGAGCAAACAGGTCTGGAGCGCGGAGGAAGGCTACCCTGGGGATGTAAACTATCGCGACTTCTACCGCGATGTCGGCTTCGATCTGGATTTTGATTATATCAAGCCCTACATCCAGCCCAACGGCCTGCGCAAGTTCACCGGTCTCAAATACCACAAGATCACCGGTAAAACCTCCAACAAAGAGCCCTACCGACCTTGGATCGCCCGTGACAAGACAGCGGAACATGCGGCCAATTTCATGTTCAATCGGGAAAAACAGATCAACCATCTGGCGGATAATCTCGGCATACCCCCGATCATTCTTGCTCCCTATGACGCCGAACTCTACGGACACTGGTGGTTCGAAGGTCCGGATTTTTTAAACTATCTTCTGCGTAAAGTAGCCTTTGACCAGGACGTCTTCAAAACCATCACTCCGGCCGAGTATCTGCAAAAATACCCGACCCAACAACTGGCCACACCTTCAGCTTCGTCCTGGGGAAACAAAGGGTATTGGGAAGTCTGGCTCGAACCTTCCAACGCCTGGATTTATCCGCACCTGCATGTGGCGGCCCAGCGTATGACCGAACTGGCGCGCCAATTCCACGATTGTTATGGATTGACCGAACGCGCCATGAAACAGGCAGCCCGCGAGCTTCTTTTGGCGCAGTCCAGCGACTGGGCTTTCATCATGAAGACCGGCACCATGGTTCCCTACGCCGTTAAACGCACCAAAGATCATATCCTCCGCTTCAACAAACTCTACGACCAGATCAAGTCCAACCAGATCGACGAAGAATTCCTCGGCAACTGCGAGTGGCGTGATAATATTTTCCCTAATATCAATTGGCGTTATTATATTTGAGGTGATTTCAAGCAATCTTACCTGGAGTTTGACTCGAACGTTATTCAGGGTGGAGTAAGGTGTTACAGCCCAAACCAAAAGATTCATCCGTCCGCTTTGATCAAGCCACTACTAGGGGGATGGGGCTGCGGTTCCTTCCACGCCCCAGGCGGATCAGGATGACGGTGTAGAGATACCAGCCTGCATCCTTAAATTGGAACTGCCTGTTTAAAAACCAGGGGCCTTTCGTTCCGGTAACGAAATTCTGTCCTCAGCCTGAATTACCCGCCCATCTGCTTGAAATAACTTTTCAGCTTGCGGTCATAACGGCGTTTCCAACGCTCTTCCGGGGTCAGAAACTTGATTTCGTAAACCCAAAGACCAAGACGATAGAGCCCGTAGAGGGCTGCGACGGCAAGTGCGATAAAAAGGACAACTAACACGGATTATTTATTGTTACACAGTTGCCACAAAACTTCAATAAAAGGCTTTAACATCCCAAATGACAAAAAAATATGCCTGAAATGCCTCTATGGCGTTGATCATTATCGGGGTCAGGCAACCCGCTTGGCCACATCCTCCCGTGTCACTTCCCAGAGCAGGTCGAGGGTCTTTATCAATCCGTCTTTGGCTTCGGCCAACGCTTCGGGTGACGCCACCCCGGCCCGACCAAGGAAGTAGAACTTGATCTTCGGCTCGGTTCCGGATCCCCGGACCACGATGCGAAAGCCTTCCGACAAATAAAACATCAACATCAATTCTTTCGGGATCAATTTGCCATCCACGTCATAAACAGTGTCTTCAGCAAAATTCTGAACTTTCTCCACCTTGTAGCCCCCCCAGCTTGCCGGAACCTGTGCGCGGTAACTTTCCAGGAGTTTTCTGATCTTGGCCGCTCCTTCCGCACCTTCAAAGGTCAGGGTGCCCAATTTTTCGAAATAAAAGCCGAAGCGGACATAAATTTCATCCAGATAGTCCAGGATCGTTTTCCCTTGGGAGCACGCATACGCCGCCGTTTCCGCAAACATCAGCACCGCCGCATTGGCATCCTTGTCGCGGACATAATCGCCTCCGGAATAACCGTAGCTTTCTTCGCCCCCAAACACAAAGAAGCTGCTTTTTTCCAACAACACGGAACGCCAGGCCTCAGCGGAAAGTGTGCCACGCCCGCCGGCCTTGTTTTCGTAGTCGCGGAGTTTTTCCCCGATGTATTTGAATCCTGTCAGGGTATCGACGCATTTCACGCCGTAATGCGCGGCCAGGGCTTTCTGTAGATCGGTCGTCACAAAGGTTTTGATCAGGGTGGCGTGGGAAGCGTTTCCTGGGTTGAGAACACCCTTGGCAAAAAAGCGTTCCAAACGGTAGGCCGCCATGACCGATCCGATCTGGTTCCCGGTGATGATTTCAAAGTCACCCTTGGCGTTTTTCAGCGCCACGCCCATGCGGTCGGCGTCCGGATCCGTCGCGATGACCAGATCAGCCCCCTCTGCCTTGGCCTGATCCATCCCCAGTTGCAAGGCTTCTGCATTCTCGGGATTGGGTGATTTGACCGTGGGAAATCCACCGTCCGGTTTGACCTGGGAGGCCACCGTCGAGACCTGAAATCCGAACCTTTCCAGCAAGGCCGGCACGCTTTGAATGCCCGTTCCATGGATGGGGGTGAAAACAATCTTCAGTTTTCCTTTCTGGGACTTGATGATCTCCGGCTCCAGAACCAGGGCGCTGACCGCATCCAGGTATGCCTGATCCACCTCCTTGCCGATAATGTGCAGGGTGCCTTGTTTAGCCGCCGGATTGGCGACCCGTCCCGACTGGATCTTCATGACTTCCTGGATCACCCCAGAGGCGTTAGGCTCCACCAGTTGGGCTCCGTCATCGAAGTAAGCTTTATAGCCATTGTCGTGGGGAGGATTATGGCTGGCGGTGATGACAATGCCCGCCTGCGCCTTCAGATGCCGCACGGCAAAGGAAAGCTCCGGCGTGGAACGTTCGCTTTCAAACAAATAGGCATCAATCCCCATCTCCACCGCGGTCTTGGCGGTCAGTTCGGCAAAGGCCCGGGAAAAATAACGGGTGTCATGAGCCACCACCAGTGACGGGGTTTTTCCGGGAAACTGTTTGATCAGATAATTCACCAGCCCCTGTGTGGCACGGCTGATGTTGAAATAATTCATCGAGTTCGTGCCCACAGCCGGATATTCAGGGGGTTGCGCCGTGCTGTTTTTTCCAAGCTCCGACCTGGTGACCGTCCTGCCGATGGAGCGTCCACGCAGCCCACCCGTTCCGAAACTGAGAGTCTTGTAAAAGCGGTCGTTGAGTTCCGTCCAATTTTCCGCCGCCACCAGTTCTTCCACAGCCGCCTTTTCCCATGCCTCACAACCGGATTTCTCCAGAAGAAAGAGAATGTTATCACGACTGGAGGCCAACATTTTTCCTGAAGAAACAGCCAAAGCCAACGTATCAAACAGAGAACTCATCTCCCTATTCAGCGCGGCAATCAGGCTGCTGACAACCGAAAAAAGGATGAATTTACCGCGCTAAGACTGGCACCAGGATAAATCCGGTTTCCAAATCTCCCACCACCCGGCTTTTCCGGCCCCGGTGATTCCAATGCCATAGTCCTATCAGGGAACAGATGAAGGCATCCGTGCGATCTTCCACTTCCTTGGACCATGTTCGTTCCAACAACCGGTCTAATATCCCAGAGGCTTCCAGCCCGGGAAACAGGCACCGGCCTTGTTCGCGTAAGAGAGACTGAAGCCGCCGGAATTCAACTTTCCTCTCCGCCACGCTGCCACGTTTGTATTTGATGATCCGCTCCAGGCTAAAAAGTGAAACCAAGGCCGCATGGGGATAGACTTCCATCAGCCAAGGCACTCCATACACTTCTCCCGCTTTGCCACCGGGCGGACGTTTTCCCGACGATTGTGGATAACATTGTTGTATCCTGGCGGCCACCCGAAGTGCCCGGGGACAAAGCCTTTTGTTCACGGGATGACAACCTGCATGTTGTTTCCCAAAAAGGCGGTGCATCTCCCGGTCAACCGGGCGGGAACCGCCTTCATTGATACAAACAACCGGAGCATCCAAAGCCACAATCACCGGTTCAGGCGACCCCGCAAAAGGATCGATCACTTTCAAAAGTGCATCATCTCCCTGCGGATAGGCCATTGTCTCCAGACAGGCTTTCTTTCCACGAACCTTCAGGACACAAACACCGTCCGCTTTTTTTTCACCCCAGGCCAGATCGATCCCCACAATCCACATGAAATCAAGTTCGCTGCAAAACAGAGAACCGCAAGTATCCCGGAATTATTTTAAACGGATTTCAGTAGCACCGAAATAGGAGTGCAGAACAGCTGGTAACTTGATGCTTCCGTCCTTTTGTTGGCCGGTTTCAACCAAAGCCACAAACAAACGCGGCAGGGCTGTTCCCGAACCGTTCAAGGTATGGCAGAACACGTTTTTCTTGTCTTCAGTCTTGTAACGAAGGTTCATCCGGCGGGCCTGGAAATCCTCGAAATTGCTACAGGATGAAACTTCCAGGTAGCTCTTGGAGCCAGGTGCCCAGACTTCGATGTCGTAGCACTTGGCCGCGCCGAATCCCATGTCGCCTGTGCAAAGCTCGATGGTGCGGTAATGCAGCCCCAGCAGTTCCAGAACCTTCTCGGCATTTTTCCGGAGAGCTTCCAACTCCTCATACGAGGTCTGCGGCTCCACGATTTTCACCAATTCCACCTTGTCAAACTGGTGCACACGGATCATGCCCCGATTGTCTTTGCCCGCTGAACCCGCTTCCTTGCGGAAACAGGGTGTGTAGGCGGCATAACGGATGGGGAGTTGTTCTTTGTTGAGAATTTCCTCACGGTGCAGGTTGGTCACGGGCACTTCTGCCGTCGGGGCAAGGAAAAGATCCTCACCTTCCAGACGATACATGTCTTCCCGAAACTTGGGCAACTGGCTCGTCCCATACATGGAAGCCTCGCGCACCAGGAAGGGCGGAAAAATTTCCGTATAACCGTGTTCCCCCGTATGCAGATCCAGCAGAAAGTTCAACAGGGCTCTTTCCAGCCTGGCTCCATGCCCCCTAAAAACAAAAAAACCACTCCCGGAAATTTTTGCTCCGGCAGCAAAATCCACGATGCCCAGTTTTTCCACCAGAGGCACATGCTCCAATGGCTCAAAATCAAAGACAGGCTTTTCCCCGAAGGTTCTTACCACGGGATTAGCCGTTGCATCCAGACCGACGGGGCAGGCTTCATGGGGAAGATTCGGAACCTGTAGAAGAAGATCCCGTTGCTGCTCATCCAACTCCGTCTGCTTTTTATCCAGGTCTGCAATACGGTCGGATTTCTCCTTCATTCCGGCCAACAAATCGTCTGCCGATTCCCCTTTGGCTTTGCGCCCCCCGATATCCTTGCTGATGGAGTTGCGCTCAGCCTTGAGCTTTTCCACTTCAGCGATGACTTCGCGGCGCTTGGCATCGACATCCAGAATCAGGGCCACAGCGGCTTCATCGCCCTTGCCACGGGCTTTCAGACGTTCGACCACTTTTTCGGGGTTATCCCGGATCAATCGGATATCGAGCATAGAACAAAAGATTTAAGAGATCAAAAAGGGGGAAAACAAACCAAAAATTGCAGGAAGGATGCCCGCTAAAGGCGCCAACAACCACGAAAACCGGAATAAGCCCCTTAAACCTAAATCAGAAGAATCATGTGTTCCTTCCGTCTTTAGCGCCATTTCGCGTGTTTCACGGGAAAATTTCCCATTCTTAAAACTTTAAACTTAAAACCTAAAACCCTAAAGTTTCCCCATGTCTGCCCTGTTGGAAGTTTTAAAGCTGAGCTTCGGTTACACAGAATTCCGTGCTCTCCAGCGCGAGATCATTGAGGAATCCCTGGCCGGAAATGACGTTTTTGCCCTGCTGCCCACCGGCGGCGGCAAATCCCTTTGTTTCCAGATCCCGGCCCTGATCCAACCCGGATTGACCCTTGTTGTCTCGCCACTCATCGCCCTGATGAAAGACCAGGTCGATTCCCTCCAGGCCAGCGGGATCTCCGCCACCTTCCTCAACTCCTCTCTCGATGCCTCCGAATCCAAAGCCCGTCTTCAAGGCCTTCACAACGGCAAATACAAGCTGCTCTACGTGGCGCCCGAACGCCTCATGCTCGACAGTTGGGAAGACAAACTCCAGTCCTGGAACATCAACCTCATCGCCATCGACGAAGCCCATTGCATCAGCGAATGGGGTCACGACTTCCGCCCTGAATACCGAAAAATTTCCCAACTCCGAAAATTGCTGCCCGATGTCCCGGTCATGGCCCTGACAGCCACCGCGACGGGACGGGTCCGCGAAGACATCATCAACCACCTGAAACTACGGGAACCGAAATGTTTCGTCGCTTCCTTCAACCGGCCCAACCTTTCCTACCGCGTCATCCCCAAGGACAAACCCCTGCAGCAGATCATCGACTTCGTAAAAAAGCGCGACCACGAAAGCGGCATTATCTATTGCTCCAGCCGCAAAGGCACGGAGTCCCTCGCCGAATCCCTGGCCGACCGCGGCATCAAGGCGAAACCCTACCATGCCGGTCTAACGAACAAGGAAAGGGACTTACACCAGGAACTTTTTCTGCGGGACGAAGTCAAAGTCATCTGCGCCACCGTCGCCTTCGGTATGGGCATCAACAAACCCAACGTCCGCTACGTCATCCACCACGATCTTCCCAAGAACCTGGAAGGTTATTACCAGGAAACGGGCAGGGCCGGACGCGATGCCCTGCCTTCGGACTGCCTACTTCTTTTCAGCGCTGGTGACGTGGCCAAACAAATGCATTTCCTAGATGAAATCAGTGACGAAGACGAGCAACGTAACGCCCGCACCCAGCTACAGCAGATGTTGCACTATGCTGAAAGCTCGGGCTGCCGACGGGTCGATCTCATGGGGTATTTCGGTGAAACCTGGGAAGAAGTGCCCTGCGGTGCCTGCGACAACTGCCTGTCCCCCCGCGAATCCTTCGACGGAACCATTCATGCCCAGAAATTGCTGTCCTGTGTCTACCGCATACGCCGCGCGGGAGGTTTCGGCGTCGGACTGAACCATGTGGTGGAAGTTTTAACCGGTGCCAACACGGAAAAAATCCGACGCTGGAACCATGACCAACTTTCCACCTACGGGATTGGTAAAGACACCCATCGCAGCCAATGGCTGGCTATCGGACGCGAACTTCTCCGGATGGGATTCCTGCGTCTTTCCGTTGGAGAACACCAGGTTTTGGAACTGACCCCGGCCGGGATTGAGGCTCTGAAGAGCCGTAACCCTATCCAACTGACCAAACCCATGACCAAGACGCCGTCCGCCCGTCCGCAGCGCAGCGGCGCGATTGATTGTGATGAAGCCCTATTCGAGCGGTTGCGCATCTTGCGCAAGAAGCTCGCGGACGAACGGGAAGTTCCGGCCTACATCATCTTTGGCGACAACACCCTTCGTCAAATGGCGCGTTATTATCCGGAAGATGAAGACGATTTCGACAGTATCAGCGGTGTGGGCGAAAAGAAAAAGGCGGAGTTTGCCGCCCTATTTGCCGGAGAAATCCGCAGCTACCTGGAAAACAATCCCAAGGTTCTTTTCCGGGACGTGAAGGATTACAGTTGATAATCAGGTTAACTACTAACCTGTAAATCATTGTTTGACCTATATTCTCCAGAACTAAAAACACTGGAAAATATAATTCGCGGGCCAGTTGAGGGAAGAAATAAATTTGGCCGAGCTTACCGGAACTTACCCTGCTGCCCCAGAGATGAAATTAGAACCTTTCGGTGGCGGGATAGAATTGCCAATAGAAAATCCCCAGATAAACAAACGGGGTTGGTTGAGAGCAGTTTTTTGGGTTCATGAGAAATCACGGACCATGTTCATCCTAAATTTGTTTTGGAAATAGACCAATCAACCGACCACGGCAGACGTCCATCGAGTCAACCACCGGATTCGCCAGCTCAAATCCCAACTTGGAAAAGGCAGCAGCCCCCTGGAAATCAGGGCAATAATTCGGAGATATCCACCGCAAAAGCTTTGGCCAGTTTCTGAAGCGTTTTTTGCTGGGGAAAATGCACGCCCGTTTCTATCACCGCAACATACCCTCGCTTCAACCCGGAAGCTTTGGCAACTGCAGCCTGTGTTTTAGAACCGGATTTGGCTCTTACAGAAAAATACCATTTTAGAAATACCTGGACACGCGTGTCTGAAATTTTGTCCGCTTTGGCATCGGCCGGAACGTTCGACTTCAAATCTGATTCCCATTCTTCCAGGCTTTGATCAGGCATTACGAGAGGTTCATTGGCACTGATCTCAGCCAACGTGCGGAGAATATTCTCTTTTTCCTCCGGATCCTTTTCCCGTTCGTACTCAAAACAAAGATGAACCAACGATGCTATGCGTGCTTTATCATCGGCAGAAATCCTGACCTGATGAGATAAAGTCTCTGCACGCTTCAGCGAAGCACGTAAACCCGGATGCCGGGCCAAAGTTGCGGCACCCAAACGATATTAAATTTCCATTGAAAACCCCAACTCTGTCGGGAGACATCCTCCTACTTTTTTCCAATCTCCTCCTACAACATGAACCCGGAAAGTTTTGTCACGGGCGGTTTCAATTCCCGTATATGTCCGTCTCCGAGACTATAAATCCAGCCATGCACCTGTAGTTCCTGACCCCGCACCGAGGCATCCTGCACAAGGGTTCTCTCACAGACATGCTGGCGCTGGGCCAGGACAATCAATTCACAAAGCCTGTCAAAACGCGCTTTCCCCGCTGGCAACGCATCCGTCTTGGTCTGGTGCTCACGGGCCACGTCCAGGATGTGCCGGAGCCAGTTGTCGATCAGTCCGTGCCGTCTGTCCTACCGGGCGGCGATAACACCACCAGCAATCGTAATGGCCTGTAACAATGACAAGCTTCACCGGTAATACATCGACGGCATATTGCAGGACGGAAAGACAATTCAGGTCGCTTTGCGAAACCACATTGGCCACGTTGCGATGAACAAAAATATCACCCGGTAGAAGCCCCACGATTTCATTGGCCGGCGCCCGGTTGTCGGAGCATCCGATCCAGAGATACTCCGGGCTCTGCTGATGGATCAGGTGGGTGAATAAATCCGGATTTTTATCCCGGGTGGCCTGATCCCAGACCCGGTTGTTTTTGATCAACTGATGAACGGAACACCTGAAGGGATGGTAAACCAACGTCAGAACCGGGCACAGTCTCAATTTCCATCCCCAATCCCAAGCTCGACATCCGTTCATCACAGCTCAGAGTTTCAGGGACAGAGCCCAGCCATGATTGATTTCGCCAGACCTTTCCAGAAAGCTTTTGATCACACGGCCAAAGTGCTCTTTCAACCCTTCAGCCTCCGCAAATGGTTTTGTCTCGGCTTCAGTGCCTGGCTGGCATCCTTTCTTACCGGAGGCAACAGCACAAACTTCCAGTTCCCCAGCGGGAACGATTTCAGCCCGGTTACAGGCAAAGGTAATCCCGGACTCGAAAAAGGCGTTTCGGAATTTTTTGCCAAAATGCTGGATTTGGGTCTCCCCCTCTGGCTCATGGTGCTGGCCCTGTTAACCCTGCTTTTTTGTTTCGTGGTTTTTGTCTTCATTATTCTTGGATGCCGCGGGCATTTCATGTTCCTCGACAATGTAATCCATAACCGCGATGAAGTGGCAAAACCCTGGAAGGAGTTCAGCCACGAGGCCAACGCCCTCACGCTCTGGCACACCATTCTTAGCCTATTACCACTGATCCTGATCTTCAGCTTTTTCGCTCTCGCCCTGGTTTTTTTCTGGACGGATCTTCTCACAAGAACCACCCGTCCCTTCACCGCCTACCTGCCTTGGATTCTCGGATTCGCGGCCCTGATGCTCCTCATGCTACCCATCAGCATTTTTGCCTTTTTCCTGCGCGAGTTCGGCGTGCCCATCATGGCCAAACACCGCTGTTCCGTTTCCAGGGCCTGCGTCCATCTCTGGCACCTGCTGCGGACACGCACCCTGGACTGCCTCGTCTTCATCTTCATCCGCTTCTGTATGGGATTCGCTTTCATAATCCTGGCCCTGTTTGCAGGTTGCCTGACCTGTTGTCTTGGATTCCTCCCTTATCTCAACACAGTGGTGACACTCCCCTATCATGTCTTCCGCCAAAGCTTCACCCTGGATTGCCTGGCCCAGTTTGGGCCCGACTACAACCTTTGGCCGGTGATTCCGCCACCGCCTTTCCCTCCCACCAGCAGCTGACGAATCAAGCCCATCAGAGGATACTTCCATCCCAGGGATTTCCAGATTCAACGATTGAAAGAAGTTTCGCCCCTGAACCGTTGCATCGGACACGCGAATACGGAATCGATATCTGCCTGAGTCCATTGGGGAGAATGCGGAGACACGGTGAGGCCGTCGGTGAAATCCAGCGCCTGCAACAAAAGATCGCCGCCCAATATGGAACCCTTTGAACTCGTCCTCCAGCGCCTTACTAAAGATAAAGTGAAATAGGTAACCGTGGGAGCTTACGCTTCCATGCTGCACTGGGCAGAACAAATGACCCCTGACAAAGCTGGGAAAAACCTTATCTGACCTGAATCCCATCCAGCGCCAGACCCCCCGGAAAATACCCCTCGATCTGGAAACACTCCCGACGCGCTCTGTGAAAAATCTTTACTGATCCCGTAAAGCAGGAGAAGGATCCACAGGCTGTAGTTTTGGATCATTTCTTAATCAACCCGGTAAAGCAAAACCTACGATGATACCGGTAGATCCTTCGCCTTGCTCAGGATGACAGGTCACATGGTTGCTGAGGAGGCAAACTGGGTTGTAAGCCGAACCGCCCTAAAATTCAGCAGTCAAGCCTCAGCGCCCAGCTGCTCCAAAACGGAATGCCATTGCTGGTTGAGACGTTCCAAATTCTCGGTATTTTCCGACAATTCACGATTTAGGCTGACCATCTCCCCTCCATGGGTGTCAGAATCTTCCAACTTTTTTTCGATTTCCTTCTGCCTTTGTTCCAAACGTATGATGTCGCCTTCGAATTGCTCCGCTTCCGTCTGCGCCTTCTTGCGGCTGTTGGACTTGGCTTGGCGTTCCTCGGCTTCCTTACGCTTCTGCTCCTTGGTCTTGAAAACCGAAACCTTGGGCTTTTCTTCCTCCACCACGTCTTCGGGGGGACGACTGTTGGTCAACTGCTGGCCCGCCGTTAGACCGCTGCGTTCCGAGATGGCTTTGGATTTTTCCAGGTAGTAGTCGTAGTCGCCCGCATAGGGCATCAGTTTCCCGGCTGAAATATGCAACACTGTCTTGGCCAGCGATTTGATGAAGTAAACATCGTGGCTGATAAAAATAATGGTGCCGTTGTATTGCTTCAACGCCTCGATCAAGGCATCAATGCTCGACATGTCCAAGTGGGTGGTCGGTTCATCCATCAACAGAAGATTGGGAGGATCAAGCAACAGTTTGACCAGGGCCAGGCGCGATTTTTCTCCCCCGGACAAGACGCTGGTCTTCTTGAAAACGTCGTCCCCCTGGAAAAGGAATGAACCCAGCACGGTGCGGGCGGTCTGCTCCGGCACCTCTTTATCAATGCTCATGACTTCCTGCAGGACCGTGTTATTCGGGTTGAGCATTTCCACACGGTTTTGGGAATAATAACCCGCTAGGACGTTATGTCCGAGCTTACGCTCACCTTCTCCGGGCTGGAGCATACCACCCAGCAATTTAAGCATGGTCGATTTCCCGGCGCCGTTGGGTCCGACCAGAACCGTCCGCTGCTCGCGTTCGGCTTCGAAATCGATCCCCTCGTAGATTTTCTGCTCGGTATAGCCGAAATGAACCTTGTCCAGGGCGATGACACGCTGGCCGCTGCGGGGAGGCTGGGGGAATTTAATGCTGATTTTTTTCTCACTGCCTTCCGGAGCCTCGATCTTCTCCATGCGGTCGATCTGCTTCAGTTTGCTTTGGGCCTGGGCTGCTTTGCTGGCCTTGGCGCGGAACCGGTCGGCGAATCGCTGGAGGTCGTCGATTTCCTTCCGCTGATTCTTGTAGGCTGCCAAATGCTGGACTTCGCGTGCCGCACGTTGCTCCACATACTCGTCATAGTTTCCGCGATACCGGTTCACCTTCTTGTTGCGGATTTCCAGGATGGTGTCGATCAGGGCGTTGAGGAAGGCGCGGTCGTGCGAAATCATCAGGATGGCACCGGGATAATTCTGGAGATAGGTCTGGAACCAACCGAGAGATTCGAGGTCAAGGTGGTTCGTCGGTTCATCCAACATCAAAAGATCCGGCTCCATGACAAGAAGCCGGGCCAGGTGGGCGCGCATGATCCACCCCCCGCTCATGGTGCGGGCCATGCGGTTGAAATCCGTTTCGCGGAAAGCCAGGCCGTTCAGGATACGTTTTGCCTTGGGATCGAGTTGAAAACCGCCCAGCTCCGCATATTTTCCCTGGGCCTCATGGTAGGCTTCCGTATCGGTTTTACCCTCAGCCTCACACTGGGTAAGGATACGGCGGAGATTTCCGTATTCGGGCGTGATGGCAGTGGCCAATTCAAGGACGGTTTCGTCACCGGTAGCCGCTGTTTCCTGGGGAAGATAACCCAGCGTCGTATTGCGGTCCATTGCCACGTTGCCCGCATCAGGCTCGTTCTCACGCAGGATGACAGAAAAGAGCGTGGATTTACCCGCGCCATTGGCACCGACCAAAGCCACGCGGTCGCCGTAGTTGATCTGAAGAGACACGTCTTCGTACAGCGTGCGACCGCCGAAGGCTTTGCTGACATTGGAAAGGCTAAGCATGAGCTTCAAAAACTAGACAGAGTGCGCCCACTACGCAAGCCTCAGCTTTTTAGCCATCAGAACGGGAAAATCATTTTAACGCAAAGTCGCTAAGAAGCATAAGTCGCAAGAAGATCGAGGACATCTTCTTTCAGGAGAACTACAGACAATACCAGGTATCCCCCCGACGTTGCGCCTCGGCATTGGCCGGGGCAGGCCGAAACGCCGAACAAAAATAGCGTCTCAGAGCCTTGGCGTCTTTGCGTTAATTACCGTCCGCCTTATGTGTCCCAAACACATCCCCCAGCCACCAGCTGAGGCCCCGGGCGGCAAGGCCAATGAGGGCGAAGGGATGGCGGTAAAGAACACTCATGACTTGTTTGACCAGATCCTGCTTGGGCTTTTCCAAAGTGCCGGAAATATTGACCGTCGCCCAATAAAGGCCGTCGCTGGATTCCTTGAAGACAGTGGTTGTCGCTTTGGGAAGCCATTCGAGATCTTTCTTTCCCAGGCCCACTTTGATTCTGCCACTCAGGCTTTTGTCGCGGCCCACTAGCAGGTTGCCGCGAAGCCCGCAAAGGCCCGGAGACAGGAAATCCAGTTTCGATACTTCGGTTCCCTTGCCCGTCGATTGCCATTCGGCTCCGGCTCTTTTGAAATCAAGACGCAAAAAGGCCTCGTTTTTCAGGAAGCGGACCACCGCCTTCTGGAAATCCAGATCCTGCAGGCTTCCCTGGGTGATTTCGATTTTCCCTTCACCTCGTCCCTGCGCCCATTTCCAGTCCTTGGCTTTCCAGCGGATGTCTCCAGCCACATCACCCTGGAAATGTTTGGCCCATTTAAGAGGAAACCAGGCATGAATTTTTTCCAAACGGAATTTCGTATCCACAGCCACTGCATTTTCCATCGACCATTCGGCACTGCCATTCAGGTAGCCATATCTACCCGCATCAAATTCGAAACGATCCGCTCTGAAAAGCCTCTCATCAAAACTGAAATCGATTTGGGCCCGTTTCAGTCCTATTTCCTCGGGAAAGCGGACGCCGGCTTTTTTGAGGGCGATCACGCTACTGAAGGGAGCTTTGACCGTGGCCCCGTCAAAATTGACCATGCCTTCGGCTTTCGATTCTTTCCAATCATTGAACTTCCCTTCCCATTTCAGACGGCCTTTCATACCCGCGTCGAAGCGGGCCTTCAACTGCCGGGGAAGCCAGGCTTCGATGGGCATCTCATCGAAAACAATATCGACTTTCCCATCTCCCTCCTTCCACCCGTAATCCAGATTCCCGCGGATGCGGGCCTTGTTGCGGATGAGGAGTTCAACTTGTTCCGCATGAAAATGTTCTTTCTCGATCTTAAAAACCAGGCTGCCTTTTTCGAAATCGAACTGCAAAAGCTCCGGATTGTTATGGAGTTTCGACAACTGGTCTAACCAGACCCAGTCGCGCAACAGCGTGTCCCTCACTTCAAGTTTTCCCGTGCTGAAAATCTCTTTACCTGTTTTGTCCGTGTTCCAGTCCAGGTCTCCGCTGATGCGGCCCGACAATTTGCCTCTCAGATTTTCCGGCATGGTCTGGTCAAAAGGCATGTCCTTCAGTTTGACCACGGCCTTGACCGATTTATCCTCGCGCATGCCAACCGTTGCCACGATCAGTGCGCTGGCCGGATCGTTGTTGATCCCGGTCAAGAGGGCGCTTTCAATGTCCATTTTCTCTCGCGTGATGAGCATGCGGAGCTGTTTGATCTGGAGTTCGGGAAGGAGAGGAAATTCGAGAGTGCCGTTGTAAATGAAATACTTGAAATCACGTTCGATCATGGTGGCGCCGAGATGCACATCCTTGAGCTTTCCCTCCTTGCCCATGAAAGGAAAGGTGACCAATGCTTTGGGAGTTTCGATCCACTTCGCGTAAAACCGCTGCGGCATCAGCCAGGCATACCAGGGCTTCTTTCCTTTGACGGGAGTCTTCTTTAACTCGTCCTGAGGCAGGCGGAGGGCGAACTCTCCTGCTTCAATATCGATACGATCGATCTGCCAGACCCGCCAAAGCACGGCCCATGGATTGAATTTTCCTTTGACCCCGTGCGCGTTCAGGGAACCGATGGCCTCACCGGGCCAACCTTCGCTCGTGTATTCCGCCGTCGTTGACGTCCAGTCCTTCACCGTGAGCGGGGCGAATTCACCGTCAACCTTCATCGCTTTTGAAACTTCTCTGGAAAGCATACTGCGGAAGCTTTCCGAATTGAGCCAGCTTTCGAGGGGGGCATCCGCGTAGGAAAAAAGGAAGCCTAGGGCGATCCCGGCGACGAGAAGAAATCCTCCCAGCCATTTCAAAAAACAGTGCACAGCTTTTGATAGACGAAAAGTAAAGACCAGGACAGGGGAAATGCCGGCAGCATGTCCGTTTCATTGTTGTAGGCGAGGTTTCGAAACCCCGGTTCTTCATCGATACCTTCCGGGGCTTTAAAGCCCCGGCTGTAAAAAAGCCGTGCTTGGCATCCAACGTGGTTTGTTCAACGTTGGGATATGTCCGACAAGTCCTCCTCTTCCGCCAAATTCGCCGAATTAAAAAGCCGTTCCCAAATGCTCGAACCCATTCTTCGGGTGGGCAAAGCCGGCGTCAGCGACGCCTTTGTCTCCCAGGTCAAAGATGCCTTCGCCCACCATGACCTGATCAAAATCAAGTTCGAAGGCCACAAGGACGAAAAGAAAATCCTGGCCCCCTTCATCGCTGAAAAAACAGGCAGCCAGCTCATTCTCCGTGTCGGCAATACCGCCACCTACTACCGGGCCCTTTTCGCCAAAAAATAACACTATGCCTGAACACGACCCCGGCCGTCTGGAAAAACTCTGGGAAGAATATGGTGCCTTCCTGCAGTCTTGGGACGATCTGACCCTGGCCCGCTGGATGGCACAGACCCTTAGCCAGCTAAACGGCGGCCTCTGGCGCCAATCCCACCCGCTCATCGGCTCCTATCGCCTGGCCGCCATCGCCGCCCACAAACGCGGACTTAAGCTCTATCGTCTTGCCAGTATTCCCCATGACTTCACCCAGTCCGAGTGTTGTGGAGCCCCGTTGATCCCTTTTATCACCCGTGACGTCATGGAAGACGGTCTGATCTGCATCCACTGCAACAGCAAAGCCCTCGCGCCCGAGGATCTGCCGCAGGAACTCCAGGGGCCGCTGCGCGAATGGTCTTCCCGTTACGCGCCTGTCCATGCCGTGGCGCATTGGACCGAGGAAGAGAAAGAGCGGCGGGGTGATTACGACAAGGCCTACAACGATGCTGCGGCACAGGCCGAGGGATTGATTGCGGAATTGATCACGGATATTTTACCGGATTTCCTGGATCATTTTCCGATGCTGCTCTGGGAGGATCATGACGGCTGCCTCGATGTGCAGCCGGATGACCTGGTTTTGGAAGAGGATTAGCGCCTTTAACGCGTAATTCAAAAACCCAATCAGTAGGTGTAGAGCTCTTCGGGCCTGAAGAAACGCTTCAGCTCGACCTCAGCAGCGGCCTGGGAGTCTGAGGCATGAACCACGTTGATCATCTTGTTTTTACCGAGATCACCGCGGATCGTTCCTTTGGCGGCCTGGGTGGAATCCGTCGGTCCGAGCATTTCGCGGACTTTATCAATGATGTCATCACCGGCCAGAGCTACCGCTACAACCGGAGCGGACTGCATGAACTGTTCAATTTCAGGGTAAAAAGGCTTATCGGCCACGTGGGCGTAATGCTCTCTGAGGATTTCTTTGCTTAGGTGGATCATTTTGGTTCCGCAGATCCGGAATCCGGCTTTTTCCAGGCGGCTGATCACTTCGCCGCAGTTTTTGGCGCTGACACAGTCAGGCTTCAATAAAATCAGAGTCGTTTGCATACAGGGGGTTTAAACTACAGACCTGCTTGCTTTTGTATAGTTCAATTTTGATATAACATCTTAGCTATCTCTTTCTTGTTCTTCACCTTACTTTGCAGATACTGCCAGAATAAAGAGAGTTGATGACTTGTTACAATCAGGTGATGCCTTCCGGTTCGACTTCCCAAACCTTGCCGGGTAGCCCCGCTATCGACGTGAAAACGTTGCCTCCATTCATCCTGACTCTTCTTGCCACTCTAATGCTCAGTTCTTTTGGCGACTCCGGTTTCAACCCGCCCGTATCAGCGGAAAGCGCCCCTTCCAAACCCAGGGACGCTTTGGAGCTGGTTTTCACCTATAGTTCCGAAAAAGAAGAATGGCTGAAATAAGTGACCAGTGACTTCAACAAACAGAAAATAAAACCTCCGAGGGCAGGGCCACCTTCATCCAAGCCGTATCGATGGGCTCCGGCGAATGTATCGATGAAGTTATCAGCATCAGCCGCCAGGCCCATCTCATCAGCCCTGCCTCAGGGACCTTCATCAAATCAGGAAATGCCGAGTCGCGGGTAAAAAACTGGAAAAGATCTCGTCGCCTCAACAGATAATCTTGTTCTCTCACCCGTTGTAATCGCGATGTGGAGACCCATGGCAGAAACATTGGGATGGGGGAAAAAACCGATCGGATGGGCTGAAGTTCTCAGTATGGCCAACAACTCCAAAGGTTGATCTTCCCGCGGTTTTCCCCGCTGGGGATCCTTCGAATTCGGACATACCCATCCTGAGTTCAGTAACAGCGGACTGATTTCCCTGTTTGCCGAAGTATACGCAGCCACCGGCAAAACAGCCGGCCTGACCTTGGAAGATGTGGCCAAACCGTCCACGGCACAATACCTGTCCGGGATTAAAAAATCCATCGTCCACTACGGCAGTTCGACCGGATTTTTTGGTAAAAAAATGTTCAGCAACGGCCCCCGCTATCTCAGCGCCGCCGTTCTGTATGAAAATATGGTCATCGAATCCACTTCCTCCAAGTACAACCGGCCTTTTCCCGTGGTGGCCATTTACCCCAAGGAAGGCACCTTCTGGTCTGATCATCCTGTGGGCATTGTTGAACGGGAGTGGGTGACACCTGAACACCGCGCAGCCGCCCAAACCTACATTCAATATCTTTTGGCCGGACCTCAACAGGAAAAGGCCGTTCCTTCTGGCTTCCGCCCCATAGATGTGGAAATCACTCTTGGCGCACCTTTTGATACCGCGCATGGCGTCGATCCCAAAGAATCCCAGACCACGTTGTCTGTTCCATCGGTTGAAGTCATGGATGCCGTTCTTAAACTATGGAAACAACATAAAAACATCCGGCTGTCAGTCTCGTTCTGGACATCTCGGGCAGCATGAACGATGAAGACCGCCTGAAAAACGCCAAAGAAGGAGCCCTCCAGCTTCTTGGAATCCTGAACGAACGAGACACCTTAGCGCTCCTTCCCTTCAGTTCCAAACCAACCTGGGCCGCTAAAGATATTTACGTCGGAGCTGCCGAAACACTTTCAGTCAAAATCTACCGGACCGCCAAAGCAAAAAATCTCAGTCCCTTGGAGGCTACTAAACTCAGTTTGTCCGATTATCAACACCCCGTCTCCTTGGATATCCTGAGAAATCAGATACAGCTGGCCGTCAATGAATGCACCGACATTGAGTTCATCCCCCTCGTTTTCAGGCACCTTCGCAGAGCTTGAAGACCGTCAGCCCAAAATATCGTTCTCCATTCTACTGAAAATCCTTCTGTACACGTTGCACCAAACGTGGTAATTCTTATTTCTGATTGATTTTACAGTTTTTTATATAAAAATATCTTCACCTGCCTTTCTGCTTACTCTATTCCTTTTATGATGATGAAACATTTCCGTACGACAACGATGGCGGCCCTTGTTTACAGCTGTGTTATCTGGAGCAACAACCTCTTTGCTCAAAATGAAAATATCGTGGTTAAAGCAGGGATTGATCTTTCTGTCACCGGAGTTAGCGGAGCCCAGGGGGCAGCCGCAGGCAAGGTTCTTCAGAATGACTTGAAATTGAACGGCTCCTTCAACCTGACCAGCCCTGAAGCAGCCTCTGTTCTGGTCAAGGCCACTGCCTCCGCCGACACTGTGCAGGGAACCGTTACCGATAAAAAGGGAACCGTGCTCCTGAATCAAACCTTCAGCGGCGGCTGGCGCAAAGCCACCCATCTCTTTGCCGATGCCATCGTGGAAAAACTGACCGGAACACCGGGGATCGCCACCAGCTCCGTCACCTTTGTCTCCGCCCACACCGGACACAAAGAACTCTATGTGATGGATATCGACGGGGCCAATGTCCGCCAACTCACGCAGGACAAAACCATCAGTCTGGGACCCAAGTTTTCCAACCTGGGTAATCAGATTGCCTACACCTCCTACAAAAGCGGCTACCCCGATGTCTGGGTCATCGATCTGGCCAATAGCAACCGCCGTAAAATCTCTTTCTACCCCGGCGTCAACAGCGGCCCCTCCTTTTCCCCCAACGGCTCCAATATCGCTCTCACTCTTTCCAAAGATGGCAACACGGAACTTTACACGATCGCTGCCAGTGGCGGCTCCCCCGAACGTCTGACCCGCAGCCGTGGCACCGAGGCCAGTCCAACCTGGTCTCCTGACAGCTCCACCATTGCTTTCGTTTCGGATGATCGCGGCACTCCCCAGCTTTTCACCATCTCCGCTGCAGCAGGTTCCACCCCCCAACGCATCAACACTTCCGCCTCCTACACCACAGAACCGGATTGGTCCCCGGACGGTTCCAAAATCGCCTACTCCATCCAGGCCGCCGGCCAGAACCAGATCGCGTTCACCACTCTGTCCAACGGCCAGCAAACTATCCTCACCACCGGCGGCACCAACGAAACCCCTAGCTGGGCCCGCAGCTCACGCCATCTGGTTTTTGCCCGCAGTGGAAAACTTTATCTCCTGGATTCCATGACCCAGGCCACCACCCCCCTGGAGAATGGACTCACCCGCAACAGCGAACCCAACGTTTCCCGCTAGACTTTCAACACCATCCACACCCAACTAAATGACACCTATGAAATCCAACCATCTCGCCCTTCTCGCCTTATCCCTGACTCTCACCCTCGTCTTCAGCGCCTGCTCCAAAAATATCAAAGGCACAGGCAGCGACCAATCCGGTTTCGGATCCGAAGGCCTCACTGGCGGTGGCATTCTTCCTGATCGCCAGGGCAATCCCGACAACGCAGACTTTTCCATCCTGCAGGCCTTCACGGTCTATTTCGACTTCGACAGCTTCTCCATCAATGCCGCTGAACGCTCCAAGCTGAATGCTATAGCCAAGTGGATGTCGGAAAATCCCGGACGCAACATCGCTTTGGCCGGCCATACGGACGTCCGCGGCACCACACAATATAACGTTGGACTGGGCGAACGCCGCGCTCTCGCCACCCGGGACTACCTCCTGGGCCTTGGGGCCGATGGCAACCGCCTCATCACCGTCAGCTACGGAGAGGAACGTCCGTCCGATACCGGTGAAGGCGAATCCGCCCACGCCAAGAACCGCCGTTGCGCCTCAGGCGTCATGCCCTGATCCGCCGATTAAAGCCGGTTCACCGAAACCGGCCCACCTGTTGTAGGGCGCCTCGGTGAAGCGCCAGGGCTTGGCAAGAACCGGGAAAACAATAAACTCTCCCCAGATGCCCGACCCCTCCAAGCTTGGCTCCAAAATCCTCCTGCGCAGCCCCAACTGGCTGGGGGATGCCGTCATGACCCTGCCTGCGGTGCAGGCTCTTATCGGGTCACTCGATAAAAAAAACCGTGTCTGCATCCTCAGTCCCGCCAAACTGGCCGACTTCTGGAAGCTCGTTCCAGGCCTGGAATCCGTGCTCATTGTCGATGACAACATCGCCATCACCGCCGACACTCTCAAGCCTTACCACTTCGACAGCGCCATCCTCTTTCCCAATTCCCTGCGCAGTGCCCTGGAACCCTGGTTGGCCGGTATTCCGGGGCGTTACGGCCACAGAGGCCACAACCGAAGCTGGCTCCTGAGTGAAGTCTTTCCCAAACCCTCCCGCGCCCAGGGCTACCGTCATCAAAAACTCGACTACCTTGATCTGGTCTCTGCTTTACTCACAACTCAACACCCGGAACCCGAAAACCAAAACGTTACCCCCCTACCCCGTCCTCCCACATCCCCTTATCCCAACCCCTGTCTCGTCATCTGTCCGGGCGCGGAATATGGTGCCGCCAAGCGCTGGCACGTTGACCGCTACGCCACCGTGGCCGCAGAATTGAGCTCCCGGCACCGGCTCCAGATCGTAATTCTCGGCAGTGCCACTGACATCCCTGTCGCTGAAACATTGACCGGTCTTCTGAAAAAAGCGGGTGTTAATGCGGCCAATCTCTGCGGCCAAACCTCCCTCGCCCAATTCCTTAACAGCATCGCCCACGCCTCTCTTGTTCTCTGCAATGACAGTGGCTCCATGCATGTGGCGGCCGCTTTCGGCACCAAAGCCGTGTCGGTCTTCGGTTCCACCGAACCCAAACTCACCGGACCCATCAGCGATTCCGTCACTGTCCTCCGCCACCATGTTCCCTGTAGTCCCTGCTTTCTCCGCGAGTGCCCCATCGATTTCCGATGCATGAATGCCGTCAGTGCTTCCGCTGTGTTGGAAGCTTCCAACAACCATCTTTTAAACCCTTAAAAAAAACTTCGCGCCCCTTCGCGATCTTCCTGTTACGTTCTCCACCTGTTTATGAAAATCTCAGCCTGCATCATCACCAAGAACGAAGAAGCCAACCTGCCCCGCTGCCTGAAAAGTATCCGCGACCTCGTGGATGAAATCGTCATTGTTGATTCCGGGAGCAGCGACCGCACACCCTTTATCGCCACCGAGTACAACGCCCGTTTCATCAAACACGATTGGGAAGGATACGTCGGCCAGAAAAATTTCGCCCTATCCAAAGCCAGCTACAACTGGGTCTTCAGCATTGATGCTGATGAGGAACTCTCCCCGGAACTGCAGGACGAAATCAAAAAAATTCACGAAGGGCCGGAGCCTTCCTACTCCGCCCCCGTCGGCTACCAGGTTTCCCGTGTGGTGTTCTATGAAGGACAATGGATCCGCTTTGGCGACTGGTATCCGGACCTTCTCGTCCGCCTCTTTGACAGGCGCAAAGCCTCATTCGCCGGCGGAAAAGTCCACGAACGTCTGGAAATCAAAGGCACGATTGATAACCTCTCCGGCGAACTCCATCACTACACTTACAAGGATGTCGCCGATCAAAAAGCCCGTATCGAATACTACTCCACCCTCTGGGCCGAAACCGCCAAAGCCGAAGGAAAAAAAGCCGGGTTCCTCGACCCCTACACCCATTCTGCCTGGCGCCTCATCCGCAGCCTCTTTGTCAAAGGCGCGATCAAAGGCGGCACCCTCGGATGGCAAATCGCCCGCCTCAACGCCCACGAAGTTTATTTGAAATACAAAAAACTCAGCCAAATGCAGTAACTTTGCGTCTTTCCATCATTCAAGATGAACGCCATTAGAACAGTTTACAGGCCTTGGTCCTTATCCCCGAATGGAGAACGGACATCCCTGTCCGTTTATTCCCCAGCTTTCTAAAACAAACGGACATCCCTGTCCGTTCTCCAAAGAATTTGAATTCTAAAACTTTGCGTCTTTGCCCCTTAGCGACTTTGCGTTAAAAATTCCCATGCCTTCAACCGCCAAATCCGCCTCCAAGATCATGGCGGCCGTCATGGGTTCACGGGTTCTGGGCCTCCTGCGGGAAGTCATCCTCAACGCCATCTTCGGTGCCGGCAAGGAACTAGACGCCCTCATCGCCGCCTTCCGCATCCCTAACCTGCTGCGGGACCTTTTTGCAGAAGGAGCCCTCTCCACTGCCTTCGTCACCACCTTCTCCAAAAAACTGACGACAGAGGGCAAAGAAGAAGCCTTTCGTTTGGCCAACCTGGTCATGACGGCACTGATTCTGTTGATGACTGTGGTGGTCCTGCTCGGCATCGTCTTCAGCGACAATCTCGTTCATCTCACCAACCCAGGCTTTTTCGAAAGTGCAGGCAAAGGCGAGTTGACGATCGAACTCACCCGCATTCTCTTCCCGTTCATCCTGTTGGTTTCCCTGGCCGCCGTTTACATGGGACTACTGAACAGCCTCGGCAGCTTCGGCCTGCCCGCCTCCGCTTCCAGTGCCTTCAACCTTGTCTCCATCGTCAGCGGCCTGGCCCTCGGTTGGTGGCTGGATCCGGGATTCGGGCCCCGGGCCATCTACGGTTTCGCCATCGGCACGGTCATCGGTGGCGCGGCGCAACTTCTCATCCAGGTTCCCAAAGCCATCAGCCTCGGCTATCGATTCCGTTTTAATTTCCAATTCAAGGATTCCGGCCTGAAACAAATCCTCATCCTGATGACTCCAGCCGTCATCGGAGGTGCCGCCGTGCAGGTCAATGTCCTGGTCAATGGCTACTTTGCCTCCTTCCTCGGGGACGGTGCCATCACGTATCTCTACAACGCCTTCCGTCTGGTTCAACTACCCATCGGCCTCTTCGGCGTGGCCATCGCCACCGTCATTCTTCCCTCCGTCTCCCGCAGTGCAGCCGTCGCCGACCTGCCCGCCTTCCGATCAAAAATCCAGGAAGGGCTTCAACTGGTCTTTTTCCTCTGTCTGCCAGCGGCGGTCGGTTGTGCGGTTTTGGCCGAACCCATCATCCGTATGATTTATGAACGGGGGGCTTTCCACGCGGAGGACACACGACAAACCGCATTGGTTTTACAGGCCTTCTGCCTGGGCTTGGCCGGTTATGCCGGAATCAAAGTGCTGGCTCCGGCTTTTTATGCTCTTGATTTGCCGCGCATCCCGCTTCGCGTCAGCCTGATCGGCATTGTGCTCAACCTCATCCTGAACCTTTTATTCCTGCGCGTGCTGGATCTGGGTCTGGCTTCCCTTCCGCTTTCCACCTCGCTGGTGGCCCTGCTCAATTTCGGTCAACTCGCCCTGGCCCTTCGTCCCCGGCTGAACGGACTGGGCGACTCCACCCTTCTTCCAAGCCTGCTCAAAATCTTTACCGCGTGCGCCTTGATGGGCCTACTCCTTTTAATCATCGTCAAAATTGCACCCTTTCCACCGGGCTTCCTTCCTTCCAGCGCTAGGCTCGCGGCCCTCATTTCCTTCGGTGCCCTGCTCTATTTGGGAACCTGTTATCTTCTGAAGATTCCCGAACTATTGAGCGTGATCCAAAACATTCAGCGGCGGCTTGGAACGAAGTAGTAAAGAACGATCATTCCCTCTCTAACACCCTGGGCGCAAAAAAGAACCCACAGACATCAAGCGAAGACAACGCGTTATCCATCAGTACAACTTCCCGTTGGAGTATTGCCTTTGAATCCTTTGTATGCTCAGGATGGCAAAAAATGGAATAGGAACCCGTGGTTCGGAGGCCTCGTCTTCAGCCTTTTCCAATCAATGTAGCCCCCAATCTTTTTCCTTCCCCTGTAGAAGCATTCCCTATACCTTCCTAGCTCGTCCAACGCGAAAACAACCATGGCAGGAGATACAATCGAAGTCGAAGGAACGGTGAAAGCCGTCATGAAAGGCACCACCTTCCGGGTGGAGCTGAATAATAAACATGAAGTCCTGGCCCATATCTCCGGCAAAATGCGCAAGAACTTCATCCGCCTCAGTGTCGGCGATAAGGTGAAGATGGACATGAGCCCTTACGACCTGACCAAGGCCCGCATCACGTTCCGCGTGAACACCAATCCATTTACCGGCCCCCCACGTCCCGGCCAGCCCCGCAGGCGCTAAATAGTCCCTGCTCCTTTGTCCCCGGACATTGGTTCAGGGTTTTCTCAGAGGTTCCTCTTTCAATCAAACTTGCGCCTTTGCGTCTTACAACCTTTGCGTTAATTTCTTCTCATGAGCACCTCTACCCCAGTCGAAGCCCCCATCCGCGTGGGCATGATCTCGTTGGGTTGTGCCAAGAATCTTGTCGATGCCGAAATCATGCTCGGCTCCATGCTCAAAGACGGGGTGGAAATCACCAACGACCCCGCCGAAGCCGATGTCATCATCGTCAATACCTGCTCCTTTATCGACTCCGCCCAGGAAGAAAGCGTCAACACCATCCTGGAATCCTCCCAACTCCGCGACAAGATCCGGCCGGGCCAGGGCCTGGTGGTATCCGGTTGTCTTCCCCAACGTTTCCGCGATGACCTGCCCAAGCTTCTGCCTGAAGTGGATGCCTTCGTGGGAATCGACCAGGTGGCCAACATCACCCAGGCCGTCAAAAACGCGATCGAACGACGCAAAGAGCGGCTCCTCGCTCCCAAGACCAAGTCCGGCAAAAGCAAAAAGGTAGCCCAGACCCTGGCCGAACTCGACAAGAACCGCCAAACCAGCCCTCACGAAGAGACAGAGTCGTTGCGCGGCACGGACAAGTTCGGCAAAACCAGACAGGTTTTGACCACTCCTAAAAACCTGGCGCCACTGGTTGATGTCACCCAACGTCCTCTGTTTATTCCCGATTTCGGGACACCACGCTTCCGCCTGACTCCGAAACATTTCGCCTACCTGAAAATTGCCGAAGGCTGCAACCATCCCTGCAGCTTCTGCATCATCCCGCGCATGCGCGGCAGCCATCGTAGCCGCCAGCAGGCTGATATCATTCTCGAAGCAAAAAAACTAATCGCTGAAGGGGTCAGGGAAATCAACCTCATCTCCCAGGACTCCACCTATTACGGTCTGGATCTTCGCCCCAACCACAGCCGCGCTATTTCCTCCCCGGAAAAATTCAACGCAGCCACCAAATCACTGTCTGCCGACGCCACCACCCTCTGCACGCTTTTGCGGGAACTGAATGCCCTACCCGGCGATTTCTGGATACGTCTTCTCTACACCCATCCCGCCCACTGGACGGATGAACTGATCCAGACCATTGCCGAATGCCCCAAGGTCGCCCGCTACATCGACATCCCCCTCCAGCACATCCACGAAAACATGCTGGAACGCATGCGCCGCGAAACCTCACGCGAATACATCGAAGAGTTGATTGCCAAGATCAGAAAGGGCATTCCCGGCATCGCCATCCGAACCACTTTTATCGTGGGATTCCCCGGCGAGCGCGATGAATATTTCGAGTCCCTGCTCAATTTTATCAAAACCACCCGATTTGAACGTCTCGGCGTTTTCACCTACTCCCACGAGGAAGGAACCCGCGCCGCCTCGATGGTGGGACAACTTTCCGACAAGGTGAAGCAGAAGCGGCGCGAGCAGTCTATGGCCGCCCAACATCTGATCGCGAAGGAAGTCTCCCAAAGCTTTGTCGGCAAAACACTGCGCGTTCTGGTGGAAGGACAGGCCTCAGCCCGCGAGTTGAAAAAAGCCAATATCAGTTCCTGGGAACACGGCCTGATCCGCGAAGAAGACAGTGGAAAAACCAAGCTTAAAGGCAACTACTTGATTGGCCGGGGCGAAGCCGATGCTCCCGACATCGACGGCCGTGTTTACATCCGGGGCGATGCCTCCATCGGAGAATTTACAGTGGTGAAAATCATCGGCCACACCGATTATGATCTGATCGCGGAAACAGTATCCTGATTTTTTACCACACAACCGATAAGAGCCACGCGGCGGCAAGATGTTCCACAATTGTCGCCAAGCAAAGACATGGACGAAGGATCGGGTAGGGTTGCCCTTGGAATCTACCCGATCCTCGCCAGGCTCGGAATCTTTTCATAGTGCGCATCCCGGCTGTAAAGAATCAGGTCATGCTCAATCGCCAGGGCCGCGATCCAGATATCATTGGTCGGGATCGGCGTTCCCGCTTTTCTTAGCTGACCATAAAGGGCCGCATAGTGATGCGTGGTCGAATCCGTGCCATGGACCGAACGAACCCCTGACTGGTTCAATAACTGCTGAAGCACCCGCACCTGGTTCTGTCCCCGCCTGGTGACAAAAGCCCCGGCACGGATCTCCGCCAGGACGATAAAGGGGATGCAAAGCAAGGCCGCCGATTCCATGACGTGAATGACTTCTTCATCGCCCGCGCAGAAATCGATGAAGCGGTTGGAGTCCATCAGTAGTCGCATGCCTACTTCCAATCTTCCGGGTTGATTTGATCCATTTCCGACAGGGTTTTGCCCCAGGCTTTACGATCCAGTTCCCCCGGTGCGGAAACCAGATGCCGAAGCCGCCGGTAGCTGACTCTTTCTCCAGCCACACCCAGCCCGCGTTGCAGGGCTTCCACCACCGCTTGATTCAGACTGATATCCAGATTTGCAGCTACCTCCCGTAAACGGTTGTCGGTCGATTCCGGTATATCCCGTATGGTATACTGGACTTTTTGCTTTTTCTTTATGCCTGCATTGCATCATTTTATTGCAGGCACGTCAACTCTATTCCGTCGGCGGAATTCCCCGGGGGTGTATCCAGTCTCTTTCTTGAAATGTCGGCAAAAATGGGCCGCATCCACATAGCCGTATCTAACCGCGACTTCTTTCATGGGCATGTCTGTTTCCTTCAGGAGCCGGCCCGTTTCCTTTAAACGAAGTCGTTGCACGAATTCGCGCGGACCGATCCCCTGGTCCTTGCGGAACAGGGCGGAAAAGTGGGAAACACTCAGGGAATGGTAACGGGCAATCTGCTCAACGGAACGCGGAATCCCGGTGTTCTGTTCGAAATAGGAGCGCGCCGCCTTCACTATCCGGCTTTGTCTTTCATTCAAAAGCGGTCTCTTCTTCCCGGTTTTGGCAACGCTTCCTAACACTGCACGCTCCATCAACATCAAAAGCATCTCGAGGGCATTGCAGGCCATGACAGCAGAATGTTTTTCTGCCGAATTCCACTCCAGTTCGATCCAACGAAGCAATCCTTCCACCTGTGTCATATCGGCCATCTCCAGCTTTTTCCAGGCAACAGACGACAAGTCCCGCTGAGTGGATTCAAAACCCACCCACATAACACGGCCCTCTGCATTAGCCTCGACGTCCTCCTGATGGGTTGTTCCCGGAGGAAGCAAAAGGATCTCCCCTCTGTTCAAGACCATTCTCTTGCTCTTGCCCAGGGTCCATCGACATTGCCCGGAAAGAACCACTCCGAACTCATAAAAGGGGTGTTGATGCGGACCTGAATGGAAACTCCGCTGCGTGCTCTTTCTCATGCGGGCACACAAACATAAACGTAGATCCGATTGTATTTTAGCCATGATTAACCCTTCTATTAGTCTAAAATCATCGATTCTTACAAGCTTTTCCGCGATTCGTCCGATTGAGGCATCCCCTTTTTCATGTATCGTAAATTCATGAAAAAAATCAGATGGGGACTGCTTGCCGCCGGAAATATCGCCAAAGCCTTCGCTGAGGGGGTGCAACATTCCAACCTGGGAGAGCTCGTTGCCGTGGGCAGTCGCAGCCAGGCCAGCGCCGACAAATTCGCCAAGGAATTCAACATCCCCAATGCGCACGGCAGTTACGAAGCACTTCTGGCGGATCCTGGTATTGATGCTGTTTATATTTCCACACCCCATCCCTTACACGCGGAGTGGATCATCAAAGCGGCGGAGGCGGGTAAACATATCCTCTGCGAAAAACCCCTTACCCTGAACCACGCCGAAGCCATGGCAGCAGCCGAAGCCGCGCGCGTGAACAAGGTGCTCTTGATGGAAGCCTTCATGGTGCGTTGCCATCCCTTTATTGAAACGTTGCGTGATCTGATCCGCAAGAAAACCATCGGCGAGATCCGTCTCATCCGGAGCACGTTTAGTTTCAATGCAGACTTCAATCCGGACAGCCGACTTTTCAACAATGCACTCGGTGGCGGTGGCATTCTGGATGTGGGCTGCTATACAACAACCCTGACCCGCCTCATTGCCGGAGCAGCCCTGGATTTGCCTTTTGCCAGTCCGGGCAATGTCAGCGGAGCCGGAGCGTTTCTGGAAACCGGAGTCGATGGCTGGGCCATTGCTTCCCTCGAATTCCCCAAAGGCATTTTGGCCCAACTCTGCACCGGAGTTCATTTGAATCAGGACAACGGCGTGTCCATTTTTGGTTCGGAAGGCCACATCAGGATTCCCAACTGCTGGGTTCCCGCAAAATCCGGCGGTGACCTGAGTCTCTTCGTCAAAACCAAGGATGTGGACGAGAAAGAAATCAAGGTCAGCACGACAGAATGGCTTTATGCCCTGGAGGCGGATGCTTTTGCCCGCGCATGGCTGGAAGGCAAATCCTCCGTCCCCGAAATGCCCATCGACGACAGCCTCGACAACATGCTCACCCTGGATCGCTGGCGGGAAGCCATCGGACTGGTTTACCAGTCCGAACACCCATCCAACAACGCCCGCACCATCAGCGGTCATGCGTTGAAAAAGAAAGCGGCGGCACCCATGCGTTACGGTCGCATCGCCGGACAGGATTTCGACGTCTCGCGGCTGATTCTCGGCTGCGACAATCAACGAACCATGCCCCATTCCGTGGCCATGTTCGATGATTTTTTTGAAAGGGGAGGAAACGCCTTTGATACCGCCTGGCTTTATGCGGGGGGACGGATGGAAGTGCTCCTCGGTCATTGGATACAAAGCCGCGCTATTCGCAAACAAGTCTTCGTAATTGGCAAGGGTGGC
>Ga0209591_10000293_pt1 | contig 66501 bp, 55 predicted proteins | sample MAT01_FD_187207 | JGI IMG/M metagenome (GOLD analysis project Ga0209591, IMG submission 187207) | Freshwater microbial communities from Lake Fryxell liftoff mats and glacier meltwater in Antarctica - MAT-01 (SPAdes) (version 2) | ecosystem: Environmental > Aquatic > Freshwater > Ice > Liftoff...
AAGCCCGCCACCTCATCATAAGGGCTCGATTTGGGGCCTCCGTTCCAAATTGACCCTCCATCCATTCCCAAAAACTGCATGTCCATCCAATCCCTTCAGGCCCCTCTCACCTGGGGGACAGGCTCTAAATAGATCCTTTGCAGGATTGTCCTGCTTCTCGCAGTCCTTGGATTTCTTGTCCTTCTTGTTTCCCCACGGTGGCCAACCCCATTGCCAAAGTCCGACTGGATCAATGCGATTCAGCGGGTCGTTATGGATGAACTCGTAACGATTCGGTTCGCCTAGCGCAACCGATGACCGTTTACCTAGCAGCGTTTCAAACCCAGGCTCGCCGATGGGGTCTCTGTTTAGCCACCGTTGACTCGTCGGATCATAGAACCGGTATCCATAATAATAGAGCCCGGTCGATCCACTCGAACTTTGCAACCACAGCTTACTACTGAACCGCATGAGGTTGCCACTTGCCAGGGTACCGGTACCGGCCACCAATCGTCCGAAGGGATCGAATTTGTCGCCACCCACAGAGGACCCATCGCCCCGGGTCAGGTAGGTGACATTGCCGTTCCCATCGGCGTGGTAATACGCATGAGTCGAGGGCTGGTAGGGACTGCTGGTGGCGTGGGCGGACCGGGCCAAGAGACCTCCAATCCCGCCGGCACCTTCAAAACTCCCACTGAGATCCCGTCCTCGGCTGTACGTCACCGTGGGATGTCCCGAGCTATTGCGCTCCTGAAGTAACAGCATCCCGTCATACACGTACCGCGTTTCGCTCCGCAACGTGTAACCTCCGCCCGAATACTCGTAGTCTTTGACGATGCGCAGACGCTGGCGGCCATCGTAGGTGTATTCCAATTTCCAGGAGCTCGCCTGTTCCACGCTCACCAACTGGTTCTCCGCGTCGTAGGTGTAGGTGTGGGTGACCGCCGGACTGGTCATCGTCGACAATCGGTGATCCGCATCCCAGACGTAGCTGTTAGTCCAGGCGTTCCCCGTGGGCTGGATCAAAACCAGTTGGCCCCGCTCTCGGGAATTGTGGTAACTCAAACTCACGGTGTCGCTGGACCACGGACCGTCCTCGGTCGCCAACAGTCCATGGATATACGTGTACTTCGTCGTCCCCACCGCGTCGCCCAGATTGGTCATTCGATTCAGAGCATCGTATGAATACGTCAGATCGGTTGTGCCGGCGGGGTAATTGACGGTGGTGAGGTTCCCGTTGAGGTCGAAACCAGGTGCCAGACCCTCTAACCCCCGGAAACACCTCCCCTTGAGACAAGCGGCGTCCAAGGTATCCAGAAACCGAACACGATCGGTCTCATCGCGGAAGATGGCCTCCCGACGGTTGCCGCGCGACATCACATGGTAGAGCGCACCGGCAAATTCGATTCGCAGCGGACGGGGCATCCGCTAAATCCATCACCCACCGCTTCGACTGTCAATAGTGAGAACCGACCCCTCTGTCCAGATTCCCTTTGGGCGTCTCGACCACCAGATGAAAATGATTCCCCATCAGACAGAGGGCGTGGACCTGCCAATCGGTCTTGGCGCAAGCTTCGCCCAAGGTTTTGAGGACACGCTTCCGGTCGGCGTCATCGCGGAAGATGGGTTCGCGCCGATCCCCGCGATTCAGGACGTGGTAAATCGCCCCTTCCTATTCAATGCGCAACGCTCGTGGCATGGTGCGACGATGCCAAAACCATCAATCTGTGTCAATGGTGAGGACTGACCCATTTACCGACGCATCCGTTCCAGGGTCCGGGTGGTGCCGCAGCCCATCGGGGCCTCCGAGTCCTCCAGCGAGCGTTGGCTGGAGGTGCTCGGCGGCTCCTCCACCCCGGCCGAGGACACTACCCCAGCCGGCGGGGAATAGGCCACCGTTCGTGGGCTCAATTCCGTTCCTCTTTCCCCTTCAGCCTCCCGCTGGAGGTCAGGATGTCTGAGGCTGGGGTCGATGTGCACCCATCCATCCCGTTCACGTCCGTCTACCCACTCCAAATCATCTGGAGCCGGATGTCCTCTCTCTCCGTTGTTATCGAATGTCGTTGTGAGTGAGTTGAATGAGGAATTGGAGCGGCGTGGATTGCGTTTTGTGCGTTACGCGGATGACTGCAATATTTTTGTGGCCAGCCCGCGTGCCGGACTCCGAGTCATGGCCGCCCGAGCGGTGGCTGGTAGATGCGCAGCGCGGCGATGGGGGTGGCGGGGCTGCCAGTGATTTCGAGGGTGTGCTTCGTGTTTGGCAAACCTTGCGCAAGTGTCACGAGGGTTTCGATAGCCCCGTCTTGCACGCCTGGTGAAACAAACTCATCCAAGAATCGCGGCTCGACTTTCCACTTCACGGCGAACTGTTCCGGCACCGGCTTGATGCCCGCGAGGGCCATGGCGTAGGCCACATTCCAGTCCCCCGGCAGGATGACGACGCGACCGGACTTTGAGACAAACTTTCTATCGCTGCGGCCCTCGCCGTCCGGACCGGTCTTCGAGCCGGTGAGGGTAAAGGTGAACAGCTTTTCGTTCGCCGCGTCCTTGCGGGCATCGAGCGTCCAGTCCTCCACGAGCAACGGCTTTTCCGAGCCGATCGGCGCGATCACCGGCCATTTCACCGGCCACTTTCCCTCCGGCTTCGTCACGGCCTGCGTGAAACCGTGAAGCTCCGCGAACTCTGACGGTTTGCGCCCGTCAATGCGCACGGCGGCAGGCGCGGCGGCAGGCGCGGCGTTGCCCATCCTGGCCACCGCGTCCACGCGTGCACCCTCAAACTCCACGGTCAGCTTGCCATCCTTCCACGCAATGTCTTTGCCCACCACGAGCGTGCGCACCCACTGCTCCGCGGGCGCCGGATCGAACTTTTCATCACGCCGCAGGTAGGCGTTCACGCATTGCGCCATGAGGTATTCGCCGTGCGCATTGAGATGCACGTCGTCGCGCAGCAGTGCCTTTGGTTCGAGCGAGTAGTCGGCGAGATACCGCTTCCAAATCGTCCGCTGGTCGCACAGTTCTGTCCCGTATTTCGTCGCCAGCGATGGCAGCCAGTTGTGGTTCATGAAGGCGTCCCACTTCCCGCTTTGGATGGGCACTTTCGCCGGGTCGGTTTCCTCAGTGAGGTCTGCCGGTTTCGTCACATGATCGGTCTGCATCAGGATCTCCGCGCACGTCCGCTCGCGCGTATGGCGGATGATGTCCTCGTATTTGTCGTGCGACCCATAGACGTGGAAAATGAGCAGGTCTGGCTGGAACGGATACAGGTCCGTCTCCGCCGTCTTCACGAGCATTTGCGACGCGAAGCCGCCGAGTGCGCGGTTTTCGACGATGAGATTGGCCTGCGGAAAGCGCCGCCGCAGATCGTCCTCGACCCGCTTCGCCCACTTCTGTTCCGTGATGGATTGCCCGTAGAACAGAATGCGCACCGTGTTCCGTTTCTCCGCCGTGCTCGTCGCCAGCAGCCGCATCGTACGCTGGTTATTGCGTCCCCAGCCGCTCGTGTTGGGAAACTTCACGGGCGGAAAAGTGTTCGTCTCGGCGGCAGGTGTGAATACGGACGACAACGTCAAGAGCACCAGGAGCAGGAGTATTCTCATTGAGGGATGTTGCGAGGCCAACTCACGCTGGCTTATTCGATGGCAGCACAATTCGGTCATTGGATCACTTCAGCACCAGCCGAAAGGGCCGGGTCATCTGGCCATACCACGACTCGTGATTGGCAGGTTCAGGCACGCCCCACATCCGGTAATCGCCGCTGAACATCATGACGCCCTCTTCGCCATCTGGCGAAAACCAGCAGGGCGGAAGCTGCGGCAGGTAGGCGATGTGGTCGCCTTCCCAGGCCGGATCATAATGGACCAACGCCCACGGCCCCCACGGCGTAGGTCCCTCGTAGATCTGAAGCTCGCGCCGCCGATGCCAGGTTGCCCAGGCGAGCTTCGGATCGTAGGCATAACTCTTGGGCACCGCGTCGCTGCCGAAGGAGAGGAGGAACCGCTTGAGCGCCGGCACATACGTCATGGTCGGATGTCCGACGTGACCGTGGTCGGTGATGATGGGCCGGGCATACGCCTCCTCGGGAATCCACGCCGCCCCGTTGTTGGCGGAACGTCCGCCGTAAAAACGCCACGCAGCTCGGTCCAGCACCCGGTCCTTCGGGACGCGCGCGAGGAAGACATGGCTGCCGCTTTCCCAGCTCTCGTCGTTGCTGATCGCATACACGTAGCCTTCCAGAAATTCAGGAACGCCGATGTAGCCCGGGCCGAACCCGACGAAGGCCAGCCCGGCAAAGCGCGGCCCGAGAAACAACGGTGCGTTGGCCACCGGATAATTCGTCCAGTTCACCCCTGCATCGTCGGAATACATCAACGCCGCCACGCCCCCGTGGTGGCTGATGGCATCAAGGATGAAGAAGTCGTCGCCCTTTGCCGCCACGACCTTGTTGTCCGCGAAACGGCGTTCCGCCCAAGCCGGGTCGTGACTGTCATATTCGTAGGCGGCGACGTAAAGCCGCGATCCCACGGCCAGCGCGCCGTTCACATACAGGTGACGGCGCATGGAATAGCGCTGGAGCCCCGGGAAGCGACTTACGACGCGGGCCTGCTGCGCCGGGGGCCGACCCTCCACCTTGAGGAGGTGCGCAAAGGCACGGGGTCCGCCGAAATTCTCTCCGTCGTCATCCACCACGTAGAGCGCGCCGTCGGCGCCCCAGGCGTGCCAGTGCATGTCCGAGCCGGAGCCGGGCAGCTTTTGCGCCGGGCCTGTCCATTCCAGCCGCTCAACCAAAGTGCTGCGCGGATACATCAGCACGCGGGCGTTCAAAGACACATCGTCCGCCGGCTTCGTGGTCGCGCTGTTTGTACCCGCAGGCTCCCGGCCAATTTCCGCCGCCGCCAAAGCGGGCGGAACAGGCCCCTCCGTGTGGGCAGGCACCGCGAAGCAGAGCATCAAGGCGAGAAGGATAAGTCGTTTCATAATCGTTTCCATCAGGAGAATAGAAGCCTCACACCAACCCCGTCAGCGTGCCCGAGGCGTCCTGGAATTTATCCGTCTCGACGCCCATCTTTTGCACGACGGTCAGGAGCACGTTGGCGAGGGGTGGGTGTTTGTCGGCGTCATGCGCGAGGTGCTGGCCGTGTTTCAATCCCAGCTTTTGGCCGCCGGCCACAAGGAGCGGAAGGTTCTTCGGCGAATGATCACCGCGTTCGCCCGAGTTCATGCCGGAGCCATACACCACCATCGTGTGATCCAGCATGGAACAGCCCGCCTCTTCGGTGGACTTGAGGAACGTGAGAAAGCGCGCGAGGCGGCTCAGATGGAAACGATCAATCTCGCCGAGCTTCATCAGAATCCCGGCATCGCCGCCGTGATGGGACAATTCGTGGTGATTCTCCCCGCCGCCGCCGTAGCCGCCGGCTTCGCGCGACCATTCAAAGGTGATGACGCGCGTGGTGTCGGTGATGAAGGCGAGGTAACTCAACTGCATCATCACATCCACCCACATCGGGCGGTCGTGGCTGTCGCCAGACTTGCTGTTTAGTTGCAGCCCGGCGGATTCGACCTTGGGCTTGGGCACATCCACCCACTGCACCTGCCGCTGCACCCGCAGTTCGGTTTCGCGCACGGAGTTCAGATACTCGTCGAGCTTGGCCTGGTCGGCGCGTCCCAGTTTCTTCTCTAGGGCTTTTGCTTCGGCCAGCACGTCGTCGAGGATGCTGCGCTTCTCGGCGTAACGACGTAGCGTGGCGTCGCGCGAAGCAGCGTCATCCGGGATGAAGAGCCGCTCGAAGATGCGCTGCGGGCTGTTCTCGGCGGGCAACGGCGTGCCGTTGCGGTCGAAGGCCAGCGTGTGGCTGTGGCCGGCTCCCCCAGTGCCGGAGCTGTCGGAAATTTCCAGCGAGGGAAAGCGGGTCTGCGCGCCGATCTTTTCCGCGATGACCTGGTCGGCGGAGATGGTATTGGAATAATCCTTGCCGGGCACCGCCTTGAGATCGGCCCCCGTCAGCCAGGTGTCCGCGCCGGAATGCCCGCCCGTGGCGAGCGGATGCCCCAGCCCCGTGAGCACGGAGAAGTTCGCGCGATGTTCCGCCAGCGCCGCCAAGGTGGGCGAGAGCGCGTAGCCTGCACCGGGCGCGGCGGGCATCCATTCGAGAATGTTCACGCCGTTGGGCACATAGCAGAAAATGGCGCGCGGCATCGGCTTCGCTCCGGATTTTGCCAGCGGTTTGAAGGTCGAAGGCGCGGCGTGGAGCGAACACGGGAGCATCGCTTCGAGCAGCGGCAGAGCGAGGCTGGCGCCCAGGCCGCGCAGGACAGTGCGGCGGGACAATGGGGTGTGGAAGAGCGGCGTCATAGGTGTGGGTATTTTTCCAGCTATTTGGTCGTGAACAGATCCGACTGAACAATCGAGTGCAGCAGCAGGCGCATCGAATAACCGTCCTTTTTCATCGCGGTCACGGCGTCACGCAGCGTGGCACGATCGGAAAATCCCAGTTCGCGTCCCAGCGCATAAGTGGTGATCTGGCTGGCGAGCGCCGTTAGGAACAAGTCGTCCTGTTTCAGCAGCTGTGCCTGCAATCCCTCGACGCCTTTGAATTCACGGCCGTCCGGCATTTTTGCCGAGGCGTCGATAAGTGGGTCGTCCTGTTCGATGCGGCCCTGATAGCCGTGGCCTTCGCGGTCGCGCCATTCGCCCGTCGCATTAAAGTTCTCTAGCGCCAGGCCAAGGGGATCAATCTTGTCATGGCAACGCGCGCATGACGGCGCTTCGCGATGAATCTGCAGGCGCTGCCGCACCGTCGCCTTGTCGATGCCGGGAACCTTGGACGCGATCTCGCCGACGTTCGCCACGGGCAGTCCGGGGTCGGCGCCGAGCAGCGTGCGCAACACCCAGACCCCGCGAGAAACCGGCGAGGTGCGGGTGCCGTTCGAGGTCAGGCTGTGAATGGACGCCTGCGTGACCAATCCGCCACGATGCGCCTCGGGAGCCGCAGGCACGCGGCGGATGGCGTCACCTTTCACGCCGGGAATACCGTAAAAACGCGCCAGTCGCTCGTTGATGGTCACGAAGTCGCTCTTGATAAGATTCCGCGCGTCGAGGTCGTGCCGGAGAATCTCCGCGAAGAAACCTTCCGTCTCGCGCTGGATGGAGATCTCCAGGTGCCGGTCGTATTCCGGATAGAGATTCTTCGCGGGCGGATTCGCCCCGAGCTTGCGCAGGCCCAGCCACTGGCCGGTGAAGTTCCGCACGAACGCCTCGCTCTTCGCGTCGGCCAGCATCCGGTCCACTTGCCCCCGGAGCACGGCGGGCTGGGCCAAGGCACCACTGCCAGCGAGTTTGACAAGGTCATCATCGGGCATGGACGACCACAGAAAATACGAAAGCCGCGAGGCCAGTTCGTAGCCGGTGAGCGGGCGCGGTTGGACGGTAGGCGCCTCTGGTTCGACAAGAAAAAGAAAATGGGGCGAGGCGAGAACCGCCGCCAGCGGAGCCTTGATCGCCTCGATGAACGAAGGCTTCCCGGCGCGCAATTTTTCAAAGAGCGCGACCTTCGCGTCCACCTCCTCGGGCTGCACTGGACGGCGATACGCGCGAGCCATGAAACGCGCGGTGACCTCGCGGGCCCGCTCCGTTTCGTTCGTCGGGTTACCCGTCTCATTCCCAAGCAGGAGCCGATGACTCGGGGGCGGCCAAAGCGGATGGACCGGGCCTTCCAGTTCGATCCAGTCCATCAGCATCTCGGGTCGGGCGAACTCCTTTTGGTGCTGGAGGCTGAAATTCTCCAACACGGGCGGGATGACGTAGGCGTAGTCAAAGTTCAAACCCGCGCTCTGCCGGGTGAAGGTAGCGCGAACCTCGTAAATCGCCGGTGCGCTTTCCGGTGCGGGAATGTCCAGCTCCGCAATCGGCTTGGGCGTGCCACCCAGATGCTGGGTAATCTTCACGCGCGACGGGCCGTAGTCATAAAGTCGCGCCGTCTCAAAGTGTTTCAGCTCCCCCGCGAATCGCTGCTCCAACTGGGCCTTCCGCTCGGGCCGTTTCGCCGTCTCCTCGTCGCGCCGCTGACCCAGAATTTTTGCCGCCGAAGCCACGACCTCCGCACGCGACGGCACCCGGCCTGCCGCACGAAAGCGGATGATGTATTCGCCCTCGGCCGGCACCTTGAAGTCGCGGAAACCAATGCCTGTGTTCCACGATTCGCGCCGCACCACCGTCCAACCGTTCGTGACGAGATTCTCGCCGGGGTTCAGCAGGATGTTGTTGCCATCGCGCTTCACCCGCAGCCGGTCCGCGCCCAGGGTGTTATCCTCCGGTTCAAAGTGCCATTTAATCGGCACCGGTTGCGCGCCCTCGACCAGCGCCCGGTCGAGAACCTGCCGCGCGGCCGAATAGTACAGCTCAAACTGCAACGGCGAGATCGAAAGCGCCTGACCGATATTGTCAAAGCCTCCCGCCGGCGGGTCCTCGGGGAACTGGTCGGCGGGCGAAAAATCCACGCCCACCAAATCGCGGATGGTGTTGTTGTATTCCGAACGATTGATGCGCCGCAGCACCACGCGGGTGGAGCGCCGGGCAATTTCCGCGCGGCCCAACTCGTCCGTGAGCCAGTCAGCAAACCGGCCGGAGGCCGCCAACTCGGGCTGCTTCTCCTCCTCCGGCGGCATTTGATGGGTGTTCACCGACGTCACCACCTCCGCCCACTTCGCCGCCACCGCCGGATTGGTGAACTGGTTCACCAACGTATCGAGCCTCAGCTTGGCCTTCTGCTTCTCCGGCCCGTGACACTTCACGCAATGCTCCTGCAAGAATGGCTGCGCGACCTTGGCGAAACCCGTCGCGTCCGCCGTGTAAGCCAACTCGTCGGCGCGGGCCACTCCCTCCATGACACACCCGACGGCGACTAGGAATTTCCATCGCTCAAACAGAAAGGCAGTCGTCATCAAATTGCATCGACGACGCAAAAGGTTCTTCGGTTTATGAGAATCGAGGTTGGCGTGAGTTCGACTGAGGTTCATGGCAAAACCAACTCCCAAGCGTGGTTCAGGGTGCTGGGAAAATGGACAACTCCGAAACCTCCAGCCCGGCGGAGTTCCCGAAGGAGTTGAGGATGATGAAATCCGTGATGAGCCCTTCGGGCGTGGCCGCATGCTCCGGCGTGATGCTGCGGAGCTGGCTCACCGGGACCCGCAATTCGCGCCACTCCTCCGGGCCCGAGTGCCGGCACGAGAGGCTGTTGACGGCGAAGTTTCCGCCGAAACATCCAGCCGGCTTGCGCGTGCCCACAATCAATTGAAGTCCGGTGTCCTGCGTAGTGCGGATCTTCATTCGCAGCTCCGAAGCAGCCGTGAGCGAAGCCATGCCGGAGTCATCGCGCACGCAGACGCCATGGTGAACGATGACACGCCCATCCCGTTCCTTGCCCGCGACGAAGGGCTGTGCGGCCAGCGCCCCGCCTGCATGACGCTGCCCGGGCGCGATCCATTCCCCTGAGACATGATCCGGACGGGAGGCGAACTGCATCCGCCAGATCATTGCGGGCCGCACCTGAGCCTGCGGGCTCCAAACGGCTTGCGAATCCAGGGTTGCGACCAGCCGTTGCTGGTTGGTCACCGAAGCCTCCCGGCCATCCACCAGCCGGCGCATTTTCACCTCGCCGTGCGCCACCTCGAGGCTCGTCTCATCCGGCCGCGCATCCATGGAAAAGGCGGTGCCCACCACCACGACTTCCGCTGTCGGCGTGAAGACCCGCATCGGCTGCGTTTCCGGCTGGCGCGTCACTTCCGCTGAAAACGTCCCCTGACGCAGCCGCACGCGCTTCCCGTCTTCCTGCGAAAAGGTCGCCTCCGTTCGGCCATTGAGCGAAACCAGAGTCCCGTCGGCGAAGCGCACCTGCGCCTGCGACGTGTCGGTCTCCAGCTCCAGCGTGCCCGCCGGGAGCTTCATGCCGGGAGCGAGCACGGCCTGGGCCGGGCCATTCACGCCCGTCCATGCCACCGCGCCATTCAGCTGCATCACCTCCATCAGCACCGGGCTGCGCAACTGCCAGATGAGACCCACGCCCAGCAGCACCAGCGCCGCAGAGGCCCACACCGGCCACGAAATCAACCAGCGGGTGCGCCTGGTGGCCGACTTTGGTTCCGGCCACGCCACGAGCTTCGTGGTTTTGCGCGCCTCCGCGCAGCGTCCCGCTTCCGCCACGGCAAACGCCTGCTCCGCCACGCCACGCAACAGCGCGCGAGCTTCCGCTTTCGTCTCCAACTCCGCCGTCAGACGCGCCGCCGAATCGGCATCCAGCGTCCCGTCAAAGTAACGCGCCAGCAGCGCATCCAGTTCTGTGGGTTTCAATTTCATGGCAGGTCCGAAGAAAGAGTAAGCCGCCGCTCTACACAGTCCCGCAGCGTGCGGTGTAGGCGGGAAAGCTTTTGATAGACCGCCTCCAATCCGGAGCCGGTGCGCGCCGCGATCTCCCCGCAGGACAAGCTGTGAAAATAGCGCAACTCCAACAACTCACGCGCCGTCACCGGCAGACTCGCCAAACATTTTGCCAGCACCTCCTCCCGCCCGCTGCTGGCCTCCGCCTCGATTTCCTGCGCCAGAGTCTCGATCAACGACTCCGAGAGCCCCACGCTGACGCGCCCAGACTTCCGCAGAAGATTCAGACTCGCGTTCCGCCCCACTGCCCGCGCCCACGAGAGCAACTGCGCCTCGTTGGCAAAAAGGCTCGGGTGCTGCAAGGCCTTAACCATCACCTCCTGAAAAATGTCCTCTGCGAGGTGCGCATCCCGAAGCACGAGGAAGAAGCCCGAGCTTAACCGCGCCCGCGCCCCAAGGAGCGTGCGAATGACCTCGTTCTGTGGCAATGACGACATGTTCCACCATGGTGACACGCAGCGGTCACAATCCTGACAAGAAACATTCTCCGACCTTTAAAAAATCGGGCTGCGCACCGAGTTCAACTCCTCCGCCCTGCTCGTTGCCAACAGCGGCATCGTACGCTGAATGATTCGCCCGATCCGATCGCATCGGGAAATTTCGATGGCGGATGCGACGATGTTTCCGCCGTTGGCTTTGGATTGAGTGCGGAAGCCTTGGGATTCGCGAGACCGAGTCGCTTGTTGATCTCCCCGCCACGCTCCGCGCATGCTGAGTGACATCAGAAAGCAATTCTCGTTCACCAGTGCAGAGTTGGGTGCGAACGAGCGCGCAAACGCGAATTCTTATCAATAGCCAATGAACGCAACGTCGTCTGGATTTGCCGCAGGTTTCTTGTTCCTGCTGATTTCAGCCCTGTCGGCTTCCGCCGACAGCAGTGCTGACGTGCTTCAGAAGATCGCCGCGCAGGAGGCACGTCTGCCGGGCGTCGAGGCGCTGATCACCCAGACGAAAGCTGCAGGCCTCGCCGTCGCTTATCCGACCGCCGATTTCCTGATTGCCAAACGCTTCTGCCAATACGGCCGCGACGACGCGGCGAATGATCGTCTCCCGCGTGCACAGGAAGTCGCCCATGAGATCGCGATCCTGCTGGACCGGGCCGAACGCGAGGCGCGCGCTGGTGTGGTAGTTCCCCGTCTTCAGCCGGGCCCGGCGCAGATCGTCAACGGCACGTTCTGGGCCAACTGCAGCGACGGTCACCGCGTGGAGCGCCGCCCGGTCTTCCTCACCGGCTATGGACACGGTGACCCCGTGATCGAGGATCTTCCGCTGCTCGGTGCCATCGGCATCAACGTGATCCAGATCGAGCAAGGTCCCGACGGCGTCGTGAATGCGGATGGTTCGGTCAACACGACGCCGATCACCGCCCGCCTGCTGCCTGCACTAGATCGCGCCCGCGATCACGGCCTTGTGGTGAATCTCCTCATCGGCCCGCACTACTTTCCGGCTTGGGCCTACGAAAAGTGGCCGGCGCTGAAGGTCGAGCCGGGGGCTCCGGGCACGCAGCCCTTCCTGAAGAACTCAATCGAGGCTGCCGAGGCGCGTGAGATCTACGCACGCTTTCTGCGCACACTCATCCCCCTGGTCCAAGACCACCCCGCGTTGCACTCGATCTGCCTGAGCAACGAGCCAATCTATGATCGGCACCAGGCCGACCCGGCGCGGGTGCCGCTTTGGCACCAGTATCTTACCGACACTCACCGCAACATCGAATCGCTCAACGCGCTCTATGAAACGCACTACACCGCCTTCAACCAGGTGCCCGAGACGCCCCTGAACTTTCGCGAGAAAGCCGCGGCGCTTTACGACGTCGTTCGCTTCAACCAAATCCGCTTCGCTGGATGGCACCGCTGGATGGTCGACCTCATCCATACCATGGCCCCCGATCTGAAATGCCACGCCAAGGCGATGCCGCTGGTCTGGGATCGCGACTCGGTGCTTTGGGGCACGGACCCGCTGGAGTTCGCGCGGCTTGGCCAGATTAACGGAAACGACTGCTACTTCGTGCCCAATGAGGCAGGGTCGCCGTGGCCGAGCGATTGGTTGATCCAAAACATGTTCTACGACCTTCAGCGCTCGATGGCGCACAACCCGATTTTCAATTCGGAGAACCACCTGATCATGGATCGAACCGAGAAGTTCGTGGAGGCAAGCCACATTTACACCGCCATCTGGCAGGGGGCCATCCACGGCCAGGGTGCCAGCACGACGTGGATCTGGGCTCGCACCTACGACAAGAAGAGCGATTTCGAGGGCCTGATCCTCCATCGTGCTGCCTGCACCGCCGCCATGAGCCGCAGCGCTCTCGATCTGATGCGACTCTCTCGCGAGGTCTTTGCACTGCAAGACCACGAGCCCGAAGTCGCCATCCTCTGGTCCAACGCCGCGCAGGTCCACGATCCACGCGTCACCAGCACCGGCAAGAGCGTCTACGAGGCCCTCAACTTTCTCGGCGTGCCTATTGGCTACCTCCACGAACAGCAACTGGCCGAGGGCAAGCTCGGCCGGGTCAAGTGCCTCATTATTGCCGGGGCCGAGGCCGTCACTGCCCAAGGACTCGAAGGCATTCGCGGCTTCGTCGGACGCGGCGGGGTTGTCCTCACCTACGGCGAAGACAACCTGCGCAAGGACGAATACGGTCGAAAGGTCGTGCCGCCAACCTTCGCCCGCGAGATTGAGCGGTCGGTGCGCGGCAAGGAACTGGCCACTTTGCTCAAAGGTGATTTGCAGCGCGCAGGTGTTGCGTCTGGCGTCCCCCTCGTTACTGAAAAGGGCGATCTGCCCTACGGCGTTGAGTGGCGTTCGGCCACACTCGAGGGGCAACTCCTCGTCAACATGGTCAACCTCACGCGCAACTCCGTCACGGTAAGGCTACCCAGCGGCGGGTGGTATGACCTCATTGCGCGACAGCCAATTCCCCTCGAGATCACGTTGCAACCGAACACCCCCGTCCTCGCCCAAGGCACCCCGCGCTCACCCGCGAGGCGCTGACCCGAACTTCACTGCTGAGGGATCGTAGGAGGCTCAACCGGTTAGCAATCAGGAGTCGCTCAGCGATGGTCTATAGCCAATTTCCAACTCCCCATCTGCCTTGATGCGGAGAGTCGATTTCGGCGGCAGTTCCCAATTCAGTTCTGCCAGCAACCGTTGCTGGTCTCTCTCGGGTTGGATATAAAGCTCAAAGGTCAGCTCCCGGCCGTCTGACGCCGGGAAATGCCCGACCTTTAGTTGCATCCGCCCGAACTTCTCCAACACCTGCCGCACGGTCAGTCCCGGCGCTGTGGCCCGCAGTTGATGGCGATTACGCCAGGCAGCGGCGAAAACCGTTGTTGAGTTCGACACGATCCAGGTTCCGGCCGATGAATACCAACTGGCTCTTGCGGGCTTCGTCCGGCCTCCAAGCCCGGTCCGGTTTGCCTTCGAAGAGCATGTGAACACCCTGGAAGACGAAGCGATTGGGGCTGCCTTTGACGTTCAGGATTCCCTTCATGCGGAAGATGTCGGCCCCTTTCGTCTGAAGTAGTTCACTTATCCAGGCGTTCAGTCGCTTTGGATCGAGTTCACGCGTCTCTTCCAGGCCCACGCTGGTGACGGTCTCGTCATGTTCGTGGCCGGGTAGCGAATATTCCTTGGTGATGAGCGGTGCCACCGATTGGTCGGCGTGGGTGAAGGTCATGGCAAACTCATCCGGTCCGTGTTGGGTATATAGCGCGTAGTGACCGGGGTGAGGAATTCGGAGAACGAAGGTGCTGGCCAGTGAATCGTCGAAGAGGAGCTTGTAGAAGCGGAACGTGGGAACAATTCCACCCCCGGCCTTGACGCTGGTCGTGGATGCGCTGAACAGCTTCATCGTCGTGAGTCGTTCGGCGTGCAGCGTCTCGGGCCGGGCGTCCGCCACCGGCAGAATAACGAGTCCCATGAGCGGGTCGGGACCGGGCTGGAACGTGAGGTCATAGTTGCCGGCAGCGAGGCAATAGATGCCACCCCACTCAAAGGGCAGTTCCTCCCGCAAGAAGTCCGCGTTCACCGAGAGCTTATGGTCCAAGTCAAAGGCATGGATATTGACGACCTGTTCGACGGGCAGCTCGGCATTGCGCGTGCGGCGCACGGTCGCGGCGGAATTCATCCGGCGGATGCGAGCCTCCAGCGCGGGTAGCTCGGTCTCCGGCACCAAGTCCGTCTTGTTGAGCAGGATGGTGTCAGCAAAGGCGATCTGGGCCTGGCATTCGTCGCTGTCGTCCAAGTGTTGCCAGACGTGCTTGGAGTCTACTACGGTCACGATGCCATCGAGGCGGAAGCTATCCTTGATTTCCGGGTCCACGAAAAACGTCTGCGCCACCGGCCCCGGATCGGCCATGCCGGTGGTCTCGACCAGGATGTAGTCGAACTTGTCGCGACGCTTGAGCAACTGTCCGAGGATCCGGATGAGATCGCCGCGCACCGTGCAGCAGATGCACCCGTTGTTCATCTCAAAGACTTCCTCCTCCGCCCCGATGACGAGGGCGTTATCAATGCCGATCTCACCGAATTCATTCTCGATGACGGCGATCCGCTTGCCATGATTGGCAGTGAGGATGTGGTTCAGCAGCGTGGTCTTGCCCGAGCCGAGGAAGCCGGTGAGCACGGTGACGGGGATGCGAGTGTCCATAGGATTTGAAGGTTTTAGGTTGCAAGTTGAAGGCAGGAAAGCGGGGCGGCGAAGCCATCATTTATCCGGAGGAAACGGGGGAGGTTGGGCGGAACGCCCGCCGGTCGCGCCAGCGGCTCCAGATGAAGGCGGCGAGGAAGCAGGCGAAGGCGCACAGCACAATCGCCGGGCCGGGCGGAACATTGGCCGTGTTGGAAAAGGCCATGCCGGACAGCGCGCTCACCAGCGCGGCCCCGGTCGAGAACAGCACGATGTGGCATAGGCGGCGCGCCGCCAGGCAGCCCACCGCGCCCGGCAGCACCAGCAGCGCCGCCACGAGCAGCACGCCGACGACGCGGGTCCCTACGATGACCGTGGCCGCGATCAGCAACAGGAGCCCATACCGGAGCGCCACCACCGGCACGCCTTCGGCGCGGGCCAACTCCTCGTCGAACGTCCACGGGCCCAGCCAGGACCAACCCAGGAGGCCGGCCACCAGCACGACGAGGGTCAGACCGGCCAGCAGTCTCAGTTCGAGCGACTGAACGGCGAGGATGCTGCCGAAGAACAGATGTTCCAAGCGGCCCAGCCCGCGTTGATTCGCCGCCAGCAGCGTGACGCCCAGCGCAAAGGCCGCGACGTAACACGCGCCCACCGCCGTGTCGGACTGCACGCGGCGCGCAAAATACGCGATGGCCAGAGCCACCAGGCAGGTGAAGACGAAAGTGACGACGTAGTTCGCCGCGGTGGGTATCGGGCCGGAACGTAGCAGCACCAGACCGATCGCCAGTCCACCGAGGCTGGCGTGGGCCAGGCCATCGGCGGCAAACGCCATCCGTCGCAGCACGATGAACGGCGATAGGACGCCGCACACCAGGGCCAGCCAGAGGCCCGCGATGAGGGCGCGCACCAGGAAACCGTAGTCGAAGAAGCTGGCGGAGTTCATGCGGGGACCGATGTGGGTGGACGGCGCACCTGATACCGCTGCAGCTCGCAGCGGTAGGCGGCCTGCACCGTCTGGGAATCGAGTTCGGCCGCCCGACCATGCCAGTGGAGCGAAACGTTCAGGCAGGCGATGCGGTCGGCGTGCGCGGTGATCAGCGGCAGGTCATGGCTGACGAGCAAGAGGGTCATGCCCTCGCGAGTGAGTTCGCGGAGCAGGCCGCAGAACTGTTCCTGGCCCTCGACATCCACGCCGGCCGTGGGTTCGTCCAGCAGCAGCACACTGGGCCGCCGCATCAGCGCCCGGGCGAGCAGGAGGCGGCGCTGTTGCCCTCCGGAAAGGTGGACGAAAGGCGTCCCGGCCTGCCGCTCCAAGCCCACGTGGGCGAGTATTTCCCGGCTCTGCCGGGCCAACTCCCGCCGGCGGTTCCCCAAAGGCGGGCGCCGGCCCGCTGCGCCCTGCTGCACCAATTCTTCCGCCGCCAGCGGGAAATGAGCATCCACACCCACGCGCTGCGGCACGTAGCCCAGCCGCGGGCGTTCACAGTCCGGGGCGGACCACGCGATGGTGCCGTGTGTCGGCGGCAACAGACCCAGCAGCGTCCGCAAGAGCGTCGTCTTGCCCCCACCGTTGGGTCCAATGAGCCCGAGAAACTCACCGGCCCGCACCGTGAGGCTCACGTCCGAGAGGATGCGCCGCCCGTCGAGGTCGAGGGTCAACCCGTCCACGGTCAAAGCGATGCAGTTCGCGGCGTGCATGGTTTACCGGGCACCCAGCGCTGCCCGCAGCGTGGCGAGGTTCTGGCGCTGGCGTTGCTGATAGGTTGCCGCCGGTTCGTCGGGCAGGATCGTCTCACACGGATCCAGACGTTCGACGCGCCCGCCGATCTCTTGCGCGATGACCTGGGCCGGCCGGTCGGACAACTGCGGTTCCGCGAAGATGACCTTGAGGCCCAACTGCCGCATCAGATCCACCAGCGCCCGCAGGTAGGCGGTGCCCGGCTCATCCCCGGGAAACGGCTCGATGACCCCGGCCGTCTCGAGCTGATACCGGGCGAACAGATAACCGTACGCGCCATGAAAGGTGACCACCTTCCGATGGGGCAGCTCGGCCAGGCCGCGTCCAAACTCGACGTGAAGCTGCTGCAATTCCGCCGCCAGCGCCTCCCCCCGGGCTCGGAAGGCGGCAGAGTGGGCGGGCACGCGTTGGACCAGTTCGGCCGTGATACGGCGCACCAGTTTTTCGGCGAGGACCGGGTCCAGCCAAATGTGCGGATCCACCTCGGTGGGATCGGGCTGCTCGGTCGCGAACTGCGCCAGGGCAGACGGCCCGATCGTGCGCGTACCGAGCCCCTCGTTCACCACCACGATGCGGTGCGTCGGCCCCCCCTTGGCCAGCTTGTCCACCCAACCATCCATGCCCAGGCCGAGCAGCAGGACCACATCGGCGCGCTCCACGAGACGGGCCATGTCGGGTGTCGGATCTTCGTGGTGCGGATCGCCGCCGGGCGGCACGAGGCAGCGCACCTCGCAGTTCGTGCCGGCGATCTGCCGGGCAAAGTCATACAGCGGAAAGAAGCTCGTCACGACGAGCGGCCGGAGGGGCGGCGGCTCGGCCTTCTTGCAGCCGGCGAACAGGAGCGCCACCGCCAGCGCGCCTACTAGAGATTGGAGGCCGGAGAAAATGGAACGCATGGCGGCTAATTCTTTGGCTCTTCGTCGGTGTCGTTGCCCTCGGGGAAATTGAACGACACGTTGGTGTAGGTCTTGGAGCGCACGGTGAGCGAGGGCAGCACGGCGTCGAAATTGGTGGTCGTCTTGAGCCAGTCGGCCTGGGCGTCAAACTGCGACGTGTCGCCGATTTTCTCGCCAGAGGCGGGATTGGGAACGGCCTGGAAGACGAGCCCGCGAGCCGGCTCGGTCACATTGACGACGAACGAAGGTACGGGGAGACGGACAAAGTTCTCCAGCTCGCCATCCATGACGAAGGCGGTCAGCCTCCCGGCCATCGGATCGAGCACGAGTTCGAGGTGATATTCCTCGCTGCCGAGCACAACCGGCGTGCCGCCGTGGGGTGGCTTGTGCTCATGCTTGTGCGGCTTGCCCGCGACGGGGCGATCGGAATGATCGCCGCAGCCCGTGAGGACAGCCGCGGCCAGCAGGACGGTGAGCAGGCACGATTTCATGAGAGTCAGGTTTTGCTGTGCCAATAGGAAAGGCTGCGGTTCAGCAGGTGGGCCAAAAAGAGGAGACCGCACGCAAGGAAGGTTGCCGCAGCTTCGGCCCCCTCGTTCAGCCCGTTTCCCCGGCCAACCCGGGCGATGAAGAGCCCAATCCAGCCCGCCCCGGCCCAGAACCAGACCCGACCGTCGCGATGCTTCATCCAACCGCCAAAAATGACCGTGGCACTGAGACCTCCGAGCAGCAGTGCCAGGATGAGATGCGCTCCGTCTCCACCCAATACCGGCGGCAACCAGCGGGCCGCCAGACAATGGATCGACACCAACGCCGCCATGGCGATGACGGTCGGGTCGAGGCGGTTGGAGTCGTCCGGGCCGGTCGTCATGGTTCGAGAGAGCTACGAGACAACGCCACGAGATCGTCCGCCGTCACCGCGGCTAGGGGTTTCAGCAGGCGCAATCGACGCGTCGGCTGGCCCGCGCTGAAGATGCCGATGACGGTCTCGACGTCCGGGCAGCTGGGCTCAGCACAGCGCAGTTCGTTCACGGAGATGACGGAATCCTCGTCCGCGGCGAACGCAGTGCGCACCCAGTCCTTGATCCGACGCACCTGCGTCGCATCGCCGCGGGATCGGCGCGCCGCGTCGGGTTGGTGAACGCTGATCAGCATGATCGTCAGAGCAGAACCGCCCGCAGCAGGCTGACCGCGGCCCCCGCCGGCAGCGGTACCCGAACGGCCACCGGGGTTTCCGTAGCCACCGCTTCGGCGACTTTGTGCCAATTCAAAAAGTTCTCCGATTGCTCGATTGCATAGCGGCAGCCGGGCACGCCGGTGAGATCAACGCCCAGGGTGTCGGCACCTTCGATCCGCGGCGCGCTGAGCCGTGGAGGTGCGTCAGGCACCAGCGGTACTGGTTCCACCGCAAACAGGAAAGTGGCCGGGGCGCTGGTGATGTTGGTCGTCGCGCCGGCTTTGCGACCGGTCACTTCGAACGTCACTTCATAGAAGCCGTTGGTCGTAAACCCGAAGTTGAAGTGCTCGTGGCTGCCCAAAAGCGGAGAAGTGGCATCGGCATCGGTAAGGCCGTCCTTGGAGTTGAACCGGATGAGCAGGTTTTCCGCCTCGTCGGCCTGCCAGGCGAAGAAATCCCCCGGGCCTTTCACCGCCTTGAGGCTGAAGCGTAACCGCTCCGTAAAGACTCCGGGAGGTAGCGTGCCCTTGGGTTTATCCTCCGATGAGAAGCCGAGATACAGCAGATCAGTGTCCTGCGCCTGCGGCAGAATCCAGAGGGGCGCCCCCTCCTCGCCGAAGAGAGTTCCGGCCGGCAACCCCGACTGTAGCCCCAGCGGATTGTCGGGGTGCTTGATGTTCGCCACTTCGGCCACCACCAGCAGGACTTCCTCCGGCTTGTAGGTCACAAACTCCTCGTCCACCCGCAATCCGGCACCGATGGCCAGTTCGTTCATCTCGCCCGGCTGATAGACGATGCGGAAGTCAACGTGCTGGTTGGTGAGGGCAATTCGCGACGGGAGCGGATTGGCCTGCGCCACCAGGAGGCTGGCGACCAGACAGAACAGACCGGCGAAGCGGCTTGGGTTCATGGTAAACGATTTCGAAGCCGGGCCGGGCTTTCAGTCCCTGCCCGTCGGCATCCAGTTGCCGCTTTTTAAGCCGTGCGCCGGCGCAGGGTGAGCCAGAGGGCGAGCGTGCCCACGCCTGCCAGCGCCCAAGTCCCGGGTTCGGGCACGACGTTGAAGTGATAGGCCACGGGTTCGCTGACCGTAGGCGTGTTGAGTCCGTCGTTAAGGATGCCAGAACCCTCAAAGGTCAGCGTATAGCTGCCCGGCTGTGAGAAAGCCCAGTTGTAGTCGGTGTGGCCCAGCGCCGGCACGATCACCCGGTCGGCGGCGCTGACGCCGTCCTGGGTGTTCATGAACACCGTCGTGGTGCCCAGTCCAACCACCGAGTACAGGGCGAATTTTCCCGGTCCATCAATGGCCTTGAGGGTCAGGGTCATTTCATCGTTCTTAAAGATCCCCCGGTCCACATCCTCCCCGGACGTGCCCAGGTAAACCAGATTGGGATCCTGGATCTGGGGCAGAATATAGGCCACTCCGCCGCCGAAAAAGGCTGGCGCTTGGCGGAATGCTTCGGGCCCGACCTGGACAACGGTGATTGCGGGGTCCAGTTCCCGATCATGGGTTTCGTCGTGTAGGATCAGATTCCATTGCTTTGATGCGGGATCGTAGCCGACGTCGACATCGGTGTGCTCGTTGGTGAGAACTCCTTGCGCCAGCGCCGGCAGTCCAGCGAGGAGAGACCCGGCGAGGATCAGAATTTCAGGTCGTTTCATGATCATGATATGGGTGTGATGGAGGTTGAATTAAGGAAACAGGGAGTGGGAAAAGAGTCATTCCGGCGGGCGGGCGAAGTTGTCGCCGCGCTCGACGCGGGCTTTCAGCACGGAGGGTTTGATGGATTGGACGTGCCCGTCGCCAAACAGATAGTTGGCGGAGCCGTTCGCATGATCCCGCGTCACGGGACCGGTCCGATGGCGGTCAGGCTGGATATCTTCGAGAACCTGGTTCCAGCCCTTGCCCCAATTCACCCGGGAATGGGTGTGATCGTTGTACACGCTGCGGGGGTCCTGGCTGTCGGCAATTTCAAAGGTAATGAAGGTCTCTCCGGGTTTCGGAAGCCGATCCTTTCGGCTGTAGGAAACGGAACCCGGCTTGAGTCCGCCGAAGGGGCCAATCTCGTCTTTGAGGAACTCGTTCAGCACATAACTGGTCGTACTATTCGTTTCCCGCGCGCGGCCCTGCGGGTCGGCCGGACAGATCCGGATGCGGTCCACTTTTCCCAGGTAGGGCGCGAGGGTGAAGATCCACGACCGGTTGGTCGGCACCGAGCCGTCCAGGTTGAACGCACCGTGCAGGATCTCAGGAAATTTCTGCTGGTTGTCGTCGCAGTACATCTCGATCGCCAAACCGATCTGATGGAGGTTCGAGACGCAGGCGGTGCTCTTCGCACGTGACTTGGCCGCAGTCAGCGCGGGCAGGAGCATCCCCGCCAGGATCGCGATGATGGCGATCACCACCAGCAGCTCAATCAGCGTGAAGGCCCGCCGGGCTCGGTGGCTGAGCGCGGCCCCAAGCAGCAGAAAAAAGTTCATGAAATGGCAGCCGCAGTGAGCGGCGGGTAACGAACGAAAGGTGGACCAAGTCAGCGTCAGGGACTGACGCCGGTGAAGGTTCCCGGTGCGGGAACTACGGACGCGGTCACGCGCCAATCGGCGGACCCCGGCCGGAAGGCTCCGGCCACACCAATTCACACAACACGGCCGACGGAACCATCCGCTCCGCCACTACGCACCGAACCGGCACGGGAGCCCGTAAGGGGCTCACCCACCCGCCGGTCACCTGCTGATGCGCGAAGGCGCAGATGGCACAGGTCGCCTCATCGTCACTCGTGTGCCCGGCAGAATCGGTGTCGCCATGCTGGCAGGTAGTCTGACCCACCCCATCCGGATGGTGATGCCACGCTTCATGCCATGCCGCATTGCCCGCGAGCGTCCCGGCCAACACGACCAGCAGGCAGCACAGCAGAGCCAATCCGCGGGAGGCCGCATACCGGAATAAAACTGGTGGTTGATGCTGCAATCCGTTTGCAATTGAACAGGTGCACGTCACCAATGCAAGAGTCATCAGATTCTCGGGCGGAAAATTTGTCGCCGCTGTATCGACGGATCTCTGGACCGCGGGCCCTGGCATTCTTGACGACGAGCGGGAATCAGGCCCGGATCGGGAGTTGACGATGGACGGCCTGCGGAGGACGCCGTCATGCCGCTTGCGTTATTAACCCCGGCTCGGGTTCGTCGCCCTCAATCGGCGCAGGTTTGGCAAAGGGCTCGAGTTCCTCCCCCTGCCGCACGAGCCGGGCGCTGTTGAACACCACGAGGATCGAGCCGACGTTGTGCAGGATGGCGGCCACGATGGGATTCAGGTAGCCAGCCATGGCCAGGCTCAGGCCGCCGACGATGAAGGCGAGACCAACGAGAAAGTTCTGGTTGATCACCCGGCGGGTTTCCCGGGACAGCGCCCGCAGGAACGGCAGCCGGCTCAGCTCGCTGTTCATCAGGGCGATCGAGGCGCTGTGAATCGCCACGTCGCCGCCGGCCGCGCCCATTGCAATGCCGAGGTCACCGGCGGCCAGCGCGGGGGCATCGTTCACACCGTCGCCCACCACGGCCACGCAATGACCGGCCGCCTTGAGCGCGCGGACCTGCGCGATCTTGTCCTCCGGCAGGCAGTCGGCGACGACCTCATCCACGCCGATCTCGGCTCCGATCCGCCGGGCCACCGCCGCACGGTCGCCGGAAACCAGTGACAGTTTGCGCACGCCGGCCTGCCGCAGTTCCGCGAGGGCGGCCGCCGCCTCGGGCCGGAGGGTGTCCTGCAAGGCGATCCAGCCGACGCATTCCCGATTGCGGGCCGCGAAAATCAGGCTGAATCCGGTCGCCTCCTCGACATCCACGCTTTGTTCAAAGTCGCCGGTCACCCCGTTCGCGCGCAGCCACGCGGCCCGTCCCACGAACACTTCAGCCCCGTCCAGTTCCACCCGCACGCCGCGGCCGGCCGTCTCAGTAAACCCCTGCACCGGGGCCAGCGGCACGCCGGCCTCCGCCGCCAACTGCAGCACGGCCCGAGCGGTGGGATGCTGACTGAACTGCTCGGCCCCGGCGGCCAGGCGCAGTAGTTCGGCGGGCGGCAGTCCGCCCAGCGGAAACAGGCGCGTCACCGCCAGGCGGCCGGTGGTCACCGTGCCCGTCTTGTCAAAGACGAAGGCGGTGACGCGCGCCGCCAGTTCGAGGTCGGCAACGTTCTTGATCAATACCCCCAGACGCGAAGCGGCGGCCAGCGCGGCGACCATGGCCGTCGGCGTGGCGAGCACGAAGGCGCAGGGGCACGACACCACCAGCACGGCGATGACGCGGTTCAGATCGTGAGTGAAGGCCCAAACCAGTGCGCCCAGCACCAACATCAGCGGCGTGTAATAGCCGACGTATTGATCAATCAGCCGCATGATGGGCAGCTTGGTCTGCTCGGCGGCGAGGATGAGATCGCGCACCTTGCCGAGGGTGGTATCCTGCCCGGCCCGGGTAACCCGCACGTCGAGTACGCCGTTAACGTTCATCGAACCGGCGAACACCTCATCGCCCGAGGCCTTGTCCACCGGCAGCGATTCGCCGGTGATGCTGGCCTGATTCACCGAGCCCTGGCCCGCCACCACGATGCCGTCGGCCGGCAGGTTGTCGCCGGGCCGCACCCGGATGCGGTCGCCGACGGCGAGATCCCGGGCCGCGACTTCCGTCGCCTCGCCTAACTCGTTCAACCGGTAGGCCTTGGTCGGCGTCAGCCGGATCAGCGATTCAATCGAGGCGCGTGCCCCGGCCGCCGTGCGGGTCTCGATGATCTCGCCGAGCAGCATGAAGAACGCGACGATACCCGCCGTGCGGTAGTCGCTGGACGCGAAGGAGGCGAGGAACGCGAGGCTGACCAGTTCGTTGATGCCAAATTCCCCCTTTCCCAGGCCCCTCACCGACGCCGCCAGCAGCGGATAGCCCAGCAGGAGCGCACCGAGCAGGGCACTCACATTGGCCACGGCCGTACCGCGCGCAAACGTCCACTCCGCCAGGTAAGAATTAAGGATGAGGATCAGGCCGATCAGGGTCTGGCCCAGGCGAACCGTGGCGGAGCGGGCGAGGGCGTTGGCATCTCGTTCGTCGTTGAGAAGAATTGTGACTTGCATGGGAGAAATGAGTGATCAGGAATCAATTGAGAAGTGGTCATCCGGGCCGCTGCCGAGGGCGTTTCCCCGGCGAACAGAACAGCCGATGCATCCGTTTGGCTGGAAATCCCCGTCCGGGACAAAGTGTGTGTTCGCCGGGAATCTCCCGGTGGAGGAAGAATTTCGGTGGCTTGGGCAGGACTTCTCGCCGGAGAAAACCAACCAGTTCAATGAAGGCGACGAGTTGTGGGTAGGTGGGCTGCGTTTCTTCAAAGTTTCCCACCAGGCAGATGCCGATCGAGTCCTCGTTGAAGCGGACACTTCTGACGTGGCCGCCCTGAATCTGCCTGGTCCACCGCGACCCGATCTCAATCCGTCCATCGACTGAATCGGTGCCGTTGCCGATGACGAAATGGTAAGCCAACCCATTCTCCATGTGATGGACGTTTCGATGATGGGCATCAAACCTTGCGGCATTGCCCCGCGCGGTAGCGCTGTGGTGTCCCACGGTGTTTCGCCAGCGGGCGTAATCCACCCCGTCTTGCCGGATTCGGCGGCGCAGTTTGGGCGGCAACGCTTCACTGGACGTTGCCGCCCGCGTCGCAAATGCAGGCAGCAACAACCCGAGCCCCAGTCCGACCAGGAAGTGGCGGCGGTGGAGCGGAAGCGGACTGAACTTCATGGGGGGTCGGATCAAATCCGTACGGCTACGCCTTCGCTGCCGCAATGACGTGGGCCTTGGTTTCGGCCAGGGTGACGGCAACCCCGGCTTTCTCCGCCAGCCCAACAACCGCCGTGAGATCCTCATCGAGATGCTTCAAGTCCCGGCGGGCGTGCTTGAAGTCGTCCAGCGCATGATGGAGGTCCTTGAGGGCGTGCTCGAGATCCGGCACCGCGTGGCTCTTGTCAGCCTCGGCGTGTTCCAGATCGGTGTCCGCATGCGCCGTGTGCTCACCCCCCTTTTCCCAGTCCGAGAGGGCATGGGTAAAATCGTGGATCAGGTGATCGAAATCCTGCATGGCGTGGGTGCAGTCCTTCTTGGCGTGCTCCAGATCTTCCCGTGCATGCAACAGATCATTCCGGGCATGCTTGTAGTCCAGAATGGCGTGTTCGACTTTGGCCGCGGCTTGGGGGTCGATGGCGAGGAACTCTTCGAGAGGTGTATTCATGGTGGATGGATGGCTTTTGTTTGCTGGCCGTGGTGTTGGGTCTGACGCAGGCCAGACACTCCGGTAAAACGCTGGATTCGGGGGGTTCTAGCGCTACCCCGACCGCACGCGGGCTATTGCCGTTCATATTCCCCCTTCGCGATGCGTTTGAGGACGGTGAAACCCGCCTTCTTCGCGTCGATGTACGAAACCGGCTGCGTGATGCGCGGCACGTTTGGTAGTGAGATGAGTTTACGGAGCGGTCTCCTGCACGCCGGGCAGGTGGTTAGTTCCTGCGCCCTCAATGGACGGTGCAGCGTGAACCGTCCGCCACAGGCGCCACAGTTTCCCGCGCACAGTTCGTATTCGTAGAGGGGCATGGTCGTTTCAGGGAGGGGCCATCGGACGGCGGCGCGGGGCAACGACGCGCCGCCACCATATCAGCGTGCCGGTGACGAACAGCAACAGCGGGGCAAGTCCGAGCACCAGCCACAGCACCCGCGTGAACAGGCCGCCAAATGTCCCCACATGCAGGGGAAACATCGCCCGCAGGATGCGCTGGGCGGGGGTTCGGTCGGCGTGAAGATCCGCCCGGACCAGCGCGCCGGTGAATGGGTCCACATGAACATAGTTGGCCCCCTCGAGCCGCCATTCTCCGGGCAGACGTTTGCGGACCGAGAAGACGTCGGCCGGCTTTTCCGGCAGGCCGATCCAGTTCGGCGCGGCTTCAGGCAAGACTTTGGCGGCAGTGCGTAGAACGTCGTCGAGACTAACCGACTTGCTGCCGAAGGGTGCGGGTACGGAGTGCGGAGAATCCTCAGTGGCGCGGGTTCGAGTCACCGTTTCAGCCAACCAACGAAAGGGACCGTTGAAGGGAAAGTAAGCTCCGGTGAGGAATACCAACGCCAGCGGCAGGGCCATCCAGATACCGGTGGCCCGGTGGAGGTCATAGAGGCGGCGCCGGGATTGCGCCTGCCAGCGCACCAGAAAGCCATCCGACCAGGGTCGGCCCCGACGCGGCCACCCAAGGACAACTCCGGTCGCCAACAAGCCCACCCAGAGCAGTGCGCCGATACCGTTGATCGTTTCTCCCGTGCCGCCGCCGAGCAATTGGGCGTGAAAGTTGTAAAGCCACTCCGTGGCATTGTCCTCCGCCACATCACTTCCCATCACTTCCCCGGTGAAGGGATTGGCGTAGGCATGGAAGGAGCGCCCCTGCGCATCGTGCCCCCAGAACGACACCGACCGGTCCGGGGTGGTCGGGAGGTTGATGGTATGAAACTTCGCGCCGGGATTGGCCTCTTGGATCTTCTCCCACAAGGACTGAAGGGCCATGACGGTGGTCCCCGGAATGACCCGGGTGAGCGGGGCATGAAGCGCCTCTTCGATCTCGCCCCGGAACACCACCAGGCTGCCGCTCAACGAAACGACGACGAGCAGCAGGCCCAGAACGAGGCCCAGAACTAGGTGGGCGACGAAGGCCAACCGGCGCAGGCCGGTTCGATGGGGCGATTGAACGAGTCGAGTGATGCTCATCAGTTCCCAAAGTGGGCGTCGCCACCGCTTGTTGCCGGCTCATGAATCGTACGCTGATGCATCAAGGGTAAATTTGGCGGTGTCGGAACGGGCGGATGCAGTTTTGGGAAAGGACCTGCCGGCGCCAGGCCGCGTGCTCGGCCAGCCAGCGGCGCAGTTCACTCCCCACGTCATGGAGCATTGCCAGTTCCTGCGGGGCACACGGCAGGCGGAGGGACTCGTCGGCGTGGTCACAGGGCGCCGGCGGTTCGGCGTGCGAACAGAGATAATCCCGCTGACAACCCCGGATGAAGCGCAGCCCAGGCCGGCCGCCACCGCAAAAGGTCACGCAATAGCTGTGCAGCCCGATGGTCCGGTCACGCCAGCGCAGGCGGTAGCGGCTGCTCCCCTTATGCTCTGGAGTGCGGAACTTCACCAAACCGTGAAGAACGAGCAGATTTCCTTGAGAAGCCTGAACATCCGTGGCCCACCGAAGCATGTGCTGCTCCGGCTCGCGGGCGAAATCGCGGGGACGCAGCCAGTTCACAGGATGCGGTCTGTTCGGGGTGGACGCCGCATCGCCACCGACGTGGTCACCGGCGCCTTTTCGGTCAGTCGGCAGAGGCGCGTCGCGTCGAGGTTGGGACCTATCAGGATGGCGCGGGAGGAGATTCCCCGCGTGCCGGGTGCCGGATAGCGGGCCAGATCGGGGAAGATGCCGACCCGCTGAAATGAGCACATTACGCCCGGTTCACCGCGCAGCCGGGCGAGACCTTTCACGCGAAGCACGTCGGCCGGCAACAGAGCCAGCCATCGCCGAAGCACCAATTCGGTGAGGCCGGAGGGCAGGTTCAGTTCCACCGAGGTGAAACCGTGCGCCAACGACGCGTGCTCATGAGGGTCGGCGGATCCGTTTCCCGCTGACGGTCGCCGCGGGATCAGGTTCCGGCGATGGCCGAGAACGGAGGAGGCAATGAACCACTTCCGGTGGGCCACCAGGCGTTGTAACTGCCCGGCGAACCGCTCGGGAGAGGTGTGGACTCCGCGCCGGTTCAAGGACCGGACCGCCGCCTTGACCTCCGCACGCCGGAATCTGGAGACCCGGCTCAAGCGGGTGAAGACGACATGGCTCGCCGTGCTCACCTGAAGGGCTTCCATCTCTCGTTGCCAATGATCCGTCTGCCACCGTTCGCAATCCACCACGCTGACCTGCAGGGGACGAAAGGCGGTCGTGCGCGGATCGTCGGCAAGCTCCTCCAGAAACTCCAGAGGGTCCGTGGTGCCGTTGGTTTCCACGAGCACGACTTCGTTGGAAGGGCCCGTCGAGGATGTCAGGACATCAAACAAGTCCTCCCGCGCCCCGCAGCAGACGCAACTCCCCGAGACGGCCGTCACCGAGCCAGCCAAGTGGGCCAGTGTCGCCGCGTCCACCGTGGCATTGTGATAGTCATTGATGACCACCCGTGCGCTCAAACCTCGCGAGGTCAGCAGGGGCAAGAGGGTGCGGAGAAACGTGGTTTTTCCCGCGCCCAGAATACCGGCCAACAGCACCAGTGGTTGACCGGCGAGATTCATAGCCACTGGCGTGGGAACCGGCGAGTTGGGGTTTCGACGAAGACGAGGCATGGCGGGTGGAAGTCAAGCGCGGTGGCGGGGTGTCTGGATCCCACCGCCGCGTCGGGTAGTATCAGTTCCCGGTGGCGACGCGGAAGTAGCCGGTCGCGTCAGTCACGGAAACAGAGAGCTGCTTGGTGCGTCCGGTGCCCACAAACGCCTGGCCCACATTCTCCCACATTCCGTCCGGAAGGCGGGGGCGCTGCTGGAGTTGATAAACCACCCCTTCCTCAGTGAGGAAGTCGAGGGTGAGTTCGTTGCCCCGGGCGGGAGCCATCGTGAGATTTACCTGGGCGGTGATTACTTCAAAGTAGAACTCCGCCGTCGTGATGGCGGGTTGGTTGTCCACGGCCAGCGCTCCGCTGCCTTCGAGACGCACGCGATACACGCCGGGCGCGGTGAAGGCCCAGTTGATGTGGTTGTGGCCGCCGGTGCTGAGCGTGACGACATCGGCGTCGGTGATGCCGTCGCTCGTGTCGAACAGCTTGTCCGGCAGGCCGAAGCCATTCACCGCGTACACGGAGAAGTTGCCGGGCCCCTCGAGGCGAGTGAGCGCAATCTTCACCTCATTGTTCACGAAGGTGTCGTTGGGAATTTCCGCCGCCGCGAGGCCGATGAAGAGCAGGTGCGGATTACCCGTCTGCGGGAGAATCCACACCGGTGCCCCAGGCGTGCCGAGGAAGCCGAACGCCGGATTCACCGGCACGGTGCCCTGGGCGCGGGCCGGCACGAGCAGCAGCGCCGTGTCGGGCGTGAAGTGTTGTTCGAGGTCGTCGCTGTGGACTTCGAACTGGAGTTTTCCCTCCTCGAAGGCGAGACCGACGTCGGCGTGGCCGCGACGCAGGCGCGTGGCGGGCTGGAGGAGGACCGGCGTGGCCGATCCGTCGCCCAACCTCTTGGCGGTTCCGGCAATCCAGCCAGCTTCATTGATGGCGTAGGCACCGTCGATGCGCAGGCCCAGCCCACGGGGCACGAGATCGTTCAAGTTGCGCATCCCGTGCTCGCGATCCCAGGCGAACGCCTCGATGGAATCAAAGTCGTTGTCCTTCGTGAGCGACCAGCCGACGACGACATCGTTGGTATTGATGCCAAAGCCGTAGGCGAGGTTGCCGCCGAGCGTGCCAAGGTTGGTCATGCCCGTTCCCTCCACTCCCTCTTCCCAGAGGAAGGCCGGTGACGACGCGTTGCCCGCGAGGCGCGCGGTGCCCGTGACTTTGCCCGCCGCATTGATGGCGTGCGCCTGCGAGCGGTTGCCGCCTAGCGTGCCGAGGTCGTCCGTCGCCAGATTGAGCGGCCCATTGCCCAGGTGACGGAAGGCGCGTCGTTCGCCGTTCGCTAGACGCGCATTTCCGACGATATAGCCGGCGTCGTTGATGTTCTCGGCGCGGCTCTCGTTGCCGCCGAAGGTGCCAAGCGAGCGCATCACATTGTCGGCATCGGCGTAGAAGGCGACGGTGTCGAACTGGCCGAGCGCAATGTCCGCCGCCCCCACGATGCGGCCTGCCTCATTGATTGCCGCCGACTCGCCATTCAATCCGCCCAGAGTGTTGGTGATGACCTGCATCACCCCGTTGGTCGTGTAGCGGAACGGCAAATAAGGCTCATCCGCTCCCGCCACGAGGAAGGTGGTGCCGGTGATTTCGCCCGCTTCATTCAGATCGTTGGCGCCCGCGATGTCGCCGCCGCCCGTGCCCAGGTCCATCTTGGGACCCAGCCCGGAGTAGCGGTAGGGATGGAAGGTTCTGTTGTCCGGAAAATTCGCCCCGCCCACCACCACACCCGCGTTGTTGACGGACAGTGCGTTGGCAAACTGCGTCCCCCCGAAGGTACCGATGTCCACCACGTTATAAACGAAGTTGTCCGGCTCGGGCGGCTGTGCCAGCACCGGCGGCGGCACGGTGAAAGTGTAATACGCCACCTCGCTCTGGATGAATTGATTGCCCGCGACCAGCGTGCCCGAGACGCGAATGCCGATGCGATAGGTGCCCGGCTCGCTGACGGCCCAGTTGTAGTGAGCGTGTCCGCCCGCCGAGATGTACAGCGCGTCGGCCGCACTGATGCCGTCCGCGCTGTTCATAGACACGACGGGATTGCCGAAGGCGTCCTCCGCAAAAAGCGCGAAGTCGCCGCCGACCACGCTCACCAGTTGAACCCGCAAGGCATCGCCGACGAAAACGCCGGGGTTGATCTCTTCCGCGCCGAAGCCGAGGAAGAGCTGATTTTCATTCTGGGTTTGCGGCAGAATCCAAGCCGATCGCCCTGGCTCGCCCAGGAAGGCGTAGGCCACCGCATCGGGGATCGCCCACTCCGCGTGGGTCGTCACGCCCAACACCGCGCCGCCCGGGGCAAACTCCACATCATTCTCCTCGTCGTGGATGTGCAGATCAAACGCGCCGTCCTCGAACGCGATGCCCACGTCGGTGTGCCCCGTACTGAGTTTGGTCGCCGGACGGGCGATGAAGCCGCGCGAGCGCCCACTGGCGTCGGTGTATTCGCCCACCACCTCGCCGAGATCATTCAGGCCGAAGACTTCGACGCTCTGCGCGCCGGGTGGCGCGAAGGTCACGCTGCGGCCATCCGCGAACCGGAAGAAGCCGGCCGTCAGCTCAAAGTTGATGTTCACCGTGCCCGCGATGTCGCCCAGGTTGTTGATGTCCGCCGGAAGCGTGTTGTCCCAGCCAGCGATGGTGAACACCTCGGTAAAGTTCGTTCCCACGATGATCGCACCCTGGACAGCGTAGTTCTCATCCCACTTCCAACCGGTCATGGAGCCGGCCTCGTTCATTCCGCGCGCGACGGTGCCCATCGGCGAACCAGGATAAACGAGCGGCGTGATCACACCGTTCGTCTCACGACGGAAGCTGCGGATGAAAAATGGCTCGTTCTCAAACCAGTAACCATTCGCCTGGCCTGCGTCGTTCACACGCCAGACGTAAGTGAAATTCTGCCCCGGCCCGTCGATGGTGGTCACGGTGCCGTTGGTCTGGCGGATGAAACCGTGTTGAATCTCCGCGTTCGTCGCGTTGCGGTAGAAGCCCGCGATCTGGCCGAGGGAATTCTGTCCACCGGGGAACGTCGAGGTGTTGTCCGTGAGGTTGAAGGTAAAGAGATTCGTGCCGTCCTGCGTGAAGCCCTGACTGAGATTGCCCGCGTCGTGGAAGCGCCCGACGAGTTTGCCGTGGTTATTAATGTCCGAGATCAAGGTGTCGAGCGAGCCCGGCACATCGAACGTTTCAAACGTGAAGGCCAGCGGATCCGGGAGCGCGGGATGCCGAGGCAGCTCCACGAGCCACGGAACGACGTTGCCGTCGGGATCGGAGCCGGAGCCGGTGATGAAACGTCCATCGGCGGAGATGCCCTCGGCGGATTCGAGCGTCCACCCCGTCATGTCCACATGGTAGTCCGACTTCAGAACTTCTTTGAGGTTCCTCATACCATGCACGACATCCCAGATGAAAGCGGCGCTGCCAAAATTTTCGCCCACCACCGTTTCGCTGGAACCCACCGCCACGCCGCTGTCCGACACGGCGTAGGCGTTGCCGTCAAAAACTCCCTCGACCGCGCCGCCGGGCAAATCTCCGAGACCGATCATGCCGGTAGCCTGCGACCAGATGAACGCCGTGTTGCCGTTGGCAGAAACGCTTCGCCCCACGGCCCATTGGCCGTTGCGCGAAATGGCGAAGGCGCGGCTGGAAAATGCGCCGCCGGGCAAATCACCCAGGCCGACCATGCCAGTGGCCTGCGTCCAGCGGAAAGCTTCGGTGATATTGTCCGAGTTCCGGGCTTGGCCAACAATCACCGCGCCATCGGCGGAGATGTCCCAGGCGATGCCAGAATTTGTTCCTCCGGGCAAGGTGCCGAGCGGTTGCAACCCGGTGCCAAGGGTCCAGCGAAACGGTTCGCTGCCCAAATCCGAGGCGCTGTAACCGACGACGACCGAACCATCGTCCGACACTCCCTTGGCCTGGCTGAAAACGTCTCCGCCCGGCAAATCTCCGAGCGCGAGAAGTCCGCCGGCCTGCGTCCATTTGAAAGCCACGGAATCGTCATTCGTGACGCTGCTGTGACCGACGACGGCGGAACCGTCGCCCGTCGTTCTCCAAGCGAAACTCGTGAACTCGGAGTTGGTGAGGTTACTCGGAGGAAAGTCGCCCAACCCCACGGTGCCGACGCCGCGTTTCCAGCGGAAGGCTTCCAAACTCTCGCCCGCCCCAGTGGAGGTGGTGTAGCCCACCACCGTGGAGCCGTCGTCTGAAACATCTTTCGGCACGGCGTAGGAACCGCCCGGCACGGGGGGCAGGCCGATGATCGAGGCCAGCGGAGTCACGGGAGCCAGGTCCACGAGCCACGCTTGGCTTTTTCCATCAGGCCCGCGCCCTGTGCCGACAATGATACGGCCATCGGGCGTGATGCCGTGCGCGCCGCTCAAGGCCCAGCCGTCGAGGTTCAGGCCGAAATCGTTGGTCAGGACGGATTGCAGATTGCGCATCCCGTGGACCACGTCCCAGATGAAGGCGCCGAAATCGTAATCGCCGTTGACCACCGTCTCGCTGGAGCCGACCACGATGCCGTTGTTCGACACGTCGTAGGCGAGGCCATCGAAGCGTCCAGGCACGCTTTCACCGGGCAGATCGCCGAGTGACACCGGGCCGTTGGTCCCTGTCCACATCGAGGCCTGACGCCCATTCGCGCCGTCTGCCGCGCCGACCATGTATTGGCCGTTCGGCGAAATGGCGTAGGCCACGCTGTTGGTCTGGCCGCCGGGCAGATCGCCCAGGCCGATCATGCCGGTGGCCTGCGTCCAGCGAAACGCCTCGCTGCGGCCATCGGCGTTTTGCGACGAGCCGACAACGATGCTGCCATCCGCCGAGACGTCCCACGCGAGCGCGAAGTCCGCGCCGCCCGGCAGGTAGCCAAGCGAGACGAGTCCGCCGCCCGGCGTCCAGCGGAAGGGCTCATTGCCAGTCGCTGATTCGCTGAAGCCGACGATGACCGAGCCATCGGCGGAAACCGACTTCGCCTGACTGAAAACGCCACCGCCTGAGAGATCGCCGATGGACACGAGGCCGGAACCTTGCGTCCAACGGAACGCGACCGTCGCGTCATTGGTCGTGGCACCGTCACCCACGACGATCGAGCCGTTCGCGGAAACTTTGGCGGCGGCGCTGAACACTTCGTAGTTGAGCGGGTTGTTCGGCGGGAAATCGCCGAGTCCGGTCATGCCGTTCGCGAGCGTCCAGCGCCACGCCTCCAAACCGTCGTTGCCGCTGAAGGTGGAGTTGGCCCAGCCGACGACGGTCGAGCCATCGTCGGAAACGCCGAAGGATTGGGAGAACGTGCCGCCGGGCAGTTTGCCGAGCGGCGTGAATGTGGCCGGAGCCGCCGTGGTTGTCAGAGCGGATGCGAGCACCGCGCCAGTGGCGAGCAGTGAAGTGAAGGAGCGCCACAGGCCACGCCGTGGGCAAATCGAATCAATGGGTCTTGGGGTCGTTGAGTTCATTTTGGTTTTGGTTTGGTTGAGCAAATGGTTCCGGTTCACGGGGCGATGCGTCGGACGCGAAAGAACGCGGCGGCATTGGTTGTTGGCACTGGCAGAAACGTCTCGGCGTTGGTGCTGACCACCAGACCGAGTTCCGTCCAGGATCGGAAATCGCCCGTTCCTTCGAGCGAAAATTGATGACCCACCGGCGCGGTGAGTTGGAGCGACATCGCTCCGCCGCCGGTCGTGGCCGACAGCGCCAGTTGCGGCGGCGCGGGATGCGCGAGGGTCTGGTTCATCCAAGCCTCGGCCTGTTCGAGCTGCGCGTTGCTCGCGTGCCAACCGAGTAAGACCCAGAACGGATTCGAGAAGTTCGTCGTGCCCGCCAGCTGCACCGCCATCGTCAGCAGAAAAATTCCATCCGTGGGCGCGTCGCTGCTCAGGGGATTCCGCGCCGCGTCGCCGTAGAGCACGAAATAGACGTGCTTGTGAAACGCGCCGCTGTTGCCGGTCGTGACCACGGTGAAACCAGTGACACGATTGGTCGAACCATCGGCCACCGCGAGCGTCGTCGGGCCGGTGCTGTAACTGAGCACTTCGCCGCCCGGCACCGGCCCAAACGCCACGGCGTTGCTGCCGTTCCAGTATTGCAGATTGCGCCCGAGCAACGGCGCGGGCAGGAAGTCGAAGTGAACGCCGGTGTTCGCCGGCAGCACCGCGCCGCCCGCCGGCAGCCGCGCCACGCTGGTGATCGCGTTCCAGCCCGGCGCATCCACGTAAGCCGCGCCCGGACTGGACTCCGTGCTCTGCAACGGCGCGCTGAACACGAGGTAATTCGAGTCGCCCAGATTCACTGTGAAGTCGTATCCACCGACGCGCACCGCGCCGCCTTGGAGATAGACGAGGATGTCCTGATGCTGCGCTTGCAGCGCGGGGATGCCGCAGAGCGCACCGAGCAGAAGGAACAATGATGGGAGTGGGCGTTTCATGGGGAGCGGATGCGGAAAAATTGGGCGGCGGCATCATTGGACACGGTCATGCCGCGCACACCGCCATTGCCGGAAACGGCCTGGCCCGCGTTGCTCCAAGGCCCGCTGACCACGGGCGCGGCCTCGACCTGATAGCTGACGTCTTCCCTCATCGGGAACGAAGGTGCCACCGTGTTGCTCGCGCCCGGCGTCACCGCGAGCCGGGGCCGGAGCGCGGCGGTGAACTGTTCGACCGCCACCTCGAAGTTCGTTTCTGACAGACCGTTGTTGAACACGAGATGCACCGGCGGCGCGGACGTGTATTGCGGTGAGCGGATGGTGAGCGGAAAACTGTAAGCGCCCACGGCGGGAGCCACGCCATTCGTCGCGCGCAGAATAGAAACAAAATGCGTGTGGAGGCTGCCGCGCGTCCCCGCCTGCGAGATTTGATAACCCGCGGCGAACGTCGTCGCCCGCGTGATGGTCACGGAATGGAGGGGGTCGCCGAACGGCCCCGGCTTGACGAACTCCGTGAACTCCGGGTCTACATTCGCCGTGGACCAGTTCGTCCCATCCCAACGCCGCAACGGCCCGGTGATGTCGAACAGGAACTCGTCCTGAAACCTGAACCCGCTGCCCGCGAACCCCGGATTGTCCATGGCCCAGACCGTGGCGTTTCCCGCCGCGCCATTCTCCCGCACGTCTCCGGTGTGAATCGTCTGGTCCACGCGCAGCACGCCGTTCGAACGTGAGATGATTACGTCCGAATGCCCGGCGCAGGCCGGCAGGGCCGGAAGAGATCCCGCCAACAATAACAACATCACCATCAACGTGCCGGCGGGGATAAAGGCCCAGGGGTGAGCGGGTGTGACGATACGCATGGGGCTTCAGGCTTGGAGGAGCGTGGGCTGTCCCTCCGGCGCGGCTTGTTCGCGCACGGACCACGGGAGGAACGGGTCGGGGAAGTCCTTCCAGCATTCGAGGCCGAGCTTCATCTCGGCATCGGAGAGCAGGCAGCCATCGAGCTTCCCTGTGAGCGCGGCTTGGTCGAGGTCCTGGCCGATGACGACGAGCTCCTGGCGGCGGTCGCCCCACGGTTTCTTCCAGAGCTTGGCGATCTCGCGGCACTCTTCATCGTCGTCGGGCCATTCATGCTTGGGCACGGCGGCCCACCAGAAGCCGCCGGCCTCCGTGCGACAGGCCGCGCCGGCCTGGCTAAAGGAGCCGCACCACTCCATCCGCGTCGCGAGCCAGAAGAAGCCTTTGCTGCGAATGACTCCGGGCCACGATTCCTGAAGGAGCGCCATGAAGCGCGAGGGATGGAACGGCCGCCGCGCCCGATACACGAAGCTAGCAATGCCATACTCCACCGTTTCGGGCGTGTGTTCGCCGCGCAGTTCCTTGAGCCAGCCGGGCGCGGCCTTGGCGGCATCCATGTCGAATCGCCGGGTGTCGAGCACCTCCACGAGCGGCACTTGGCCGAACTGAGCAAAGACCTGTCGCGCTCCAGGATTCAGTGCCTTGAGGATGCCTGACAGCTGAGTAAGCTGGGATGGCGTGACCAGATCGGTCTTGTTGACCACCATCACGTCCGCGAACTCGACCTGTTCAATAAGCAGATCGACGACGCAGCGGTCGTCAGCCCCGTCGCGCGCCGCCTTTCGGTCCACCAGGGAATCGGCCGAGCCGTAATCGCGGAGAAAATTGAAGGCGTCCACGACCGTGACCATCGTGTCGAGGCGGGCGAGATCGTTGAGCGTACAACCCGACTCGTCGGCGAAGGTGAATGTCTCGGCGACCGGCAGCGGCTCGCTGATGCCGGTGCTCTCAATGACGAGCTGGTCGAAACGGCCTTCCCGGGCGAGCGCGGCAACTTCCTTCAGCAGATCCTCGCGCAGCGTGCAGCAGATGCAGCCGTTGCTCATCTCGACGAGCTTCTCCTCGGCGCGGTTGAGCGCCGCACCGCCGCCCTTCACCAATGCGGCGTCAATGTTCACCTCGCTCATGTCATTCACAATGAGCGCAACCCGACGGTCCTCGCGGTTGTGGAGGATGTGGTTCAGCAGGGTCGTCTTGCCGGCCCCAAGAAAACCGGAAAGGACGGTGACAGGTAGGGGTGCGCGAACGGTATTGGAGGGGGATCGCCCAGAGGATTTCATGATAATAGCAGCAAATCGGTGACCATTGTTGCCGCTCTTAGGCGGGCCCCAACAGGTTCATTCAATGACTCCGTTGACGCCCACCCGGTCTCCTTTCGAAGATCCAAGCGGAGCACCGGGACGCAGCGCCTACACACCAAGCAGATCGTCTCGACAGCTTGAGGCACTGCGCCCGGCTAAGGGATTTTGGCAGTCTCGCCCAACGGCGGGACGACTTGAGGGAGATGTCGCAGCCTGTTCATTTCATACACGGGACGGCCCTCAGTGGGCGCGACGGCGGAAATGAATTGGCAGCTCGACTGGTTCAGGGTGAAGACTGGCACCAGGAGGCACAGCAGAGAGGAGAGGGGAATGGACTCCATCCCTCCCAGCAGTCCTCTCCGTGCGATTTACGTCACCGGAGGGCCACAGGAGAATGGCAACCGACCGGCGGCGGGCAACGCCGATGCTGAAGCCGGCAGCGCGAGTTCCAGGTTCTGGTCGGTTAAGCTCGCAATAGGCACCGCTACCGGCATTGGCGACCAATCCAAATTCCCTTGCTGGAACAAGGTGACCGCGCATTGGTCTTCGTCGTGCGGTTGATGACCTTGGTCGTCGCCGGCGGGTTTTCCCGCGCAATGAATCGCACCAACCTCGCAAACTTCGTGCAGCTTTTGGTGAGCCTTCGAGTCCGCAGCCAGCCAGAGCAGCAAACCCACCCCGACAATCTGAACCGCCGCCATGGAGCGGTGCCAGAGTTGCAAATGGTGGGACCGAGCTTGTTTCACGTTACGAGTTCACGCTCCTCCGCTGTGATCGCGATGTCAATGCAAGTTGTTTGCGATTGGACTCTCAACGGCCTCATTTCCGAAAAAACGTTTAGGACGGTTCGCATTCGTTCCAACGGTCCGGACGATGCCAAGAATCGCTAATGTTTATGAGTCTTCGGCGAACCCACGCGCACATTTGGGAAAGGCAGGGTCTGGATCTGAGGCCTACCTCTAGAGCGCATGTCGAAGACGCTAAAATCGAGACCTGTTCAAACCGTCTCGAAACTCGCTGCCAACGAAGGTGAGTTGTTGTCTGCGCGAGGAGTAGCGGTACTTCCTGAAGACGCATCGAAACGCAGCTCGAAGGACTCAAGGGACGGCAGCAACACCTGGGCCTTTCGCGAATAGGCTGGTCCAATCGATTCCTTCCGCCGTAAGTGTAGCCACGTCGGACTGCGAGCCGCCGGTTTCCCAGAGCAGTTGGTAAAAGCTGCGGAGCTCGGAATTGGGTTCCCGCGCGACAATTTGGAGGTGCTCTTCCAAAGTAATGGCCCGCTTCTCCTTAAACTTGATGGCGGGCCACTGTCGTTTTGGAAGAAAGGGCCAAGGAAGCCAACCCATGTCCAAACAGTCGTTGTGAAGCTTTCGCAGGTGGACATTGGTGCTGATTGAGCCTGCCCTCAGAACAGCGAGCAGATGGATTGCTTGCGTTTCGATGATGGGACGGGTCCGGATTGAATCCAGAGCCTGCTCTTTTGTCGCCCATACCCAGCGGACTTTCGTCGAATCCGCTTTTGATTGTACCAAAGTCTCAAGGGCCTCTTGCCAGGTGCGGGTGGCGACACCGCTGTCGCTGCCGGAGAGATACGCTTTGGCGATCTGGAGATTGAGCGAGGGCTGACGGAGTGCCTGGTTCTTCGCGAGAACGATCTGGTTGGCAGCATCCCGATCTCGAGTGCTCAGGCTCGAGCGCTGTCCGGTTTCCGTGTCAACGCAGTAGAACTGCTTCCCCCGAGATCCACGGGTCATGCGTCGGTATCGAGTCTTCATTCTGTTTTGGCAGAACGAGCGTATCGAGACCAAACCCGAACCGTGCGGGAGCGCCCCAGAGAGTTCACCGCTGCAGTGGAAGAATACTGCTGGAGCGGCGCTTTTGGTGTCCGTTTAAACCAGCGGCTTTCTCAAACTACTCCCATTCGACAGGTTAGAGCTGGAGCCAGCTGTCGGGATTGAACCGACGACCCGCAGTTTACAAAACTGCTGCTCTACCACTGAGCTAAGCTGGCAACCAACTTCAAATCAGGCGCTTGGAACTTGGTTTTCTGGGGCTTAAAAGGGAATCTCACCCATTTTCGCAGCCCCAACCTCCATTCCCCGGAATTCAGCACCGCAAATAGACTGGACTGGACCAAGTCACCGAGGTCTCGATTCGCCAAGAAACGCCGCACGTTTATTACGCTCTGGGAAAGCGGGGTGGCAAACAGATTCGCCCGTAGCCGGGAATCCAGGCCAGGTTGATCGACGTATCGCCCACAGCCTCGGCCCGGCCGGTAGATCAGAAGGAGTGTTCATCAGAATCCGTCAGCCATTGGTCATACTGCGCATCGCTCGCATTTCCTTTTGATCATTTATGGGTGAACCCGGCCCCAGGCACACTCGGCGAAGCGGTCGGCTCACCATCTAAGGCATTCCAGCGCTTGCTTCCGCATTCCTCAACCGCCTAGATTTCAACGGGAACGCACCCCATGCCCCCCTCTCCCACCCCTTATTCCGACTACACATTAACTTGTCTTGGTGTCGGCGAGGGCTGGCCCTCAGGCAGTCGCCGGCAGGCATCCTTTGTTTATCGCTTCGGACCCACCCGAATTCTGGTGGACTGCGGGGACGGGATGAGTGCGGCCTTTCAAGGATCAGGAATTGACTACGAAACCCTCGATGCCGTGGTCCTCTCACATATGCACAGCGATCATGTGGGAGGGTTCTCGATGTTCGTGCAATCCCTCTGGCTGAACCAACGGCGGCGACCGCTACCGGTTTATGCCCCGGCTCGGGCTGTGCCCGCCTTGAAAGCCTGGCTGGAAGCAACGGTCTTGCCCGCCGGCCTAATTGGCTTTGAACTTCAATGGCATGCACTGGAACCCGACATTCCCTTTCAAATTGGTTCTGTGATGGTCACGGCCTTTCCTACGACTCATCTGGATTCTCTGCGGCGTAGCTTTGAACACGTGCATCCGATCATCGCCTTCGAGGCCTTTAGTTTCCTACTGGATGACTCGAACCGGCGGGTTGGCCACACCGCCGATATCGGTCAAGCTGCCGACCTGGATCTGTTGTTAGCGGCCCGTCCCAGCCTCTTAGTTTCTGAATTGTCTCATATTGAACTGGGAGACCTGGCGGCACGGGTGCGGGGCGCTGAACTCGATCGAATCATTTTCGTTCACGTCGCCCGCGCACTTCTGGAAAATCTCGACCAACTCGAAAACCAGCTTCGAAACGAATTGGAAGGTCTGGCGTTCGCGCTCGCCCGGGATGACGATGTCTATTCGTTCTGACCCTGCGGGCAGCCACAGGAGGTGCAGGCGGAAGAAAGTGGTAAGCGGCACGTAGGAAGAACGGTGTATCGGTCGTTCGCTCATCCGCGATTAAGGCCGCTTCCTCTTGCTCCCAAAGAGCCCCCGTCTGGAAATGAGCAAGCATCCTGCGACCATGGATCTTCCCGGTGAGTGAGGCGATTCAGGTCACTGGGCGGCGGGTTTACCGAGGACTTGATCCAACAACCCGGCTGCATCGACGACGCGTAACAACACAAAGGACGTAGCGTTAAAAAAGCCGTGGGCCAGGACCGCAACCCAAAGTGATCGATGTATGAGCAGGATTAGTCCCAAGCCGAACCCGAGCGTTCCGGTCAATACCACCCCGCTCCATCCTTGCGGCAAATGTCCAATACCGAACACCACGGCCGCTAGCAGAGATACTCCAATCTGACCCCGTCGCGTTTCCAGCAAGCCGTGGCGCCAGCGGGCCAGTCCGGCAAAGAGGGCGGCACGCCATAGTTCTTCCCGCAACCCCGCCACCACAAAACTTACTACCGTGGTGGCGAGGATCAGATAGACGGGATCCCGCAGGGCGACCGGGTCCAACATGTTCTCAATCTGCGGGCGGAAGCCCTCGAGCGAATCGATCGATTTGCCCTGCAGGGAGAGGAGGATCGCTTTCCCCGCCACCGCCGTGGCCAGGAGAATCCCGAGTCCGAGTCGGAACAGGACCGAATAGCCTAGGCCCAAGGCCCAGACCATCACACCGCAGCGAGCATTGAGCCACAACTCAGCCCGCTTAGGTCGCCCGAGCCAGACCACCACTCCAGCCAGGACGAAAAAGATGGCGAGATTGATCGCGCAGACAGCCAGCAGGCCGGCGCGGGTTCCTGGCAACGCCACGGCATCTGCGGAAGAGGCCGACCTTTCAGCTCCGAACAATCCCATTAGGGGTGGAATGGCCAACAGAAGCGCCACCATCAGCAGCGATCTCCAGCGAGGGACCGGCGGAGCGGCGACCTCTGCCAACGGAATAACCGGCGGAATGTCCATAGTTCAGCGTCCCGACCGGGCCCCGGCCTCGGCCGCCTCGCGACAAGCCAGTGAGACGAGTTCCAATTGCTCCAGAAAGCGCTCCCGTTCGGCTTCCGGCAACCCTGAGAGCACTTCGGTCTGTAGATCGACCGCCAAGTCCCGAACTTCCTCGTATTTGACCTCGCCCGCCGCCAACAGCCGGATTCGGTACGCCCGGCCATCGGATTCGTGACGACGCCGTTCCACCCAGTTGGAGGCTTCCATTCGCTCCAGCAGGGAAGCGACGGTATTTGGATCGCTTGACATGGCTTGGGTCAGGTCCCGCTGAGTCATACCCTGGAGATCTCCTTCCCGCAGTGAACGCATCACGGTGAACTGGTCAGGAGTCACCCCAGTATGAGCGATCCGGCGGCGAAAGGCTTGGTTCAATCCATACCACGACCGCCGAAGCAAGGGCGGCAGCCGACGGCGGGACGGCGAGTCGAGCGGAACGGATTTCGAAGGAAGGGAGGAAGACAACGCACCTGGTAAGTACTGTTGAATCTGCCTCGCTGCCAAGCCTGAGGCGAAAGGATTCAATCCCTCGGAACTCCCGTCGGCCGACTAATAGTACGCACTCGTATCATTTCGGTTGCCAGTCATCGTCGCGGGTTTCATCTTTCTGAGGTTGGTCAAACTGATCCTTTTCCCATGAAACGGCTGCTTGTTCTTGCCTCTGCTGTCGCGGTGTCTCTCATGTTCGTCCGGGCGGAAGTCACGGGTTGGCTGCGTTGGCGGGGCCCCCTCCAAACCTCGGTCTCACTAGAGAAGGGTTTACCCACGCGTTTGGACGCTAAGTCACCGTTGTGGACTGCGTCCTTTCCGGGCCAGAGCACGCCGGTGATTGCCAATGGAAAACTCTACCTCAACGGCTTCGTCGGGGACGGCGCGGATTTGCAGGAAGTCATTACCTGTTTTGAGGCCGAGACCGGCAAGGAGTTGTGGCGACACGCGGAGAATGACTTTCTTTCGGACACGATCTACCTGCGGTATTCGACCTCGTCGCCCGCGGTCGATGCCGAGACCGGAAATGTGTATGCCTTACACACTCAAGGGCTATTGATGGCCTTCACGGCAGACGGGAAACTGCTGTGGAAGCATTCGATGATGGAGGAGTTTGGCCGCCTGACCTTCCCGAACTCCCGGACGGCGTCACCGGTGGTGGACGGCGACTTGGTCATCACCCGGGGAATCACCAGTGCGTGGGGTGCCCATGGCGCGGCGGGAGACCGGTTCTACGCCTTTGACAAGAAGACAGGCGAGTTGGTGTGGTCGAGCGCACCGGGAGGCCGACCTCAGGACAACACCTTTTCCAATCCCTATCTCGATTACTGGGATGGCAAGCGCGTCTTGTACAGCGCGGGGGGTGACAGCTCGATTCTTGCGCTGAATGCGCGCACGGGGGAACCGCTCTGGCGTTTTGCCTTTGCCAAGGCCGGGGCCAAGGGAGGCATTAATGCGTCGGTCCTTCGGTATGGCGACTCGCTGATCGCAGTCCACGAATCGGAGAACCTGGATTCCACGGAAATCGGGCGGATGGGGGCCTTTCGCATTCCGAAGACCGACGAAGTCAAACCTACCAATTCGCTTTCGCCGGCGGTCTTTGAGGCCAAGCAACTGGAAGTCTGGCGCAACGGCATCGGCTCACTGGCGAGTTCACCGGTGCTCGTGGGTGAGACGATTTATGAGGTAACCGGAACCGGCGACCTGGCGGCGATCGATGCCCGCAGCGGCAAGGTTCTTTGGAAAAAGAAACTCGCGATTGAACAGCGGCAAAGCACGCCGTTTTACGCCGATGGGCACCTGTATGTCGCGATATACATTGCGGCAGAAGTGGCGGAAACAGCTAAACAAGGCGAAGTTGATGCCGGTGGCAACGGTGATTTGTGGGTCTTCAAGCCGGGTCCAGACGGGGCCGAGGTCGTCAGTCACACTCCGCTGAATGGGCGCGCCTATGGATCTCCGATCGGGTATAATGGAAAGATTTACCTGCAAACCGACAAGCAGCTTTATGCCTGGGGCAAGTTGGGCAACAATCCGGCGCTCGTTAAATCAACGCCCCAACCCTTCCCGAAGGCCGGCCCCGCCGCCCAATTGCAGGTCATTCCCTATGAGATTCTGCTGCGGCCAGGTCAGACTCAAAGCTTCCGCGTCCGTACGATTGATGCCAAAGGATTCACCGTGGCGGAAAATATCGATCCCAAGTCAGTCAAATGGGAGTCGTACATTCCACCCACGGCACTGGTGAAGGTAACCCTCCAGGGCGCCTTCAATGCTCAAGGTCAACTGGTGACGGATCCCGTGCCGACGGGGAGCGCGGGTCAATTCAAAGCCACCCTCACCAGTGCGGAAGGGAAGGAGCTGGTGGGCTTTATCAAGGGTCGCGTGTTGCCTGGGATCCCCTTACGGCAAGATTTCCAGAGTTTCGCGCTCACCAACAAGACGACCAACACGATCGAACCGGAAACCCTGTTCGCGTATCCGCCGCTCCAGTGGAATTCCGCCCGATTCCGTTTTGAAGTGCGCGCCAAAGACCTTGAAGGCGGGACCAATCAGGCCTTGGTGAAAACCATCGAAAATAAATTATTCCAACGTGGTCAGGTCTTTTTCGGATTCCCCGACATGTCGAATTACACGGTCGAAGCCGATGTATTGTCGGAAGGTAATCGCCGTAAAATGTCGGAAATCGGACTGATCAATCAGCGTTACCTGATAATTTTGAAGGGCAATTCTCAGGAGATCGAGGTCAACTCGAACCAGGAACGCCTCAAAGTCTCCAAGCCTTTCAAATGGTCCCCGAACACTTGGTATCGGCTCAAGACCCGGGTGGATGTTGCGGCCGACGGTTCTGGGGTGGTGCGCGGTAAGGCGTGGAAAAAAGACGAACCCGAGCCCACGGAATGGACTCTCGAAGTGCCCCATAAAACGGCTAACAAGAATGGTTCGCCTGGATTGTTTGGCTTTTCGCCGCAGGAACAACGCGTAGCGATCGACAATATTTCGGTACTCGCAAATTGAAGCTCCTTGGATTTCTGGTTGAAGGCAGAGGATTGAAAGCAAGATTAAGACAATGATCATGAGGAAGAATATAGTGAAATGGGCGGTCGCTGCCGTGGCGGCCGGAGTCGTGACCCAAGCCGAGGACTGGCCGCAGTGGGGCGGCAACGATCCCGGCCGGAATATGTACTCAGCCGCCAAGGGATTGCCCGAAAGCTTCGATCCCGGAAAAATGAAGCCCGGCACCGAAGAGATCGACTTGGCCACCACCAAGAACGTCAAGTGGGTCGCCAAACTGGGATCCCAAAGCTACGCGAACCCCGTCATCGCCGGCGGTAAGCTTTTCGTCGGAACGAACAATGAATCCCCCCGCGACAAAAGCCATTTGGGCGATCGCAGCATTCTCTACGCATTCGACGAGAACTCGGGCAAGTTCCTGTGGCAGCTGGTCGTCCCAAAGTTAAAATCCGGCAAAGTGAACGATTGGGAAAGCCTCGGCTTGCTCGCCGCTCCACTCGTGATCGGTAACCGACTGTGGGTCGTCACCACCCGTTGCGAAGTTCTGTGTCTCGACACCGAAGGCCTCGCCAATGGCAATGACGGCCCTTACCAGGAGGAAGCGAAATACCTGACTCTCGATACCGGCAAGCCGCCGATTGAGCCCGGACCCACCGATGCGGACATCATCTGGCGCTACGACATGATGGAAGAGTTGGGCGTTTTCCCGCATAACGCTTCTAACAGCTCGGTCATCATGGTTGACGGCAAACTGTTCGTCTGTACCTCCAACGGTCAGGACTGGACTCACGTCAACATCCCCTCGCCCAATTCGCCCAGTTTCATTGCGCTTGATCCCAAGACCGGCGAATTGCTCGGCGAGGATAATGCCGCCATCGGACAGCGCATCTATCACGGCCAGTGGACCTCACCTTCAGCCGGAAAAGTGGACGGCAAGTGGCAGGTGTTCTTCGGGGGTGGCGACGGGGTGGTGTATGCCTTGTCCACGACGCCCCAGAAAGGCAGTGGCCAACCTAAACCGAAGGTCTTCCCCAACCAGCCCGATCTTCTCGAAGATACCGAGTTGGACTACATTAAGAACGTATGGTGGGTGGATTGCGTTCCGCCGGAGTATAAAGTGAAGGACGGAAAGCCGATCAAGTACCCGGCCGCGGAAGGCCCCAGTGAAATCAATTCCACGCCCGTCTATTACGATAACAAAGTGTACGTCGCGATCGGACAGGACCCGGAACACGGCGAAGGCGTGGGTCGCTTGGTCTGCATCGATCCCAGCGGAAAGACTGGGGATATTACCAAGACCGGGATCGTCTGGGACTACAAGGGCGTCAAACGTTCGATCTCGACGGTTAGCATTGACCCGGCGACCGGGCTTCTCTTCATCGCCGACTATTCCGGCTACGTGCATTGCTTGGATGCCAAGACGGGCAAGTTGAACTGGATTTACGACACGAAGGCACACATGTGGGGTTCCACCTTCGTGGCTGACGGCAAGGTCTTTGTGGGGGACGAAGATGGTGACTTCGTGATTTTGGCCGCCAAGGGAGGCAACAAAGCCGTGGTGATCAGCGAGACCAATCTCGGCGCCCCCATTTACGGCACACCCATTGTGGCCAACGGTACGATGTATGTGATGTGCCAGACCCATCTCTTCGCCGTGGGAGCCAATGCCATGCCGATCGGCCTGGATGCCCCCAAGAAGGGGGAAATTCAGGTCAAGAATTGAGCGAACTCGGAGGACCGGACCTGATAAACCCCGGTCATTTCTGACCCTGCATTGGGCCAAATTCCAATTAAGCACATGAAATTGCCCGCTTTCCGATTTGACACCTGGGGGGCGCATCACTAATCCGTGTGTCCGTTTGGCGTGTTCGTCTATCGGCTAGGACACGGCCCTCTCAAGGCTGAAAGACGGGTTCGACTCCCGTACGCGCTACCAAACAACTTCCGCCCGTGAACCTGGTTCCGGGCGGTTTCTATTTCGAGTCATGCCCCGAGTCGCCGTCTATTGGATCGCTGCAGCCGTGGGAATCCTCCTCGCCTGGCTTCCTTGGCAGCTACACGCCGCGATAGACGAACGAACCCGCCTGGCCCTCGAAGCGCTAAGCCGCTTAAAGGACAGTGATCTCGAAGCCAGCCCAGGGCTGAAACAGGCCGTTTTGAAGGTGCTGGAACAGGTGCGCGGTGAACCGGAGTTCGTCGACCTGGTGCGCGACTTCCGATTGTTGGGTCAGGAAGCGGAACTGCTTCGGTTCGCCACGCGACAGCCAAGCACGCCACAGACCAGCGAGGCACTGCGCTTGGTCCTGGCCGCGACGAACGCACCGGGAGTGGCCGAATCCTTACACAGTCCATCCGCGGCGGCGTTGATTGAAGTGCTCGGAGCGACCGGAGACCCACGGGCGGTGAGGTGGCTGATGCCCTTGGTGACGGAATCCGCCCTCTCCCTTGAAGTAAGAGGGGCGGCGATTCGGGCGCTGGCCAAATCCTCGGAGGGGGCAACCACGGTTCTAGCCCAGTCTAAGGAAGGAGTCCTCCCGGCAGAATTGCGGGCCATCGCGGCCGCTGAACTGCGGACGGCTCGCTGGCCAGAGATCCGAACCAGCGCCGCGCTTATTTTCCCCGCGAAGCCGACCTCGCCGGCAACCGCACTGCCACCTCTTGCCGAATTAGTTCAAATGAAAGGCGATCCCGCGAAAGGGCTCGTGCTCTTCCGCCGACCGGACATCGCCTGCAGTACCTGTCACCAAGTCGACGGCGAGGGGATCGACTTCGGCCCCAAACTCTCGGAGATCGGTTCAAAATTGGGGCCAGTCGCGCTGATCACCTCGATTCTCGAACCCAGTGACGGAATTTCCTTCGGCTTCGAAGCCTGGCGAATCGAGCTCAAGAACGGAGAGGAACTTTTTGGATTGGTGGTGAGTGACGCCGAGGAGGAATTGGCAGTGAAACAATCGGGAGGCCTGGTCCAACGCGTCAAAAAAAACGAGGTGGTCGGCCGGGAAAAACAGACCTTATCCATTATGCCGGACGACCTGGAGCAGAGCCTTTCCGCGCAGGAATTCGTCGATCTGATCGCCTACTTGAGTTCCCTAAAAAAGCCGGTTCCGTCGAGGCCCTGATTTCGCTCCATTTGCCTAGATCGAGATCGGCTGGCGCGCACGGACCTCGGACCTCACAGTTTCCAATAGGAGGGCAGATTCGGCAGGGTTTCGATAAGGATTTCCCGAATTGCCTGGCGATCCGAAGGCGTCAGACATTCCCACTCTTTGCCCGTATCTTCCCCGGTAAGGATGCTCCATAAACGGTGGTAAATCCGCGTCTTCAACTCAGGAGGAAGTGCCTGAAACGATTCCGACTGGATCAAGTAACTGCACGGATACCGAAACAAGCGGGTGCGCAGATCCAGTTCACGCAGGGATCGTCCGCGGGAATCCTTTGGCCCCCCAGCCATGAACGCCGCCGCAAACTCAGCGCTCCCAGAAATCGGGCTGGTCAGCGGCGTCTCTTCGACAAAGAGCAAGTACCGCAGAAATGCTTCAAGAGGACTCTTGATGTAATTGCAGTGCCCATAGGCCTTGAGCTGGATGGTGGCCTCGTAGTTCAGGCGGGTCAGAAAGTTGTGCAGGTGTACCTGATGCTCGACAACCATTAGTGCCACGATGTCACTGGTAGGAACGAGGTAGCGGGAGGTATCGAAGGGAGGCGGCAGGTCCGCCAGAGTCGCCTTGTTGCCCGCAAAATTCGGCTCGCGGTGTTGCTGGGCCAGGTCAGCCGTTCCAATCAGATTTCCGCGGTGCGTTTGGGAACCGTGAGTCCCGGTCACGAACCAACCGCCCCAGCGATCCGCCAGAGGGGTTCGGTGAGTGATTAATTCACCGCCCGAGAGCAGGTCCGGAACTCCGCGCTCATCAGTTGCGAATGACCGAATCAAATGTCCCGGAACACCCATGGTTTTCGCTCCGGCATGGCATTCCAAGCAGTTGTCGGTGCGCACAAACCGCGGCTGATTGGTTCGGACATTCTCAAAGCCATAGAACACACCGCCGAGCTTTGGATCCGCCATGGAAAACTCGAGCAGGGGCGATCCCGGAACATAGCCGACATAGACATCGTCATTAAAGAAGACCGCCCGGGGCGTGGCCGGCGAGATGCGGTCCCGTTGAAATGAGGTCTTGGAAAAGACTAACATCTGGGAGGAAGCGGGAACGTTGAGAACCTTCAGCACCGACGGCAGGTATCCCAGATGCTCATCCCAAACCAGGTGGGTCTCACCCGAATCCAGTTTCGCCTGCAACTGGGCGATCGGCCCGGTCGCGGGTGTTTTGCCGTACTGAAGATTGTCCTCCTCAAACGGGACCAGGTGGGTCGAGCCCTGGAAATCAGCGGCCGGTAGCCCCTCGATCAGGATCAGGGCAATTCCAACGCGAACGAGCGACAGGCCAAAAAGCTGGGCGGCGTGACTGAACATAGTCAGAGGGACGATTTGCTTATCCAAAGATGGCAGGTTTTGCCCAACATTCTTTGACCGAAATCAACCTTTTACAGCCTGCTTGTAGCCACCCCAATTAGGGGGGTTAGCCGGGACATTCCCGGCCAGTTATCGCGAAACGAAAGGACGCGATCCTGCTGAGCGAAGTGCCTCAAAGTCCCGGTCCTAGCCTCCAAACTCTGACCCGGCAATTTCGGCCCGAAAGGAACGGCGCCACGCCACACACCTGCCTCGGGTTGGCGACAGCGCTGGACCCGAGAGGGCACTCCTCCGTAAAAAGAGAGTCCCAGGGGGCGTTCGGTTTACGACAAGATGCGACGTCCCTCGTCGAGGAAGATGCCTTTGAACATCATGTCGAGCGCTTGCGGATTACTGGCTTTACCCAGGGCCTCGGCCTCGGTGATCTTGCGGGCCTTCACCAAATCATAGAGCGCCTGATTAAAGTTCTGCATGCCGTCATCCCGACCGGTCTCAATGGCTGCTCCAAGTTTTTCCAGGCGGTTTTCCTCGAGCATTTTGCGAACCGTGGAGGTGTTGATGAGGATTTCGAGAGCCGGGGTGACGCTACCATCCACCGTCGTAACCATCCGTTGGCAGATGACCGCCTTGAGAGTCCCGGCGAGTTGGCGTCGGACCTGTTCCCGTTCCTCGGGCCGGAAGAAATCCAGGATGCGGCCGACCGACTGGGCGGCATTCTGGGTGTGGAGCGTCGACAAGACGAGATGTCCGGTATCCGCCGCTTGCATGGCCGCGGTAAAGCTGACGGCGTCCCGCATTTCACCGACCATGATGATATCGGGATCCTGCCGTAGAACGTGCTTCAGGCCGTGTTGGAAACTCTGGGTGTCGAGACCGATTTCGCGTTGTTCGATGACCGACTGATTGTCTTCGAAGACAAACTCGATGGGATCCTCGAGGGTGATGATGTGCTTTTTGAAGTTGGCGTTAATGTGCTCCAGCATCGCCGCCAGCGTTGTGGACTTACCGGACCCGGTGGTGCCGGAGATCAGCACAATCCCGCGGGGCGAGGCCGCGACTTCTTTGAGAATGGGCAAAAGGCCGAGGTCCTCGAAGCTGGGCACCTGGGTCTTGACGTATCGCATTGCGAGGGCAAAGGAGCCTTTCTGCTGAAAGATATTGGTACGGAAACGACCAATCCCGGGTTCGAAGAAGCTGAAGTCCACCTCGCGATCCTCATCAAGCCGCTTGCGGGCATGGGGCGGCACAATCTTCTCCATGATGTTGAGCATCCAAGCATCGGTAGGATGCGGAGCTTCGATGGCCACGAGTTGGCGGTTAATGCGAATGACAAAGGGGGCACCCACCTTGACATGAACGTCGGACGCGCCGCCTTCAACCGCGGCCCTGAGAACACCACGAAGCAATTCCATAAACGGTCTCCCACGTTAGCAGGACCGGGACCGAGCGGAACGGATTTTTAGACCGGAATAGCGGCTTTCATCCGTTCCAATGGCGAATTCCCATGAGTTCCGACGCAGGCAGAGGAAATTGCCGGGGCCCCAGCCAGCGAAAGGATCCCCCGCAGTTCTCCAAATAATTCTCGCACAACTGCGTCTAAGTTTTCACCTTCAGAATGTCCGACATGTCCACCATCGAACGAACCATCACGGTTCATTGGCGTCATCAGGTGCATTTCACCGAGGAGGTCTTTGATCCCGCCAACGCACTCTTGGGGGAAGTGTTGACCGACGGCCACCCCGCCCCGTTTGGCCGGGTGGTCAAGGTACTCGTCGTCTTGGACGAGGCGCTGGCCCTTCGCCGACCGGAGTTGGCGCGAATGATTGAGGCGTATTTTGCCGCGCATGAAGGAACTCTGAAACTGGTGGTTTCCCCGGTTTTGATGGTCGGCGGCGAAGCGGTGAAGAATGCCTATTTCCGGGTCTCCGAAATTCACGCGCTAATCGACCGGCATCACATTGATCGCCATAGCTTTGTCATTGGCGTTGGGGGCGGAGCGTTACTCGATATGGTCGGACTAGCGGCGGCCACAGCCCACCGCGGAGTGCGCCATGTGCGGATCCCGACCACCACGCTGGCCCAGGACGACTCTGGGGTTGGCGTTAAAAACGGCATCAACGCCTTCGGGAAGAAGAATTTCGTGGGCACCTTTGCGCCTCCGTTCGCCGTCCTGAATGATTTCAACCTGCTGGCCACCCTCGAACCGCGGGATAAACGTTCCGGGTTTGTCGAGGCGGTCAAAGTGGCCTGCATCCGGGACGCCGGCTTTTTCATCTGGATGGAACAACAGGCGGACGCCTTGGCGCGATTCGAAGCGGGCCCCATGAAGCGACTGATCCGCCGTTGTGCGGAGTTGCACATGAACCACATCGCCACCGGCGGCGACCCGTTTGAGATGGGAAGTGCCCGACCGCTGGATTTCGGGCACTGGGCAGCCCACAAATTGGAACAGCTTTCCGAATACCGACTGCGTCACGGCGAAGCGGTGGCCGTAGGAATTGCCCTGGATGTGATCTATGCGCGGCTTCAGGGATTCTTGTCGGAAGCGGGCGCCGAGCGGGTACTCAGCTTGCTAGAACGTCTGGGTTTCGAACTCTACGCCCAGGAACTTCAACACGAGGACGAAACCGGCCAACTCAGGGTCGTCACGGGTCTGGAAGAATTCCGGGAACATCTGGGAGGCGCCCTGACGATCACGCTGCTCCGCGAGATCGGACAGGGCTTTGAGGTCCATGACATGGACCTCACGGTGGTGACGCGGGCGATCACGGATCTCCGCCGGCGTCATTTGCAGCGCGACGGGATCCTGATTCGGGCGCAGATTTGAGAGTCTTTTTTGCGCCGGCACGGAATCCGGGCTATCGGGTGATCCAGCCACCGCCCAAGACGCGATCACCGTCGTAGAGAACACACGCTTGCCCTGGAGTCACGGCGCGGGCGGGTTCGTGCAGCTTCACCGAAGCCGTTCCGGAAAATCCCGGGGTCACGACCGCGGCGGCGCCAGGATGATTGTAACGAATCCGGGCGGTGCACTCGAAAGCACCCGTCGCTTCACTCATTCGTTCCGGGGCGATCCAATTGCAGTTGGCGATCTGAAACGCGTCTCGGTTGAGTTGGGTGTCGTCGCCCACGATGACCCGATTGTTAACGGCATCCAATTCCACCACGTAGAGGGGTTGACTGGAGGAAATGCCCAAGCCACGCCGCTGTCCAATGGTGTAGAACTCGATGCCCTCGTGCTCGCCGAGCTTTTTCCCAGCCGTGTCAACCACTTCGCCCTGATGCACTTCGGCCAATCGAGCGTCTCGCAAAAATTTTCCATAATCCCGGTCCGGCACGAAGCAAATCTCCATCGACTCCTCCTTATCCGCGGTCCGTAGAGAACAGGCCCGGGCCACGTTCCGCGTATCGGCCTTCGTTTTTTCTCCCAGTGGGAATAGGGATCGAGCCAGTTGATCCTGCCGAAGACTGAAGAGAAAATAACTCTGATCTTTGCGGGAATCGCGACCGCGGAGCAACTGGACGTGACCCGTCTGAGAATCACGTTCCAGTCGGGCGAAATGTCCGGTAGCGATGTATTCACAGCCCAATTGAGTGGCGCGATCGAGCAGCACTCCGAATTTGAGGTGCTGATTGCACATGACACACGGATTCGGGGTGCGGCCGGACCGGTATTCGTCCGCGAAATACTGGATGACCTTCTGCTGGAACAAACCCGATTCATCGACCAGATAGTACGGCACTCCCAAGTGAGCGCAGACACTGCGGGCATCCATGACCGCCTGCGGTCCGCAACACTTGTCCTCGGCGCGATTGACGCAGTCCTGCGGCCACAACTTGAGCGTGACGCCGACCACATCGTAACCCTGCTCTTGCAACAGCGCGGCTGTCGCCGAGGAATCTACTCCTCCACTCATTCCCACCAACACGCGCTGTTTTCGACCTTCCGACATCCGGTGCGGACTATGGCAAGGAAGAGTGAAGAAGAAAGCGGCAACCGAACGAACGATGAATTGTCCGGTGCTATGCTTGGAGCCGCCCCGCACTCTTCCCTATCCTGCACCCCATGGATCCCTGGTGGTATCCGGCTTTATTTGCGACGGGTTTAGTGGCGGGTTTTGTCGATGCCATCGCGGGCGGAGGTGGGTTATTGACTGTACCCGTTCTGCTGGCGACGGGCCTGTCTCCTCAAGACGTACTGGGAACCAACAAATTTCAATCCTCTTGCGGTACCACCTTGGCCACCTGGCAGTATGCGCGGCACGGGTTGTTGGACTGGACGGAACTACGACTGGGAATTGCCGCCACGCTTGTGGGTGCCCTGGCCGGAGCGTTCGCCGTGACCCGGGTGAGTCCGGACTTTCTTCGTCCGTTAATCCCGTTGCTCCTATTCACTATCGCCATCTATACCGCGGTAAAACATGACCTAGGCGAGCAAGCACGCCCAGCGCGTCTGTCGGGCTCGAGGTTCAGCCTTCTCTTTGGGTTGGGATTAGGATTCTACGACGGTTTCTTCGGTCCCGGCACTGGCTCATTTTGGACCCTGGCGGGAGTCCTCGTGATGGGCTTTAACCTGCTCCGCGCGACGGCCTACACCAAGGCCATGAATCTCACCAGTAACCTCGCTTCGCTCGCCGTGTTTCTCCCGACGGGCCACGTTCGTTTTGACCTTGGACTCATCATGGCGGCGGGCCAAGTCATCGGAGGTCAACTGGGAGCCCACCTGGCGATCAAGGGGGGCGGCCGGGTCATTCGCCCCGTTTTCCTGGCCGTGGTAATCGCACTCACGATGAAACTCGGGTGGGATGCGGTGACGCGATAGGAAGTCAGATCCGCTCGTGCCGAAGTCCCAAGTCTCCCCCTGATTTTGCATTCTTTCCGGAGGAGTGGGAAAGGTGGGAGGAAGTGACATCGCCCAGCGATTCCGAACTTTTTCCGGGGACTCGAATCGCAGCGGAATCCGGCCCGTTTCTTGACCTAAGGATTCGCCCCCCGTAGTTTGGCGACCTTGAAAGGTTCACCCGTGCGAAACTTTAGCATCCCTTACGTCATCGAGCAGGAAGGCCGTTCCGAACGCGGCTACGATCTCTACAGCCGCCTCCTGAAAGACCGCATCGTCTTCCTGGGTACGCCGGTGGATGATATGGTGGCCAACGTCATCGTGGCCCAGTTCCTGTTCCTCCAGATGTCCGACCCGAAGAAGGACATTCATTTCTACATCAATTCTCCCGGAGGTTCGGTCACCGCCGGTCTCGCCATCTACGACACCATGCAATGGTTAACTTGTGACGTGAACACCTACTGTGTGGGTATGGCGGCCAGCATGGGCGCGGTATTGCTGTGTGCTGGCACCAAGGGCAAACGGTTCGCCCTGCCGAACGCGGACATCATGATTCATCAGGTACTGGGTGGCGCCGAAGGTCAGGCCAGCGACGTCGAGATCCGGGTGAAACACATGCTGTCCCTCAAGAAGAGGTTGAACGAACTGCTCAGCAAACACACCGGCCAACCCTATGAAATCGTGGAAAAGGCGTGTGACCGAGACAACTTTATGTCGGCCGAGCAAGCCCGTGAATTCGGTTTGGTCGACGAGGTGGTTGTCTCCCGTCGCGAGGTGCCGGCGCTCGTCGTGACCGACACCAAGTAACTCCCCCCTTCCCACCCGGCATGGCTCGCGCTCACCAAATCACCATGTGCAGCTTCTGCGGCAAAAGCCGCGCGGAAGTGCGCAAACTCATCGCGGGACCCGGGGTATATATCTGCGATTCCTGCGTTTCGGTCTGCCAAACCGTTCTGTCCAAGGAACTGCGCGAGGACACTCATAAGGAATTGCGTCGGCTGAATGTTCCCAAGCCGGCGGAACTGAAACGACTGCTCGACCAACACATCGTTGGCCAGGAAGACACCAAGCGGACCCTCAGCGTTGCGGTCTACAACCACTACAAGCGCATTCTCAGCCAGGGAGAGTTCAATCCGGCCGATGAGGTCGAACTCCAAAAAAGCAATGTCCTCCTGATCGGACCTACGGGTTGCGGCAAAACTCTCGCCGCCCAGACAATCGCCAAATTGATTGATGTCCCCTTCGCCATTGCCGACGCGACGTCCCTGACCGAGGCGGGCTACGTGGGCGAAGACGTGGAAACCATCATTCTTCGGCTGCTGCAGAACGCGGATTACGATGTCAAACGAACCCAAATGGGAATCGTTTACATCGACGAAATCGACAAGATCGCCCGCAAGTCGGAAAACGTCTCGATCACTCGCGATGTCAGTGGCGAAGGTGTTCAGCAAGGATTGCTCAAGTTGCTGGAAGGGACAGTCTGTAACGTCCCGCCTCAAGGCGGCCGAAAACACCCGCAACAGGAATACATCCGGGTCGACACCACCCACATTCTTTTCATTTGCGGGGGTGCGTTTGTCGGCCTGGATCGGGTCATCCAACGTCGTTTGGGCCGACGCATCATTGGCTTCGGCTCGCCGGTAAAAGACTCTGAAACATCTAGGATAACCACACCACCTGGGATGAAGGACGTCGAACCTGAAGATCTCCTGAGCTTCGGTTTCATTCCCGAATTCATCGGCCGTTTGCCCGCACTGAGCGTGCTGGAGGAACTTTCCGAAGACGATCTTGTCCGGATTTTGGTCGAACCAAAGAATTCGTTGGTCAAACAGTTCGCCAAGCTTCTTTCGCTCGACGGGGTTAGTTTGGAAGTCACCCCCGATGCGTGTCGAGAGTTGGCCGCTCAAGCGATCAAGAAAGGCACCGGCGCGCGGGCCTTGCGCAGCCTGCTTGAGCGATTAATGCGCGACACCATGTTCGAGGTTCCCACCTCCGATGACGTCGCCGCAATCACCATCAATCGAGCGGTGGTGCGCGGTGAATCGACTCCGCTGATCAGCCGTCGGCCGGCCGCCCGAGCGGCTTAATCGGATCTAGTAGATCAGTCTCCCCGCTTCGGAGTACCCGGCAAATGCCGTTTGCCAACAGGTAGCTGGGCCAGGGAGTTCTTATTCCCGAAGGCTCCACGCTGACGGTGGGTGTCACGCTGGCCGGATTGGGCTTGCTCGACGGGACACATGAGTGTCACCCACACGCCGTCCAAAGCTAAAGAACCACTAACTTACCATTCCGACTAGCCCCCAAAGGGCATTCGGGGCATTCCACCACCTCCAGGCATGGCCGGTAGTTTGCCGCCCATTTTACCCATCATTTTCTGGAAACGACCCAGCTTCTTCATCATTTCCCGCATTTCATCAAATTTGCGCAGGACATTATTGACCTCAGCCACGTTGACTCCGCTGCCGCGGGCGATGCGTTGACGCCGGCGGGCGTTGAGCAACTGGGGCGTGGCCCGTTCACCCGGGGTCATCGCACAAAGAATTCCCTCCATTCGGCGAAACTCCTGCTCGCTCTTTGACAAATCGGCGCCTTTCACCATTTCCGCGCCACCTGGCAAAAGACCAACCAAGCTTTCCAAGGGCCCCATCTTCTTCATTTCGCGGAGCTGCATTAGGAAGTCATCGAGCGTGAAGCTGCCCTTCCTCATCTTCTCTTCCAAAGCCATGGCCTTCTCCTGGTCGATCGCCTCAGCGGCGCGCTCGACCAAGCTGACCACATCACCCATGCCGAGAATGCGTTGGGCCATGCGCTCGGGATGAAAGGGCTCGAAGTCCTCAGGTTTTTCCCCAACGCCCATGAATTTGATGGGTTTGCCCACCACACTCTTGAAGGAAAGAGCCGCGCCACCGCGGGCGTCACCGTCGAGTTTGGTCAGGATGGCCCCCGTCACGCCCAGGGCCTTATCGAAATGTGTGGCGACATTAACCGCCTCCTGACCGGTCGCGGCATCCAGCACCAGCAGGATCTCCTGCGGCTTGATCAAGTTACGCAAGTGCACAAGTTCCTGAAGGAGCGGTTCGTCGATCTGCAACCGTCCGGCCGTGTCAAATATGAGCGTGTTACGCTGCTGGAGTTGGGCAAAATCGAGAGCCTCTCGAGCAATCCGATTCACATCGGTTTCGCCCTTTCGCACGAACACCGGGACCTGGAGCTTTTCTCCCAGCATGGCCAACTGATCCATGGCGGCTGGCCGGTACACGTCTGCGGCAACTAGAAGCACACTGCGGCCTTGCTTCGTGAGTAAGCGGGCGAGCTTAGCCGAACTCGTGGTCTTGCCGGAGCCATGGAGGCCGCACATGAGAATGCAGGCGGGATTCCCACTGAGTTGCAACCCGGCGTTCTCAGATCCCAACAAGGTGACAAGTTCGTCGTGGATGATCTTGATCATCTGCTGGCCAGGCTGGACGGACTGGACCACCTGTTCGCCCAGGGCCTTCTGCTTGATCGCCTCGATGAAGTCGCGAGCGACCTTGAAATTCACGTCCGCGTCCAGCAGGGCCATTCGGACATCGCGCAGGGCGTCACTGACATTGGATTCAGAGATCTTCCCAAGACCGCGGAGGTTGCGGAAAACATTCTGAAAGCGACTGCTGAGCGAATCGAACATGGTCACAAAGCTACGGGACTCGGAAACTGCTGCAACGCGGAAGCGCCGGAAGAACGGATCAAATCCTCGACTCACCCGGGTTAATTAGCTCCGTTGAGCCGTTCCCTCTGCTTCGTTCCCGCACAGAGCTTGTTTGCATCGGAGGTCGAGACCCCCCATCCTTTCCTCAAATCAGAAAATGGCCGTCGAATTCAAAGACTACTACACCACCCTCGGAGTCTCTCGCGGGGCTTCGGACGAGGAGATTAAGAAGGCTTTTCGGAAGCTCGCACGCCAGTACCACCCGGACGTCGCCAAGGACAAGCAGACAGCCGAAGAAAAGTTCAAGGAGATCAATGAGGCCTACGAGGTTCTAGGTCATCCGGAGAACCGAAAAAAGTACGACACCTTGGGGGCAAACTGGAAGCAAGGCACCGGGTTTCAGCCACCACCCGGGTGGCAGCAATCAGGCGGCGGAGCCGGAGGACGACGGACCCGGCGAACCCAGACTCCCGGAGGCGAGGATTACGAATTCCATTTCGGCGGCACTGGTTTCAGCGATTTCTTCGAGCAATTCTTTAGCCGCCAAGGATCTGGGGGGGGTGTACCTGGCGGAGCCGAAGCCGCGGATGACTCGGCCTCTAGTTACACTCAAAGGGGTTCTGACGTGGAGGGAGAGATTTCGGTTAGCATTGATGAGGTCTTTCGCGGTTCGATCCGCTCCGTCTCGTTTCAGCGGATCAATTCCCGAACCGGTGAGACCGAGACCCACCGGTTCAAGGTGCGAATTCCCGCAGGCGTCCAGGACGGGCAATTGATCCGGGTAGCTGGCAAAGGCGAGACCGGATCGGGCGGAGCGGCGGCGGGAGATCTATACCTTCGCGTCCGATTGGCGGCCCATCCCGACTTCCAGGTTCAGGGCTCTGACCTGGTGGCAGACCTTGATCTGGCGCCCTGGGAAGCGGTCCTCGGCACGACCGTCTCGGTCAAGACCCTAGAAGGCTCGGTAAATGTGCGGATCCCAGCCGGAACCAATCCTGGCCAACAGTTGCGGGTCCGTAATCAAGGTCTACCTCGGGGACAATCCGGCGAGCGAGGCGATCTATTCGTGAAATTGGCGGTTAAACTTCCCGATTCGTTGACACCCGCCGAACGGGAACTCTGGGAACAACTGGCTAAAACCTCCAGTTTCCGGCCGCGCTAAGAGCCGGTCCGAAAACTCCGAGGGGTCCTGCGGCGAGGGTTTTTGGCGGTGGGCCAGGCGGCGAATCCCGCGAATCCCGCGCATCCCCGCAGCGGGCTGTAATGGCCGAGCCAACGCCGGCCACCGGCAAAAGGACCGCCGCCCGGAGGGTTTTCGGACAGGCTCTAAGCGAGACTTTGAGAAATTCCCGGCCCTGCCCCTGCAATATTGGCTGGTTTCCCAACCGTTTATTGCGGAATTTGGTCTCTGTGATGCCCAAGTCTTCCCTTCTGCTCCTGGTCGTCCTGGGTCTGGCTCTATTTGGCTGGGTGCCAACCCAAGCGGAACATCGCGCCACTCATCTCGGGCACCCAGCCACCCGGTTTGCCCTACCGCTCAAGACGCCCGGGGACCTGCGGAAACGGTTCCGCGACGAACAGCTGAAACCGGACATTGCTTCGATCTTGGAACAATGGGGCTGGAAGGGAAATCTTCAGGACCTGCACTACGCTGCTCTGACGGCCGAGATCAGCGACGTAAAATTGCCCGTGGGCACCCGAATGCCCTTCATGTCCTCTCGCGAAAATGGGCGCCCGATAACACTCCGAGAAGTGGTCTGGGCCGGCGAAAACGCGGTGGAGGCGTATGTGTTCACGTTTTCCTCCAACGGTCGGAAATACCGGTGTGTTACCCCCAAGCCCTGTAGCAACTTCTTCCTCGAAGATCTGGGAGCTGAGTTACCGGTCTTGGAACTGACCAAAGTGGCCCCGGCCGAGATTTCCCTCTGCGATCCACTCGAAATGAAAATGACGGTTCGCAACACCGGTGAAGCGGCAGCTACCCTGGTCAAGATCACCGACACGCTTCCCGAAGGGTTTAAAACCACGGACAACCAATCCATTCTCGTGCTCGAGGTCGGTACTCTGGCCCGGGGCACCAGCCGGGAATTCACCTTCCAGATCGTGCCAGCCGCGGCCGGCAGTTATGTCAATCAGGCACAAGTAACTTGTGCCGAAGGCATCACCGCCGACGCAACGGCGACCACCCTCGTCCAGGCCCCCGTTCTTTCTCTTGAATGCAACGCTCCCGAACGGGTCTTGATCGGCAGACCGGTCGAAGTTTGCCTCACCGTGCGCAACACCGGAACCGCTGCAGAACGAAAAACGACGCTTACATTGCCGATTCCGGCAGGGTATGTCGTCGAGAGCACTACCGAGGGTGGGGTGGTGACCGCGGGCGAGGTTGCTTGGGAAATTAGTAATCTGGCACCCAACGCGACCCAAAAAGTTTGCGCCGTCATCGCAACTCCTCGCCAGCCTGGTTCGCTTTCACTGGCCCCCACCGTTCAAGGAGCCTGTGCACCGAGAGCGCAATCAACGTGTCTCACCCGGGTGGTGGCGGTATCCGGGATTCTCGTCGAAGTCATCGATCTCGTGGATCCCGTCGAAGTAGGTCAGGAGGTCAATTATGTCATCACCGTGACGAATCAAGGCCTGCTGATTGGCACAAACATTCAAGTCATTTGTTCGCTACCTGCCAGTCAGGAGTACCTCTCGAGTACGGGTCCGACGACCGCACGGGTTGTGGATGGAAAGCTCGTCTTAGAAGCGTTGCCCTCTTTGGCGGGAAAGGCCGTAGCTTCCTGGCAGGTGCTGGTGAAAGCACTGACTGCCGATGATGCGCGGTTCAATGTGGAATTCCGGAGTGATCAATTCGAGCGCCCCATCATGGAAATGGAAGCCACCCGTCAGTATTGAGGAAGCCTGACTGGGCCGGAGAAATTAAAGTCCCGTCGATTAGTTCAAAGAGGCCAGCACCGATCAGATGTCGCGAGTATTCCGGGGTCCGGATTTTGGGTAGATCCCGTTCACTGAAACGTGTTGTGGTGATAAAAGCAAAAAGGCCTGCCCCAACATGGGACAGGCCTTGATTAGGCGACAACCGGTCAAGGACGACCCGGATCAAAGCCCGGGGTCGAATACACTTGGGTCGGGGGAGGTCCGGCAGGACGCGGCGTCTGCGTAGGCGTTCCACCGGTAAGGGCGGAATTGCTCACGAGCCGGCGGCCACGAACCACGGCGACTTCACGCTCAAACGAGGCCGCACGGGTCGGCATCTTGCGCGCAGCCACAGCGGCCACGGATTCAGCTCGGTCCGGCGCGCCTTCGGTGGCAGCACTCACGATCGTGAGTGCGCTTCCCGGGGCGGCGTCCAAAGCCGCATTCACAATGGCTTCCGTCGCCTCAGGCGCAGCCTTGACGGCGGCGGTGACAGCGGCGGCCACCGCTGACGGGTGGGCCTTGATCGCAGCAACAACCGCCGTGGTGGCGGTTTGTGAGCGATCTTCTTTGGTGGCCTGAGAAATCGCTTTCGCGACGGCGGCAGGCACCTCGACAACCTTGCTCGAAGCAACTGACCTGGTCAGGACTTCGGATTCGGCCGGGGTCAACGCAAGCGCCGGGGCGATCAAAACGGCCGAGGCCGTAATCAACCCGACAACGAACGACTTCTTGTTTACTGTCTTCATGGCTAGATTTCTAGTCTGGAGTCTGAGTTTGGAACCGACGCAAGAAAGCTTATAGACCCGGAACCAACGGGAAGTCAACCGATTCCTTTCATTCAAACCACTCGCTCTCAGGTCGTCGCCGATGGAAAAAACAAAGGCATTGGAGCCGGGAATCCCTTTCCGTCGATCGGGGATTCTCACATAGTCGCCCAGTGATATGAGACGGACCAAGATTATTGCCACTCTCGGCCCCGCCACATTTCACCCCGAGAAACTCTCCCAACTGCTCGACCGAGGCGCGAATATCTTCCGAATCAATGCCTCCCATGCCGGCCCCGAACAGATTCGCTCCCTCGTTCCGGCAATTCGTGCCGCCGCTCGTCAGCGCGGACTGACCGCAGGTATCCTGCTCGACCTTCAAGGACCCGCCATTCGAACGGGGGATGTCTGCTCACCCATTCTTCTTCAAGCCGGCGATCCTTTCACGTTCACCGTCAACGGCACCACCCCGGCTGAAGGCAAGACCACCACCGTCAATTATGAGCGCTTTGACCAAGACGTCGAAGTCGGGCGCATCCTGCTGGTAGACAGCGGCGAGATCCGCATGCGAATCACCGGCAAGACACCCAGTCGGGTCGAATGCGTGGTGCTTAATGATGGCTCCATGGGCAGCCGCCGACATATCAACCTTCCTGGGATTCGAGTCTCCCTGGCGGCTCTGACGGCGAAGGATCGGGCAGATGTCACCTTGGGGCTGGAACTTGGCGTGGACTATTTAGCGCAAAGTTTCGTTCGTGACCCGGAAGACGTGAAGGAACTTCGAGCACTCGTAGCCCACGCCCCCAATCCCCCGGCCCTAATCGCGAAGATCGAGCACCAGTTTGCGGTGGATCATTTTCCCGCCATTGCCCACGCCTCGGATGGGATCATGGTGGCGCGCGGTGATCTGGGTATCGAGTGTCCATACGAGGAACTGCCCATTATCCAGCGCCGCATCGTCAAGCACTGCCTACACCATGGCCGTCCCGTGATCGTGGCCACCCAGATGCTGGAGAGCATGGTTGATAATCCAATCCCCACCCGGGCCGAGATCACGGACGTGGCCAATGCCGTTTTCGAACAGGCCGATGCCATCATGCTGAGTGGTGAAACCGCCACCGGAAAATACCCGATCGAATGTGTCACGGTGATGGATACAATCGCTCGCCGAATCGAACGTAGCGGGGGGGCGAACTACCACACGGAAGCCCATCTGACGCATCCTCGGGAAATGCTGATGCGCAGTGCAGTCAGCCTGGCGAACGACCTTAAAGCCGAGGCGCTGGTGGTATTTACCCGCACCGGCCTGTTGGCCCGGATCGCCGCGTGGCTGAGGCCGAATAGCGCCCCCATTTATGCCTTCTGTGACCGCGAAACACTCGCCTGGCAGATGAGCCTCCTGCGTGGGGTTCAACCCGTCATCATGCCTGCTTGCCAGGACGACCCCAACGGGGCAGTCGAAGGGGCGCTCCAGCGACTGCAACAGGCCGGACATGTGAAGCCCGGAGACCAAATCGTGGTCGTACTGCCTCACCCCAGTAGTTTCGACCACGAAGTAGAATCGATCAAAATGCATGTGATCGAAAAATCTACCCAGGCCGGTTGAATCGGAACCTAACCCTCCGAAAATCAGCGCCGGTAAAGTAGGAATGGCTTCCGCCGTTCCTCGAACTTCGCTAGATCATTCGCCCAGAGCGTGCGGATTTCCGCCAACGGTCGATCCGCCCGAATTGCCTCTAGAACCGCTGAGCTTTTCAGCAGTCGTTGCATCTTCTCCAAACCAAGTTCTTGCGGGTGCTGCCGTTGCAATGTCGCCGCCAAAACCACCCCAAGATCGGGAGCGCGAAACGCGTTTCGATCCGTCAGAATAAGTTGCACTCCGGCGCATTCCTGGCCGGCAAAGACACTCGCCGTCGGCGTGAATCTCACCGGCACAAACCGCACTCCTGCCAACCCCGATCGATTCAGGTCAGCGGCCAGCTTCCGGTCGTCCAGGTACGGCGCTCCCAAAATCTCAAAAGGCGTCCCCGTTCCTCGTCCTACCGAAAGCGCGCAGAACTCCAGCAACGCTACTCCCGGATATAGCGTCGCCTCGGTCAGACTCCTCATATTCGGAGACGGATTCACCCAGGGCAGACCGGTCTCATCGAACCATAACCCAGGCCGCCAATTTTCCACCGGAATCACGGTCAACTCCGCGCCAAATCCCCGCTCCGAATTAAACAGCCGGGCCAATTCACCAACGGACAACCCATGCTGTAGGGGAATCTCATGCCAGGCCACAAAGGTGCGTTCGCCTGAAGACACCGGACCCTCCACCCGTCCCGTGATCGGAATTACCCGATCCAGCACGATAAATCTCTTACCCGCTTTGGCCGCTGCCTCCAGACAATTTCCCAGCGTGGAAATATAGGTGTAAAAGCGGCAACCCACGTCTTGCAGGTCAAACACCAAGGCATCCAATGAAGCCAATTGCTCCAGCGTCGGAGCCCGTCTTTCGCCATAAAGGCTATAGATCGGCAGCCCTGTCTTCTCATCCGTAGTATCACCAATTTTCTCGTGATCCAGAGCTCCACGAATTCCGTGCTCCGGACTAAACAACGCCAGTAATTGCACCTCGGGTGCCGCGCGGAGCAGGTCAATCGTCGGTCGTCTTAATCGATCCCGACCCGTCTGGTTGGTGATTAGGCCAACTTTCAATCCCCGCAGCGGCCGAAAGCCATCCCGCACGAGCACATCAATCCCATTCAGGACCTCAGCATTAATCGGTCGAACCGGAGTTGTGGCGGCGGCGGTGGTTTTGGCGGACTCGGGAGTGAGTGCTCCAGGTACTCCGACAAAATTAAAATTCTGAACCGCCTCGCCCGCCAAAGTTCCTAACTCGCGGCGCAAGGACAACACGTTTCCATCTTCCGTCGGATGATTCCGATTGGACAAAAAGATCAGGAAAGTTTCCGAAAATGGATCAATCCACAGAGAGGTTCCGGTCCAACCGGTGTGGCCATAGCCTCCTATCGGAAACACCGCCCCTCGCTGGCCTGCATAGGGAGAATCAATATCCCAACCCAGTCCACGCCGAGGCAGGCCCGACGGGGATTGCACGGAGGTCATCATCGAGACGGTTTCCGGCTGGAACACCCGGCGACCATCGAGCACCCCGTGCCCAAGAAACATCCGACTAAACCGCGCCAAGTCCGCTGCCGTGGTGAATAAACCGGCATGACCCGCCACTCCGCCCAGGCGTCGAGCGGTCGGATCATGCACCACCCCCCGCAAGATAACCTGATCCGGGAGTACCTCCGTCGGCGCAATTCCAGCAACCCCGTCGACTTTCGGGTTTGCCGGAAGGCCGTCGGGGGCCATGGGTTCGTAGGGACGAAACCCGGTATGGGTCATTCCCAAGGGAGCAAAGAGCTCCCGTTCGGTGAAACGGTCGAGAGCGAGTCCTGACACCCGTTCCACCACCAACCCGAGCAGAATGAAATTGAGATCACTGTAGCGGAACTTGGTACCCGGAGAATCACTCAATGGCTCCGATACGGCCAAGGCCAAGGCGTTGCTGGCGCCGAGCCACGGTTCGGCTCGAGGAAGCCCAGGAGGCAATCCCGAAACATGCGTGAGCAACTGTCGGAGGGTAATGGCCTCGCGCCCCTCACCGATAAACTCAGGAAGATAACGGCTAACCGGAGCGGACAGGTCAAGCTGCCCTTGTTCCACCAGCTTCAAAAGCGCTGGAGCCGTGGCCACCGCTTTGGTCAGCGAAGCGGCGTCGAAAACAGTGTCCTCGGTCATCAACTCCCGGACCGGTACCTGAGCTCGGTCGCCATAGGCGCGATGATACGCCGTCCTTCGACGCTCCAGCCAAACGACTCCGCCCGGCAGTTTACCGGCCGAGAGGGCATTGCTGACGGCTTGGTCCATCGCAGCGAGCTTGGATGGCCGAAATTCCTGCGTTAAATCCGCGGCCAACGCGAGGCCACTCCAAGCCCAGCACAGAGCTAGACAAACCCGACCCGCGCTGACGACACGCCTCATGCCGAAGTCTGGAATAAGCCGGGGTACAGGTCGAGCCACTCCGTCAAGTTCAACGACTCTTCGAAATTATCTGCGGAGTCGATAGTACCGGTTCGACGAAATGCCTTCGATTTCGTAGGGAGAGGTCAGCACGGGTCCAGGAACGTCGGTCCAAGTTCCCGCCGGTGACTCCGCCCATTGCAAAAGAAAGCCTCCCCGGGTCCAACTGAGCGTCGTCCGCCCATCCGCACCCACGATGGCCAGCAAGGGCGGAACCGAGACGGAACGTGCTTCCCAAAGCTCCATTCCAAAGGTCATATCGGCGCTTCGGCGGTTATAATTGTGAACCTCAACCGCCAGGAGGTTATCTCCCAGGCGGAGATGACCCGCCGCCTCGCCTCCAATCACAACCTCGTCCCGGCAATCGGCGTCCCCTTCACAGGGAAAATCTGCCGCAAGGGTATCGTTCAGAATGACGGCCGGTGCCGCGTCCATGCGCAGGCGGTAGATTTCGTTTCCGTTCAGGTAAATCACCGCTCCATCATCTATTTTGGCCGAAAGGAGTAACGATGCGCCCGGACCAGCCAAGTTGGATTGGAACTGGCGTCGGAAATAGTAGGTCACGTAGGGAAACCCTGTCGACGCATCAGCCGCCAACGCCGCCCCTTTGGGTTCAACCGCCGGATTGGGACCCGAGGATCGGGTATCGACCCAAAGCAAACCGACGCCCGGACCGTCCCATGGTGAGTCCTCATAGCCAGGCGCCGTCCAGGCGGCACCATCAAGATTGCCGGTCGTGGATTTCCAGGAATCGGTCAGAGCCACCACCCGTTGGGTCTCTAGATAATTCTCAGTCGTGAAGAAGCCGATGGGTGAGGTGGAGGCCGTCCCGCCGGATTTCGAAACCACCCGGAAAAAGTACCCAGTCCCGGGCTGCAATCCCAACAGCAGGACCGCGTGCCGAGTTGCGAGGGTGGTCTGTTCGGGCGTTGCTTCACCTAACTCCGCGCTAAGTCCGTATTCCACAGCCGTCGTGGCAGAATCGGTGGTGGTCCAACTGACGGTGGCCGCCACGTCATCCGGAAGCACTGTGACGTCGTTAACAAAACCGGGAACCGGTTTAGCATAGATTCCCAAGTGACAACCCACCGTCCGTTCCTTGCCCGAATCAGCCACCGCACTGGAGCGATTTAAACGCAACGGATTTCCCGTGCTGTCTTCCATCACCATCGTACTCGAACCGCCGCCATCCAGGTTGATGCCGTCCTGCGCGCCGAGGAGTTGCAGCCACGCTGCTGTCTCCAAATCGTAGGCGCCTTCGCTATAACCGGACTGACGTCCATCAATGACCAGCAGGAAAAGAAACCGTCGATCCGAGGAAAGCCCGATCGCGGTGCGCGGATGAATCCCATGAATTCCTCCACGGCCCCGGTAATTGCGCCCCACATTAATCCCATTGACCAGGACCGGGTAGTCGCCGCTGACGGCGGTCCAAATACCGTCCGTATTGATCGCAGGCCAGTTGGTCGGAATGATCTGGGCCTGATTGGCGGCATCCACGAGCAGGCTGGCCGAATAGCTGAAGCTAGCCGGCGAGAC
>Ga0209591_10000294_pt1 | contig 66464 bp, 56 predicted proteins | sample MAT01_FD_187207 | JGI IMG/M metagenome (GOLD analysis project Ga0209591, IMG submission 187207) | Freshwater microbial communities from Lake Fryxell liftoff mats and glacier meltwater in Antarctica - MAT-01 (SPAdes) (version 2) | ecosystem: Environmental > Aquatic > Freshwater > Ice > Liftoff...
GAGCGCGTCACGCGCAGGCTCGAGCGGTACAGAATCCGGGGTCTCGTCGCAGCCGCGGCGCATCGTCGCGCGACCATCAGAAAACTGCATGATCTAGGCTTCCGACTCACCGGCATGCGGCGATGCCAGAGAGAATAAGGGGCGCTGTAGTGCTAAAGGTCGATGAGAATTCTCGACGAATGCTCCTCACTGCGGATCCCACACAAGCCATCAAGCTTGGCTCGACTTTCCGGATTGAAAGGGTTGGCTTAATTCCTTGGCCGCGCTCGCTAAAGCTCCAGGGCTCGTACCGGATGCCGAAGCGGATCTGCGAATGCATCGCGCCGCTGGCAGAATCAATCTCCCTACGACAGAAGACCCGTGGTGCGCGCAGCCGCGATCTCGACACGGATACGCCGATCGCGCGTCGCGACGCAGTGATTGGTTGCCGACCGATTGTTGTCGCTGGCACACTAGTCGCAGTCGCAGCGAGCATTGCCACGATTGCCCGTCTCTTCGAGCCGATGCTGATAGATCCAGCGCGCGTCGACAATGCGCCTGAGCTTCTGATCCTCGATCGAGACCCGCAGTTGGCGCTCAAGATTCATGAGGCATGGGGAAAGCGAGTGACGACCCTGAACATACGCGAGGCCAAGGGCCTCGAACGAGCCGGGATCGTTTGGTCCACTCGTCGCGGAGATGCGTGGGCCGACGAGGCAGTCGAGGAAGCGATCTACACCTCGATGACACGGTCCACCGGCCTCTTGGTGATCGCGCTCGCTGCGAATCCGCCTGAGGAGGCGAAGGGAGTTTTGCGGAAACTGAGGCGTGACCGACTGCTGTTCTGGGACGAGACGGCTGCGAAGACGTTTGCGCAAGTCGTCGGCGGAGCTCAGGACTGAGCGACCGAATCGCGTGTGTTGCAGCAACGGCGCCAGCGGTATACGAGGCACGTGCCGCAATCGGTCGCCGATGAGGCGCTCCGGAACGTGCTGCGCCAGCGCAAGGCGACGCCAGTCGAGATCGATGAAGTTGCGAAGGCGCTGCGCGTGCGTGAAGCGTCCCCCGCGCTGCGACTTGAGGCAAAGCACAGACCATCTACGCAACGCGCGCAAAGATGCGCAGGCCTAGCGCCCGAGTCAGCTTGAGGACCGTGTCGAACCGTGGCTTCGCGCCAGGCGAGAGCGCCTTGTAGAGGCTCTCGCGACCGAGCCCTGATGCACTTGCGACCGTGGCCATGCCTCGGGCGCGAGCCACGTCGCCCAGCGCCTTGATGAGGAGATCGGAGTCGTCCGCTTCGAGAATCGCGTTGAGGTACTCGGCTATCGCTGCGTCATCATTCGGATACCGCGCGGCATTAAAGGGAATGAGCTTTGGGGCACGTCCGCCCGCGCGGCGTCTCTTGCCCAAGAGTTTCTTGGCCGTCCGCCGCGCGGTCTTCTTGTTAGCTTTATTCTCAGTTGCCATCGACCCTCATTTCGCAGAGCGGACCGTCGTCTGCAACAACCGAGGCACGAGTCGAATGTATCCAAGTGGATACACCTGTCAAACAGAATCGCAGAGTTTCATGTGGATGGATGCTCAGCGGCAGGCGAGATGGAGGATCGGCGACCTCAGGCGTGCATGATTCGAATCTGCGGTGCTGTCGTCGGCGACATATGGCGAGCGCACAGTGGACGAACCTATTCGCCCGATCCGACGAACGGAGGCGTCCCGGCGAACGAGTGAGAGAGCGTCCGCGCGATCGCTTCGCGCAGGCGGTGACTCTTCGACAACGTCTCGCTCGCAACCGTCATCACGGCGGCTGCGGATGCGGCCGCAAGGCGCACGACGCGCCTCGGACTGACGTCTCGGCCGTACTGATGATGATGGCTGTCAACATGAGTTCTAGGGAGAGGGACAGGCACTGCAACGAATGCCGACCGCATTCATCATTGGGGTACCGTGTGCCGGTGCCTGCAACGTGGATGGCGGGAGCCGCAGCTGCCAACAAGTAGTGCTCTGTTCGAACACCAACTGGACTGAATGGCGGGTGCGGGTCAGGCTGCGGCATCTCCGCCCACGCCTTTCGGACGGCTCGGAGCGTTCTTTTTTCGATCCCGCGCTCCTCGGTGATCGTGCTGTAGCCTGCGTATGTGACGACCATCGCCTCACAGCCCTCGCGGATCGCCGGCGCTGACGCGTCAGCGCTCGAAGCGAACCCGATCTATCAGACGCCAGCGATGCGGCAATGGCTGCGTTTCAAGAGAGCGCACCCGGAATGCCTGCTCTTTTTTCGCATGGGCGATTTCTACGAGCTGTTCGATCGCGACGCGATCGTCGTACATCAAGCGCTTGGGCTCACGCTCACGGAGCGCACCAAAGGCATGGCGATGGCTGGCGTGCCGTTTCATTCGGCTGAGGGCTATCTGCGCCGCCTCATCGAGCAGGGCTTTCGCGTCGCGATCTGCGATCAGTTGCAAGATCCGAAGGACGCGAAGGGTGTTGTCGATCGCGGCGTGACGCGGCTACTCACGCCGGGCACGCTCGTCGATGAGACCCTGCTCGATGAGAGCCGCGCCAACGAACTCGCCGCAGTCGCTGTCGAAGGCGATCGCGCGGCGATCGCTCTTATTGAACTGTCGACCGGCGCGTTTACAGTCGTTGACGCGCCGACCTCGCGCCTCGCTGATGAGCTGCAACGGCTCGCACCAGCCGAGGTGCTTTTTGCCGAAGAAACCGACGGCGGCTCGGAAGGATCGATTCGCGAAGCGCTTGAAGTCTTTCGCGCGTCTCGAGGCGCTGCACTATCGCCGCGTCCAGCGTGGACGTTTCGCCCGCGCGACGCCGCTGACAGTATCAAAGGGCACTTCGGCGTCGCGACACTCGAAAGCTTCGGTCTGAAGTTAGACGAGCCCGCGCTCCGCGCCGCTGGCGCGCTCCTTCGATACGTACTCGAAACCCAGTCGAGCGAGCGAGCGCCGGGTGAACCGTCGGGAACACTCGCGCATCTGCGGCCACCGCGGCGGCTGGAAACCGGCGATTTCGTCGTGATTGACGGCACCAGCCTGCGCAGCCTCGAACTCGAGCGCACGCTGCGGTCGGGCGGCACCGAGGGCACGCTCTTCGCGACGATCGATCGGTGTCGAAGCGCAATGGGACGCCGACTGCTGCGCCACTGGATCTCGTTTCCGCTCCGCCGTCGTGATGCAATCGAAGCCCGGCAGCGCCGCATTGCTGCGATTGTGCACGACGAGATGTTTGCCGACGCACTTGGAGCGCGGGTCGGCGGCATTCAAGATGTCGCGCGCATCGCTGGTCGCGTTGGAACTGGTCGCGCAACGCCGCGCGATGTCGTCGCCCTCGGAATGTCGGTGGGTCACATCGAAGCACTCCGCGACCTGCTCGATGCGCGCCCAGCATTTGCCGACGACCTCGCTGTATTCGATGCCGTCCGCGAACCACTCGCTCCGCTGGCCGAGCGCATTCGGCGATCGTGCGTTGAACATCCACCGGCGCATTTGCGTGAAGGCGGACTGTTCAAGGACGGCATCGACGCAACGCTCGACGAGGCGCGGTCGCTCCAGCGCGACGCGAACACGTGGCTCGCTAGTTACCAGAAGCAACTCATCGACGACACGAACATCCCGTCGCTCAAAGTTGGCTTCAACAAGGTGTTTGGTTTCTACATCGAGATCACGCACGCGAACGTCGAAAAGATCCCTGCAATCTTTAGTCGTAAGCAGACGCTGAAGAACGCCGAGCGCTACATCACGCCTGAGCTGAAGGCGTTCGAAGACAAAGTGCTGACAGCCGAGTCGCGCGCGATCGAGCGGGAAAGGACGCTGTTTCTTGAGCTCTGCACCGCGATCGCTGCCCACGCCGAAGCGCTCGGTCGTTACGCCGACGCCGTCGCTTCGCTCGATGCACTGCGCTCACTCGCTGACATCGCGCGGCGTGAGCGGTGGGCCATGCCGACGATCGTCGACGAGCCAACGCTGCGAATTCGCGACGGTCGGCATCCGGTACTCGAAGCGATCTTGCGCGAGCGCTTCGTGCCGAATGACTGCGACCTTGGCGCTGCCACTGATTCCGGTGGCGGTTCACTCGCGCTCATCACTGGTCCAAACATGGCGGGCAAATCGACGTTCATTCGGCAAGTCGCGCTGATCGTTCTGCTCGCGCACATCGGCAGCTTTGTGCCCGCTACCGAAGCGACTGTCGGACTCGTCGATCGCATTTTTACGCGCATCGGCGCCAGCGACGAGTTGCATACCGGCCAGTCGACATTCATGGTCGAGATGACCGAGACGGCTAACATCCTGCACCACGCGACGCGGTCAAGCTTGGTGATTCTCGATGAGATCGGGCGCGGCACAAGCACACTCGACGGATTGAGCCTGGCGTGGGCGATCGCCGAGACGCTCGCAGCCCGCGGCTGTCGCACGCTGTTCGCCACGCACTACCACGAGCTCACGTCGCTCGCCGAGCGACTTCCGAGCGTCACGAACTTGCACGTCGCTGTGCGCGAGTGGGAAGACCGCGTCATCTTCCTGCATCGCATCCTGTCGGGACGCACCGACCGCAGCTACGGCATCCACGTCGCGAAGCTCGCGGGCCTTCCACGGGAGACAATCGAGCGGGCGTCGAAACTCTTGGAGACGCTTGCTGTCGAGACGGAAGAAGCGAGTAGCCGGGCACGCAAGGTTGCGAGTGAATCGACGGCGACCCCTGGGCGGGAACCTCCGCGCGATGGACAGTTCGGCCTCTTCACTGAGTTCCTCCCCCATCCAGCGGTTGAGAAACTCAAAGCGATTCAACTCGACGCCATCACGCCGATGCAGGCGTTTGACCTGCTGCGCGAGCTCAAGCGCAGCGCTGGCGACACGTGAACGGCGCGAATCTCGTGCGCCGACTTTGCCGCTTTGAACAGATCAGCCTTGGTGCTGCATCAAACGAGCCGTACGCTGGCACAGTGACCTGCATCTCCCTCGCTCTCAGTCTCTTGTTGAACGATCCTCCGGCCGCTTCGAGCGGGTCAACGCCGCGCGAGCGGCAGGTCGCAGCCAGCGGAGTCGCACTGACCGACGCATCGGCGGCGGAGCGCGGCGCAATCGAACGACTTCGATCGAGCGCGGCGTGGGTGCGCCGAGCGCTCGCGGCAGCGCGGCTCGCTCGATTCGATTGCGAGCCGAGTCGCGATTGCTTGCAGATACTGCTGCGCGACACGTCGTGGCAAGTGCGATGCTACGCGCTCGAGGCGTGCGCGCGACGCGGTGTTCCCCTCCCCGAGTCAGCATTTCAGTCCGAGTCCCAATCTCGCGTGATTCGCACCGCGCTGCGCTGCCGCTACGCCGTGCCCAGAGCTCCGCTTGAGGCGCTGGTTGAGCGCCTCACAAAGTCGAGCCGCGTCGAGGACAAGATGCTGGCGCTTGAGCTGCTCGTGGCGGCGGACCTCACCGGCAAGCAGTTCGATCGCGAGGAACTACTCGAGACGATCATTCTGCGCATGGACCGCGTCGAGGCAGGCGAGGTCTCGCCGAGACTCTCCAGCATCACATCGGGCGGCGACAGCGGCCGCAGCTACCGCTGGCGCGAGTGGTACCGGAAGAATAAGAAGAAGTTAGGCCTGCACGGCGGATTCGTGGTCCCGATCTCGATCGCTGAACGTGAAGACGGATTCATCGCGTCAATCCCGCCCGAGCGCTTTGTTGACCTCGAACGACACGTCGAAAACCTCGGGGCGCGCGAGATCGACCTCGCGATCATGCTGGACTGCACGGCGAGCATGACTGGCGAACTCGCGGAGTGTCAGTCGGGTATCGACGCCCTCATGCTCTTCGCGGAAGGCGTGGCAAAGAACGTTCGCGTTGCAGTGGTCGCATACCGAGATCCGCACGACCGATTGGAAACTCAGGCATGGGACTTCACGTCTTCGATCACCGAGGCTCGCGATCACTTGTGGATGCTCTCGGCCGAAGGCGGCGGAGATCGAGCGGAATCCGTCGGCGCTGCGCTGAAACTGGCCTATTGGAAGCTCTCGTGGCGGCCGGGAAAATCGCTCAACGCCGTGTTGATTGGCGATGCACCACCGCATCCCGGTACGGGCGAACAGTGCGTTGATATGGCGCGGAAAGCCCGTGCCGTCGGCATTACGACGTTCGCGATCGCGCCGCACAAAGAGCTACCGCAGCGGGCACCACAGCCAAGGAACGATCCATCGGTGTCGCCCACGGACAACGGTGAAGAGAACGCGCCGAGCGGTCCGCAGCCATGGTTTCGCAAGCGCACTCCGACGAGTCCGTGGCGACAGAATCTCGCGCCGGGCGAAGTGGAGTACTTCGCCGAGATCGCTGAAGCGGGAGGCGGGCGCGCCGTCGCGCTACCGCGCGATGCATCGCTGATCGCCGAAATCGCGGGCATCACCTTTGGCGATCGTTTTCAAGATGAGATCGAAGTGTTCTTCGCGCAGTGGATGACGTTGTGTCGCTGATGACAGTCCTCTGCGTAAGCCACGCGTTTTGAACGCTGTGACAAAACTCTCGTGAAATCCCGCAAAACCGCTTGACACTCGCGCGCTCGCGGCTACTCTCCGCATCCTTCACTTCTTGGTAACGGGGACTGCCCACTTGTCCATTGAACAAACATTTCACTTCTTGAGCATGGGCCAGGGCGGCACGCAATTCGTTGTGCGCTCGCTTGGCCTGCAACTCTCCGAACGCTAAGCGATCGTCGATACACGACTGTACCGCCGCCTCGGAGTCTGTCTCCGGGGCGGTTCTGCTTCTCTGGTGCACTCGAAGCTGCCGTTCACCACGGTTCGCACGCCGACTCTACGAGTTTGGCGTGATCGATGTCATCACCGCCTAACACAACCTCAATCACCGCGGATGTTCCGCGGCTCGACACTCGCTCGCGGCGCGTACTTCGTCGAGTTCACATTTCGCCGCACCTGCACGCACGGAGAACACTCATGCGCAACACCCATCGCATCCGCCGGCACGAGCGCGGTCTCCGGTTTCGCTACGGCGAACTGCGAGCCGTGCTCGGCGCTGGAACGTACCGAACGCTTCCCTCGCTCTGGCGAGCGGAGTGCGACCGCATCGAGGTCGTCAGCACCCTCGAGCCGGTCGTGCAACACGATCGACTCGCCGAATTTCTCGACACGCCCGCGCTGCGCGCAGCGACCGTGATCATCGAGCTCGGCGAGTCGGAGCGAGCGAACGTCTGGAAGGACGGCCGCCTCGCGACGGTACTCGGACCCGGTCGCCACGCGCTGTGGCGCCCGGAATCGAACGAGGCGACTCGCCTTCGCGTCGAGCGGTACTGACCGCGACGCGACGGCGGCGTCCCTCGTTTTCACTCGACCACAACCACCTTTTTGAGAGCGCGGCCCGGAGGACTCCTCCGGGCCGCGCTCGGTTTGTCGCCTCGAACACTTCGTGGATCAGGATCTCTTTCGCTGCCAACCATCGGGCACTGCCGAGTCGCCATGAACGAGCGTCCAGCAGTGCTCCATCAATTCGCTGCGTCCAGCGCCAGTGGCACCTGAGATCGCGACGCATTCGGCCTTCGTCAGCTTCAAGCGGCTGCGGAGTCGCTTGAGGAGCGCGTCGCGATCTTCGTCGGCTACGAGGTCGAGCTTGTTGAACGCGACAAGCTCCGGCTTGTTAGCGAGCTGTTCACTGAAGGCGGCGAGTTCAGCCCGGATCGTTCGATAGTTCGCAATCGGATCGCTTCCATCCGCTGGCATGACGTCCACCAGATGGACGACGACACTCGTTCGCTCGATGTGCTTGAGGAAGTCGTGACCGAGACCTGCGCCATCGCTCGCTCCCTCGATCAGGCCCGGGATGTCGGCCATCACCATGCGCCGCTCACCATCGAGTTCAGCGATGCCGAGCTGCGGAGCGAGCGTCGTGAATGGATACGACGCCACTTTCGGGTTCGCCCTCGTCAGCGACTTGAGGAGCGTGGACTTGCCTGCGTTGGGAAGACCGATCAAACCGACATCAGCGATGAGTTTGAGCTCAAGCCGAAGCCGTCGTTCGATCTGCTCACCTCCGAGTTCGAACTCGGTCGGGGCTTGATGCGTCGACGTCTTGAAGTGATCGTTTCCGCGTCCGCCTTTACCGCCAGCCGCGACGATGAACTCCTGTCCCGCTGTCGTGATGTCGACAATGAACTCATTGGTTTCCGCGGCAAAAACGAGACAGCCGAGCGGCAGACGAAGCCGACAGTCGAGACCATCCTTGCCGTGGCACTTCTTCTTCGAACCCTTCTGACCAGCTTGCGCGAAAAACTGCGAGCGGTAAGCGAATTCAAGCAGGGTGTCGAGGTGACTGTCGCCAACAAGCACCACGTCGCCGCCCTTGCCACCGTCGCCACCGTCGGGTCCGCCCTTCGGTTCGCCCGCAGCCCGGCGGAACGCGGCACTTCCGTTGCCGCCCCGGCCGCTTCGAACCATGATGATGGCGTTGTCTATCAGCATGGCGAGAATGAAACGACCGGCTCGCGGAGCGCGCCGGTCGGGACGTGTCTGCGGGGCTGCTCGGCCCGAGTTGTCGGACTCTACGCCGCAAGGCGACAGCCCGTCGAATGCGTTTTCAAGTGACAGGGTCGCGAGCGATCGCCGACCAGGTATCACCAACTAGCGATCGCCAACCAGCGATCGCTAGCCGACGGCTGGTTGCCCGACAACCTCATAGCGAGGCGTCGTTGGATCAGCCGGAATCAGATCAACGTTGCGGCCGCGGAAGCAGACGGTTCCGTCGACGCGCGCCATGAGCGTGTCGTCCTTGCCTCGCTGAACGAGGTAGCCAGCCTTCCACGGCGTGCCGCATTGGCGAACGATGATTGAACCTGCTCGCGCCATCTGGCCGCCGTAGAGCTTGATTCCGCGGAACTGCGGATTCGAGTCGCGGCCGTTTTCGGTCGAGCCTTGTCCCTTTTTGTGAGCCACTGCTGCACTCGCTTTCTGACAGAAACCGGCGAAGAAAGCCGGCGAACCCGAAGGGCAAACGGCCGCTCGGGCGAAGATTGGCCAGTATACGGAAACTCGCGACGCTATCAACCGCTTCGCCAGCGAGGCGACCATCGGCAAGAACCGCCTTCAGGCAGTCTGCCGCGCCGCCATTCGCAGGCCTGCCGCCGAGCGCCCCTAACGCCAGAGCCAGACGCCAGCGTCTGTTCGTCGGTCTGCTCCGTCTTTGACATCGCCGTCGGTCGACGCCGGTTCGACGGGCTTACTCCCGCGCGCCAGCGGGTCGCCGGGAACGAGGTAGTTGAATCGAATCGTCCACCGCTCGACGCGCGGTTGGTTCGTCCGAGGATCGGCTGTCTTCCGGATTTTGCCGCTGGCGCCGCTAACGAAGACCGTGAATTCTGTGACCTCGGTGTCGTCGACGGGCCACACGACGAGGCCCTCTTTCGCGTGCTCCTCACCGATCAAGATCTCACCGATGACCTGGTTTTGGTCTTGCAGAAGCGGGTTCCCGAGCAGTTGAAGGATCGATCGCGTGACGTCGGTTGGAACGGTCCGGCCCGACGTCAAGATCTCACCCTTGTCGGTGAACAACTCCAACCGCGGCGCCCACATGCGATCTTTGCCCGTTCGGTTGATGACCTTGTACGTGAAGTACCAGTACGACTTTCCACTCGTGTCGGTCAGGAGACGCAGCGCGCCGGGCCGGAAGTCGAGCTCCCAGTCCATCGCCCGTACATACCGGCCCCCGAGCACCTGGCCAGTCAGATTTTGCGTCGAACGCCCACCGCGCGCCGGCACCGCCTGGGCGTTGGCTGTTGCACGTGAACCAGCCGCTGCGGCCGCGTCGGTCGCTGGCTTCGCATTCGGTGACGCGATTTCGCCCGCTGCGGCAGGCGGCGTGACCGGTGATCCAGCGGGTGTTCCGATCTGAGGGATAGCAATCGCTGTGGCGCTCGCACCGAGCAACGCCACCGTGCAGAGCAGACGGCCACAAGCGCGGCGGCTGCAACCAAGCGGGCGCAACCAACTCGCCCAACTCGCGATGACGGACGAACGTTGAAGACGCTGGCGATCGCTGATCTGCATGAAGTCGCTCCGAAGCCCCAGTCGAGCGAAGCAGTGTAACCAAGCGGTTCGAATCGGAGTCGAGGCGAGCACCGCTCTAAGCACCAACATCACGATTCAACCGATACCCTTTGCCGATGCCGCTTCGCCGAGACCCCCGCTCCCCCACTTCCTCCGACGACGTCGGTAAAGGGGAGCCCACCGGCGACATCACAGTTGTCCGCCTCGGCGAGTCGCAGCGGATCGCGGGGATTCAGGCTCTTCTCGGTGGCGACCGGCCTGCCGCCGATCGATTTCTTACTTTCGCCGCCAAGACGCACGTACGGCTCGAAGGACTCTGGGCGGTCCTCGGCATGGACGGACGTCCCGAACTCGTACTCCTTGCCGCGCCAAGCCCGGGTCGAACCGCGACGCTCTTTGCCACGTTGGGCCGCTCGCGCGCGGACCTCAGCGCACTCGGCTCGCTCGTCGACGCCGCCTGCACTGCCATGCCGGAATTTGGCGTTCACCTCGCGCAAGCGCTGGTCGACCCACGCGAGCTGCTCCAACTCGAAGCGTATGAGCGCGGCGGAATGCGTCGCCTTGCAACTCTCTCGTACCTCGAGCGCCCTTTGCCGATCCGTCCAGTTGCCGCTCGTCACGGGGCGCATGGTGCGAACAACGAGTGGCCCAACGACATTCGCGCGGAACCTTGGGATCCATCGCAGCGAGAGGAGCTCGTTGCCGCGCTTGAGCGCACGTACATCGACACGCTCGATTGCCCAGCGCTCGCCGGACTCCGACGCGGCGAAGACGTTCTCGAAGGCCATCTCCACAGCGGGCGTTTTGAGGCGCCGTTGTGGACCTTACTCCGTTTCGGCCGCGGACCGCACGACTCACAACTCGCTGGTATGTGTCTCCTCAACGGAGCCCATCCCGCGACCGGTTCGGCCGGATCAGTCGAACTCGTGTATCTCGGTCTCGTGCCTGAAGCGCGCGGACGCGGCCTGGGCAGACGGTTGCTCGAACACGGACTGGCGCTGCTCAAGGGGCGCTCAGAACGTGCAGTCGTGCTTGCGGTCGACGAGCGCAACACTCCCGCAATGAAGCTCTATCGCGAAGCGGGGTTCCGTCCGTCGCTTCGACGCGTCGCGTTCATCAGGCCGGTGGTACGAGAGACGTGTTGAGCGGTGGCCACATCGCGGTACAGCGCCTCGCATCGAGACGCAACTGTGAGGCGCGCATGGGTAACCCTCAACGTTTTCCACACGTCAGCCGTCAACATTGGCACGCGGTCGGTGGAGAACTTTTCTTCTTGCGCGCAAGTCATGCAGTGAGTCCGGTTTTCGATCAGGTGACACTGTGAGTCAGCGCACAGTGCGCCGAAAACCCTATGGCGCGCGACGTTGCTGCGGTACATTTCGTTTCGGCTCGCAAGGATGCGAGAGCGAACTGCCAAGTGCGACATGCGTCGCACGTACCTCTTCGCTTCGGAATGGCTTCCGCGATCTAGTTTCCGTGATCAGCTCTGTCGATCTGGCTTCCGATTTGGCTTCTGCCTGAAATCTAGTGCGGTTCTCGCCTTCCGTTCTTCGTCCGTTCGCCTTCGGTTCTGCGAACCCTTCCTCGACCCATCAATCCGACCCGTGGCCAGCTTTCGGGGTAACTGGTGTCATGCGCCGTTTCGTGTGCGTCACCTGACGCACCAATCTGTGTGAGAGGAGTCGCGTCCCGCCGTTCCGGCGCGGCCGCGGCATAGCCGCGCGAGCACACTCCCGCGACTAGGTTGCCCAGCTCGGCTTTGACCGGGCTGGCGAGTCGTTCTGTCATCCCCGTGAACGTCGCCGTCTGTTTCCGCTTGGGCATCTTCCGCTCGTAAATCTTCCGCTCGGGCATCGCGCCGTGTTCGTCCAGTTGCGGCCCCGAGCTCCAGCAGACCTCACTGGCTCATCGGGCCTCACTGGCTCACCAGGCCTCACTGGGGATAAGGCTCCCAACCGCATGTGTGCCTCTACACAAGATCGTTCGGCCCTCACGTCAGCGATGAACGAGCCAATTCGTCGGTCCGGTGCCCGTGGCTCGACGAATGCTGCGGGCCTGACCGAATCGCTGCAACGGCGTATCGGTGCTCGACGCTACGACCTCTGGTTTGGCCCCTCGGCCGCGCACGTCCACATTGACGGGGCGACCGTGCGCGTCGACCTCGCAAGCGAGTACGTTGCTGACTGGATTGGGCGGCACTTCTCAGACGACCTCCGCCAAGCGGCGCGCGAGTCTCTCGGGGATGCTGCGACGGTCTCGATGCAGGTTGCCCCTCAGGCGTTCGGCCGCGGTGAAGGACGCGACACGCCGAACTCAACCAGCGCTGAACCGAGAGGCGGAGCGGGTGCTGGCATTGCGTCCCGCCCTGAGCGCACCAGTAGCCGACGCGGACTCGAGGCGGAACGCCGCGCGTCGCTACGGCGGCTCGACGAGTTCGTCGTCGGACCGTCGAACCAACTCGCGCTCGATGCCGGACGCCGGCTCGCCGAGGACTTCGATGGCGCGCCGAGCCTTTTCTTCGTTCACGGTGACTGCGGCGTCGGCAAAACCCACCTGATTCAAGGCATTTGCGAGCGTCGTCGCGCGCTCGCGCCGCGGCAACACGTGCGGTACACAACCGCGGAACAGTTCACGAACGAATACCTGACCGCCCTTCGCGAAGGCTCGCTCGACACCTTCCGGAAGTCGCTGCGTCGGCTCGATCTGCTTGCGATCGACGACATCCACTTCCTGTCAAATAAGACTGCAACCCAGAGTGAGTTCCTCCACACGATGGATGCGATCGACCTGTCGGGCGCGCGCATCGTGTTGGCGAGCGACGAGCATCCGAAGGCGATTCGTAAGTTCAGCCAACAGCTCGTCAGTCGGTTTCTCTCCGGCATGGTGGTTCGCATCGAACGCCCCGATCGCGAAACGAGGCTTCGGCTCGTCCGTCAACTCGCCGCGGAACGCGGCCTTGCGATCCAGCCCGCAGCGGAGGAACTGATCGCGCTGCGTTGCGTCGGAAGCGTTCGCGAAATTGCTGGCGCACTCGCCCGGATCGCCGCGTTTGCACAGGTCTTGCCTCTTGGAACGGACGCGTCGTCAACATCGGACACGGGAACGGGAAACGCGCATCACACCGGCAGCCTGAGGACCCCCGTGGGCGCGATCTTGGTCGAACGGGCGCTGGCTGAGGAGGGCGGGCGCCCGACCGGGCCGGTGCGCCTCGCGGACATCCTTGAGGCGACATGCCACCGACTGGGCGTGGAACGCGAGGAGGTCTTGGGCACCGGGCGCCACCGGCGCGTCGTGCTGGCGCGAAGCCTTGTTGTTCACCTTGCTCGCGAACTGACGACCCATAGCTTCCCTGAGATTGCTCGGGCACTTGGACGGGATACCCACTCCTCCGCACACACCGCCGCGCGCCGGGTCGACGACATGATTGCCGCAGCCGAGCGCGTTGAGTGTCCCGACCCTTCCGCTGCCGGTCGTGATTGCTCCTCCCCGATCACGGAGTTGGTCGCGCAGCTTCGCCATGCGGTGATGCGGGCGCCAGTTCGTTCCTAAGCCCGCTCGCTACACTGCAACCGCATGCCCGTCGCAGAACGCGCAGCGGACCGGACGACTGATCGGAACGTGCGCGTAGCGCGGAGTAACCGTGCGCAGCGTCACCAACCGAGTGCCGTGCCATTCCCCTGCTGCGTACTTTCTTTCGTAGTCGCTTTAGGCGTTGGGTGCATCGCGATCGCGTTCGCCGCGGCCGCTACGCCCGCTCTTCACGCGCAGTCGACTTCGCCGTATGCGGCACCGCCGACGTGGGACGCGGTCATCGACCGATTGCGTCAGGCCGCTCGGTATCACCGCGACGGAAGCCATCACGCCCTCCTCGTCGCGCTCCGCGAGTTGCACGATCCAACACTCAAGCCGCTGTTCCAGTCACTCGTGCAAGCGGAGTATTGGTCGATGCAGGTGGACGGCGTGTTCGGACTGGCTGAACTGGATCCGAGGGGAGTTCTCGATCCGTTCCTGCTCTCACAGGTGAAGAGCCCAACAGACCGCTCGACAGCGATCGCCGCTGCCGTGCAGCTTGAGATGGTGGACAAGGAACAAGCCGCAGCGATATTGACCTGGAGCGATCTCACGCCGCGCGACCGCACACTGCTGTACGCGGAGATCTCGCGGCGCGGCGGAGAGTTTGATAGCGCCAGCGTACGGGCACTCCTGGACACCTCTGACACGGAAGTACTGGGCATTGCGGGACTCCTGCTCGCAGCCCACGGCGATAAAACTGCTCTCGCGCTGGTGTCAAACCACCTCTCGCAACTCGCGCCGCGCGAACGGGCCACGGCGCTCATCGGCCTCTCGGCGGCGGCGACGACCTTCTCGGTCACGTCAGCGGTTCCACTGCTCGACGCGGCACTGAAGGATACGGCGCTCGCGCCTGAAGCCCGCGTTGCCTGCATCGCGGCACTCCTCGCGCTCGACCAAGAACGTGGACTCGCGGCATGGCGGGCTGCGCTCGAAGCGTCGACCTCGCAGTCGCTGCGCGTGCGACTCGCCCTTGTCCTCCTCGCCTCCGAGAAGCCGCTCCCGCAGAACGTGGGTGACCCACTTCGCGCGGTTGCGACGCAATCGAGCGTTCCAAACGATCCGTTGCTGGGCAAGCTGGCTGACGCCTTGGACGGCGTCGCTGCAGGAGACGCGTCAAGCGCGCTGGCTGCGCTGGTCGCAACCCAGCATCGACCGTCGATGGCGACGGCGCTTGCCGTGACGCGACGCGCTGACGACCGCACGCGTCGCGCGACCTACGAAGCGTTCCTGCAAATCTTCTCGCGGAACGATCGGCTCTCACTAGCGCCCGGCACCATCGATCTCTGCGTGGACGCGGCGTCGCGACTCGCTGCACTCGATCCCGCTGCGATTGGCAAGCGGCTCGAGGCCGCCGTAGAAGATCAGGCGCTGCACGACCTCTTTCTCCTCGCGCTCTTCGGCGCGGGCACCAAAGAGGCCTCAGCGATCGCATACGCGGCGAGAGATCGCTCAAGCCCGCGGTCGGCAGCAATGTCGCTGCTGCTGCACGCCCGCTACGCAGCGACGCTGACGACGAGTGAACTCGATCAACTCGGCGTCATCGCCGCGGGAGGGTCGCCGCTGGATCAGTCGATGCAAGTCCAAGCCGCTTGGCTCTATGCACGCCACAGCGGCAAGGCCGATCAAGCGATCGCGCTCGCGCTGGCACCAGCCGCGGTCGCAGACGGCTCGGCTCCGGCGGGAACCGTTGCAGAGACGCCCGTCCGCGTCCCACCCCCGCTGCCCTCTGATAGGCCGTCCCCAGATTCCCCCCGGACACCCGACCGGAAACCCGATCCAACCCCACCGCCAGGTACGCGACGCCCGTGAGCGAAACGATCCCTCTTTTCCATCCCGACATTACGAACGACGACATCGAGTCGGTGACCGTAGCCATCCGATCAGGTCTTCTCGGGCACGGCGAGTCTGTGCGCGATTTTGAACTGTCCTTCGCGGCACGCGTGGCGCGACCGTACGCGATCGGTGTTGGGTCACTGGGAACGGGATTGCGCATCGCGCTGACGGCGTGCGGCATCGGGGCGGGACATGAAGTCATCGTCCCCGCGTTCGCGCCCGTGGTCCTCGCAAACGCCGTGACCTTGACAGGGGCAAAGCCCGTCTTCGCCGACGTTGACCCGCGCACGCTCAACGCACCGCCAGCACTTGTCGAACCGCTGGTGAACGATCGCACCCGCGCGATCATCGCCCACTCGAACTTCGGCAATCCCGCCTACACCGACGCGCTTGCGCATCTCTGTTCGAAGTTTGAAATCCCGCTCATTGAGAATGCGACGGAAGCGCTCGGATCAACCGTCGGCAACGACCAAGCGGGTCGCTTCGGGCGCATCGCCGTTTTTGGCTTGCCCGCCGCTGGCCCAGTCTGCGGCGGCGACGGCGCAGTGCTCGTGACCCACGACGACACGCTCGCGCATTCATGCCGATCGCTCCGCGATGCCGGTCGACCGTACGTCGATGCGGAGGACGGAGTCCCGTCAGAGGTCGGCCGACTTCTCGAGCACGAGCGTCTGGGCTTCGATAGCCGCCTCGACGAACTCCGCGCTGCGCTCGCTCACAGTCAACTGCGCCGACTTGATCGAACGATTGCGCTACGACGCCAACTCGCCGATCAATATGTGCGCCTTCTCGGCGGAAATCCCGACATCATCTTGCCGACGCTGCTCGATCCCGTCAGCGCGTCATGGTCGACCTTCGTCGTGCGCCTCGCCGAAGTGTTCGGTGCCGAGGATCGTGACCTGATCGTTCGTGGACTTCATCGTCACGACATCGGCGCATCGAATCCTTACCCAGTCGCGCCACTCATGCCCTTTCACGCGTGTCGATGGAATCACCGAGCGGGCGACTTCCCAATCGCTGAGCGCGTAAGCCAGCGCACGATCGCCCTGCCATTCCACCACCGGCTCACGCCGGACGACATCGATCTCGTCTGCCAGACGCTGGAACTCATGATCAAGCGGCAAATGTTTCGGCGCGGGTGACGACGTAGCGACTGGACGTGCTCACATCCGGTGGACACGGGCGAGCGATAGGTGACACCTACTGAAGAAGCGGGCAAGCTGCCGGGAAAGCTGATCCCTGCGGGCATGGACCACCAACGCCGGATCGGATCGGCGCGAGGCATGCGGACGCTTGCGAACGGGTGTTTCATGTCGCCCAAGATGGGTTCCTCGACGTGAAGCGCATAGAGACGTACCTCAGCGCGCCGAAGCGATCCTCGGCCACACGCTTCGCGTGGAGGAGGATGATGCAAGGCTTCTCATCCGAGCCGCTTGATGTCGTAGACGTTGACACAACCACGCTCCGCGCAACTGTTTCAAGCAGAACGTTTCTTCACTCCACGTGCTCCGACCAGCCCGGTAACTCCGACAAATTCGTCGAAGACCGGGCTAAGGATGTTCTGATCTATCCAACGGATCACTGGCACGCACACGCCGTCGCCGAATCCAAAGAGCGATTGAATGGTGTTCGCGGCGAGTTGGAACTCGGGTGCTCCTTGAAGGCGCGCGTATTCAATCGGCGTCATCCACCGAAATTTCACCTTCCCACCCGAGATCAACATGACGATCTGCCGCGCGCTTCCGCCTCGCGGAGTCCGCAGGCAGCCCGCGAGATTGTCGAATCGGACCTCGGCACGCATCTCGTCGTTGCGGCATCGACGAAAGACCGTCCCCACATGCGTGCCGCCATCTTCCATTCGACGCTCAACTTCGCGCCTGTGCAACGGACTAAGCATCCGCCAGTGCTTGGTCGTCGCGTCGCATTCCCACCAATCCTGTCCTGAGTCGGTGTCAATGAACGCCGCGAGCGAATATCGACGTTGTTTCGGCGGGCGCAGCGCCAAGGTCGTCCAACCAGTTGGCAGCTTTGTGCCCGCGATCAACTTCAACAGCGAGAGTGGACGAAGCGCGCCGCCAGCATCGATAGCAGATTGCCATTCATCGCCAAAGAACCCGCCGACACCTTGGCGCATGAGGATCTCAGAGCAGAGCGAATCATGAAATCCAAGAACGAAGACGCGCGGGCGGCTTTGCGGAACGAACGACTTCGCGTCGAGTATGAAGCAATCGATCCAATAGCCGAGCTCAGACAGCGCTGTGACTGCCCGACGGAAGTCGATGCCACCGTTCGAGGACAGAAATCCGAGGACGTTCTCTAGCATTACCACTTTCGGCGCGCGTCGACCAAGCTCCTCGAGCACGCAAATGAATCCGAAATACGTTGACGAGTGCTTGCCTCGAATCCCGCGCCAGTTCCCAGCGAGCGACAAATCGGTGCACGGAAAGGACGCAGTCGCAAGGAACGGCGGCTCTTCGATCTCCTCGACAACCCGCTCGGTCGCCCAAACGTCTTCTCGATGGAAATACTGTGCGTCGCCGAAGTGCCCCTTGTACATCGATTCCTTCTTGAGGTCGATATCGTTGGCGTATACACAGCGCCAGCCTGAATGCCTCAGCGCCTCATGGACAAGCCCGATTCCTGCGAAGAACTCGGCGAAGGCTTTGCTGGTGAGTTGTTGACGGGGTGCCGCCATCGGAATGCTCGATTTTCGGGGTACTGCAGTCGCGTTGCGGCTGCTCGGTGCGCGATGTCGATGATACTCAGAGAGTCTTCCAACGAAAGCATCGATCGCGGCGAACGCGACTTCGAGCTCAGAATTGTCTGCCGCCTTGCAACTGTACTCGGCGCGGACACCATCAGGTAGTTCCGCTAGGCTGCGCGCGATGAACGAGCGTTCCATACTTCAGCGGATCTTGACGCAGGTCGACGAAGCAAAGTCCGAACTCGACAGCTACGGCCCGCCTTGATTCGATTGGCATCCCCGCGCGAAGGCAAGCGTCACCGAGATAGTCCCGTGGTTGGTTACGAAGGCCTCCGCGCTGTGTGAGCTCGTGGAAGAGGTGATGAACTCACCAGCCTTGCTCCGAAAAGCATGGGCTTCGTCGTCGGTCCGGGTCCGATTGTCGGGCGACGCCGACCTGATCGACAGACTTCTTGCGCGGGAGCAACTCCTGCTTGAATGTGTGGGTGGTGACACTGTTAGTCTTGTCGTGACGAGGTTCCTCATCGATCAATTCCCCGATGCTGGACTGGTCGCGAACAGCAAGAGCGACTATCCCGACCTCTTCCTTAGGGCGAGCGACTACTCGGCTCTCCCCGTTCGGGATCAAGCTGCATTGACATTTGGACCGGCCGTTCGGGGAAAGGGCCGCTATCCAGTTCGAGTGCCCGACGGCCTAGAAGTGAAGACTTCGCGAGATGGTGCCAATATTGACTGTCATTATCACCACGCCGGATTGCATCTGCTGCTGGCGTACTCGTCAAAGGGCGCCGCGGTCAAGGTCGAGGACATGTTGGCAGGATTTCTACAGAAGGACCACTATCGCATCACACAACCGAGGACGGGGACGACAACACTCAAGGCGTCGTTCAACCGAGCCCACTTCGTGTCGTTGAGGGCAACGGTGGCGGATTGAACTATTAGCCTCCCAGTTCCGCTCTTGCCCGCACCGGGACGCCGAGGGAGCACGTGAGGCTTCGACGTGTCACGCACTTGGACTTGCCCAGGTGCGGTGGACACGGGCGAGCGATAGGTGACACCTGCTTTGAAAGCGGGAAAGCTGATCCCTGCGGGCATGGACCACCATCGCCGGATCGGATCGGCTTGAGGCAGTCAGGGCGCTTGCGAACGAGCGCGTCCACCATGCGCTAGAGTGAGATGGTCCGACTCTTGCCCTCGAAGAACCACTCGATCGCAATGTCGATTCGATCAGTCCAGTCAGCATCGGTCGCGAGCGATACCGGCTGGAATTTCATCATGACGCCCGGGTTGTCGGGCCTCGGCAGAAGCCAGTTTGCAACTGTGTACCTGAACTGAGTCCAATCCCGCGTCGACGCCTCGATGCTCACGGCGAGAATATCAAACTCGCCGAATCGGTATGGGCGCGTGTCTGCGCCTGCGGCATCCCGCCCCGCGCGAGTCTTCTGAGTTTCAACCACGACTTTGTTAGAGGAGAGAACCTTGGAAGCGGCGTGTCTTTCGACCACCCAGCAATTCCGGCCGTCACCAGCCGGTCAAAGGACGCTTCGGCGGGAACTCGCCAGGCGGACTCAATCGGATGAATTGGATGCCGTTCCCGCAGCCACGACAATGCAGCGCGCTGCACCTCCGGCGACGTTTTCGCAAGCAGCCGATCTGCCGCGTCGCTCCCCGTTCCAGTTTGCATGGTAGAACAGAGTACCCATAATGATTCGCAACGGCCAGTTGCTCGATCGTCCAAAGATTCGCGTCGCCAGCGAGTTGGTGGAAGCCACTCCGTTCTACAGCACAGAGCGTGGCTCAACGTATCTTGGCGATTCACTCGAGTTGATGCGGAGCATGCGCGACTCCTCAGTCAACCTAGCCGTGACCTCGCCGCCGTACGCGCTTCACTTCAAGAAGGAATACGGCAACGCGAACCAAGCCGACTATGTCGAGTGGCTGTTGCCGTTCGCGCGAGAAATTCGACGAATACTCGCCGTCGACGGCAGCTTCGTTCTCAACGTGGGGGGCGATTGGACGCCGGGCGCACCGACACGGTCGATCTACACGTACAAGCTGCTCATCGCGCTCGTCGAAACGGTCGGCTTCTATCTGGCTCAAAAGTTCTTTTGGTACAACCCCGCGAAAATGCCGGTGCCTGCGGAGTGGGTGACTGTCCGACGCGTGCGCGTCAAAGATGCGGTCGCATTCGTCTGGTGGTTCAGCAAGACGCCGCACCCGAAGGCTAACAACCGCAACGTCCTTCGACCGTACAGCGCCGACATGATCCGGCTCAATAAGAAGGGCGTGACGAAGACAAAGCGGCCTGGCGGTCACATCATCACTGCGGGGTTCGCCAACACGGATCACGGCGGATCGATCCCGCCAAACGTGATCGATGACGAGACGCCGACGGACCTCCTCAAGTTTGGAAACAACGCCGCGAACGATTCCTACACGCTTCGTTGCAAAGAGGCGGGACTCAGAATCCATCCGGCGCGATTCCCCGCAGTGCTGCCCGAGTTCTTCATGAAGTTCTTGACCGACTTCGATGACGTCGTCCTCGATCCTTTCGCCGGATCGAACACAACAGGCATGGTTGCCGAGAAGCTCGATCGGCGCTGGCTCGCCTTCGAGCTCGACGGAACGTACCTTGAGGCGAGCAAGTTTCGGTTTTCTGAGGTGAAGTCCGCAGCAGTGCGACCGTGACCATGCCGCAACCCCGTCGGAGCGGTACTAGCACGCCAGCGTTGCGGACGATGCGGTCCGCGACGTGGCATCTGGCTCCTCTTATCTGTCGCTAGCCCGCGTTGTTAGCTACACGGCCCCCATGCACCCAGGAGAGTGCCAGGGTCCGACGGACCCACGCTGCCGTTGCGGGCGAGGTCACCTAAGTCCGACGTGCCCCGAGCGCCGTCACTACGCCTCGGCGAGTCCTTCGCGGATCGCGAATCGCATCAGCTCCGCGCGCGAGTCGATCGCGAGCTTCTTCATGAGGCGCTCTTGGTGTCCGTCGATCGTCTTGGCGCTGCGGCAGAGCTGCCCGGCAATCTCCGTGCGCGAGAGTCCCTTTCCTATGAGCCGCAGCACCTCGAGCTCGCGCGGCGTCAGCGCCTCGAGCGCGGTCTTGATCGGTCCGGCGGATTCGCCGCGCTTTCGTGGGGAGGTCTGCGAAGTCTTCGTCGGCCTGCATCGTTCCTTCACTTTCGGTCCCATCACGAAGGTGCCCTTCTGGCTGCGCGCGACCTCCTTGACGCCGGCGACGATGTGCTCAAGGTCGTCGCCCTTGGCAAAGTATCCGCACGCGCCAGCCTGATAGGCCGCCGTAAGGTAGCTATCGCGCACGTGAGCGCTGAGGAACATGAAACGGATGCGCTCGTCGGCGGCGCGTAGGCGCGATGCCATCTCGAACACGTCGGGACCAGGCATCTCGATGTCGAGAAGAATAACGTCGGGCTTCAGTCGCATCGCTTCCTCCACGAGACGCTCGGCATTGTCGAGCTGTCCGACGAGCGCGACCTGACCGTCGACGGCGAACTGCGCCTTGAGTCCCTCGATCAGCACTGCGTGATCGTCCACGCACATCACGCGAACGATCGGTCCGCCCGCCCTAAGCGCTGCGCTCGGTCCGCGGCGCTTCGCAAGGGAAGGCGTTGGCGCGATGTCGTTTGGTTGCTCCAGCATTGCAAGCCCCGTTGGGTCAACCCTGCAGTGACTGCCCGATCGCAGCCCGCACCGCATTGAAATCGTCGGGCCGTTCGATCGTGATCGGCCTCAGTTTCTGCCACTCGTCGGCGCGCTCGGTGGCCGCGCCGAACAGCACCAAACGTCCGTCGTGATGAAGCGAGCGCCACGATTGGGCCGCTTGCAGCGTGGTCGCACCGGGCTCGATCACCCAGACGTCGGCGTCACTCGGATCGTCGCCCGTTGCGACATTCGCGCCAGAGAGTTCGAGCACATGGCGCACGAGCGCCGCGGCGCGTCCGTCGCGCAACGAGATCATTGCCTTGCAGCGCGCCGGGTCGTCCAGTTCTTGGACTGTCGGCAATCGCAGGCGCACGGTGGTGCCGCGGCCTTCCTCCGATTCAACGTCGACGGATCCGCCAGCGCGATACAGCACCTTGCGGACGAGCGCCAAGCCAAGCCCGGTTCCCAATCCGCGCGGCTTGGTGGTGAAGAACAGCTCGAACGCACGTCGCTTCGTCTCCGGCGACATTCCCACTCCGTTGTCGGAAACGGACAACTCGATGTTGTCGTCGTCGAGCATGCGCGCAGTGATGTCAACGCGCCCCGCGGATAGCTGAGCCGGGATCGCCTCTCCAGCATTGACCACGAGATTCAGAATGGCCTGCGTGAGCGCATGCGCGGCGACGCACACGAGCGGCAAATCAGCGGGTATCGACGCCTCGACCCTGACGTGCTTCGGCACCGCCTTGGAAAGAAGCGCTCCCGTTTGCTGCCACCACGCGCATAGGTCGGTCTCGTCGACATCCGCAGTCTCGACCTCGGGATCCATCGCGAGGAAGTGCAAACCGTCGGCGAGCTGCTGCAAGTAGGCGATGCTCTTCACAATGCCGTCGACATGATGTTTTGCCGACTGCGACAGCCCCTCGGCCCGCAGCGCGTTCAATCGGGCCCGTACCGGCAACAGCACATTGTTCATGTCGTGACCAAGGCCAGCGGCGAGCGACCCGATCGATGCCATGCGATCGGACATGCGCAACTGGATATGTGCTGTCTGGAGTGCCGAGGTTTGCTCGGCGAGTAGCTCGTACACCTGAAACTCGGCGAGCTCATCGGCGCGAAGACTATCTCGGCGCTCCGCGAGGTTACGGATGATGCCGACGAAGAGCGGCGCCGCCTGCCCGGGAACGTCGGCTCGCGTCACGCAGAGCTCGATCGGGATGAGCGTTCCGTCCCGTCGTAGCGCCTCGAAGCGGCGCGGACGGTTCATGATGTTAGTCGTGCCCGTCGTTAGGTAGTGACGCAGGTAGCCGTCGTGCGCTGAACGGTGAGGCTCCGGCATCAGCACGTTGATGTTCTGCCCGATCAATGCCGCCGGTGACCATCCAAGCACCCGCTGAACCGAATCACTGGCGGATTGAACGATGCCCAAGGAGTCAATCGTGACGATCGGATCGAGAGCCGCCGCCAGTGCAACTCGATTCGCAACTCGATTCAGGACTTCGCGGGCAGCGAGTTCGGCATCGCCGAGCGAGGACATCGATCCGTCCCTTTGCATGGAAGGATGCTACCCGAAGCCTCGTTGCCATTCGGAGGTGCGGACGCAAGCGTCCCGCGCAATGCCAATGCGGCCGCACGATCGGGGAACTTTCCGCATGGCTCGCCGCGCCGAACAAGCTGAGTATCTCTATGAGTACTCGCGTACGGGGCGTTAATCCGAAGGTCCACGGGAGGCCGACACATGGCGTGGGAACAAATCAACTGCACGCATCTGCTCATCGCGGGAATGAAGAACGATGGGTGCCGCGAAGCGATCGTGCGCGCCGTGTTCGCCGTCCACGGTGTGCTCGAAGCCGATGTGAACCTGTTTCGCGCGAACGCGATTGTGCGCCACCAGTCTTGCTGCGGCGCCGTGGACTTGGTGAACGCCATCGGCCGCGCGGGATACGCTGGCGTCGCGGTACCGCTGGTAGAGTCTCGCGACGGTGACGAGTCTCAGCGTCAAAGCCGCGACCTTCTTGGATAGAGGAAGTTTTCCTGTAGGTCCGATCGCTCCGCGGGCGGATCATCGCGAGGCGAGCGACCTCGAATGTCACCGGTGAAGAGAGCCGAAACAATCAAGGAACACGAAATCAAAGAAACCTCTATGAGCAGCATGACTTCCGCACGCGGCGATATCGGCGGATCGTCCCCCACCCGCACGATGAAGGCGTTCGTCATGCGCGAGATCGGCAAGGTCGGCATCATCGACAAGCCGATCCCTCGCCCCGGTCCCAACGACGCGATCCTGCGCACCACTGCTGCGCTCATCTGCACCTCCGACACGCACACCGTTGCTGGCGCGATAGGGCCGCGCACCGACATCACGCTCGGGCACGAGGCGGTCGGCGTTGTGCATGAGTTAGGTGACGCGGTGGCCGCAGCGGGTCGCTTCAAGGTTGGTCAACGAGTCGCCGTCAACGCCATCACGCCGTGCTATCACTGCGACAACTGCCAGCGCGGTTACTCCTCGCAGTGCGGCGGCATGTTGGGTGGATGGAAATTCGCCAACGTCAAGGACGGCAGCATGGCGGAGTACTTTCACGTCAACGACGCGTTGGCGAATCTCGCGCCGATTCCAGATGGGCTCACCGACGAGCAGGCCGCGTATTGCTGCGACATGCTCTCGACGGGATTCATCGGAGCGGAGCACGGGAACATCCCGTTGGGCGGCACGGTCGCGGTGTTCGGTCAAGGCCCGGTCGGGCTCATGGCTACCGTCGGCGCGCGACTGCTCGGCGCGGGATTCGTCATCGCGGTCGAGACGATGCCGAACCGAATCGCGATGGCGAAGCGCTACGGCGCCGATGCCATCGTGGACTTCGCGAAGGAGGATCCGGTCGAGGCGATCAAGCGCCTCACTGGCGGCGAGGGCGTCGACACCGCGATCGAAGCGCTCGGCGCCGCGAACACCTTCGCTGCGTGCATCTCCGTGACGAGGCCGGGCGGAACAATCTCAAACATCGGCTATCACGGCGACGGCGACACGGTGCCGATTCCGCGCCTCGATTGGGGAGTGGGCATGAGTGATAAGACGATTCGCACCGCGCTCTGCCCGGGCGGATCGGAGCGCATGACTCGGCTCATGAGCCTGATCGTGAACAAACGCGTCGATCCCTTGGCGATGACATCGCATCGATTCCGCTTCGGCGAGATCGAGAGGGCGTTTCGCATGATGCAAACCAAGGAAGACGGAATGATTAAGCCGCTCATCACCTTCTGAGCCGCGCGAATGGAGCGGACGAGCGCGACTGCGGTAGGAGATTTGCCGCTTCGACGAGACTTGCTTGATCGCGCCGACGAGGCCGCGATCTCAAGCGCGCTTTCAGGGAACTTTCCTCGTAGTGCACGTCCTGCGGCTCGTGGAAGCTCGTGGTTAGCCAACCGACAACAACTTGCGAGAGGGCTCACCGGAAGAGACAGCGCCGCCATGCGAAACGCATTCATCACCGCCTCCACCGTCTGCTGCGCGATTGCCGCGCCGAGTTCTGTCGTCGCGGCTCAAAGCTGGGAGTTCGGCCCGCCGATGCCTGCACCGAAGACGGATACGTTCGCCGTGAACTACAACGGCGCGATCTACGTCGTCGGAGGCTCACCGTGGTCGGGTGTCGATGAGGACGGCACCGTGTACCAACTCGCGAACGGCGGGTGGAGTGAAGTCGCGATCTTGACGGGCATGGGCCCGGTCGTCGGCCAAGGCGGAGGCGTCGACGCGTTGAATCACATGATCGTGTTCGGCGGGCTGACGACGCCTTCGGGCGATATCGCCGAAAGTCGGGCGTACGACCCAACCAAAGGACCGATCTTCACGGTGACGGATCCGCCCAGCGGCAACCCGCCGATCAACTTCGGCGCCGCAGTTGATGGCGAAGGACGCGTCTACCGCATGGGCGGCGGGCCCGGTGCGGTCGGTTTCAACAATGGCATTTGTGCCCGCTACATCGCTGCGACCAATTCATGGGAGGACGTCGCATCGCTGCCTTTCACGCGCGCGTCGATCGCATCCGCGTACGACGGAGTCGGACACATCTGGGGATTCGGCGGATACACGTCGTTCGGCACGTTCCGATTGCTTGACACCATCCGCTACACCGTCGCGACCGACACGTGGGAAAATATGGGCTCGCTCTTCTTCCCGATTGCGACAAGTAATGGCGAAGCTGTGCTCGGCGCCGATGGGCGTCTATACATCATCGGCGGGTTCGAGGGGACAACTGGCACGACGACGTCCGCGACGGTTCGCATCATCGATCCGACCGTGATCGAACCCGTGCTGCTCACCGGTCCGTCGCTCAACGTCGCGCGCCACGACTTCAGCGCCGCGCTCGGCGACGACGGCTACATCTACGTAATGGGCGGCTATTCATCTGCGGGCGTTCCGATCGCGAGCGTGGAGCGCCTCTACACCGGCGTGACGCAGATCACCGGCGACCTCGACCAAGATGGTGACGTCGACGCCGCCGACCTCGGCGTGTTGCTAGGCTCGTGGGGACGCTGCTCCGGCTGCGCTGCAGACTTGAACGGCGACAACGCCGTAGACGCTGCCGATCTCGGCATTCTCCTTGGCGCATGGACCAGCTGATTCCATGAATCACGTTCGCCGAACGAAGGCAGCGTTGACGCTACAGGCAGCGCCAGTCTGGTCGTGGGAGAGCCACAGGCGCTAGGCATATTCGAGTGCAGCTCGACAGTGAGCGTTTGCGGCTGAACGGTTGAACGAGACGTTAGCCCGTGGCGTGTCGTGCGCGTTGTGGCCGCATCTGGAGCAGGTGGGTCGGGCGCACGGGTTGTCCACGATGCTCTATCTGTGGGGTGCGACGCGGGTGAAAGCCGTGAGCATGCTCACCAAGAACGTGTGCGTGAATCGCGCCCTCCTCCGAATCGCTTTACGATTTGGGGGATGATGCAGAGGCGCTGCGCGTGTCTCGACGTGTCGCTTTGGCCTTCGGTTTCACTGTGGGCTTGACGGCTCTCTTCGCCTTCTTCGTCACCATCTTGCTCTTCTTCTTCTTCGTCGTCGTCGTCGTCGTCGTCGTCGGCGCGACATCAATTCCAAACACATCCGCAATCGCGCTCTCGCTCAACGTGGTCGCGCCGCGGCGCGTCGGGCGCCGCGTGACGTCCTCCACCGATGCTTCGGCGACGAGGTCGGATTTGTCGACGCCGCGCAGCGTGAACAGCAGTTCCGGATTCTGATCGAGCCTCGCCCCAACGCCGTACATCGCGGCGGCGGCGTGCTTGCACATGCCAGCCCAATCGGGGCATGAGCACTCCATCTTTATCTCTTTCGGCGTGGGAAAGAGCCCGCGATCGCGATCAGTCACCACGCTCATGACGCGATCGGAGATGCGCCCCTTCAGCAACTCAAGTACCGAACCGACCTCGCCAGCGCAGTCCTTCACGATTGCCTTCCAGCGCGGGGCCGCCAGCGCTGCAATCGTGACCTCGACGTCGTACAGCTCGGAGCCTTGCACCTTCGCTTCGATAACATGTTTCCGAACCCCAAGATGACAGACCGATCCGTTGCGGGCGTAGGTGCGCCCGCGCGGAAGTCGATTGACGAAGTCGCTGAACTTTTCGAGGTGCGCGCACCACGCCTTACCCCAGACGCTCGTCGCGATCTTCTGGCCCTCGATCTTGAGCGGCTCAATCCGCTTGCCGTCCTTGCGAAGTCGCTGCATCTCCCTGAGCGCGCTGCCGCGCCGTTCGGCAGCTGAAACATAAGGTCGCCAACTATATCCATAACTCATGTGCTAATCATCCGTGAGAGCAGTACGAATGTCGAGTCGTACCAGATCCATTAATTCCTTGTCGCTCATCTCCGTCACCAAGGTCGGAACGCCTCCCTCCAGTATCTCACTTGCCAGCGCTGCCTTGTCACGCGTCAGGGCGTCGATCCGCTCTTCGATGGTGCCTTGACAGACGAACTTGTGCACCATCACCTTTCGCGTTTGTCCGATGCGAAACGCCCGGTCGGTCGCCTGATTCTCGACCGCCGGATTCCACCAGCGATCGAAGTGGATGACGTGCGTTGCCGCCGTGAGATTGAGTCCGGTGCCTCCCGCCTTGAGCGACAGAATCATGCAGGGCGGGCCATCGGAGCGCTGGAAGTCGTCGACCAGCGCCTTGCGCTTGCCCACTGCCGTGCCGCCGTGCAAGACCAGCGCCGCGCGCCCGAACACGGTGCCGACGAACGAAGCCAGCGGATCGGTGATTGAGCGGAACTGCGTAAAGACTAACACCTTCTCTTGACGAGTCGCGATCTCGTCGAGAATCGTCCCTAACCTTTGGAACTTGCCGCTGTCCTCGGCCCGGTACGATGTCGGGCCGGCACCGATGCCCAACCATTGATCGGGATGGTTGCACAGTTGCTTGAAGCGCATGATGTAGCCAAGGATCATGCCTCTCCGCGCGATACCTTCCTGCTTGAGCTTGAGCGCTTCAGCCAGCTCGTGTACCGCGTCCTCGTACAGCGCCGCCTGACGTTTGCTCAGCGGGCAGAAGGTCTTGAGTTCGGTCTTGTCGGGCAGATCCGCGATGATCGATTTGTCGGTCTTCAGTCGGCGCAGGATGTACGGCGCAACAAGCGTTCGCAGGGGTTGGTACTGATTGGTCGATCGCTGCTCGAGTCGCTTCACGAATCCGCCGAAGGTCTTCACCGTTCCGAGGAGCCCTGGGCAAGCAAAGTCGAAGATTGACCACAAGTCTGTGAGACGATTCTCGACCGGCGTCCCGGTGAGGGCGATGCGAGCTTGAGCCTTCAGCGCCTTCACCGAACGCGTCTGTCGCGCGCCTGGATTCTTGATGGCCTGCGCCTCGTCGACGACCGCGACTGACCAATCGATTTCGCTGAGCCAGTGGAGCCGCGGAAGCATCGAGTACGTCGTGAGAACAACATCCACATCGCGTAGGAACGCAACGGGATCTTCCGCTGCTGACTTCAGTTCGTCGGTCCGCATCTCCGATGGATGCACGCAGCGGAAGGTGAGCGACGGCGCGAAGCGTTCGATCTCGGATTTCCAATTCGCGACCAGAGACGCGGGTAGAACCAGAATCGCGGGTTTCCGTTTCGCGCTCGAGCGTTCCTCTTTCATGAGAAGAAGCAAGCACAATACCTGTATCGTCTTGCCGAGACCCATGTCGTCGGCGAGGCAGGCACCGAGTCCGAGCCGGACTAACATCCAGAGCCAGCGCACGCCGGTCGCCTGATACGGACGCAACGTCGCCCGCAGGTTCGGCGGCGGCACAGTGACCGACGCGCTGTTCGGCGAACGTAGCGCGCGAAGATTCTCCTCAAGCCAAGCACCAGCGCGGACTTCCGACCACTCGACGGTCTCCGCGTCGTCGAGCTTGCTCGCTGCGCCGTCGATGGCAGCGCCAGCGAGCAGTCGCATCCCTTCGATGAACGAGATGCCGTCGCCCGCTAACTTCTGCACGCTCTTCCATTGCTCGAGGGCGCGCTTGAGTTTCTCGCGATCGACCTCGACCCAACGGCCCTTGAGGAGAACGAGCCCGTCAGCGCCGGCGAGAATTCGCTCTGCCTCGTCGCGGGAGAGACTCTCACCGTCGAGCGCCAGCGCCACGCTGAAGTCGAGCATCGCCTCGGCGCCAAATGCGCCTTTTCGCTTCTGCCCGATCGAGACGCCGACGCGCACGCGCGTCGACTGCGACCCGCGCCGAGTCCACCAGTCCGGCACGCGCACCAGAAGTCCGCTCTCTTCAAGCAGCGGTATGTCGCGAAGGAACTGGTGCGCTTCGGTCGGCGTCCACGCTAAGGCGTGAAACACCTCGCCAGATTCGACGAGCTCCCGAACCCACGCAACCCGCGTCGAAGCTGCTTCGACCGGCACCAGCAGCGCGGCAAGCTGCGCTCGTTGTTTCGCGCCAGCGAATTCTTCGAGAGCGCGGCCGAGCGGCTGAAATTGAACGCGGCCGCTCGCCAAGAGTCTCGGCGCATACGTCGCCAAGAATGCGAACGGCCGATCGGGATCGCGCTTGTTCTCGGCAAGGTGAAACGACACGCGACCAATGCGATGCCACGCCGCACCAGCACCACTGCGCCGCGCCAGCCACGCACCGACGCCCCCCTTCTCCTTCTTGACTTCGTGCCGCGCCAGCGCGTCGAGTGCGCTCCAGATCTCGGCGAGTGAATCAGTTCGCACATATTCACCGCCGCGCATCGGCGGAGCGCTCGACGCCATGCTGGCAAGGTCTTCGAGCGGAGCGTCGATTGCAGGTAGCTCGCCGTCCTGCGCCGCCACGCTTGGTCCGGCGCGATGGCAGACCTCCGTCATGTAACGTTCGGCGAAGCTGCGCCAAAATGTCAGCGTCGCCGGCAACGGCGGCCGATCGGGCAGCGTTGCCAGCGCCAGGAGAAGATCGGCGGTGCCGTTCCGTGAGGCTTGGCGAATTCGGTTCTCGACCGACGCTGCCGCACGTACTTCAGCTAACAGCGCGGACGTTTCCGACGCCACGACGACAACGTCAAGCGATGGCGTGAGCGCCAGATCGAGGGGGACGTCACCATCAGTCGCGCGAGGGATCTGATCCACTGGTTCGGACATGTTGGGACCGCTCGGGTACGTTCCGGTCACATGGGTAACACTTTTGTCCGGGCACATGTCTGACGTCGCGCGTGCGAAGCCGAGGCGTCCGCGCAGCGCCAATTTCTAGTCGTTCCAATACGACTTGCCAAGGCGCAAGCAGATGCGCTCGTACTCATCGAGTCCGGGGATCTTCGCCCGCCCTTCCGTCGTGAGTTGGCGGCGCAGCGCGAGTACGCCGCGCATGTTGCGCTCCGCCAAGTCGAAAAACCAACGATTTTGCACTCGGTTATACGGGATGTGGTCCTGTTGGCTGGTCGACGTCGGGTGAGCGCGGATCGACGCCAGCGCCGCGACTTGCCAAGCGTTGCGTTCACGTTCGAACTCGCGTTGCGCCGCCTCGATGCGAGCGCAACGATCAGGTTCGTTATCCGAAAGCGCCTTCGCCTGTTCGAAGAACCACGTTGCCGATCGGATGTCGCGAAACCGCTCGGGGTACGCCTCGCGCTCATACGCGATGCCCACCGCGAGCCGTTCCTCCTCGGTCAGTAGCATGAGCGTCGTTTCAAAGATGGCGCGGAATCGCTTCGACGACGCCAGGCGCGCGTCGTGCTGCTCGGTACGAACCGACTGCTCTCGATCGGAAAGAACCTTTTCCGCTTCTAGGTCTGCGGGAGTCCATTGCTCCTCGCGCGGACGCACGTCGATTTGCTTGCGAAGCTCCCGTCGCTCCACCTCGATTGCTTCAAGCTCGACCTCGCACCGGCATTGGGCCGTGCGGCGCGTGCGAGCGGCGTCGACCAGCTCAATCTTCTGTTCCTCAAGCTTCGCGAGTGACTCCGCGCGACGATCGGGTGCAAGCGAGGTGCGCACGACCCTGACGAGATTCGGCAAGAGGTCGAATTCGCTGAACCGCCCCAAGAGCGTTTCGCCGTCGGCCCAGATCTCGAGCGAGCGCTCGAGCCGCGCCGACACGATCGCGCTTCGTCGCGACTCAGGCAGCGCCGCCGCAAGGTCGTCGAGCGTCGTCGAGTCGGCGACATCGGCTGCAACCAGCGCCTTGATGCGCGCCGTCGCTACATCAATCGATGACGGACTCGCAGCATTCGCAGCGAGCGCACTCGCTGCGGAGATCGTCATTGCGACTGCGTCCTTCCATCGGTCCTTCGCCCCTTCGATGATTTCATCGATCGTTGCTGACTCGTCCTTCGTCTGATCCGGGGTCCAGGCCGCGACTAACGCGCGATCGATGGATCGCGGTCGCCAGTCCGAGCGGTATCGATCGGCGGCACCTGAGAGTCCGCTACGTCCCGATGCGACGCGGTTTAGGAGCGGCGACGTGGGCACCGCCTCCGCGCCGATTGTCGCCCGATCGAAGGCCTCGACGCGGCCTTCCGAATCAAACAGCACTTGGGCCGCCTTGGCTGGAACCAGCTTGGCGATGTCGTCGCGAATCTCTTGGGCTGCGGCCCGCCTGCGCGTCAGCACCTCTTGAATGGCCTCGAATTTCGGATCGGGATGCTCACCGGGATCGACGAGCGCGACCAGTTCCTCGCGAAACTTCACATCAATCGTCGCCCAACGGTCGTGCAGGGCGCGGAGCGCACCGCGCGTCGGGTCATCGATCACCTTGAGGCGACTTGCCAAGAGAAGCTTTTGATCGATTCCCTCCGACTGCGACCAGAACGCGATCCACGAACCGGAGTCTTGCGCGAAGAACACGAGCTGCTCGATCTCGCGCCGCGCTTCGAACGAAACGATGGTGCCCACATCTTTGACGAGCCGCAGGTCCACATCTTGGATCCGTTGATGCGCGGAGCGATGATCCAGCCCTTCGGCCTCGAGTCGTTCGGCGATCGCGCGCCACGCTGTCCAGCCCTCGGTGGTGCTGAGATCGATCTTCGCCTTGCTCGCCTCGGCCTTCAATCTCTGATTCCAGCGCAGCAGTTGGTCGAATCGCTTCTTCGCGAGCGCCGCGCGTTGCGTTTCGTACCCGCGAAGGAGCGGCTCGAGGCGCTGTCGCTCTTCGCTCGTGAGCAACCGAGCGCTGCGAATATTCTCGGCAACATCGCCGAAGTCGCGAGGCGAGAGAAGCCGCGACAGCGTCGCCGCACATCGCTCGGCGCTGCGAACCTCGCGAATGCCTTGCACACTATTCCGCTGCTCTTCGTTCAGGCTCGCAGCGATTTCGGCGAAGAGCTCTTCGTCGGCAGCCGTGATCGTGGCCGCGAAGCCGTTCGCCTCTCGGACATACTTGTCAAAATCGCTCTGCGAATGCTGCCAAGGATTGGATGCCATCGACTCGACGAGTGGAATCGCCTCGTTGATTGGCCCATCGAGCAAGCCCCGCATTCTCGCGAGATATGCGTCGTGCAGCGTTTCGACATTCCGAAGCTCGTCGTCGCTCAGGGGCGGCCGAACTCGATCGTCAAGCCACACCAAGAGCTGGTTCAGCGAAATCGGATCGGCGACGTATCGCGACGAAAGCAAATCGCCGCGGGCCGTCGCGGCGATGAACACCGCCATCGCAAGCAGCCAATAGACATGAGGGCGGACATGAGGGCGGGGCACGTCGCCGCAGTCTAACTAGAGTGCGATCAGTCTCCCCACACAATGTGACGAGCGGTCGGTTCCCCGAAACCGTCACTGCAATGCCGGAAACTCGCCGCTGGGGGCATTCTGGACGCACTCATCCTCGAACGGGTGTGGCTACAGTGGATCCTCGACGCGCCCACTGCACCCTACCAGCCTGTGGCGAAAGTCATTTGGGCATGGAGGCGACGCTGGTGGGACTTGCGTTCATCGCAACTGCTTGACCGACGCGTGTCAGCGCGCGCTGGTTGTTAGACGATCGAGTTTGAGCGTCGTCGAAGCGATGCCGCCGGGGTTGAGATGGCGAGCGAAAGTGAATGTTAGAATTACCACCGGCTGCCAAGGATAACTCGGATGACTAAACGCGACGACCCCGTCAAGACAGTCGAACAATTCGCTGACGCCATTGCGATCTTGGTTGAATCGGGACTCTACGACGAGACCACGCTGGGCTCCCTGGTCAAACCGCTCGGCGAGGCGCAGCTTGCCGCTGGAGGGTTCACGCCCGAAATGGGAGAGCGCCTCGACGCCCTCCGCGTCGAAATCGATGATCCGAACACGACGCAGAGCCGGCGCCGCGATGTGCTCATCGAGCTGCTTGAAGTGCTTGCCGACCGAAAATTCATCAAGCGGCGCGAATGTCTCTCCGATTTCGGCAACGTGCTCGGACCTAACAACGCAAAGCTCTGGCGTGAGTTCCAAAGGGACCGTCGAGAACTCGATGCCCGCATCGCTGCTGGCGGCGTTGCTACCGAGCGCGCGGCTGCGGCACGGGCATCCGCGCGCGCGGTCGAATTCGAATTCGAGACGAAAGCGAAGAAGGCGAAACAGCTTTCGGAGCTCGAGGCGCAGCTGAAAACAGACCGTGAAAGTGGGCGAATCTCGCCGCAACGCGCCGCGCGCCTCGACACGCTCTTTCCGGAGATCCGCGCTCACCTCGACACTCCCTTGGACGCTGACGACGCGACGGTCGCTGCGGCGGACATGCGATTGCGCGAATTGCTCGACATCGTCCTGCGCACGATGTCTGAGCCGTCCGGCGGCGACGCCTTCCCGACCGAGTCACGGGCGGCGCGTCTGTCGCGGCATCTCGTCGAGCTCAAGGAGTCAGCAGTCGCTGCCATCACCAGCCCGCGACTACGCGAGGGCGAGCGAGCTCTACTTGATCGCGCTGGCACTGTCGTCGTCCAATCCGCAAGCACTCTTGAGTCGCATTCGTCAGACGCCGAAGCCGTCGCCCTCGAGCGCGAGGTCGTGCGCGAGACGGCGCTAGAGCTGAACGACTATCAGGTTCGAGAGCATCTCATGCTCATTGAGCCAGTGTGGCCGACGCCGCGATCGCAACGCCGCGATCCGAACGCAGTTACGTTCGCTGGCACCGGAGCCGAGCGCGCCGCGCTCAATGTCGCGTGCAACAAGCGCGGACTTGCGCTCGGACCTGCGTCAAAGCGAGGCACGGATCCTGCTGTCTTCCGTTGGGAGGAGTTGTGGTCGGCGCATGTCGCTGCCTTCGATCTCTCGGCGCAGCCCGGCTCTATAGAACTCGCCGCGTCGTGTTATGAACTCGGCATCGCGCTTGCCCTCGGTCGACCGGTCGTCGTGTTCGCCAGCGCTGACCGTGCGCCGCCGTTCGACCTCGACCTCGCGCCTGTCATCTTGAGAGGCGATGACTCCGACGCGGAATTGATCGGCGATGCACTCGATCAAGCGATGTATGCGCCGCAGCGACGTGGTCTCGCGAGCAGTGTTCGAGCCACGGTGCAATTTGCAAGGAAGCGACTCGCAGAAGTGCGCGAGGAAGCCGATACCGACGATCCCGATCCGCTCGTCTCGCGCCGTCTCCTTGGCGATGCAATTGGTCGTTCGTCGGCGCCAAGGCAGCTACTCTGCCTGCCGCCTTGGCCAGCAGAGTATCCCGATCCGGCAGCACCTCGCGCATTCCACGTGATGCCGTTCCGCGCCACACTCGACTGGACAGTGAGCGTTGTGTCTAATGCGTGTAAGAGCGCCAAGATCGCGTACATCCGCGGCGATCGCGTGTTCGAGCCGAACATCGTCGCTTCGATCTGGGAAGAGATCTGTCGCGCAACGCACGTCGTCGCAGACATCACGACTCTCAATGCGAATGTATTTCTTGAGCTCGGCATGGCGCACACCGTCGGCCGCAGCGTCCTCGTCATCGGACAGGATCCCGCCGCGATCGCGGCGATCCCGACACTAGCGAAGACTCGCGTGTTCGGCTACTCAAAGGAGTCGCTCGGTAACGTTCTCGATCGGTTTTTTCGACCGGAATGAGTGGAGCAAAATAGCTGAGTCGGATGCGCCCACCTCGCCATCACCGTACCCCCACCAACGTCACCGCCAAGCGCTCCGCCGCTCACGGGCCATGACGCAAGTGGTCGATCGCCTCACTGAGGATTCGCGCTAATTCTTGCGGCGCGTGGAAACCCATCGAGTTCTCCGCGTTCACGAAGTCGAGCCTCCATTGATCGGTGCGCTGGAACTTGAAGACCTCGACAAGCTGCGCATCCGTGGTGCCCGCACCTTCGCTGCCTTCACGGCGTCGGACCGGGCTTCTTGGCTACGGGCTGCTACGCCAAGCACCGTATTGAGACCATCAGGCTCGCGAACGATACGTCGGGTCGCGTTCGGCGACTTGGGCGCACGCGACCATCCGCGATTCGCGGCTGTCATTCGAGCAAGCGGCAGTTGCTCGACCCGGGCGACGCGGCACGCCTGTTAGCGCTTCGCGCCGCGGCGAATCACTCCCACTCGATCGTCGCTGGCGGCTTCGTCGAGATGTCATACACGACTCGGTTCACGCCGCGCACTTCGTTGATGATCCGGTTCGAGATCGTCGCGAGTACGTCGTAGGGAATTCGGGCCCAGTCGGCTGTCATGAAGTCTTGGGTTTCGACAGCGCGAATCGCGACAACTGAGTCGTACGTCCGTCCGTCGCCCATAACGCCGACGGTGCGCACTGGGAGGAGCACGGCGAACACTTGATTCGTCGAGCGATAAAGATTATTCGCGACGATCTCCTCGAGCAATATCTCATCGCAATCGCGCAGCAGGTCGAGCTTCTGTTTCGTGATGTCGCCGATGATTCGCACGGCGAGACCCGGGCCGGGAAACGGATGGCGCCACACCATGTGCTGCGGCAGACCGAGCACTTCACCGAGCGTTCGCACCTCGTCCTTGAACAGATCTTTGAGCGGCTCAACCAGCTCGAAGCCGAGCTCGGCCGGAAGTCCACCGACATTGTGATGCAGCTTGATGTTCGCGGCGGTGCCCGCGTGACTCTGACCGCTCTCGATGCGGTCGGGGTAGAGCGTGCCTTGCGCGAGGAACGTCACCGGTCCGCGGCCGTCTTTGGCGACATCCGCGGCGGCCGTCTTGAAAACGTCGATGAAGCGGTGGCCGATCTTGCGGCGCTTCTCCTGTGGATCCACCACGTTCGCGAGATCACCCAGAAATGCTTCGGTTGCGTCAACGACGCGAAGGTCGATGTCAAAATGATCGCGGAACGTGTCTTCGACGAGATCGCGTTCCTTTTTCCGCAAGAGCCCGTTGTCGACGAAAATGCACGTGAGCTGCTTTCCAATCGCCTTCTGAATGAGCGCCGCCGCGACGGCGCTATCGACGCCGCCGGAGAGTCCGCAGATCACGCGACCGCCCGATGGTCCGGTGCCGACTTGGCGGCAGACGCGTTCACATTCCGCTGCGAGAAAATCACTCATGCGCCACGTGCCGGTGCAGCCGCACACGTGATACAGAAAATTGCGCAGTAGATCGACGCCGTGCGGCGTGTGCGTCACCTCGGGGTGGAACTGCACACCGAAGAACTTGCCGCCTTGGTGGCGCACCGCAGCAAACGGGCAGGTCGGCGTCGCCGCCAACGGAACAAACTGGTTCGAAAGATCCGTGACCTGATCGCCGTGGCTCATCCAGACACTGGTGTTCGCGGGGATGCCGTGCAGGAGATCAGTGTCGTCGTTGATGGCGAGTCGCGTGCGGCCGTATTCTCGGGCGGGCGCTTGCGTCACCGTCGATCCGAGCATCTGACAGCCAAGTTGCATGCCGTAGCAGATGCCGAGCACCGGGACGCCAAGTTCGAAGAGGCGCGGGTCACAGCGCGGCGCAGCGCGCTCGGTAACACTCGATGGGCCGCCCGACAGAATGATGCCCTTCGGAGACAGCGCCCGCAGCTTCTCGAGCGGCGTATCCGGACTCATTAAGAGACTGAACGCGCCAGCTTCGCGCACTCGTCGAGCGATCAGTTGCGCGTACTGACTGCCGAAGTCGAGGATCAGAATCGTCTGGGGCGGACCGCTCTTCGCGCTTGAGGTACGCGTCATGCTGCGGGGCTGGCTCATCATGGCCGGAAGCTCGGGAATTGTGTTGAGGGGAATCTTGCACTGTAGCAAAGCCTGCGTTGATGTCGGTCGCTCGCGGTGCTATCAGCGTCGGCTATCCTGCGTCTCTGTGAGGATCTCTGTCCCAATTCGAACCATCCGAGCGCTGCGTAGCGCCGCTGCCATGGTGGGTGTGGCTGGCGCCCTCGCGTGCTGCGGTCCATCGACGCGAGCGGGCGGTTTCGACGCCGCGAATCCGAGCGCACGGCTCGATGCGATTGACGACGCCATTCGTCAATGGCGCGCCAGCCAAACTCTCCCGCCCCTTGCGACGCGTCAGGGCCTCGTCGAATCTCTCCGCTCAGACGACGACTTGGTGCGCTTCGACGCCATCGGTGCGTTGCGCGAAATGACTGGGAGCGACCGGGGTTACGTCTATTCCGACCAGCCAGCACTTCGCAGGTTGGCGATCGAGCGCTGGGTTCCTTGGGCGAGCGCGGCGGGCGAATCGCCGACTGCCGGTGCGGCGTCCGAGCAGACCTCGCATCCGCAGGAGCCCTCGCGATGACCGGACCTGCGATGGAAATCCGCTTCACCAGCGATCCAGACAATCTCGCGCCGGTCCGGGCTTGCGTCGAGCGCTTCGCGGCCGAGGCTGGCTTCGACGAGGAACGCCGCGGCCTCATCGCACTCGCGGTTGATGAAGCGATTGCGAATTCGATTCGACACGGCTACCACGGACGCGAGGACGGACCGATCACCCTGCGGTTAGGCATGTTGCCAGCGGGTGGTGTGCGGATCGATCTCGAGGACGAGGGAGAACAGGTCGATCCCTCTGACATCAAGCCGCGCGACCTCTCCGAAGTACGACCCGGCGGTTTGGGCGTCCACATCATCAAGACGACGTTCGCTCGTTGCGCTTGGCGACGACGCGAGTCGTGCGGAATGGCTGTCACCCTCGAACTCGAACTTCCGAAGCCGGCTATCGCTGCCGCACTCGCGCGTCCGCCCCGCTCTGACGCCCGCCCCGATACTCGGCCCAACGCGGAGCCCTAGCCGCCACTCTCGCAATCGTTCCAACCGCCATCACCCCTTCGCGCGTCCACACCAAACCAGAGCCTTCCCCATGTCGACGTCGCTTGAATTCAGCCGCGAAGAACGTCTCCCCGCAGTGGTCCTGCGACCTCAGGGCGAGATCGATCTCGCGCGTTCTCCCGAGTTACGCCTTCGTCTTCGACAGGAAGTCGACGCGAAGCCAAAGCGTCTGATCATCGATCTCATCGGCGTCGGCTATATGGACAGTTCGGGCGTCGCGACGTTAGTCGAAGCGCTCACCCGAGCTCGCGCGGCGGGCTGCAAGCTCGTCCTCGCTGGTCTCCAGCCGAAGGTGAAATCGATCTTCTCCATTTCGCGCCTCGATACGGTGTTCACGATTACCGGCTCGGTGGATGACGCGCTGACCGCCTAACACGGTGCCTGATCAGAAACCGCCATGCCGCCCTCCTCCCCCACTGCCACAAATCCGATCGTCGGTGCGCTCGAACACATCGGCGAGCGATCGATCGGGCTCTTCGAGTTCGTCGGCGGGCTCGCGTGGCTCGGGTGGGATGTCCTTGCGTGGACGTTCCGCTCGCTGGTGCGCCGCACCGTGCGTTTCGGCACGACCGCATTCGTCGCTCAGGTCGTTCGCGTCGGCGTGCGCAGCGTGCCGATTGTGTGCCTCGTGTCTGGATCCATCGGACTGATCTTGGCGCTTCAGACTGCACCGAGCTTGGCGCAGTTCGGCCAAACCGACAAGGTCGCGAATCTCGTCGCCGTTGCGGTCTTTCGCGAGCTCGGTCCGCTCATCGCTGCGATCGTCTTAACGGGCTTCGCCGGTGCCTCGATCGCCGCAGAGATCGGCACGATGGTCGTCGGCGAGGAGATCGAAGCGCTCGAAGCGATGGCCCTGAATCCGGTGCGGTTCCTTGTGATGCCGCGCGTGCTCGCAGCCACCATGAGTCTCATCCTCCTCACAGCCATCGCGGACGTGACTGCCGTGACTGCGGGTGGGGCGATGGGTGTCTTCGCACTCGACATCTCCTACGAGACGTACCGCGACAACACGATCGAGCAACTGAAGCAGGCCGACTTTCTGACCGGGCTTGTGAAAGCTGGCGTGTTCGGACTGCTGCTCGGCCTCATTGCCTGCCGCAACGGCTTGCGCGTCGAAGGCGGCGCTGCTGGCGTCGGAAAGGCGACGACCGACACCGTCGTGCAGACGATCATCGTCGTGGTACTCGCGGATTTGCTCTTCACGAGCCTTTTTTACGCGACCGGGTGGACGTGATCGCGGCGTAACCCGACCGTTCACGGCCTCAAATCAAGCGTCGTCGCGGCGGCTCGTCGCGTTCCGCTTCATCGAGTTCGCTCGTCGCTGGCATGTCTGGTACGAGGCTGCCGGTCGCCATCGCGAAGCTCGCCGCGTTCCGGCCCGGCGCGACGGACGCGCCGCGTGCCGTGATGCCAGCCGCGTCGCGCTCGATCGCGGGATCGACCGAGAGCGACTCCGCTGAGAGAAGTTCTGCGTGCAGCGCCTCGCCGCATCGCCACGCGATGCCGACCAAGACACTAACGGCGAGCACAGGCATTCCGACATGGACTAACAATGGACCGATTGCGAACGGACCGCTCGCGCGTTCCATCGCTTCGACTTCAGCAACGAGGTCTGCGTACCCGAGGAAGAGCCCAGGCCATGGGAGTTGCGGCCACAGTGAACTCCACGGCAGGACCATGCCTACGAGAAAGAGCGACCAGATGATCGCGCCCATTGTCGCTGCCGTAGCCCGAGGTGCGCGGACCAGGGATGTGACGAACGCGACGGTCAGAATCGCTGGCAGGAGCAGCATCGAACCAACGCCCGCCAGTGTCGCAATACCCACGAGCGCGGCGAGCGTGCGTTCAGCCCCCGGCGAAACCGAGTGCCTTGGCGCGGCGTCGGCAGCGTCGTGCCCCTTTGCTTCACCGACCGCAGGAATCGTCGTGGTTCCGCCGCCCGTGACCGCGCGAATCGCGGGCGCGCTCCGAACCTGCGCCTCCGCCTGAACTTCGGCCACACGTTCCGGATTCGTCACCGCGAGCAGCCCGTGCGTACGAACCGCCGTAAATGCGAGCACCCCCCACACGCAGCCATGGAGCGTCACGGCGAGACCAGCGGTCAAACAGAATCCTGCCAACAGCCGGACCAGCCGCGCGAGCACAGGCGCCATCGTGGCATCGGTTAGTCGGCGGCGATCCATCGCCATGTCGATCGGCGGTTCGGCGCTGGCGATCCACGGACGAAGGCAAGCCATCACGACGCCGCTGACTCGATCGCGGTGCAGGCGTCACAGTTGGAATAGTCGGTTGCCGCGGTTCGCGCGACTTACGCGCCGACCGCTAGGCGGTGGGCGAGGAGGTCGGGAAGCCCAGCTCGGCGCATCTGTCGCTGCGCCTCGCGAACGTCATATTCGACGCGGTGCAGTTCGAAGAGGCCTTCTTGCAGATCGAGGCTGGCGAAGCTCGCTCGCGGATCGCCGTCGCGCGGCTGTCCGACCGAGCCGGGATTGAGAATGTGACGACCGATCGGTCGAAGCTTGTACGGCTCCGCCGGGTGAAGAATCGTCGCTTCGACATCGAGGTAGCCGAGGCGGTCCTCGCAGCGCTCGCTTTCGGTGTGAAATGCCATCGGAACGTGCGTGTGTCCGACCAAGCAAACGCGGGCATCGACGCCGCGGAACGCGAGTGCCGCCGTCGAGGGATCGCCGACGTAGCCGGTGGCCGCCGGCGGTACCGGCGTGTCGTGGACGCACATGAGGTAGGGCGACCGATCGAAAACGGCTCGCATCGGGGTCACCATGGCGAGGTGCTGAGGTGTGAGACGGCGGCGAGTCCATTCGAGCGCGACGCGGGCAACCGGATTGAACGACTCGCCGAGCGTTGGATCGAGCAGCGCATCCTCGTGGTTCCCACGCAGGATCACCATGCAGCGTCCAGTGAGCCGCTCAAGGCAAAGTTCAGGCTGCGACCCGTATCCGACGACATCGCCAAGACAAATGACGTCGATAAACCGCAGCCGATCGATCTCGGCGAAGACCGCATCGAGGGCCGGGAGGTTGCCATGAATATCTGAAATGACCGCTATCCGCGACATGCCCATCTCCACGAGGCTCATCCATGAGACTCACCACGGTCACAGCCAGAAGAACGTCCTGTCCGTCCGCCGCACCCACCACGTTTCCGAAGCAGCGAATTCTGCTCGCAGCCAGCTCCCGTCCCCGCTTAACACCACGCTTCACCTGACTGGTGGAGCAATCGGCCGTCCGAGGCCTGCAACTCCACCAACTGTTCATCTCCATTGCCGTCGACCTGTCCTTGGCCGACCGAATGCCTCTACACCCACAGTTGTGTCAAGCGTACCGACGATTTCGACTCCGGTTGTCCGTCCGCGCCACCGTTTCGCACGAGATTCACGCGGCCGTTACACGGAGGCGACAGTTCATCGGATTCGGCCTCGCGACATTGCATCCGCGTTAAGACTACGGCGGCAGAGATGCCGAATCCCTAACCCACCGTCGTTCCCGTTGCAGCGATTTGCGTGCCAGCGGGCGACCGGCGAAGCGACGCTACTTTGACCGTTTCCCTGCGACCGCCGCTCGCAACTCGGGCCTCGCCTGATAACGCCCCTGCGTATCGCGCTCGACGAGTCGTTTGAGTTCAAGCATCGTGATCTCCGCGAGGACGACCCCTGCACTCAGTCCGATCGCACACAGTTCGTCGAGCGAGAGCGGCCCAGCGTCGACCAAGCGTGCCGCGATGCGCCGCGCAACATCCGACAGCGGTGGCTCCGGCGCGGACGCAAGTTCGCTTGCTCCGGCAACGAGATGTCGCGCCGACGCGAGTTGATCGAACACGTCTTGCGGCGACGCGACAAGCGCGGCCCAACCCTCGCGAATCGCGATATGACATCCTTCGCTCGCGGCGCTGTCCACGCGGCCCGGGAGCGCCATCGCCTCCCGACCCTGATCTTCGACGGCGAGTCGCGCTGTAATTGACGCGCCACTCCGTCGCCGCGCCTCGATGACGAGGACGCCGATGCTCATCCCGGACACAATGCGATTTCGTCGCGGAAAGAGCTCGGGGCGCGGTGACATCGTGACGGGAAACTCGCTCAGAATAGCGCCGCCGCCAGCGACAATTTCATCGAAGAGCCGCGCGTGCTCCGGGGGATAGGGACGCGCGAGGCCCGATCCGAGCACGGCGATGGTGCGCCCACCTGCGCGGAGTGCGGCGCGATGCGCTTCGGCATCGATGCCGCGAGCGCCGCCACTCACGACTGCGTGACCGCGTTCAACGAGCGCAGTGGAAAATCGTCCGGCCTGATCAATTCCGTACGCCGATGCGCGGCGCGAACCGACGACCGCGACCGCCCATGCGTCGTCTTGCTGCAACACACCGCGCAACCACAACGTGGGCGGCGGATCAGGGATCGCCGCGAGGAGAACTGGATAGCGAGGCTCCCCACGTACCACGAGGCTGGCGTCCAGAGCAGCCCCCGCCGCGAGTTCGTCGCGCGCGGCCGGAAGGAAAACTCGCGATCGAAGCCGCTCAGCGCGTGCGACGGCGCAGCCGAGCGCCGCCGCCCACGCCGTCGCCGTCCCCTCAATCGCCGCTGTGGCCGACCCGCTCATAGCAATCAGTCGACCAATACCAATCGCACCAAGCCCATCGCACAACGCAAGCGCGAGCATCGCCTCGCGCTCGCGCGTCCACCCCTGGTCGTCGTCCATATCGCCTCCGCGCCAGCGTCTACCCCCCGCGACAGGGTACGGCAGTCGCGAAGGGAATCCGCGAAATCGCGGCGGGTTTCTGATCGCGGGAAAAAAGCACGGGATCGCCAGACGGTAGGGCTGCTCGCTGTTAGTCGGCACCCGCCGCTGGCGGCGCAATCGCGTCGGTGTCGCTTCCGACGACCGGTGCGCGCCACCGTTGCAACGGCACTCGTTCGGGTGGGGGACGAGTAGGGTCGGTGTGGGGTAGCGACCAAGACGAGCGGTGAAGCCTCGACGCCTGACCGTGGCGTATTCGTCGCCTCAGGAGCCCGTCCACGCGCCGAGAAGCATCGCAAGATCGGCTCCGTCGACATCGCCGTCGGCGTCCAAGTCGGCGCTCGGATTCGCGTCGGTTCCGACTGGCCCCCAAGCGCCGAGCAGGATGGCGAGGTCCGCCCCGTCGACGGACCAGTCGCAGGTCAGGTCGCCGAGGAGCGGCGGAACGGGCGTCAATCGGATGGCATAGAGCGTGTCCTCACCGGACATCCCGCCGACCGTTGTGATCTGGCCCGCATCGTTGATCGCGTCTCCACGCCCGAAGCCGAATCCCTCGGGCCCGTCGATGAACTGCGTCATCTCGGCCATCTCGCCGTTTCGCCACACGAACGCCCCGCCGACGCTCCCGCCCAAGCTGGTGCAGAATCCGATCACCGTCCCGTCGGTCGCCAGGTCGGTCGCGTCGCTGTGGTACTCGCCGGGCAGGACGCCGAGGTTGATCGGAACGCCGTCCTTCCACAGCACAGCGCGGCGGAGCGGGATCCCCGATCCTCGCACCGTGAACCGGCAGGTCCCACAGGCGTCGCCGAGATCATTCACCGCCCGCGCCTCGCAGGCGTACGCGCCGGGCAGCGGTGGGAGCGTGGTAACGCGACCCTCATGCCAAATGAACCCGCTGGTGGGTCCGATGGCTTGGGACACCCCCATCCAGCCGGCGATGTGCCCGTTGGGGCTGATGTCGGCCGCGACGGAGTTAGGGCCCATCGGGAGGATGAGCTGCTCGATCGCCCCGTTCACCCAGCGCACGGCCCTCGGGGAGATTGGGAAGGAAGCAAGCCCGACGACCGTCGGCGGCGACTCGTCGCTGATCGCGTAGGCGTAGCTGTGCTGCGCATTCGGGAGCGTTCCGAGGTCCACCACGCTGCGGCCGTCGTAGAGGAACGCCCGCGCGGGAAACCCCGACGAGTCCGGGTGCATGTGTCCGGCAACGAACCCTGCGTCGTTGACGCCCCAAGCCCTGCCGTAGGGGAATCCGGGCGGCATAGGGAGAAGCGAGTAGCCGGATTCGGAGCTGATGAACGGAAAGAGAATGTCGTTATCGAAGCCGCACGCGACTCCCCCGGCGACGGTGCCGTCCTCGGCGAGACCAAAGGGCGAAAAATCTCCGCCGATCCCGCAGTTGAGTGTGGCGACGATCTCCATCTCGTAGCGCAGGCAACCGAACGATGCGTGGCCAGCGCTCGCGATCGACGAGCAGCACGCGACGACGACCATCGGATGGACGAGAAGCTTCACTGTGGCTAGTTTGCTTGAGAATTCGACGCGTCGCAAACGGGTCGTCGTCTAATCCGTCGATCCGCTACCAACCGAAGAAAGAGCAGAACGCCCGTGAACTCGTCAGCGAACAGTCTTGACTTCGATCGCGGCGATCTGTGTCAGTTCGGCGGCGCACGCAGTCGTGATCTGGGTCGATGCATCATCGCCTTCCGGAGGTGACGGGACGTCACCGTCGACGGCATACCAGCGCCTGAGCGATGCGCTCATCGTCGCCAGCTCCGGAGACACGGTGCTTGTCGCCGGTGGCGTCCACATCCCCGATTCGGACTCGAATCCCGCCACGCCACCCACGAGGGCGGCGACATTCCTGATCCCCGAAGGCGTGGTCGTTGGGGGCGGCTATCACGGCTGCACGTTCGGTAGCCCCGGCGGACCGGACTGCGATGATGCGCTCGCGCGGGATGAGGAGTCGATTCTCGACGGCAACATCGGCGACGCCGGACTTTCGTCCGACAACTGCCTCCACGTCGTCATGATCGCGAATGTCGCGCCAGCGGGGCAAAACGGCGGTCTGCTAACGCGGTTGGAAGGCTTCACGATCAGGAACGGCAACTCGACCCCAGACGTAACCGACCCGCCGCCACCGGAATCCTTTCCGTGCTGCTGCAACACTTCGAACCCTGAAGTCTTCAAGCCCGGCGGTGCGTGTGACTGTGTCGGAAGCGACCCACCGGCGAGCTTTGGCGAGATCGGAGTGCCCGGCGACGGCGGTGCAGGAGTCCACCTTCACAACGTCAGCGACCGCGTCTTCGTCGTCGACTGCCGAATCGAGTCCTGCACGGGCAAGTTCGGCGGCGGCATGCGCTGCGTGTGTGCGAGCCCCATCGTGGCCGATTGCGTGTTCGTGAGCAACGACGCGCAGAACGGCGCCGGTCTCTGCTGCTTCGAGGCGTCCTCGCCCAAGGTCTTCAACTCGTTCTTCATCTCAAACGACTCGACGCACATCGGGGGCGGCGCCGCGATGCAGCAGTACGGAAGCGCGCAGTTCACGAACTGCGTCTTCTACGACAACTTTGCGGGCGACTACGGTGGAGGCGACAATCTCTTCGCGGATCCGCTGTTCGGCCTACGGCTTTCCGAGGGGTCGCCGTGCATCGACAGTGGCAACACACCCGACGTCCCTGCCGACGCTGCGAACCTCGATGGTGACGCCAGCCTGACCGAGCGCGTGCCGCTCGACGCAGCGCCGCTGAACCGGTTCTTTCGTGCCAAGGTCGATCGAGGCGCATACGAGAGCGAGTATTGCAAGGCGGACATCAATGGCAACGGAACCGTCGACGGCACCGACATGGCGATGCTCCTCGGCGCTTGGGGGACGTGCAACAGCCCCTGTCCTTCCGATCTGACGAGCAGCAACGTGGTGGATGGCGCTGACCTAACGATACTCTTCGGCGCTTGGGGAGGCTGCGTCACCAACGCCGCAATGATGGCGGGTCCGAACGAAGAAGGCGAAGCGTCGAGTGCGTGGGTCGGGCCGCTGACCCCGCAGATGCTGGCAGAGGCCTTCGGCTTCACCGACGTGACGGAGGTTGCGCAGTACCTCGGCTCGCTCGAGTTCGAGACTATGCAGTCGCTGCTGGAGGCGTACTTCGGCAACTGATCCGGTTTGCGGCCTGGATGTCGAACCCAGGCAGCCCGCGCCACTCGCGCGGGCTGCCTCTCTTCTCGCGCATCGGCTCGGCAGCAGATTCCTGCACGGCCGAATCGTGGCAATTCCGTGCGACGGATCGCCGCCACGTGCAGATGTCGGGAGGTGCGGCGATATCCCGTCGCCGCTGGATCGTGACCTCCGATGCAAGAAGTTCCACACCCCGCAAGGACGCTTCTATGTCACTCCCAACCACATCGTCAGCCGCGAGCAGCACGACGCGCGCTCACGAGCCCAGTTCGAGCGCCTCTGGACCGACGACCATGACCGCGAGGATCGCCTGATGGGCGGCGCTACCCCGCGTCGCTGTCCGCCGCGGTCGACGAGCGTCGCTCGCCCGGGCTCGACACCGATCCCGAATACCTCATCGCAACGGTCGACCTCACCGGGATCGGCCTCCGCGTCGTCGGTCGCAACTAACTCCGGCACCCGACGACGCGATGTCCTGCCTGCGGCGCGAGACGGCTCGCAACGCTGGCGCGCTACGGGACTCGATCCTCGTACGCAGTTTCGTAGAGGAGCATCGTCTCTGGCGCGGCGGCGTTCCCTTCGAGCGCGGCGTCGTCAAGAGCCTCGGGAACCGCCTCGGGAACGGCATCCGTGACCACATCAGCGAGCACAGGAGATACCGCTGGTTCGGATTCCGCGATCAGCTCGGCGTCGACGACAGGCGCTTCGGCGGAATCGGCGCAGCGAGCAACCAACTCGACGTCGATGACATCATCTTCGACGTCATCCAGATCCGAGTCGTCAACCACTAAGACCGGCCCACTGCGCTGATCGATCCGCGATGCCATCGCCGCGACGACGTCAGCAACACTGGGCTCACCGAAGTCCGCGTCGTCGCGGTCGACGAATGTCGCTGCGGCGACAAACGCGCCCATTCGATCAAGCGGTCGATCAAGCGGCGCCGACGACGCTGGCGCGGGCGGTAGCGCGGGGAGCGCCAGCGTTTCGGCATGGCGTTGTTCGTCGGTCTTCTGCGCATCGACAGGATCGGTTGGTTCTCTGGGAGATCGCTCGAGGACTGCCGCTCGCCCTGATTCCGGTCCAAGCAAGAGTCCCACGAACAGAAGGAATACTGCGGATCCCAAGAGCCACAGTCGATTCGGACCGAGGGCAATCCGTCCGAGCAGCGTGTCGGGATACGGGTCTGGCGTCACGGTCCGCGTCGGAACGCTCTCGTCGATCCACTGCGCGACCGTCTGATTCATCCCAGGTGTCAGAAGGAACGACTCTTCGCCCTTGGGAACCACGTTGAGTTGAGCGATCGCGAGCCTGCGGACGATGTCCGGATCCGCCTGTTGCAGTCCGCCCAAGAACCGGTCGTACGCCTCAAGTCTTGCGTAAGTCCGTAGTTCGCTACTCTCGACCTTGCGCAATTCATTGCGCAGGTCGTGCAGCTCGCGCTGCACGGGGATCAGGATGCCGGCGACGAGCAGGGCGAGCCCTGCCAGAACAAACGGCCAGCCGGGATCAAGTCGAAAGAGTGGGCGGGACAACTGGTGCACGTGCAGACCTTTGCGGATTCCCTTCCATCGGTCGGGCGCCGTCCTGGCGTCCACATTCCGGCGCGAGCGGAAGCAAGAAACTGCAATCGCCCCGCCGAAGCGATAACGGTCGGCGCTCTCTGCCGATGTCCGAGCCGACATCGTAACGCACGATATCGACGTGAGTGCGCAACATCGGCGCACCCGCGTCGTCGCGCGAACCAGCATCAGCTTCGAGACTCCTTCGCCTACGAGTCGGACTGAATCGGCGCTGGCACGAAGCCGATCCTCCTCCGGAAGGCTTCGTCGCTGGTCGGCGGTGTCTTCGCGGGATCCGCACTCGGACCCGCTCGGGCCTTTAGGTAGGTTCTGGTGTAGGAGGCGTGCTTTCCTGTCGCTCCAATCGTCCATCGATGCAGCTGCCCGAGCCGTCGCCGCGGTCGATCCCGCCGACTTGCCGGGGCTGGTTGCGCTTCAGGACGGACTGCTTCGGCTGAGCGCCGAGGCGGCGAGCGCTCGCGCGAGTTCGATCAGCGAGGTGTCGGCCAAGGCCGCAAACCTTGTGGAACGCCTCGTCATGCGCGAGATCGACGATGCCAACGCGGCAATCGCCACGCTTGTGAAGGCGCTCGAGTTTGCGCAGGCGACTCAGGCGGCGCTCGAAGAAGGCGCTCCACCGAACACGGTTCACTCACCGTTCGAGACGCCGCGTGCGGATACCGGCGATCGGCCAGTCCAGTTCGAGCGGCCAGCGGACGAGGCAATGGTGCTCGAGTTTCTCGAAGAAGCGGGCGAACATCTCGATGCAGCCGAGGCAGCCGCCCTTAACCTCGAGCGCGATCCTCGCAACGAAGAAGAGATCAACGCGCTTTTCCGCGGATTCCACACGATCAAAGGCGTGGCTGCGTTTCTTAAGCTCGCGCCGATCGTCGAATTGTCGCACGCGTCTGAGTCATTGTTAGATCGCGCGCGGGACGGTCGCCTTGAGCTCGACGGAGCCCGGCTCAACGTGGTTCTCTCGTCGTGTGACTTGCTGCGTCGACTTGTTGGACAGCTCAGGGGCGACACAACCGTCGCGCAGCAGGAACTCAATCAACTTTTACAACGGCTTCTGCGCGCGAGTCATAGCGGCGACGCGCCGTCGATGGTGGGCACACCCGAAGGAGCGCCGCTCAGCGGTGTCTCCGTCGCGTCCGCTCGTGCCGATCTCACAGTCAAAGTGACCGCAGCGCGTCTGGATCACCTCCTTGATCTCATGGGCGAGCTCGTCATCGCGCAACTCATGGTTGCGCAAGATCCCGTCATCGCTTCCACCCGCGATCAACGCGTGCAGCGGAACGTCAGCCAGCTCGCGCGCATTGTTCGCGAGTTACACGGCATGGCGCTCGGCTTGCGCATGGTCACACTGAAGTCCACGTTTCAGCGCATGGCGCGCGTCGTACGCGACCTCTCCACGCGTGCAGGGAAGCGCATCGATCTCGTTGTCGAGGGAGAAGAGACCGAACTCGATCGCGCGATCGTTGACGACCTCGCTGATCCGTTAGTTCATATGGTGCGGAACGCGTGCGATCACGGGATCGAATTACCAGAAGAGCGCGTCGCGTCGGGAAAACCGCCGAACGGCACGCTGACCCTTCGCGCGTTTCATCGCGGTGGACGCGTCTCGGTCGAGATTTCGGACGACGGACGCGGCCTGCAACGCGACAAGATCGTTCGCCGAGTTGTCGAGCGCGGAATACTCTCACCCGATCGACGACCGCAAGACGTGAGTGACAGTGAAGCGTTTGGCTTCATCTTCATGCCGGGATTCTCAACCGCTGATTCGGTCACTGACGTCTCGGGTCGAGGCGTCGGCATGGATGTCGTCAAGCGCAACATCGAGGCGCTGCACGGCACTGTCGCAATTCGGTCTGAGGCCGGTCGCGGCACGACGTTTCTCATCGAGCTGCCACTCACCATGGCGATCATCGACGGAATGGTGGTTCGCGTGGGCGCGCAACGGTATGTGTTGCCGACACTCGCCATCGAATGCCCGTTTCGCCCCGAGCGCGACCAGATTCGCACAGTCCTCGGACGCCGTGAACTCGCGATGGTGCGCGGTGAAGCGCTTCCGGTCCATCGACTCGCGAACGCACTCGGAGTTCCGGCGGAAGAACGGGATCTCTGCGATGGGCTCCTCGTCATCGTTCAGTCGGGCACAGCGAGATCGTGTCTCGCGATCGACGAGATCATCGGCCAGCAGCAGATCGTTCTCAAGTCGCTCGGTGACGAGCGCTGGCGTTCGCGCGGAGTAGCCGGCGGTGCCATTCTCGGTGACGGGCGCGTCGCGCTCGTTCTTGACGTGAACGGACTCGTTCAGGAAGCGACCTTGGCCACGTAGGCCGGAGAACAAGCTGTGTCGATCTCTCACACACCGCACCCAACCTCGGCGAACCGCGACGCAGAAGTCCGGAAGTTCCTGACGCTTCGTCTCGGCGATGAGATCTACGGCCTGCCCATCATGCGCGTCCGCGAGATCATTGGGCTCGTCCCGATTACTCCGCTTCCACAGACTCCTGCATTCGTGAAGGGCGTCATGAACCTGCGCGGACGGATCATTCCGGTTGTTGACCTACGGGCGCGGTTCGCGTTGCCCGAGATTGCAGCGACCCACGAATCGTGCATCGTGATTGTCGACGGCATCGATGGCGACCGCTCGTTGACCGGCATCGTCGTCGACGCCGTGCGCGAAGTGCAGAACATCTTGCCGAGCGCCATTACACCGCCCCCGGATCTCGGAGGCGCACGCGAACGCATGATCGAAGGAGTCGGACGAGTGAAGAACGAAGTCGTTCTGCTACTCGATCCGGATGGCTTACTGGACTTTGGTAGCGAACCAGCGCGTCAAGCGGCGTGAGACTGCGAACCCTGAACATTTGCAATGACGAGGACTACTTCGATGAAGCTCAACCTGCAAACCCGCATCGCACTCGGCTTTGGTGCGGTCACGGCGATCACGCTCGCATGCGGAATCACCGCGAGTTGGAACATCTGCCACGCGTGGTCCGCAGCGCGCGAGCTCTCGGCGGCTGCCCCCGAAGCCCGCGCTCGCATCGACGGCGGTATGACCGCTGGACTCTGGCTCATCGCTGGCGGGATGCTCGCCACTGGAGCGGTTTCGGTGCTGCTCGGCGAGCGCCTGGGTCGCCGACTCAAGGAGGCGGTTGCGGCGCTCGCAGCCCGCACGCACGCGATCGCCGATGGCGACCTGACCGGTGACGGATTCGACGTGCGAAACGACGACGAACTCGTTGAGCTCGTTCACGCAACGAATGCCATGACTGAGCGCCTCCGCGTTGTCGTTGCCGAGGTCACGAGCGGAGCACGCCAGATCGATCTTGGTGCGGGACACATCTCGAGCGCCAGCCAGTCACTCGCGGAAGGCGCGGGACGGCAAGCTGCCAGCATCCAGCAGATCTCCGCAAGTCTTCAGGAGATGTCGAACGCGACCAAGCGATCGGCGGAACACGCGAAGCAGGCGAACGATCTCGCGGACACGAGTCGGCGCAGCGCTGTCGCTGGGCAAGATCAAGTACGCGAAATGTTAGACGCGATGAGTCAGATCCGGCAGTCGAGCGATGAGATTGGAAAAGTCATCAAGCTGATCGACGAAATCGCGTTCCAAACAAATCTCCTCGCGCTCAACGCCGCAGTAGAGGCCGCCCGCGCTGGCGAGGCGGGCAAGGGCTTCGCGGTCGTCGCAGAAGAAGTGCGGCATCTCGCGCAACGCTCCGCAGAGGCCGCGCGGGGGACCGCGACCATCATCGAACAAAGTTCTGCTCGCGCTGGCCGAGGCTCCTCACTCGCAGACCGCGTGGCGGCGTCGCTCGACCAGATCACTGCGAGCGCGGGACAAGTCAACGGGCTGCTCGCCGAGATCGCGCATTCCGCCGATGAGCAGGCGCGTGGCATCGAGCAGATCAGCTTCGGTGTCGAAGAACTTAACGCGGTGACTCAGTCAAGCGCGGCCAACTCCGAAGAGCTCTCGGCGACGGCGCAGGAGACCGCGGCGCAGGTCGCTTCGCTGAGTCACATCGTTGAACACTTCCGTGTCGACTCCGCACCACCGCGCGTCGCCACTCGCAGTTTTTCTTCATCTCAGATGCATTCGCCTCGACGCCCTGGACAGCAACACGGGTAATGCGCACGCCGCCGTTCCAAGCTCCAGTCATCGCACCGACCAGCGCCGCGGGGAGTGCTCTCCACGTTGGAGTCGGCGCGCTCGCCGTCGCGCAGGCCGGTGCGCCTGGATCCACACAGACGCTCATCACCTATGCGCTCGGATCGTGCATCGGAGTGACGCTGTACGACCCCATGTCGCGCGTCGGTGGATTGCTGCACTTCATGCTGCCGGAGTCGGCTGCCAATCCAACTCGCGCTGCAACGTGCCCGGCGATGTTCGCCGACAGTGGTATCGAGTTGTTATTTCAACGGGCGGAGCGACTCGGATGTAATGCGCAACGGATCATTGTGTGCGCGGCTGGCGGCGCTGAGATCCTCGCGGGTGACTCGCACTTCCGAATCGGTGCGCGGAACCGCACGATGTTGCGCCGCGTCCTCTGGCAGCGCAATCTCCTGCTTCGAGCGCAAGACATTGGTGGATCACACAGCCGAACACTCGCGCTTTCGCTTGTCGATGGCGCGGTGACTGTTCGATCGCAAGGAAGGGAGACAGTCCTTTGGAAGGCCCCCGCTTGAATGAGGCACTAGCAGGTCTCGATCGACTGCCCGCGCTGCCAGCCACGGCCGCGAAGGCGGTCGCGCTGCTCGGTGACGGTGGCGCCAACGCAAAGGAGGTCGAGCGCCTCTTTCGCACCGACGAGGGACTCGCGACGGCCGTTCTTCGCCGTGCGAATTCCGCTGCATTCGCACCCGGTGCACGTCGCGCATTCGGCTTGCGCGACGCGATCGCGCGACTTGGGAATCGAGCACTCCTTCGCATTGCCCTTGAGCATTCTGCTGCCGCCCCGCTGCGCGACGCTGGTCGATCGTTCGGTCTGGAGCGCGGCTCACTCTGGCGCGGTGCCGTCGGCGGCGCTGGCATTGCCGAATGCCTCGCGCGCGAGCATGGATATGTCGACGCCGACATTGCGTTTGCCGCTGCGCTCGTTCGTGACATCGGGAAGCTCGCGATCGACGCGCTCGCTGGCGACGAGCGTGCCGCAAGTTGGGCGGGCGCCGCACCCGACCGACCGTTTAGCGATGTCGAGCGCGATCGTTTCGGCGCCGACCACGCCGTCTTCGGTGCCGCGCTCGCCGAGCGCTGGTCGTTGCCGACACCGATCGTCGCCGCCATCCGTCATCACCATCGTCCAGACGCCGTCAACGATCCGCTGATTGACATTGTGCACTGCGCTGACTGCGTCGCTCGCTGGGCCGGACTCGGCATCGGCGACGACGGTCTCTTCCACCCGCTATCACCCCGAGCCCGTGCGAGCATCGGACTCGACCGACCTCGCGTCGAAATGCTCGCGTCGCTCGCCCACGAGCTAGTGGCCTCGTGCGCGACCGAACTCGCAGACACACCGCAGAGGATGTCCGCATGAATTGCAACGTGCTCATCGTCGACGACTCGCCGACTCTGCGCTGCGCGATCGCGAAGGTCGCCGAGCTGGCTGGCGTCGCCCGCCACTGCGTCTTCCAAGCGACGAACGGCCAAGAAGCGCTCGACGCACTCGAATCACAACCGATCGATCTCGTCCTCCTCGACCTCAACATGCCCGTGATGAATGGCGAAGAATTTGCTCGCGAAGTGCGGCGACGGCCACAGCTCGCTCAATCACGCATCGTCGTTGTGAGTACGGAGATGAACGAGGCACGTCTCGCGCGGATGCGCGAGCTCGGCGTGACCGAGACGCTGACGAAGCCATTCGAGCCCGAGGAACTCTTCTCTCTCATCTGCAGACTGCTCGGAGCGAACGCATGCGCGAGATAACCAGCGATGCGATCTTTCGTCTTACCTGCGTCGCGCTTGAGAGGACGTGCTTCGTCATGTCCGAACCGGGCGGCACGACGGCCACATCGACCCTTCCCGAAGCGACGCGATTCGCCACGATTACGTATCGCGGTCCGGAGCATGGATCGATCGTGCTCGCCGCCAGCGAAGGGTTCGTCAACAACCTCGCTGCTGGGCTTCTCGGTTGCGCTCCGACGTCGACCGCAGCGCGGGATGCTGGCGACGACGCGCTCCGCGAACTCGCCAACATCTTGGTCGGCTCCGTCGTCCGCGAATTGGGAGGCGCAAATGCCCCCTTCCTCATCGGACTTCCGAGCGCGTGCGATTCCTCTTCCGTACCGCGCGCGAGCGCGATCGTCTCGGTGGTCGACGCCGAGAGCGAGCGCCTCGAAGTCCACTGGGTCCGCGCGCGAGAATCGCTCGCGGCCTGAGACGTCATCCCAAATCGGGGAAGATCTTCCGCACGGCGCCGACGAGATCCTTCACGTGGCTGATAGATTCGTCCATCAGTTTCTTCTCGTCCGCGTCCATCTGAATCTCAATCACCTTCTCCATGCCGCCCGAGCCGAGGACGACCGGCACACCGACGAAGTAGCCCTTGCCCTTCTCAGTCGCGACGCCGTATTCCTTCTCGCAATACGCGGCGCATGGGAGGATGCGCTTCTTGTCCTTGATGATCGCTTCTGCCATCTGGACCGAACCCGACGCCGGGGCGTAATAGGCCGAGGTCCCCATGAGTTGGACGATCTCACCGCCGCCGACCTTCGCGCGCTGAACGCACGCGTCGATCTTCTCCTTCGACAGGAGCTGAGTAATCGGAATGCCGTGCACACTCGTGAACCGAGGTAGCGGCACCATGTCGTCGCCGTGGCCGCCTAACAACAGCGCAGAGATGTCCTCGATTGAGCAGCCGAGTTCGAGCGCGAGAAAAGCACGGAAGCGAGCGACGTCGAGCGCGCCGGCCTGCCCGAGGATTCGGTTCGTCGGGAAACCCGAGGCCTTCCAAGCCGTGTACACCATCGCGTCGAGCGGATTGCTGACCACGATCAGCACGGAGTTCGGCGCGTGCTTGGCTATCTCCTGCGAAACCGAACGCACTATCTGAACGTTGGTTTGAATCAGATCGTCGCGCGACATGCCCGGCTTTCGCGGGATGCCAGCGGTGATGATGACGACGTCCGAGTCCTTCGTGTCGGCGTAGTTGCTCGTTCCGGTGATGCGGCTATCGAAGCGCTCCATCGGCCCACAGCAGAGGAGGTCAAGTGCCTTGCCCTTGGCGACGCCTTCCTTCTCCGGGATGTCGAGGAGAACAATGTCTCCGAGTTCTTTGGCAGCGGCCCAGTGAGCACAAGTAGCGCCGACGTTGCCGGCTCCGATGACAGAAATCTTTGCACGACGCATGGCTGGTATTCAGTCGAAAGGGGAACGAAGCCCGTCACGCGGACGCCATCGACGCGGGCACCTGTGTGAACGGTGTGAGGTGAAAGGCTTGAGATGGTAACGAACTGGAGTCCCTGCCGTAGCAGCCTTACGACGCAGCTCGTGCTGCTGCGTACGCCTCACGGAGTGGATCGAGGAGCGAACCAAACTTGGTCGCACGCCCGATCGATGTGTCGTACACCGCACGCCGCACTTGGTCGAACGACAACGTCGGTGGCGGTTCCTGTGCATCTTCGCGCCGAGGGCGCTCATGGTGGCGAAGACAGGCGTCGTTCCACGGCAAACCAATCGCCGCGAGAATCGCCGGGAACACCCCGCCTGGGTCGCGCACAAGATCTTCGTATTGAACGTCGATGATTCGTCCGGGGAAGACCGTGTGCCAGTGCGCTAAGAGCCGTTCGTTCAGCGCCAGCATCAGTCCGATGTCTTGCAGCGTCGACGACCACGGGGTCGCAGTGGGATTCAATCGTTCGAAGCAGCTCAGGCCGGTATCAATGGGATCTCTTCGAATGTGAACGATCGCGGCGTGCGGGAAGGTGATCGCGATCATGCCGAGGTTAATCCAGTTCAGCAGGTGCTTGTCGGCAACCCGCTCGACTCCCGCGCCAGCGTAGAGATCCGTCGCGGCGAGATATCCGTTTGCGAATTCGTCGAGCCGAGCAGCATCGAATGTGGTAACGACCGCTGGCCACGACGCGCTCGGATCTCCGCTGCGACGCAGCGGTTCAAGCTGGCGTCGCAGCGCGTCGGTCTCGCCGGCGCCAGCGCCTTCAGGATGCGCGGCGATCATTTTCTCAAGGAGCGTCGTGCCCGAGCGCGGCATGCCCGCAATGAAGACGGGTCGACGTGTCATGACCGTCGATCGCGCCAGTCGTGCGACAGCCTCGGCCGAGAACGCTTGCTCCAGTCGCGCGACATCGGCACGCGCACTCTCGCTATCGAACCGGACTGGAATGTGCGCTCGCGACGCAGTGATTTCGGCAAATGCCCCAGTGAAATCGCCGCGGGAGTCGAGGATGCGTGCGAGAAGCTGATGTGCGCGATACATCGCAGCCGCGTGTCCTCCCCGCTCAATCGCGGTCCGAAGATATCGCTCGGCGACGTCAGGTTCATTCAGCGCGATCGCCGCCTCTCCGGCGACGAGGAACAGCTCCATCGAATTTGGCTCGCCGATCAGGTCGAGCGCCTTCCTCGCCTCGCCAAGGTAGAGGAGACAACTCGCTCGCGCTGGCTTCGCGCCGGGATGCCGGGGATTCAGCTCTTCCGCGCGTTCAAAGTGCCCGACGGCGTCGGAGTAGCGACCGACGCGCATCCGCAGGACGCCAAGAGAGAACGTCGTTTCTGCATCGGACGGCGCCAAGCGCAGCGCCTGATTCAACGCGTCTTCCGCCTCTGCCCATCGAGACAGTCGGGTGCGAACGCGCCCGAGTAGACCCCACGCTTGGGGTGATCGAGGCTGCATCGCTAACGCGCGGCGGCAAAGGGTTTCAGCACTGGCGACGTCGCCGGCGTTGAACGCTGCGGCAGCACTTTGGAGAATGTCTTGGTGGGTGTCAGCCATAAATGTGCGGCTCGTGATCCGCGTTTCGCACTGTACACGGCGGACGAAGGGGGCGAAGAGCTGAAGCCGCGCGCACGGACGACCGGGAACTGAACGATGATGTAGTCCGATGGCCCGCGTACCGACACCGCTAGTGGTTTCCGCCGCAGTAATCTCCGCCAGAGAGGCGCGCCACGTACTGCTCGCACTCCAAGGTTTGAGCGATCCACCTCGTGCGTCGAGTGCGGCGGCGGTGGCTCGCGTCGTCGAGCGACTCGGCTACGTCCAGATCGATTCGATCAATGTTGTCGAGCGAGCACATCACTTGATATTGGCGACGCGACTCGAGGGCTATCGTGCGTCTCATCTCACCCACAACTTGGAGCGGTCGCGGTCACTCTTTGAGCATTGGACGCACGATGCCTGCGTCATTCCGTCACGGTGGTATCCCCACTGGAAGCATCGATTCGGTCGCTACGCGATGAACGACGCACGCAAGCAGTGGTGGCAGGATCGCTTCAACGGCGCTGCCGAGCAGGTGCTCGCTCGAACGCTCGCGCGTGTCAAGCGCGAAGGGCCGCTCAAGGCCCGCGACTTCGACGCCGCCGATCACGACCGCGGTCAAGGCTGGTGGGAATGGCACCCCGAGAAGGCAGCGCTAGAACACTTGTGGCGCGTCGGCGTGCTTGCGATCGCGCGGCGCGAGCGATTCGAAAAAGTCTATGACCTTGCGGAGCGCGTGCATCCGGAACACCACACGGCCGACGCGCCCGACGCTGAAAGCCACGACGACTGGGCGTGTCGCACAGCGATTGAACGCATCGGCATCGCCACCGAACGCGAACTCAGCGCGTTCTTGAACGCCGTCGACCTCCAACGAACAAAGCGTTGGTGCGCGAAGGCGGTCGAACGCGGTGAACTTGTGCGCGTGGCTGTGGAATCGGAGCGCGCTGGTTCACCCGTGAGTTGCGTCGCGCTTCCTGAGTGGCGCAAGCATGTCCGAACGGTTGATCCCGAGCGGATGATGGTTCTCTGCCCATTCGATCCCGTCATCCGTGATCGAGCTCGTGCAGAACGACTCTTCGGATTCGAATATCGCTTTGAGGCCTTCGTTCCCGCGGCCAAACGCAACTACGGCTACTACGTGCTTCCGCTCCTTGAGGGCGACCGATTGGTCGGGCGTGTTGACCCGAAGTTCGATCGCGCGGCTGGGACGCTCCTCGTGCGTGGGCCGTGGTGGGAACGCGGCATCAAGGCGGACACGCCGCGAAAACGCCGCCTGGAACGAGCACTCGATCGCTTGGCACGAAACATCGGCGCGGAGCGATGGTCGTTGACCGGAACGACGGCACACCGCAGTGCCAAGAAGCGAGCAGACTAGGACGATGACGCTTGAAGCGATCATCGAGCAGTACGGTTACTTCGCACTGTTCGTCGGCACGTGCCTAGAGGGCGAGTCATTCATGATCGCTGCGGGATTCGCTGCGCACCGCGGGTATCTCTCACTTCCGATCGTGCTCCTTGTCGGCACCGCCGGTTCATTCATTGGCGATCAATTCTGGTACTACCTCGGGCGCCGTCGTGGGATAGCCATGATCGAGCGACGTCCGTCGTGGCAACGGAAGGCCAATCGCATTCGCCCTTGGCTCGAGCGTCGCCGCGCGCTCGTCATCGTCGGGTCGCGCTTCGCGTACGGTCTTCGCACCGTGACGCCTGTGGTGATCGGGGCGCTCGGCGTTCCACCGCGAACGTTTTTGCTGTGGAACGCCGTTGGTGCCGCGGTTTGGGCGATCGTTTGCGGCCTCGCGGGCTATTTCTTCGGGCACGCGATCGAACTGATGTTCGCGCAAGTCCGCCACTACGAGGTGCCAATCATCGTCGGCGTGTTCTGCTTGGCTGCGATCGGCTTCATCATCCACACCGTTCGTGAGCGCGCGGCAGCGGCACGTGAAGCCGCGCCGACAAGTACCCCAAACAACCACGTCCCGATCGCCGACGAAAAGCCAACCGAGATCCCGCACTGACGGCGCGGTCCTCGTTCCAGCAGGAGCCCAGAAGAAGGCCAGAAGAAGGCCAGAAGTAGGCCAGAAGAAACAATGCGCGAGAAAGGACTCGAACCTTCGACCTCGCCCTTATCAGGGGCGTGCTCTAGCCAGCTGAGCTACTCGCGCGGTCAGCGGTCTCGCTGAACGAAACCGAACCGCGAAGGTTAGCAGATCGTTTCGACCCTGCCAAGCGATGCTACGACCCCACGAGTTGCCCCGTTACCGGCTCAATGAGGTCCTTGAACGCGACCACGCCAAGCGGCGATCCGTTGGTGGGATCGACGACGATCGCGAGGCGAGTGCGCGTCGATCGCAGCACGCGCAGCGCGGACAGCGCTGTCTCGGTTCGCGGCACAAACGTGGGCCTACTCATCAGTTCGCGCGTGCCTGCCGCTGGCGTCAAGATCGCGTCGAGCGCGGTGAGAACGCCAACGACGCGTCCTGCACCATCAGTCACGGGAAGGCGGCTCGCTCCCGAGCGGCGAAGCACGGCGGATCGGTCGCTCAGCGAAGCTTCCAGTGCCACCGACGTAACGCGGGACCATGGAGTCATCTCGCCCTCAACCGTACGACCGCGCAGCGTGAGCGCTCGATCCGCAAACGTTGTCTGCTCTTCGCTCAGTACACCCGCATGCACGCCCTCACGAATCAGCTTACTCATCCGTAGCCGTGGCTCGACAAGGGCCCCCTGTTCGTCGCAGCCGACCCAGCGTTTCACGATCGCCCCGATCCAAGCAACAAGCGGTACGAGCAATGTCCACGTGAGCAAAACCCGCCAGAGGCGCAAGTAGCCTGCGAAGACGTAGCTCCAGCGATCGGTGTAGGCTCGGAAGAGATCCTTGGGAAGCGTCTCGGCTAACACAAACATGATCGGGAGCAACAGCGCGGTGTTTATCACGACAAGCGCGATCGGGCCGAGGTCGAAGGTAGCGAGCACCGCCGCAATTCCTAGGCTGCTTACGTAGTGCGCAATGTTGTTTCCGATGAGCAATGTGGTCAGCATTCGATCGGGTCGGGCGAGTTCGGCATCGAGAATTCGCGCGCGGCGCTCACCGCGCCCCACGCGCACCGCGAGCCCGATGCGGTTCAGCGTGTAAACGCCGATCTCGATGCCTGAGAAGAGTGCACTCAGCACGATGCCAATGATCGCGATGGAGAGCCAAGGGAGCACGGTGCTCATCGCTATTCGCTCACCTCAGTCGGGGCGGGTTCGTCATCTTCGAGTCGCACAAGCACGCGACGAACCCGCATGCCGACGACCGAATCGACCTGCAATCGAACGTTCGCTAGCGTCACGACATCGCCCGTGACGGCAGGTCGCCCGAGGCGCTCAAGCACGAGCCCGCCGAGCGTGCTCGCGTTCGACCGGAGAAATCGCTCGCCGAACCCATCGGCCCATCGCTTCAGGTTCATGTCACCCGGCACGATCCATTCGCCCGGACGAACCTCCTGTGGCGGCGGCTCCGCTTCCTCTTCAGGGCTCACGATGTCGCCGACGATTTCTTCGACACAATCCTCGATCGCAACGACGCCAGCGGTGCCGCCATACTCGTCGACCGCGAGCGCGAGATCGGCCCGTGAGCTGCGAAACTCCTCTAACAACTGCTCGACTGTTGCGATCTCGGGGACGAATCGCGCCGTGCGCAGGTGGTCGAGAAGCGGTGTCGACGCGCCGCGGGCATCGAGCAGATAGCGCTTGACCTGGAGGAACCCCATGACGTCGTCGATGCCCTTCTTGACGACGGGTAATCGCGTGAGACGGCGCGTTGCGACCAGTTCAATCACCTCTTCGCGTGTCGCGGTCGACTCGATCCAAGCCATGTCTACGCGCGGCGTCATGACGTCGCGCACCCGGAGATGTCTGAGTTCGAACACACCGCGCAGGATTCGCTGCTCGTCTGCATCAATGACGCCGGCGGCGCCGGACAGTTCGAGCATGGCCGCCAGCTCTGCTGGCGAGAGCCGCGGTGGGAGATCGCGTGGCGCTGTGAGCCGTGACAACGGTGCAATGATCGCGCGATCGAGCGCGACGCGAATCGGAAGGATCGCTTTGTGGATTGCGTAGAGTGGCGGCGCCAACAGCGCCACGGCCTTCGGCCGCAATCCGTCCGCGACAAGCTTGGGCAGAACCTCCGCGCCGAGCACGACAAAGAGAAGCGTCAGGATGCCGAACACAATCCCGCCAACGACGCCGAAGCGAACGCGCTCGATCAGCACCGAGCTAATCACGAGATAGAGCGTATTGACGCTCATGTTCGCTAACAGAACCGTGATGAGCAGTTGTCGTGGGTCTGAAAGGAGCGCCTCGACGGCCTTGCTGGTCCGCGGCGACGCGCGGCGAATCGACGCCCGATCTGCGCCGGAGAGACCAAAAATAGCCGTCTCGGACGCGGAACAGAAAGCGCTCGCCACGAGGAGTGGCGGCATCAGTGCCGCGAGCGAAAGTTCGGTCGGCCCGAAATCCATAATTCAAGAGTCTTTCGAGCGATCGGTTCGAACACGTTCGGGCGACGCTGTGCCGCTCTTCGCGTTCCACTCGCGGATGCGATCCAGCACGCGCTCAACGTAGCGGAGTTCGTTCAAGGTACGGCGGGCCTCGGCGTAGAGAGGAACGTCGAGCGGCGGCGGTGTGGCGACAGCACGATCGAGGAATGACGCGAGGGCTGCTATCCGCGCCGCGCGGCATTCGTCGGCCCCGTGACGTATGTCGCTGATCCTCGCGGCCTCGTCGCCGGCGATCGCTTCATCGAGCGCTTCGCGTAACTCCATCATCTCGACGAGAAAACTCGGCGCAAGCGCATCGCTGGGTGGCGTTGCAACGGTGTGCATGCGGAGCAACGTCTCAGCCCGCGCGAAGGGCGTCGCGATAGATCGATACGCGTCGTTGATCGCCGCGCTCGACCTCGCAGCGTCGGACGCCGCTCCCACGCCGCTGCCGGCGCGATCGGGGTGCGCTGCAGCGAGAAGGCGGAGATAGGCCGACTTCGCACGCGTTTCGTCGATCGAGAAGCGCTTCGCGAGTCCGAACCGGGCGAACGGGTCCGCCTCACTCGCTGGTGGCGACACGGTCGATCTCCTCGACGCTCGTGAGGCCTTGCGCGACGAGCTGGTATCCGTACTGCTGAAGACTCGTGAAGAGGCCTTGGTTCAGGATTGCTCGAATGTCCGAGATGGTTGGCTTCCGCAGCACAACGTCTCGGAGTTGGTCGACGAACTCAAGTAACTCGAAAAGTGCGCGACGTCCGACGAATCCAGTCCCGAGGCACACCGTGCAGCCCTGGGGGATGTAGATTCGCGCAACGCCTTCGACAGGTCGCCCCATGCGCATCGTCTGCCCGGGAGTCGGAACCGATCCCTTCTTGCAGTTGTCGCAAAGAAGTCGCACGAGGCGCTGCGCGATGATGAGATTCACTGCGTTGGCGACGAGATAGCTCTCAACGCCCAGATCGAGCAGCCGAAAGATCGCACCAATTGAGTCCTTGGCGTGCACCGTCGAGTAGACGAGATGCCCAGTCATCGCAGCTTGCATGGCGACGTTTGCGGTCTCGATGTCTCGGATCTCGCCGACGAAGATGACATCGGGGTCTTGCCGCAACACCGATCGCAAGATCGTTGCAAACGTGTTGCCCTGCTTGTGATCGATGGGAATCTGCGTACAGCCCTCGAGGTGGTACTCGACGGGATCTTCAATCGTGATTCCGTTGCGCTGTTCGACATCGATCTCACGGAGGCACGAGTACAGCGTGGTCGTCTTCCCTGACCCCGTTGGACCACACGCGAGCAGCATGCCCGCGTCCTTCGTCGCAATGAGACGGACCCGTTCGTACATCCACGGCACGAGCCCCAATTCGTGCATGCGGCTCGGCGCGTTGCCGCTATCAAGCACGCGGATGACTAACTTCTGCCCATGGAGGCTGGGCGTGAGACTCACGCGATAGTCGACCCGACGGCCCTTCACGTTGACTGAGAAGTGACCGTCCTGAACCACTGCCTTCTGCGTCGTATCAATCTGGCATAGGATCTTCACGACGCCGAGCACGCGCTTAGCGATCTGCGGCGCGAGTTCGACCGCCGTCACCATGAAGCCATCGACGCGCAGGCGAACGCCGCTGTAGTCGCCCTTGGGCTCGAGGTGCAGATCGGTCGCCCGCGCGCGAAAACACGCAAGCAGGAGGAGCCGAAAAATGCGAATCGATTCGGCCGCGTCCTCGTCCTTGCCAGCTTCGAGTCCGGTCGCCGACGCTGCGTGCACGGTCACGCCCCGGTTATCGACGAGCGCGATGTCGTGTTCAGTGAAGGGCTTTTCGTGGGCCGCGTCGATGATCTCGCGAAGGCGTTTCTCGTAGCTCGTTTGAACGCTCGCGGCAACGACTTCGGATAGGTCGACGTCGATCGTCTTCTGGTTGTACGCGCGGCGGCGGGCCGTGTCGGCCGCAGCGGCGTAGTCGGGTGTCTGCTTCTTCGGAGAGGTAACTTCGTTGGGATTGATGTAACGAATCTCGGCTGCCCCGACTCGCACAACATCACCGTTCGAGAGCTTGCACTCCGAAACGCGGTTCCCGTTCACTTTGGTCCCGTTACGGCTTCCAAGATCGCGAAGCCGCCAACCATCGCCGTAACTCTCGATCACCGCATGGTTGCGGGAGAGCCCATCGTCGGTGATTTGCACGAGATTGTCAGGCAGCCGGCCGATCGTGATCGGTTCGGTGTCGAGTTCAACGCGACGGTTCCCTTGCGGTGTCTTGATCTCCAGGAATGCCATAAGAGGAAGTCGATTCTACTGGAGTCGCTCAGGTCCGATCAGAAGCGGCCTGAATCCGGCACCGCGACGGGTCCGCGAGGTATGGCCGCGCGAAGGCTTCGCTGGCGCGTCGCGCGACGTCGCAGGACGAATGCTCGATGTTCCCTAGGCTCAACGACCGATGAGTTCGCTCACCAGGCATCGTCGTCGCGGTGCTTTCGGTCGCCCTTGAACGGACGCTCGCCGCCCCGCTCACCGCCCCGTTCGCCACCCCGCTCGCCGCCCCGCTCGCCGCCCCGTTCACCGCCCCGCCCGCTTCGACCACCACCCGCGCCTCCGCGACCGCCGCCTCCGCCGTACCCGCCACCACCACCGCCGCCACTACCGCCGCCGCCGTAGCCACCACCGCTACTTCCACCGCGACCAGAACCGCTGTCGCGTGCTCCGCCTCCGGACGCACCACTCGATCCGCTGGGACGAGGCGCTCGTGGTTGCGCTTCATTCACAACCAGCGGACGACCTTCGAGGTCTCTTCCATTCAATCCCGCAATCGCTGCGAGTCCCGCTTCGCGACTACCCATCGTGACGAACCCAAATCCGCGGGACCGGCCAGTCTCGCGATCGCTACCCACAAAGACATCGAGAACTTCGCCGAACTGCGCGAACGCACCGCGCAGCGCTGAGTCAGTGGTCTGGTAGCTGAGGTTGCCAACGTAAATCTTGAACACAGAGTCGTCCTTTCCGCAGCTTGCAGAGGACGCTCCCGTCGTGCGGGACTCTGCACGAACTGCGATGCTGCGCGCGACGCGCGTCCGCCGAAGGCCCAGCGGGGCGGCATGCTACCCGAACAACTTCGCCCGACCAGTGTCGCGCCTCATGCGGTGCTCGGTTTACAGCCCAGTCGAAAGCCCAGTCTAAAGCCCAGCCTGCAACCCAGTCTTCCGCCACCCAGTCCGCCGGTTCGAGTCGCTCAGCCGCCGCTTGGCCGCTGCGGTTGATCAGGTGCCACCTCCGCGCTCGGACGCTTCGGGGTCGCAAGTCGCTGGGCCTTCAGCCGGACCGGAGCAGCCGGTGGTGAAGCCACTGCGGCGGGCGCCGCTGGTTTCGCGGCCGATGCCGTGCGGGCGGCGGGTGCCTGCGCCCGGGCCGCTGAGCTGGTCACGGAAGCTACGACGGTAGACGCGCCGGTTGACGTCGCCCGCGCCGCGCTCCGGTCCGATCCCTGAGTCACCTCGTTGTCAGCCCCCTGAGTGACGACAGCCCCAGTCGCGCTGGCAGTCGCGCTCGGTGTCGCGCTCGGTTCGGGGGGAATAGGTTGTCCCACGACCGCTTGCCCCGTTCCGGTGGCACCGCCGCTGAGCTGACCGCGGCGCGGGTTTCGGCTCGTGCGGGTGCGCGCGTCGCCGGTGCGGAACATGCGCGGACCAAACGGCCCGTTGCGGACGAGATCCGCCTTCGTCAACACTGGCTGGCCAATCTTCTTTCGTTTCACTGCCTCGTTGACCACGAGCAGCCGGCCGAGCAGCCGCTTTCCCTGCATCGCCTTCACCGCAGCCTGACCCAACTCGGTGTCGCGAATCATCACGATGGCGAAGCCCTTCGCGCGATTCGTACGCTCATCGAGAGGAATGACTAAGTCCTCAATCGGCGCATAGACGCCGAAGAGTTCGCGAAGCTGCTCGACCTTCACTTTGTAGTCGAGGTTCCCAACGTAGATCTTGAACATGAGGGCCAAGTCCTAATCGATGAGGGCGGCCGCCACCGAAGCTGCCAACTCCCCAAGTGGTTCGCGCACTTGCGCGAAACCTTCCCAATGTCGTCTCCCAACGTCATCCCTCAACGCGGCACCAAGCGCTTCATGTGTTCATCTTTCACTCTGGGTCGTGCGCCGGATGCAGAGCATGCCGACGTTGTCCCCAACGAATTCCAGCTCGTCATCGACGGCGGCAACCGCCGGCGTGGCGACGCCTCATCTTCATTCCATCGCTCCTCAACCAGATCCGCACGCAGTTTCACATCCAATGACGCTTGACCACAGCGGCCGATGAAGCGCAGCCTACCCAAGATTCGCGGAGGAAGGGACACAAGGCGCAGCGAGCATCACCATTTTCTGGATTCCCGGACGCCGCGCCCACGCAGCGATCTCGACCTCAGCGAGTCGCGGGGCAGATGCCCACTGCCGCGCGTGGCGAGCGAGATTTCACTTGGTTCAGGCGACCGATGGTGCAGAGTAGTTCAGTCCTCGAAGCGACCCTCCTTCCCGACGACTTTCCCGCCATACTCCCAACCGTGGGTCGTAACAGTCCCTCCCCACTGGTGATTCCGCCTGAACGCGTCGGTGCCACTCCGCGGCGTCGAGCACCAGCACCGCGTGGTCGCTGCGCACGATCTCGCGCGAGATGCCGCGCAAGAACTCCTGCATCGAGAATGTGTTAGCTTTCGTCGCCACCATTGAAGTCGACCGGCCCGTGAGCGGCTCTACCGCGCCGAAGACCCTGTGCCGACTGGCGACCGTTCTGGAGTTCAACCGTCGGACGCGATCCGCGTCGCGCCCACACGTTTGCCCACACATTTGGCCACACATTTGGCCACACGTTTGCCAGTGTGCCTTGCTGACCGAGCCGCGCCTCGTCCTCGAAGAGCGCACGGATCCGCTTGCCGGGATGCGCGAGCTTCAGTCGCTTGACAAAAAGGGGGCGCTCGGCCGGAACCGCTTTCCCGCCTTGGGATCGTTCTTCGGATGGCGAGGTCGAGGCGATAGCGACTCGTAGCCCAGCGAGTGCAACAGGTTATAGATACCGCTGAGCGAATACGTCTTTCCGAACTGCGA